>Ga0207076_1264_pt1 | contig 10625 bp, 13 predicted proteins | sample Alteio_BWMinHeat_62_FD_153568 | JGI IMG/M metagenome (GOLD analysis project Ga0207076, IMG submission 153568) | Enriched cells from forest soil in Barre Woods Harvard Forest LTER site, Petersham, Massachusetts, United States -... | ecosystem: Environmental > Terrestrial > Soil > Temperate forest >... | reverse complement strand
GCATAAGGCACTGTACCACTAGACCCGGAAATATTTGTTTGCGACCATCCAATGTTTTTCGATTCATCCGAAGTGTAAGCTAAAAATATATCGGCTTGCCCGTTACCTGGATCTGTGCTCCAAGAAACATTGGCTATAGAATTTCCATTGGAGCAAGTTGGTGATACATTCGGGGCTGATGGGTTAAAGCTACTTGATGGCGTTGGGAAATAAACAAAAAGCTGCGGATAACCCCGTGCAACATGGTTGGCACTTGAATAGTCCGCATTTTGGCGAACAGTTAGGGTAAGGGTATGCCAACCCGGGGACATTCCATCAACATCTATAGCCATGGTGCCACCCGCAACAGATACAGAGCTGCCCGCACTTACAGTGCCAATCACATATTGGTTGCCAGACTGGCTAAAACCAACGTTAGCACCGGAGCACGGCGATGAGCAGTCCCACCCAGCCGCCTCTACCGTCTCTGTGACATTAGCAGCCGAACCGTACGCCGCGCCCGTAGCCAGACCCGCTCCAGCTGAAACGTTTAAATACACATTCCCGCTGGCCTGCTTAACATCATAATAACGTCCGTCCGGTGAAGGTCTGGTTGGCGAACCGCCGGCAGATTGAGCCGAGTATGTATAGGCAGGATCATAAGCAAGTGCCGAAGAATTGTTCTCACTAAACAAAAGTGCACCAATCGTTGCGCCACATTCGGTCTTGTTGCAATGGTTGTTAGGGTCATTAACGAAGTTTTGAGCAGACTGAAAACCATCTTTCATCCAGTCGTAAACATTCCCTCCGTTACCAAAAAGATTACTAATCCAGCCGTCCCAGGCAAAAGCTCTACCGCTCAGAGCCACAAGACTCAACAAAATGGCTCCCAAAACAAAAATAGTTCGTAAGTGAGATTTCATCTAATTAAGCCACTAGTAGTTGGTTTGGGCCCCGGCTGAAACGGGGTTGGTTTAGTTGGAGTAAGCGTTTTTTGTGGCACTTCGGTTGGTGTACTTGGCTTGGCACTTTGGCGAAAATGAATGCCAGCTCTAGTTATCATCAAAACCTTTGTTTGCATTAGCAAACCAACCACCAACAAAACTGTGGCTAATAATCCCCCAATAAAAACATAGGTCTTCTTCTTCAACCCATACCACCTATCAGCTGAAATATAGCACAAAACGCTTATGCTATACAAAGAAAAAAGGCGCGGCGCCCGGAGGAAAATCCTCCGGGGCCGAGCCTTGTTGGCCGAGGGTTAGTCGGTCCATTGCCGTTCTTGAGCGGTGGCAAACCGCAGGATCCCGCCGACTGCCATCAATAGGCAGCCGATCAGGCCAAGTGGTATCAACCAACTGGGCGACCCCGTGCGGGGCAGGGCGTTGGTTGCCAGCGGAATCACGGTTATCGGCACAGCGGCGCTATTACTGCCGCTTTCCGAGACCACGATTTGATGCAGGCCGCCAGTGGCGTCGGCCGGAATCACCACCGTGGTGGTGAACTTGCCGTTGCCGTCGGTTGTTACCGATCCCAGGCTCTCGACGTTGCTGTGGAAGCTGATGTCGAGGCTGCGATTCGAGTCGAAACCGGCGCCGCTCAGGCCGACCGACTGGCCGGGCTGGGCAGTAGCACTGCCGGCTGTAACCGTTGGTGCCACCTGCAAAGGCGGCTCCTGCGGCACGACCGGCTTGGCCGTCGTTGAAGTCGTCGGTGCCACCGTAGTGGTGGTCGTGGGCTTCACAGTCGTACTGGTGCTCGACGACGTAGTGGTCGTGGGCTTCTGGGTAGTCGTAGTCGTCGGCATCGTGGTTGACGTTGTCGGCGGAACAGTCGAGCTGGTCGTCGTCGTATCGATGATGACCGTTGAGGACGTCGTCGATGACGAGGTAGACGAAGTGCTCGACGACGTTGTCGAACTCGACGTGGTTGTCGTCGGAGGCGGGCTGTCCGCTACCACATTGCCCCACGCCGGAACGCTGTCGTCCGCCGAGGCGGACTGGCTCTGGTCGATCTGATTCGAGCCGTTGGCGTTCATGGTGTAGATGTCACCGAAGCTCGGTGCACCCGACGACTCAGCAAACGTGATCTGCGATCCGTCAGGCGACCAATTTGGCTCACTCGAAGCACCTGTTGCCGAAGCTGTTAGGTCCATCGAGTTCGTGCCATTGGCATCCATCACGAACACGTCAAACAACGATACGCCTTGGAAGACAATCTTGCTGCCGTCGGGTGAGTAATGTGGATAGGCCGCACCGTTGTTAGTGCTTGTGAGCTCGGTGGCGCCACTGCCATTGCTGGCATTCATAGTCCACACCTGCACTTGGGTCTGCTGACTGTTGTGGTTGTTGTCCCACACCACCTTGGTGCCGTCCGGCGAAAACGCGGGGTTCTCGTCGGTAGCTGGGTCGTTGGTCAACCGAGTCTGGCCAGTGCCATTGGCAGCCATGATGTAGATCTCGGCGTTGCCGTCCTGCTTGCTCTGCCAAACCACTTTGGAACAATCAGCCGAAAGTTCCGGCTGGTCGTCGTCGGTGGAGGCAGTGGTCAAGCGCTGGAAACCAGCCAAGCCCGAGGGCGTTGTCAGCAAGGCACTGTAGATGTCCTTGTTCCCGGCCACCGTCCCAGCGAAAACCACATGGGTCACGCCGGAGGCGGTGCAAATACCGGGGGAGTCCGCAGCAGTCAGCGTCCCCGGGCCAACGTTCGTGCTGGTCGAGGTCAGAGCTGCCTGTCCGGTTCCGTCAGGGTTCATCCACCACAGCTGACTGTTGCGGACGAAGAGGATCTTCGGTGTCGGAGCCGTTGCTGCTGCACCGGCCGAAGTGACCGACGACAGCTGCACCAGACAGAACGCGCCAATGGAAGCTCCCACCATGAAGATGAGTGCCCCCAGCGCCGACCAGCGCTTGTGATGCTTGGTCAATTTAAAACACCACCTTCCATGGTGTCAAAGGGCTGGCAATTTGCCAATCCTGCCAATACTACCACAAAAAGCTTAATTTGTAAATAGCCATAACCCGTTGGCTAAATTTTGCGCTATAATTGGCTGCATGAGTCTTTCCATCGGCATCGTCGGTTTGCCCAACGTCGGCAAGTCGACGTTATTTAATGCCCTCACCAAAAACCAAGTTCTGGCGGCCAATTACCCCTTTGCCACTATTGAGCCCAATGTTGGCATTGTTAGCGTGCCCGATCCCAGACTAGCCGAGCTAGCCAAGCTTTACCCCACCGCCAAGGTGGTGCCAGCGCCCGTAACATTTGTCGACATTGCCGGCCTGGTTAAAGGTGCAGCCGAAGGCCAAGGCCTGGGCAACAAATTCTTGGCCAACATTCGCGAATCAAACGCCATTTGTCAGGTGGTGCGGGTGTTCGACGAGCCCAACGTCGTCCATGTCGAAAACCACGTCGATCCTAAAGCCGACATCGAAACTGTTAATACCGAACTAATTCTGGCGGATCTGGCGACAGTTGAGAATCGGCTGGCTAAAATGGGCGGCGAAGTTAAGGCCAATCCCAAACTAAAACCATTGCAAGATTTATTAGAAAACGTCAAACAACAGCTGGACGCAGGTAAATTAGTCGGATCGTTTTTGGACATCGACGAACTGGAGCAAATCCACGACTTACAGCTTTTGACCGCCAAGCCTTTCATCATTGTTTTTAATCTCGACGAAAACCAGCTGGTCGATCAAGCGCTCAAGCAGAAACTGGCTGCCATTGTCACCCCCTGCCCCACCGTTTTCTTGTGTGCCCAGGTGGAAGCCGAGCTAGCCGAATTGCCCGAGGCCGATGCCCATGAACTGCTGGCAGGGCTCGGCCAATCGCAGTCGGGCCTCGACCAGCTAGCTCAGGCTGGTTTTAAGGCTTTGGGGCTACAAACTTTCCTAACGGCCGGCCCTAAAGAGGTGCGCGCCTGGACCATTCGCCAAGGCGATACGGCCCCGCAAGCCGCCAGTGTTATTCATACCGACTTCGAAAAAGGCTTTATAAAAGCTGAGGTGGTTAATTACGACGATTTAATGGTGGCTGGCAGCGAGCAGGCTGCTAAATCGGCCGGCAAAGTTCGCCTAGAAGGTCGTGATTATGTGATGCGCGATGGCGACGTGGTGGAGTTTCGCTTCAATGTTTAAGAATAAGCTTATAAAACCGCTCCACATTGCCCTGGGCACCAGCCATCCCAGAATCAGCCTGCGTCACAATTTTGAACTGGTCGTTCAGCCAAGCCTCGAGCTCCATTAATACTCGGCTACGCTCCGGCTCGGGTATTACACCCTTGTACTGGTCGGCTAAGGCTTTACTAGCTTCAAATTGTGGCTTAGCCAGTACTACGATTATCCCATCGGCTTTCAAAAACCGGCCAACTTGCTCCAGTACTTTGGTTAACGAAATAAACGATAAATCCATGACGATAATATCGACCGGTTCGGGCAGCTCCAGCTCGCGAATATCGGTGCGCTCCACCGACACCACTCTAGCGTCTTTTCGCAAGCGGTAGTCCAACTGTGCACTGCCGACATCTACAGCATAGACTTTGGTAGCTCCATGCTGTAACGCATAGTCCGTAAAGCCACCGGTCGAAGCGCCAGCATCTAACACAACTTTGGCTTGGAAGTCCAGGCCCAAAACTTTGGCCACCGACGCCAGCTTGTCTCCACCCCTTGAAACATAGCGCGAGTGAGTTTTTAGATTCAGCTCTGTGTCTGGCTCGACCATAGTGCCAGGTTTATCCAGAACGCGATCCGCTCCTCGAACCTCACCAGCCAGAATTATCGCACCGGCGGTTTTTTGATCCGTCGCCAGTCCACGATCCACCAGCAGCTTGTCCAGCCGCTGTTTCACTACTTTTGGCGCTCTAGATATTGGCCGGTACGAGTATCGACCTTAACGCTGTCGCCCTCGTTAATAAACAAAGGCACATTAATGTTGACCCCCGTTTCCACCGTCGCTGGTTTCATGGTGCTAGCAGCCGTGTCACCCCGAGCCCCAGGCTCGGTACCAGTAACCTTTAAAAACACCGAGTTGGGCATTTCCAAACCAATAATCTGGCCGTTAAATACCAATAAGTTCACGCTCGAGCCCTCGGCCACAAAACGAGCCTGGTCGCCGAGTACCTCGGCCGACACAGTTTGTTGCTCGTAGTTTTCTTCGTTCATAAACACCATACCACTACCGTCACTGTACAAATACTGCATCTTCAGGCGCTCGATATTGGCCGAAGCAATCTTGTCGGCGGTCCGAAAAGAACGTTCTACTACCCCGCCAGTCAGCAGGTTTTTAAGCTTGGTCTGCACCACCGCACCACCGCGGCCCATGGCCTTGTGGGTGTATTCAACTACCCGGTACGGTGCCCCGTCCAGTTCAATTAAAACATCCTTGCGCAGATCGGTATGTCCGAGCATGGCCATATTAGCGAACCACGAATGGTAATAGAGCCAGGTGGCGAGACCGCTTGAGGGCCACGGCCAATCGACGTTGATGCTTCAAACAGCTGCCGGTGCGTTTGCGCGATTCAATTTTGCCGTAGCTCGACAGGTAACGTTGCAATAATTTGACGTCTTTGTAGTCGACCACATCGATGTGTTCGGCGCAAAAACGACAGACTTTTTTACTGTAAAAATTAGCCATTATTTCTCCTTAAAACGGGATTTCGTCTAGATTAACTTCGTCGTCGGGCAGGTCTTCAATCACGACATCGTCACTTTTAGCTGACTTTTTGGGAGCCGAGCCAGACGAAGCTGGGGGAGTATAATCGCCTCCGCCTTCACCCGGTCGATCCAGAAAGTTAATATCCGAGGCCACAATTTCGGTGCGACGCTGCTTAACACCATCTTTTTCCCACTGCTGGGTTTGCAAGCGTCCTATCACCATAACTTTGCGTCCCTTGGCCAGATACTGACTAGCCAGCTCACCCAGCTTACCCCAGGCTACAATCTCGTGATACTCAACAGCTTCTTGCTTTTCACCGCTGGCATTTTGCCATACTCGGTTGGTCGCGACCGCAAATGATGCCACCGACTGGCCGCTGGGCGTAGTGCGCAACTCGGGATCGCGGGTTAAATTACCCATCACAATTGCTTGGTTAAAACTTTTTGCCACCTTATTTATCCTCGTTTACAGCTGTTAATTCTGGTTCCTCGGTTTTGGCCTTGGCTTTCTTGGCTTTGGCTGGCGCCGGTCGGTTTTCCTCGTGAGCCACTAGTAAGTGCCGCATAACCTCTTCGGTTAATAGCACATTGTTCTCGAGCTGACGCACTTTACTTGGATCCATGCTCAGCTCGAAGTAGACATAGACAGCGTAGTCCTGCTTATTGATGCGATAAGCCAGGCGCTTTTTGCCCCAGTTGTCACGCTTAATTACCTTGCCGCCGGCCGCATCAACCAGCTTCTCGATTTTACTAACTGGCGCGTCGACATCGATCTCGAGATCGGGATGCAACACCACCACTAATTCGTAGGGACGCAAGACGTCCTCCTTTCTATGGTACCCCTTTTAGTAAGGGTGTCCTCTCCGCCTAGGCGGAGAGGAAAAAGGTTAATATCCGAAGTATTGTAGCGGTTTTTTGGCTTAAGGTCAATAATCCGACGCATTGGGGCAGTATAATGTTGCTATGTATGCTCTAGCCAGCCAATTGCTGAACTTGCCAATCGTCAGCCTGCAAACCGGCCAGACGGTGGCCGTAGCCGGCCGGCCGATTGTTAACCCTGATACGCTTTCACTAGTGGCACTTTATTGTCAGGCCGGTCGTTTTCGCCCCGGCAATGCTGTGCTATTAGTGCGGGATATTCGCCAAGTCGGCAGCGACGGCATTGTGATCGACAGCTTCGAAGACATCGAGGACGCCAGCGAGATCGTACGGCTAGGGTCGGTAATCCAACAACGCTTTAACCCGATTGGGATCGCCGTTATTAATGAAAGCGGTCAACGCTTGGGGAAGGTCGAAGAGTACACGGTTAATCTAGACAACTACCAAATTCAAAAACTTTACCTCAAACAGTCTGTAATTAAGAACTTACTGCTCAATAATTTAGTGGTGGATCGCACCCAAATTATTGATGTGAAGCCCAGACAGATTACTGTCCGCGACGCCACTGTCAAAGAGTCGCTGATGGCCGCAGTACCAGCTTTGCCAGACTAGCCAAACCTCTTGTGCTCCCAACCCGCTTAAGCTATCATGACCCCAGTAAGGAGTCACGTTGTGGCAATTATTCTACTTTGGTCTCTGGCCTTTGTTCTAGCTTACCGCCTACTAGCCGCCAGCGGCAACTAAGTTTCCAGCTCTTCCAAGGCTCGCTTAATTAAATCGTAACTAAAACCCTGACTGGCTAAATACTTAACCAGGGTTGGCTGATCCCGGTACTTGGCCTGGCTCAGTTTTTTTGTTGCAATTTCTTGGATTGCTGCCACCTCGTCTTCGTCACTCACGGCGGCCAGCGTTTCGGCGATTAGCTCGGTGCTAACGCCTTTTTGGCGCAGCTCCTGCTCCAGCCGCCGGCGGCTGCGTGGCCTTAGGCTTTGGCGACTCCCCACCCAGCTGACCGCAAACTGCTGGTCGCTAATCATGCCCTGGCGCTTGAGCTTATCAACCACCTGGTCGCCAAATTCATCTTCATAACCTTTTTTGCGCAAATAATCGCGCACTTCTTTCTCGGTGCGCTGGCGATAGCTAAGGAAATTGTACACCCGGTCTACGGCCTTGGATTCCAGCGACAGTTTTCTATACCGCTCGACCTCAGCTTCTGTCAGTTCTTGGCCCGAATGCAGGCCGGTTGCAATTAAATCATTGGCCGACAGCGAAAAAGCGTACTTACCATCGATGTGAATCGAGTAACGGTTAGCACGCTTTACTTGAGTTTGGAGCTGGGTAACTTTCGGCATAGTGCCTGGTGAGCTTAACGAGCAGCTTCGGCAGCCAGCTTACGCACTTCTTTGTCCAGAGTTTTCATGACATCGGCGTGGTCTTTTAGGTACTGCTTGGCCGACTCGCGACCTTGGCCGATCTTCTCTTCTTTATATTCATACCAAGCCCCGGCCTTGCCGACCAGATTGTGCTTGACGGCCAGGTCCAGCAAATCACCAGAGGTGGAAATGCCTTCGTTAAACATGATGTCGAACTCAGCAATTTTAAACGGAGCTGCCACCTTGTTCTTAACCACCTTAACTTTGACATGGTTACCAATCGACTGATCGCCGTCTTTGATTTGTTCGGTGCGGCGAATGTCTAAGCGAACCGAGGCGTAATACTTAAGCGCTTGGCCACCAGCGGTGGTTTCGGGGTTACCAAACATGACGCCAATCTTCATGCGCAGCTGATTAATAAAGATAACCGTAGTCTTACTTTTATTGATAACGCCGGTCAGTTTACGCAAAGCTTGGCTCATTAGCCGAGCCTGCAAGCCCATGTGGCTATCACCCATCTCGCCTTCAATTTCCGCCCGCGGCACCAGTGCCGCCACCGAGTCGATAATTACGACGTCGACGGCGCTACTACGCACCAAGGTCTCAGCGATTTCCAGGGCCTGTTCACCGGTGTCGGGTTGTGAGATTAAGAGGTCGTCGAGCTTAACGCCGATGCGAGCAGCATATTCAGGATCCAAGGCATGCTCGGCATCAACAAAAGCTGCCAGCCCACCTTTTTTCTGAACTTCTGCCACAGTATGTAACGCCAAGGTAGTCTTACCGCTCGACTCCGGTCCGTAAATTTCAACGATGCGGCCTTTGGGGATTCCCCCGCCCAGAGCCAAGTCTAAACTTAAACTGCCAGTCGACATAGTTTCGACATCGATCTTGTGGCCTTCGCCCAGCCGCATAATCGAGCCAGTGCCAAATTGCTTTTCAATTTGAGCCACCGCCAGCTCGACCGCTTTTAGTCGCTCGCTCTTATTATCGTTTTTTGATTCCACTGCCTGAGGTTTCTCCAGTAATGCTTTTGCCATTGTACAGTCCTTTATTAGTTATTTCTACTTGCAATAGTTGCTTGCTATAGATAATAACCGAACAAAAACCGAACTGTCAATAGTTTACTTTTTCTACTATCCTTTTCGCCACTTCTACAGGTGACAATTTCGAAGTATCCAGGACTAAGTCGTAGCTGTCCCAGTCCCAATCTCTTTTAAGGGTTTGCCGTAAACCTTCGATGTCACCTTGATACATCCCCGACTCAGGCTGTCTTTTTTGAACACGACTCTCAAGAATATCCTCGTCCGCCTTTAGAAAAACTGCGAACACTTTATAAGTTTTTGCCATTTGAGCCTTCAGCTCGAGGATGCCTTGCTGATCGAAGTTACCCTCAATGACCAAATTGCTTTTGTCCGTCTTAGCAATTAAATCAGTTCGAATTTTGCGAGTTAGCCCACTGCCCTTCTCGTCGAAAGGATCCTGGCCTTGATCTATCAGGCTCTGGCGAATTTGGTCGGTGATAATAAATTCGTAGCTATATTTTTTAGCTAGCTCTTTAATCACAGAGGTCTTACCAGAACCGGAGTAGCCGCTCAATAAAACTAGAACTGGCCTATTGGCCTCACTCATCGATAGTTCTGGAAACTCAGCGGGAAGTCGAAGTCTTGTTGCTTCAATAATGCCATGACGCCCTGCAAGTCGTCTTTCGACGCAGCGGAGACGCGGACTTCTTCGCCTTGAATTTGCGTCTTAACTTTGGGGTACGCATCGCGAATCGATTTGGTAATCTTCTTGGCCTTTTCCTGATCTAAGCCCTTTTTGAACTTAATATCCCAGCGCATTTCTTTGCCGCCTTGCACAGCTTGTGAGCTAAGATCTAAAACTTTCAGCGACACACCGCGCTTAATCAGTTTGCCCTGCAGCACATCGACGATCGAGTTCAACTGGTTCTGGCTGTCGCCCTCCAAATGAAGACTGTTCTTGCCGTCGCCAAACTCCAGCTTGGCTGATGTGTTTTTAAAGTCGTAACGTTGAGCGATCTCGCGCTGAGCCTGGTCAACTGCATTGGTCATTTCGGCTAAGTCGTAATCGCTAACCACGTCGAATGAAAAATCTTTTGCCATAGTCTTATCTTATAAGAAGACCGTAATGGCCGCCACCACCAGCGTAATGGTAATAACCGGAATGTCGATATCTTTCCAAATCACCCAGGGAATTAAAAATCCTAGAGCAATGATCACGGCCTTTCGCCTGTTGGTTAGCTTTTTCATTGAAAATTGGTGTCCTTGGCAAACTCCAGGTCGCGTTTAGTCTCGCCGTCTTTGCCTAGCGGACTTAAGGCTTTGCCCGCTACGACGCTGTTAGTAATTAGAAGATTAGTCGCTCCGGCGTTACTGGTGGTAATAGCGATTTTACCGGCACCGCGGAAAACTTGGGTGGTGCCCGACAACATAGTGCCATGAAAAGCTTCCTTGCCATCCACCGTCACCACCAAGCCGACCGCCGCTCCCTTGATATTGACCGACACTGCTATGCCATCAAATACTGCTGTCGGCAGAGCGCTGGCGGTATCTAATTGCGGCAAGTGGGCCAAGATGTTACGGGTTAGCGTCGTAACCTTGCCCACTTTGTTTTTGGCCGAAATCTTCACCGGGTTCACACCGTCCTGCAAGGCCAGCTTTTCGCTAAAATTGCCGTCGCCGTCAGTTAGCACCGGCGAGTCGTTAACATACACGTCGGCCCCACC
>Ga0207076_1262_pt1 | contig 10694 bp, 13 predicted proteins | sample Alteio_BWMinHeat_62_FD_153568 | JGI IMG/M metagenome (GOLD analysis project Ga0207076, IMG submission 153568) | Enriched cells from forest soil in Barre Woods Harvard Forest LTER site, Petersham, Massachusetts, United States -... | ecosystem: Environmental > Terrestrial > Soil > Temperate forest >... | reverse complement strand
CACTATCGACCTTGCCATCCACTCGCATAAGGACCTGCCAACGGATAACCCGCCGGGGCTGATGATTGCCGCCGTTTCGGAGCGTGAAGATGCCTCAGAGTTATTGCTGATCCTGAAAGATTGTGTTGATGTGCACCAGAAATTATCAGTGAAGTATGGCGGTATTGTGGGTACTTCGTCTAACCGGCGCAAAGCGCAATTACTGGCTTACCGGCCCGACCTGGATATTATTGATCTGCGCGGCAATGTGCCAACCCGCGTTAATAAGCTTCGCGAAGAAAACTATGATGCCATTATGGTGGCCAAAGCTGGTGTACACCGCCTTGGGTTGGATCTGAGCGAATTTCATGTTGAAGAATTGAATCCTGCCGAACTGGTGCCTGCGCCGGCACAGGGCGCCCTGGCCATCCAGATCCGCGAAAGCGATACAGAACTTTTTAACGCCCTGCAACCCATGAACCATCCGGACGTAGTGGAACAACTGGCGGTGGAGCGTACCGTTTTAAAACTGTTTGGCGGCGGTTGCCATATGCCTTTGGGATGCTATTGCCGCAAAGAAGATGGCCAATTCCAGGTGTTTACTTCCAAGGCTGATGAAGGAGAAGATTTTCCGGACAGGTTGTTTTTAGAGGCTCCATCAACCGAAGGGCTTGCGCAAAAAGTTGTTTCATAGTTTGATAAAGACCGTGTATTCCCTAAAAAAATATTTATCAGCAGGGAATTAAGTGAACAAAGCTATTTCCGCAGGGCATTGGAAAAACATGAGATTGAGGTGGAGGACCGTTCGCTCATTCGCACCGTACCGGTAATTACCAAGCTTGATAATTTTATATTAAGAAACATTGACTGGGTATTTTTCAGCAGCAAAAACGCTGTAGAATATTTTTTTAACCTGGAGCCTTTGTTGCCTAAAAAGGTAAAATTCGGCGCCATGGGCAGCGGGTCTGAAGATATGCTGCGGCGAAAAGGATATTTTGTTGATTATATTGGCGAAGGCATTGATACCGCCATTGTATCCGCTGAGTTTGCGGAATTAGCCAACGGAAAAATTGTGTTGTTCCCCTCGGCCAAGGATTCTATGCGGAGCATCCAGCATGGGCTTTCGGCGGATACGAAGATTATCGACCTCCCGGTTTACGAAACCATCAAAGAAGAAAAACCGGAACCAAGCGGTGCGGAGATCCTGATATTTACCAGTCCCTCAAATGTAGAGGCTTATTTTGAAGAAAATTTGTTATACCCCGATCAAAAAGTGATTGCCATAGGCAAATCAACCGGTAAAAAGCTGGAAGAAGCGGGCGTTAAATATGCCCTGCCCTATTCGCCAGATGAAACCGGCCTGGCAGAAGCGGTGTTTGGGATTGTTTAGTCCATAGTCGATGGTCGATAGACCATGGCCAAAGCGCTATGGACTATCGGCCATGGTCCAAATATCTAATTCTTTATATACTGCACCACCAGTTTCGGATGTCGTGTCGCATCTGAATAATAACTTGAGCAGAAGATCCGGCTCGTATACTCCACTTCATTTTTTAGCTGCAGTTTAAAGCCATAGTTTGCTCCGGAGCTTATCATTGGAGCAATCAGGCCTTTTACATCTACATCAACATTCAGGAATGACTGGGTTGTGCTCGGTATAGTTACCTGGTTAGCGGTAAGGCCGGCTGGCTGGTTAAACCAGGTCAACGAGGCTGGATCCCAGCTGGTAGCAACCTGTTGTATTAAAACAGAATTATCTGCACCGACATTGGCATGCACAAGGTCGCCGTTCAATGGAATGGTATCCGAATATAGTTGAAGGTCGGCTTTAATGATTGTCGCGTTTGCCGGGATACTGCTTAGGTCAAATTTCAAAAAATCCCTCAATACTGTAGGAAAATTATCTTTAGTCCATGCGGAAAGAGGCTCTTCTATGGAGGTATGGTTGCTCCAGTCGGCCCCGTTCCAGATACCCACGTTAACCTCACCCGGGTTGTTAGCCGGCTGCAAGGTAAGCGTCACTATTGGTGGGGGGTTAACAGTTACAGACACGTCGGCCAGGCCGGTAAGGCCATTATTATCTATCACTTCAAATTGAAACTTATATGTTCCGGCAACCAGCCCCTTAAAAGTAGCTGCGGCCGAACTCTCATTTAATATTGACGCTTCAGCCGGCCCTGAAACCTGGCTCCATAAATAACCAATGATATGCCCTGTGGCGTCAGTGCCAGACCCAGATAAAGTAACTGAACTAACCGGTAGCGTAATTGCTGTATCGGCCGGGGCTTTTGCTATGGGTACTGAATCTTTGGCGGTTTTAGTGGGCGTTGGATCGTTATCGTTTTGTTTCTGACAGCTGTTAATCAACAGCAAGATCAATAAGGCAAATATGGGTATGAGAAAACTTTTTTTCATTGTGATAAAATCTAACATAAATGTAAAAAATATTTTCCTGTATTGGCAAATGCAACGATATTGTTTTTGAAAAAAATCATGTATATGCCATTTTTTGAATAAAAATGTCTTTTTACCTTATAACTTAAAGCGTTGGGCTATTAACACTGCTGTAAATTGTTTTCCTTTATTAACTTTGTCACTCCTGTTTCTGCAGGAATATTGATCCTACAAAATGTTACAACGACCCCGAAGAAACCGGAAAAGCGAAGTTATCCGCCAGATGGTGCAGGAAACGCATGTAAGCGCGGCCAACCTGATATTTCCTTTATTTATTATTGAAGGAACTGCTCAAAAGACTGAAGTGGCTTCCATGCCGGGCATCTTCCGGTATTCGATAGATAATTTGCTGCGCGAAATTGAAAGCTGCCTGAAACTTGGCTTAAATTCTTTCGATCTTTTCCCAAATATCGACGAATCGTTAAAAGACAAATACGCTACCGAGAGTCACCGCGAACAGAGCCTGTACCTGCGTGCCATCCGTGAGGTAAAAAAGAATTTCCCCGAAGCTTGCGTGATCACTGATGTGGCGATGGACCCTTACAGCAGCGACGGCCACGATGGCATTGTAGAAAACGGCGAGATCCTGAACGATGAAACGCTGGAGGTTTTGGGTAGAATGGCCCTTGCCCACGCGCAATGCGGCGCGGATATTATTGCCCCATCGGATATGATGGACGGGCGTGTAGGCTATATTCGCAGGGTGCTTGACGAAAACAAGTTTACCAACGTTTCTATCATGTCGTACTCGGCCAAATATGCCAGTGCGTTTTACGGGCCGTTCAGGGATGCTTTAAATTCGGCCCCAAAATTCGGCGACAAAAAAACTTACCAGATGAACCCGGCCAACCAGCGGGAAGCATTGATAGAAGCTAACCTGGATGAATTGGAAGGCGCCGACTTTTTAATGGTGAAACCGGCATTGCCTTACCTGGATATCATTAAACTAATTAAAGATAATACGGAACTGCCGGTTGCGGCGTATAATGTGAGCGGCGAGTATGCGATGCTAAAAGCAGCCATACAAAAAGGCTGGTTGAATGAGCAGCGTGCCATTACCGAAGTGCTCACCTCCATAAGGCGTGCAGGCGCAAGCGCGATATTAACTTACCACGCGAAGGAAGTACTGGAGAATAAATGGATTTAAGAAGGTGAAAGCTTAAAGGTGAAAGCCGAAAGCTTAAAAAAATATTAGTAGGGTAATTACAAAATTCAAGCTTTGAGCTTTATGCTTTCAGCTTTCAGCTAAATAACATGTTCGATTCTTTAAAAAAGAAATTCAGTGGTGACGGTGATGAACCGGTAGGAAGTACAACCAAACCGGATATCAGCAGGGAAAAGTCTGCGGCGTTGTATGAGAAGGCAAAGACGTATTTCCCGGGTGGGGTAAACTCACCGGTAAGGGCGTTTAAGTCTGTTTATGGGACACCGCTGTTTATTGAGAAGGGCGATGGCTGTACCATATGGGATGCCGACGGCAACCAGTTTACTGATTTTTGCGGCTCGTGGGGGCCGCTGATCCTGGGCCATAATCATCCAAAGGTTAGGGAAAAGGTGATGCAGGTAATGCAGAACGGCACTTCCTTTGGCGCACCAACTGCGCTGGAGAATGAACTGGCCGAACTGATCGTTAAAAACAATAAGTATATCCAAAAACTTCGCTTTGTTAGTTCGGGCACCGAAGCAGTGATGTCGGCTATAAGGCTGGCGAGGGGTTATACCAAACGCGATAAGATACTAAAGTTTGAAGGCTGCTACCATGGGCATACTGATGCTTTGCTGGTTAAAGCCGGCTCGGGCCTGGTTACTTTTGGCGAAACTTCGTCGGCAGGCGTACCCAAATCATTTGCTGATGAAACCATTGTTGTAGCTTTAAATGATAAGAAAGCGGTAGAAGAGGCATTTGCAGAATTTAAAGACCAGATAGCTGCTGTGATCATTGAGCCGATACCGGCTAATAATGGTCTATTGCTTCAGGAAAAAGAATATTTACAATTCCTGAGGGATATCTGCACCAAAAACGGAACCTTATTGTTCTTTGATGAAGTGATCTCGGGTTTCAGGGTGGGATTTGAAGGCGCAGCCGGGTATTACCAGATCAAACCGGATATCATCACCTATGGCAAGATCATTGGCGGCGGCTTGCCGGTTGGGTGCTATGGATCATCGGCAGAAATAATGGGCAATGTATCTCCTGACGGACCGGTTTACCAGGGTGGCACCTTATCGGGCAACCCGGTTGCCATGGCGGCTGGCATTGCGCAACTGACTGAATTATTAAGATCTGGTTTTTACAAGGACCTAAACAAAAAAACGGAAGAATTTACTGATGCCATACAGCGTTTTGCTACGGCACGAAATTATACCTTTAAAGTATTTACTATTGGCTCCATTTTTTGGTTTGCATTTACCGGCAAGGAAAGCATCCGGAGAGCCGATGAAGTTGATGCTGCAAGCATGGAGAAATTTAAAAAATTACACCGCGAATTGCTGAACAGGGGCGTTTACTTCGGCCCGTCGGGTTACGAAGTGGGCTTTATATCATCGGCCCATACAAAAATAGACCTTGAAAAAGCAAAACGTGCTATATTTGAAAGTCTGGAAGTGGTGTTTAGCGGGAAGTGATGTCAGTTTGCAGTTATTAGTGGGCAGTTTGCAGCAAAAGTTTGCAAGCCTTGCTGGCTAATAATTAAACTTAAAGTCACCCGCACCCAAGCCGACTGCAAACTAAAAACTGCAAACTGAAATGAGGAGATCATTTGTCATATTTTACGCGCTCATCACTTACGCGTTAGCTCAGCTAACCTGGTGGGCATATTCGCTCGTAAGATCATCACCAAACAAAATTGGGATGATAATGAGCGAGGGGTCTGTTTTTATATTTGTTTTTTTTGTGGGGGCCTATTCCCTGCATAAATCAATCTTGAAGGAACGCAAACTTCAGGAGCAAAAAAAGAACTTCCTGCTATCGGTAACGCACGAGCTGAAATCACCCCTGGCATCCATCAAAATACTTTTGCAAACCATCCAGAAGCGCGACCTTACCAAACAGCAAATACAGGATTTTATAGGCAAATCATTAATGGATATTGAGCGGCTGGATGACATGGTGGAGAATATGCTGCTGGCATCAAAAATTGATAACCGGTCGTATACTTTCCCGAAGGATAAGTTTAACCTTTCTGTTTTGGTAGATAGTATTGTGAACCGCTTGCAGATCACCAAATGCGAAAGCAACCAGCAAATTATCGATGCAGAAATTGAACCGAAGATCGAGATCACCGGCGATAAATTTGCCTTAACATCCGTGGTTACCAACCTGATTGAGAATGCCATCAAATATTCGGGGCCCTGCGCAACGGTTGCGGTAAAACTGTTTTCGAAAGAGGATAAGGTTTTTTTACAGGTAGCCGATCATGGCATTGGGATATCCGATATGGAGAAGGGCCGCATCTTTGATAAGTTCTACAGGGTGGGCAGCGAGGATACCCGGAACACAAAAGGCACCGGTTTAGGTCTTTATATTGTAAAAGAAGTGCTCGAAAAGCACCAGGCCAGTATAAAAGTGAAAGATAACCGACCTGTTGGTAGTATATTTGAAGTGATTTTCGATTAACACGAATTACACGAATGTGTTCGAATTTTCACAAATCTGCTTTTATAGTTTAAGTGGTACGATTCGTGAATATTTGTTCTTATTCGTGTTAATTAAATTCGTGTATATTCGTTCTTATTCGTATAATTCGTGTTAACTTAATTATTATGCCTAACAAAAAAAGAATTTTACTGGCCGAAGATGAAGAGCATCTTTTAGAAGCCATAAAACTAAACCTCGAACTGGAAGGTTACAAGGTTTCAACTGCTACTAATGGCAAAAAAGCCTTGCAGATATTTAAAGAAGAACGTTTTAATTTGGTGATACTGGACGTAATGATGCCCGAAATTGACGGCTTTGTGGTTGCTGAAACTATCAGGCTGGAGAACTCGGAAGTGCCTATCATGTTTCTTACCGCCAAAAACACCAATGAGGATAAAATATCCGGGCTTAAAAAAGGTGCTGATGATTATTTAACCAAGCCTTTTAACCTGGAAGAATTGATCTTAAGGGTTAACAACCTGGTTAAGCGCAGCCTTAAAGGCGATGATCTGAAAGAGTTTAACAGCTACAAAATCGGCGATAAAACTATCCACTTCAATTCATTCGAACTGGTGAACGAAGATGAATCTATTACCCCGCTTACCAAAAAGGAAACCATGCTGCTAAAACTGCTGATTGAGCGCCGTAACGACGCCGTATCGCGTGAGCAAATACTGGAGACGGTTTGGAATTACGATGTTTATCCTTCAACCCGTACCATTGATAACTTTATCCTTACTTTCCGTAAATATTTTGAACCTGATCCCAAAAACCCGGTTTATTTTCACTCTATCCGTGGTGTAGGCTATAAATTTACTGATAACCAGCATTAATGTTTACCAATAGAACACGTTTATTTATTGGCATTATTTTCCTGCTGTCGCTGATCCTGTTAGCGAATCTACATCATTATGAATTTGCCGCAGTAGCGTTAATGATGATCGTTTTACTTGCCTGGGACTATTTAAGGCAGGGAACGCTGGTAATAGCAGCCAAACAATTTCACCATAAAGAATACGACAAAGCAGAGCGTTCGCTATCAGAAATACTGAAACCCGAATGGCTGAGCAAAAACCGCCGCGGCTATTATGAATTTTTAATGGGCGGCGTTTGCCTGCAAAAACAGGACTTTGAGGACGCCGAAAAACATTACGAAGTTGCTGCCCAATACCCGTTACGTTCGGTAAACGACCACGTGGCCGCGTTGGTACATGTTGCCAATATCAGTATCAGGCAGGGCAATTTTGAAAAGGCCAAAGCTTATTTAGAGCTTACCGAAAAACATAACGAAAATATTAATGCCAAAATGAAGGATGTGATCAGCCGCCTTCACCAGGAAATAAAGAAAAACAAAAGATAGAGCCAGGACGCAAGAACCAAGAGTCAAGATATAATTTTCCTGATTCCTGGTTCTTGATTCTTGGCTCTCAAAACCATATGAGAGATTCATTACTGATAAAAGCCGCATTTTCGGAGAAAACAGAACGCCCGCCGGTATGGATGATGCGCCAGGCTGGCCGTTTTATGAAAGAATACTGGGATATCAAGAACAAATATTCTTTCTTGGAAATGTGCAAAACGCCCGAACTTGCTGCCGACGTTACCATGCTGCCGGTTGACCTGCTGGGCATCGACGCCGCTATTCTATTTTCGGATATCCTGGTAACCGGCGAGGCCATGGGTGGCGACCTGAGTTTCAGCCAGGGTGTAGGGCCAAAGTTTGCAAACCCTGTGCGCACCCAGGCCGATGTGGATAAACTGGAGACTGAAGTTGGAGATAAGCTGCAATATGTTGCTGACGCGATAAAGGTTATTCAACAAAGGTTAAATAGATCCATCCCGTTAATTGGTTTTGCAGGGGCGCCTTTTACAGTGATGAGTTATTTGGTTGAGGGCGGATCATCCAAAGATTTTAAGCTGACCAAATTACTCATCCATAACAACCCGGAATTAGCGCACCAGTTACTGGCAAAAATAGCGACGGTTACTGCCGATTACCTGAACATGCAGATAGCAGCAGGGGTAAATGCGGTACAAATTTTTGATAGCTGGGCCCAGGCTTTGGCATGGGATGATTATAAAGAGTTTTCGCACAGGTATATTGCGGAGATCATCAGCAAACTGAACAGGAAGGATATCCCTGTGATCTCTTTCTGCAAGGGCAGCTCGGTTTTTGCGCCATTAATGGCAGAAGCAAAACCTGATGTTATTTCCATCGACTGGAATGTTGATCTTTTAGACATTAAACAGCGTCTGCCAAAAGGCATAGCCGTACAGGGCAACCTCGACCCGCATATTTTGTATGCCGATAAAAAGGTGATTAAAGAACGCATCTACCGCCTGTTCGACCGGATGAAAGACGAGCAAGGTTTCATATTTAATTTGGGCCACGGCATTATGCCTGATATTCCTTTTGATAATGTGAAGTATGCGGTTGATATTATAAAAAGCTACAGCCCCCCAGCCCCCTAAAGGGGGAGTAATTAATGGCGGGCTCGAATTTTAAATTTAAATTCCCCCTTTAGGGGGTTAGGGGGCTTGACTTTATGTATCCTTACGTCCTTTCCATACACATCATTTTTGTAGTCTGCTGGTTTGCGGGGCTGTTTTATATGGTGCGCCTTTTTATTTACCATACCGAGGCGCAGGAAAAACCGGAACCCGACCGCCGGATCCTTTCTGAACAGTTTGTGATTATGGAGCGCAAGCTTTGGTATATTATTACCGTGCCTTCTATGGTGTTTGTAATAGCTGCGGGAATAGCGATGTTATTTATAAAGCCGTGGTATGTTTACGGTTGGATGCAAATTAAACTCTGTTTTGTAGTTGGGGTGATTGTATACCACTTCATTTGCCAAAACATTATGAAGCAAATGGCCAAAGGCATCTTTAAACGTACCTCCACCCAATTGCGCCTCTGGAACGAAGTAGCCACCATACTTTTATTCGCGATAGTTTTCCTGGCGGTTTTAAAGGATGCGGTAAACTGGATCTACGGGCTTGTCGGGTTGGTTTTGTTATCCATTCTGCTGATGATCGGCGTAAAAATTTATAAGCGTATCCGCACAAAAGATAAATAGTGCGATTGGTTTTATGATGCGCATAGCCCGTTTCAATACTATCGGCACAAAAACAACTTTATCGCCGGGTGTGATCAGGGTTTCCCCGGCCTTGATGGTTTTTGTACGGGTGAATTTTTTGATTTCATCCAATAGTTTGAGATCGGTAAAAGGGAGCGGGCTCATTTATTTTTCGAATTTATCGGGCGGATAAAAGTACGAAAAAGCTTTCAGCAACGTCGCCGGTCTGTTTCATCAATCACATCAATTTAACACCACGTTTTCCACCGGTACATCCCAATGTGCTATCACCAATTCAAAACGGTGTTGTTCCTGTTTCTGGTAGGCGTCCTGGTCGGGGAAGAGTTGTTTTTTATAGGGGTCGACGATGCTGTAATCAAACGCCAGGTGTTCGGTTTTAAAGGTGATAATCACTTTAAAATCCCAGCGGCTGTCTTCGCTGCTATGGATAATGGGCGTTTCGGCCCGGATGCTGAGGATATCGCCTTTCTCCAGCAATTTCTTTAACAGTGGGTAATGGTTCTTTTTCCAAAGGGATATAAACTCATCGGCATAACCCCATTTTACCTTATAATAATTTTCGATGGTGATCGGGGCTGCGTCAACCGGGGTTTGCTGCGCAAATGTTTTATGGGTGATGAAAAAGAAAGCGGCAGGGAGGATGATTAAAAGTGGTTTTTTCATAGGGTTTTTATTTTTAAAGATACGAAGGAGAGGATACGCCTTTTACAGGTATTTGTAAAATAATCTTTTTGAATGCAGGTGGCGCCGGCTACCGCAGGGAATATTGCATCAAGGAAATCGTTTTTAAAACAGGGGGCTCCCCTGGAGCCGTTAAAACACGGTCGTATGTGCTATAAACAGGTAGTTCCGCTGGAACTATTGCTGCTTTCTGTCGATGGCTCCGGAGGAGTCGCCTGTTTATAGCATAAATAATAAAGCAGCTAATGGCTCCGGAGTCGCCCTGTTTATAGCATAAACAATAAAGCAGCTAATGGCTCCGTAGGTGCCCCCTGATAGCCATTAGTTTTTAAAAGCGATTTTCCTGAATGCTGAATGCCGCATTGTTTTTATTGCAGCGATTTCTTTATTTTTGTGTAAATTCATTTCGTTATGATTGAAATACCTGAAGAAGAATTGGTAAGAAAGGGAAAGATGACCAAATCGCCCTTTGATATGACTTTTGAAGAAGAGAAGGCATGGCGGATTGAAAAACAGGCCGAAGCACAAGCTTTTCTTTTCTCGATAGGGCAGCCGCTTGTTTACGAAAAAGACGGCGTAATGATAGCGGAGTATGCCGACGGAACGGTTAAACGGATCAGGTAGTGTCGGTTATTCATATTATTGCCGGGCCGCCTGGTATCGGCAAAAGCACCAACGGTTTTGATTACATCGACGAGGACCTTGATATCCTGAACGAAGATGAAATGCGTTTCAAGTATAGGGCAAAAGGCTATTACATCTATCTGTGACTTCGAACAGCAGTAAGAGTTATTTAAAATCGAAATAACCCTGAGTTTAAAATCCTATAATACATTGCTTGC
>Ga0207076_1261_pt1 | contig 10694 bp, 13 predicted proteins | sample Alteio_BWMinHeat_62_FD_153568 | JGI IMG/M metagenome (GOLD analysis project Ga0207076, IMG submission 153568) | Enriched cells from forest soil in Barre Woods Harvard Forest LTER site, Petersham, Massachusetts, United States -... | ecosystem: Environmental > Terrestrial > Soil > Temperate forest >... | reverse complement strand
TTGCACCCTAAATTAGGATAACCTGTGGCAACAGTTTTCTGTAATCATCTTCAGTAACGCAATTGCGTATACGATTTAGCATCGCGCATAAATACTGGTATGGTTCAACGTTATTTGCTTTTCATGTTTCAATAAGTGAATAAAATATCGCACCTGCTTTGGCGCCTGACGGACTTCCCATGAACAACCAATTCTTGCGACCAACCGCGAATGGGCGGATGGCATTCTCCAGTAAATTATTGTCGATTTCAATGCGACCATCTTTGAGATAGTTATTTAATAATTCCCAATTGGATAACGTGTAACGAATCGCCTCGCCAATTTTACTTTGTACTGGTGTTTTGGTGAGATGGTTATCCAGCCAAGTTTTGAATGATGTTAATGTCGGCGTTGTTTTTTTCTCACGCAATAAGAATCGATCTTGCGGCGACAAATCACTTTCGCGTGCTTCTTATTCAACTTTTTATAACGCTTTAAAGAATTTGATGGCCTCATGAGCCAGTCCATTTGTTTTGGCTATTTTAATAATATCAGCAAATTTTCGCCGCGCATGTGCCATGCAGCCAACTCTGATGATATTGTCATCTTTGTTCGCAAAGTTATAGCCAGAATAAGCGTCTGATTGTAAATATCCTTTAAATCCTGATAAAAATTCTTCAGCATGATAACCACCGGCATACGGTCATTTGAACCGTATCCATTGATGCGAGTATATTTCAAATAATTAGTGCTTAGTGATTGGTTTCAAGGATTCACCAACTGACAATGATTAGGAAAGATTCATATGGAAATGAACATCCCAGTTTTACGACGGAGTATTTGTGTATGTGCTACATGCATTCCTTGACTCTACTAACTCATAATTATACAGTTTTAAATGGGAGTTATTTCTAAAGGAAAAGTTCATGGGATATTGTTGGAAAACTCATTTTAGCTTTCGTTGGATCAAGACGATACTTCTCTTTTTTATTTCATGGTCGATGCTAAATACTGCAATAGCGGAGAATACCATTAGCTCAAGAACAGCTGTAGTTGATGGAATGAAACTGCATTATTTAACAGCTGGAAATGGTCCTGCAGTTATTCTCATTCATGGCTATACGCAAACTTCGCGAATGTGGAAACCGATTATTCCATTACTTGCTAAAAAATTCACTGTGATCGCGCCTGACTTACCTGGAATCGGTGACTCAGAAATACCCTCTTCTGGTCTAGACATGAAAACTGCGGCAATACGCATTCATGACCTCGCTAAATCCCTTGGTATTCAAAAAGCTAGGGTTGTCGGCCATGATATTGGTCTGATGGTTGCTTATGCATATGCCGCGCAGTTCCCAACAGAAACAGTAAAGCTTGTCGTGATGGATGCTTTTCTCCCAGGAGTAACTGGATGGGAAGATGTTTATAACAATCCAAAAATTTGGCATTTCCGTTTTAATGGTCCCACTCCAGAAGCATTGGTGCTAGGACGTGAACGAATTTACTTTGATTACTTCTGGAATGATTTTGCAGCAGATAAAACCCATTCAATTTCAGAAGCCGATCGTGCGGTTTACACAGCGGCCTATGCGCATCCAGGACGAATGCGAGCAGGTTGGGCGTATTTTTCTTCCTGGCCAACAACAGCGAAAGATTTTTCGGATATGTCAAAAACTAAGCTCAGCATGCCCGTTCTGACGATTGGCGGTGATAAAGCAAATGGAAGTTTGCTAGGACAGCAAATGGGGCTAGTAGCTTCAAACCCATCGATAATTGTGCTTAAAAATACAGGACACTGGGTCTTAGAAGAACAACCTGAAGAGACCACAAATGCATTGATGAAATTTCTTTAAAGCAATGTTAGAAATAAACTAATTTTGTGAGGTGAAATATGAAAGTAGAAAAATCAGAAATTAATACTAAAGAACGTCTTCTTAGTGAAACGCTTACCGAACGACGCGCCACACCCAATTTCGATGGTTCGCCAGTTCCAGACCCTATTCTATCAATAATTTTAAAAGCAGGTATCGAGTCTCCCAGTGGATACAACGTTCAACCATGGCGATTCATTGTAGTTCGTAGTCCTGAACAAAAGAAACTCTTGCGCGCAGCTGCAATGGGTCAGCCTAAGGTTGAAGAGGCTGGCGCAGTGATTGTTTGCTGCGGTGATTTAAATGCTCCGAGAGGTAAAGATCTGGAAGAAGTGCTTTCAGAATCAACAAAACATGGATTCAGCGAAGATCAAAACCAAAAGGTAAAAGAAATTCTAGATAAGACATTTAGTGTCCCCGCGGGCAATGCGATGGGAATTTCTCCTGATTATGCTGTTTGGGTCAACCGCCATGTCATGATTGCCTTTACAACTATGATGTGGACAGCTGAAACACTGGGTTATGACACAGCCCCCATGGAAGGTTTTTTTGAAGACAAAGTGAAATCCCTGCTCAATATTCCTGACAATGTGCGTGTCGTCGCATTACTTGGTATAGGTAAATTAAAGGGGCAAGATAAACCTTATGCGGGACGTCGCAAACTTCATGATATTTGCTTTATGGAAAAATGGGGAAAGAATATTAATTTTTGACATATGACAACTTTGATGAGTACTTCTTCATGGCAGGTTCTAAACAAGGCGATTTAAGAACGCGGTCATAGGTAAACCAAGCTCTTTTAACAGAAGCAGAATAAAACTTGGAACTTTGAAACAAAGATCGAATGGCAAATAGAAAATGAATTTGACTTTGATACGGGGCTTGTTGATAGGAATTATTCAATTCTTTATTTAATGCTAGAAGGACCATGCATTCACTATGGGAAAGATATCGATTATCCAAAAGATAATCGAGCAAAACCTGGCTTTCTTTCAGAGCATTTTTAAAATCTGTTTTAAAAAGCCTAGATTGAGTCATTATTGATGCCATACTAATTTATTGTGAAATTATTTTACTATAGACTGGTTAAAATGTCTAAAAGCATTCCAAGGAATGTAACGAGCACATGATTTGTGTTCTGATAAGAGCGTCGATTTTTCCTCTGCCTGATCATCCGGATATAACAACTAGTCTATTCATCTTTAATTTCTTAACTCACTTGCTTTAATGAATTAATTACGTTACTTAGATTCCGGAAGATTCTCAAGGGTGGTAAAATTTTCATAATTAGTTAGGACTGAAACTAGTTTTTGCAGAACATGGATGAGTAATTGAGTGTAAATGATCTAAGGAGAGAACGCATGTCAACTGAAATCAAGTGCCCCTTCCATCAGACTGCTGGAGGAGGAACGTCTAACCGTGACTGGTGGCCGAATCAGCTGAAGCTGAATGTTCTGCACCAGCACTCATCCCTGTCTGATCCTATGGGTGAGGACTTCAACTACGCGGAAGAGTTCAAGAACCTCGACTTCGAAGCGGTGAAGAAGGATCTTCTGGTATTGATGACTGACTCACAAGACTGGTGGCCAGCAGATTTCGGTCATTACGGACCTCTGTTTATTCGTATGGCATGGCACAGTGCCGGCACCTATCGTATCGGAGACGGTCGTGGTGGTGCGGGCAATGGCAGCCAGCGTTTTGCACCCCTTAATAGCTGGCCAGACAACGCCAACCTGGACAAAGCACGCAGACTGCTCTGGCCGATCAAACAAAAGTATGGCAAGAAAATTTCCTGGGCCGATCTGATGATTCTCGCAGGCAACGTCGCACTGGAATCGATGGGTTTCAAGACCTTTGGTTTCGGCGGCGGGCGCAAGGACATCTGGGAACCGGAAGAAGATATCTACTGGGGTTCTGAGAAAAAATGGCTAGATGACAAACGCTACTCTGGCGAGCGAGATCTCGAAAATCCCCTCGGGGCTGTGCAAATGGGTCTGATTTACGTCAACCCGGAAGGCCCAAACGGCAACCCAGATCCACTCGCTGCGGCGCGAGATATCCGCGAGATCTTCGCTCGCATGGCGATGAACGATGAAGAAACGGTCGCGCTCATCGCAGGCGGTCACGCCTTCGGAAAAACTCACGGCGCGGGCGATGCGAAATATGTTGGGCCGGAGCCCGAAGCAGCAGGCATTGAGGAGCAAGGTCTAGGCTGGAAGAGCGGCTTTGGTAGCGGCAAAGGTGGCGACACAATCACTAGCGGCTTAGAGGTCACCTGGACTACCACGCCTACAAAGTGGAGCAACAACTTTTTTGAAAACCTGTTTGGTTATGAATGGGAACTGACGAAAAGCCCTGCCGGTGCGCACCAGTGGATCGCGAAAGGTGGCGCTAAAACCATCCCCGATGTCCATGATTCATCGAAGCATCACGCCCCGACAATGCTGACTACTGACCTCGCTCTGCGCTTCGATCCAATCTATGAAAAAATTTCAAGACGCTTCCTCGAGCGTCCAGATGAGTTAGCGAACGTTTTCGCCCGAGCATGGTTCAAGCTAACGCACCGCGACATGGGGCCGCGCGCACGCTATCTAGGTCCAGAAGTTCCAAACGAAGAACTCATCTGGCAAGATCCCATTCCCCCAGTCAATCACAAGCTGATTGATGAAAAGGACATTGCCTCCCTTAAGAATAAGATATTGGCTTCCGGCCTGACTGTTTCGGAACTGGTATCGATTGCCTGGGCAGCGGCGTCCACATTCCGTGGTTCTGACAAGCGTGGCGGTGCTAACGGTGCTCGTATTCGTCTGGCACCGCAGAAAGATTGGGAAGTCAATCAGCCTACCCTGCTTGCAAAAGTGCTCAAAACTCTAGAGGGCATCCAGTCTATGTTCAATAGTGCTCAGTCTGGAGGGAAAAAAGTCTCGCTGGCTGATCTAATCGTTCTTGCTGGTTGTGCCGGTGTTGAGCAGGCGGCCCAAAATGCTGGTCACAAAGTGACTGTCCCCTTCACACCGGGACGTATGGACGCCGCGCAGGAGCAAACCGATGTAGACTCTTTCGTCCTGTTAGAACCCGTCGTAGATGGTTTCCGCAACTTTCAAAAAAACCGATACGCTGTGTCAGCCGAAGAGCTGCTGGTTAATCGGGCACAATTACTTACTCTGACCGCGCCCGAAATGACTGTTCTGGTGGGTGGCATGCGTGTTCTTAACACTAACACGGGAAACTCCCAGCATGGCATTTTCACCAAGCAACCGGAGGCACTGACGAATGACTTCTTTGTGAACCTACTCGATATGGGTATAACGTGGAAGGCTATATCAAACGATGCTGACGTGTTTGAAGGACGCGACCGCGTTACAGGTGTGGTCAAATGGACTGGTACCCGTGTCGATCTCATTTTCGGTTCAAATTCCCAGCTCAGGGCACTGGCTGAAGTCTATGCTAGTGCAGATGGAAAAAAGAAGTTTGCTCAAGACTTCGTAGCCGCATGGACCAAGGTGATGAACCTGGATCGCTTCGATCTAGCGTGATAAGCCTGTTCGATTAGGCGGTATCCAAAATGGAGTAGTTGGTCCGTGTCAGCCATTAGGTATGATCCACAAGGATGAACCAGGGATATTTCGATGAATTCGGATCGCGATCGCCTTGTATGATGTGAGTTTGCACCTTGATTGTTCCAAGATCAGTTGGAGTGAGATTCATATCATCTTCACTTGTACACATTGCGTTAGCTTGTTGCCAGATCATTTTGCCTACTCCGGCAATTCGACAACATTGATATTTATAAATGCTTTATACTATAAAAATAGATTAAACTATTTTAATCAATATGGAGTAAGTGTTTATTAAAAATACAGCTTTTTCTAGGTTCGGCTATCATTCATTAATACTGAGGAGATTGTTATGAACAAGAAGAGCTATCAATGGTTGACAACCGCTGCTTTTGCGATGACTTTACTCGCATTGCCATACGTTGCTTCTGCTGCACATAACGAACATGGTGGCGGACACAGTGGTCATGACGGCGGACATGGCGGACACGGTGGTCATGACGGCGGACACGGTGGTCATGACGGCGGGCATGGTGGTCATGACGGCGGGCATGGTGGTCATGGCGGCGGGTATGGTGGCCATGGCTCGCATGTTAGTGGTCATGGTGGCGGACGAGGACACAATTGGCATAGAGCGCATCGCTGGCATAGAGGACATTATTGGCATAATGGTCGTTATTATAACTATTTCTGCGATGGTTTATATTATAACTATTATAACAATGGCATCTGCTATCTCTACTTTATTAATGGTATCTATTCTAATTGATACGACAAAATCGCAGGGTTGCCAACTGAGCTAGGCCGCAGCGCTGTGCGGCTAGCTTTGTTTTTCTTATAACGTAGCTTGAATTGGGCTGAAATTTTTAATTAGCAATAAAACTGCATTTAGGATATTGCAAATTATCCTGCAAAAATATTATTTCGGGACACTAGTACAGTTTTAATGAAAAAATTCCAAGTTTTTTTCTCAGCCCCTATACACTCAAATTTGACAATCCCTTGTCAATCGCAATACATGCAGTCATAAATTCTTTTAGTGGAACACTGGGTCTTCCATGCCTTTGAAATGATGATGTAAATCTCGCTTTATCGCATGCGTTCATCAACCGATAATTGCACAATGCCCCATAAATAAATAATAATATGCGCGCTATCGCAAAAGCGTCTAATAAGTGCCTTTTAGACCCAAAAATCCTATAATTTTTAAGACAGGCATCCATAAGCTGGAGATACCTATCATCTTCATCTGTCAGTGCATGGTGTTTTTTTGCCTGAAGCATACAGTTTACCAATGAAAAAAACGGATGTGAAATCACTATTTCCCCTAAATCAATGATTGTAATATCTCGCGAAATATCGGCTATGAGTACGTTATTGTCATGAAAATCAGGTTGGACAATGCTTTGTTTGATATCATAGTCGGATAATTTTTTACATAAATTGGAAACCTTTGGAAGCAGTTTCTCTAATTCGATAATTTCTATTTCTGATAGTCCATCCGCTATCAATATGTCTTTTTGTAAAAGCAATTGCATGTATAAATCAGGCAATTTATCTAAACGCCAATCGGGAACACCCATATCAAGAAAAATATTGACATGATCTGCGACAGCTAACTGCATTGATGTAAATTGATCAATGGCATTGCAAAGCAATGCTGCATCGAATTTCTTTTTCAGAATTTCTCGCAATGGCCTGCCCGCGTCTTTCATTAAAAAACAATTTAATTCAGCATTGTGTGCGATAACTTCTGGAACAGAAGCATGAAATTGATCATGCAAAATCTGGGTAATGATAGCCTCCAATGCAAGGAGATTTGGTGTGTGTTTTAAATAAATGTAACCATCAGATGTTGCAAAGCGGATCACATAAGACCAAGGTGTGTTTTGTACATGTTCAGGCTGGTTGCTTTTTAGTGTATACCCATGAGATGCAAGGTATTTACAACCCCATTGGATAATTTCTTTATTTAAATTATCATTTCCTGTCGCAGGCTCAGTTGTCATAATTCACTTCTTACTATGCTATAAGTTAATGCTGTAAATGAGAGGATCATTCCGTATAAAATAGTTTGCGATGAATAACTACCTTCATGGAGATTGATCATGAATAAATTCCTGTAAATATTTCGTGATTCTTCCCCTGCAATTCGGTGATTGTATAAATTTTTCTTTATCCGAACTTAGCAATAAACGATGGAATGCTAAAGCAGAATAAACGGGTTCCAATTTTTTTGCCCAGCTAACAAGTACAGATAAATCATTTTTGTCAGTTATTGTCTTATTTTCAAAAAGAATATCCCATAACTCATTCTCCTGAAAAGAATAATACCTAACCAACCCGCGTAAAAAGAAAGACAGTGAAAAAAATGGATGCGTGATAACTGTTTCGCCCCAATCTATAATTGTAATCGCATGACTTTCTTCATCAATTAAAATATTTCCACCATGTAGATCACAGTGATCAAGTGTTTCAGGAATTTGAAATTTATTTAATTCTTCACAAAGAGAAATACACTTGTCTAAGGTACAAGATAGATTATTTATTTCATTTTCAGGAAACCCATCTTCTATTAACAGATTTTTTTGAAAAATAAGTTCCTCATAAAGAGAAGGTAAATTTTTAATTCTCCAATCAGGGACGCCAATTTCAATTAAATCTTTAACGAATGGTATGCTTTTATCCTGAATATTTTTATAACTGGATATGCCATCACATATTAGATTTGTTCGGTTTTCACTATTCTTAAAGTGATAAAATGCTTTTCCTGAATCCTTCATCAAGAAGCTATTCAAGTTTTTATTTATATCAATAATAATAGGAACAGTTGCTTGAAACTTGTTATGTAAGATTTGAATAATTATAGGCTCTAGTCCTAACAAAGGCGGGGTTTGTTTTAGAAAAACGTAACCAGATGACGTTAGAATACGGCTTACGCTAGACCAAGCTGTTGTTTGAACATCTTCAAAGTTACCTAAAAGTTTGTACTCTTTTTGCAAGAGAGAATGAATTGCCCATTCATTTATTTTCTCAATGGTTGCCATTTTTATCCTCTCTTACCATGCTATCCACATTTTATATGCAAAAAATTATCCGACTATTCTATCAAACAAACCATTGTCCAGTGTGATTTTCATGCTTAATTAACGAATAATTTTTTGGGCATTCCTGAGATATAATTGTTTTTTTCCATCCTTATTTTTTTAAAAAATCTAAATACTAATAAAGTAGCAGAACTACAAAGTCCTAAAGATAATCCATACCAAATACCGCGAGCGCCCAAATAAGTGTAGTTAGAGAAATAATATGCACCTCCAATTCCTAACACCCAATAACATCCAATACTTAATAACATAGGAACAAATGTATCTTTTAATCCTCTCAACGCTCCGTTTGCCACTGATTGCATAGCATCAAAACACAAAAACAGCGCAGCAATTTTTATAAATGTAGTAGCAAATTGATTAACTTCTTTGAAATTATATGCTCCTTTTTCCAAAAATAGGGTTATTATAAAATTTGAGAAGAAAATAAAAGGGATTGCTATTAGTGCTGAAGTCAAAAATACAATACTAAAGCTAAATAAGGCTGTTCTTTGTGCTTGAATGTAATTTTTTGCTCCCGATGCGTGACCTACTTGCAATGCGGTTGCCATAGATAATGAAACAGGTAATGTATACGCAATGTTAACACATTGAAAAGCAATCTGATGCGCTGCAAGCGCCGCAACTCCAAAATATCCCATCAGGAGAGTAGTTGATAAAAACATGCTTGATTCCAGTAAAAATAAACTGCCACTTGGAATACCAATAAATAGCATATCCTTAAACTTGACGTAATCAAATTTAAATGGTCTTAGACGAATGTGCAAATTTAATAAAGGATGTTTTTTAGTGTAGATCAATAAGCTGATAAACATAAACCACATAACGATAGAACCACCATAACCAATACCCGCTATTCCTAATTCTGGAAAATGATATTTACCGTAAATCAAAATGTAGTTTGCGATAAATGTGAGCGGTATTGAAAAAAATGAGATTATCATGACAACTAAAGTTAATGAAAAAGCGGCAGTAAACTCTCGCAATACCAAAAATAATAAGAAACCAGGAAATCCCCAAACCATTCCATGTAAAAGTAATTTTGTATTTACTACAACCAACGGGTCTTCGCCTATACTTAATAAAACATGCGGAATAAACCAAATTATTAGCATACCGGGAATGGATAAAAGAAGAGCCAAACAGAAGCCATGTTGCATAGTAAATTTAATATCACCGATATTATCAGCTCCTTTTGCCTGGACAATAAAAACTCCGATCGCGCTTAACACACCCAAGCAAAAAAGGACTATTGTTCCAAACAGCACTGTTCCGATGGCGCCTGCCGCCAGTGCAGTTGGACCAATCCATCCCATCATTATAGTATCAATAAATTCCATCCCTCTTTCCGCAAGGAATGCTGCCATTAATGGCAATGCTATAATAATGAGTGATTTAATTTCATGCTTCTTAAACATAATCCAGCCATCTTTTGCTTAGTACAATTTTTAGAAATTTATAGAAAAGTATCTATAATGTATAGAGCAAAATTTTAAAATGATGGTCGAATGTATATAACACTTCAAGCATGAGTACAATACTTGACAGGCTTGCAGACCTAGACTAAACTAAGCTTAGTCAAGTATGAGATAATATATAAGATAATGGTTGAGAAATTATAGGAATTGTTTATGACAATTGTAAATATACATCAAGCTAAAACCCATTTCTCTAAGCTAGTTGATGCAGCTATGTCAGGCGAAGAAATTATTATTGCTAAAGCAGGCAAACCTGCTGCAAAACTTGTGCCGATATTAGCTGTTAAACCCAAAAGAACGCCTGGTTCCCTTAAAGGAAAAATAAAAATTGCTAAGGATTTTGACGCTCCTCTGCCGGATGATATTTTGGATGCTTTTGAGGGAAAATAAATGCATATTTTGATTGATACGCATCTTTTTATCTGGTGGCTTAATAATGATCGTAATTTAACGAAAAAAGCGCGAAAGCTTATCATAGATGCTGAAGAAGTTTATGTGAGCAGCGCTTCTATTTGGGAATCCGCTATCAAAATTCAGTTAGGTAAGCTAGATGTCGATATTTCTTCTTTAGTAGATTCGATTGAAACCGAAGGTTTTATTGAATTGCCTATTTTGGCAAAACATGCGTTGCAAGTGAACCACCTTGATCTTCATCATAGAGATCCTTTTGATAGAATTCTAATCGCGCAAGCTATCACTGAA
>Ga0207076_1259_pt1 | contig 10730 bp, 10 predicted proteins | sample Alteio_BWMinHeat_62_FD_153568 | JGI IMG/M metagenome (GOLD analysis project Ga0207076, IMG submission 153568) | Enriched cells from forest soil in Barre Woods Harvard Forest LTER site, Petersham, Massachusetts, United States -... | ecosystem: Environmental > Terrestrial > Soil > Temperate forest >... | reverse complement strand
AATCTGTGAGAATATTCTCGGATAATTACTTATAAGATATGTCGCAGTGCAGCAAAAATAATCATTGACGAATTAGTACGGTCGTACAAAAATCGAGTCGAAGTCACCAATAATAAAGAGCAGCGCATTAAATGTACTAGCCAAAATTAAAAACTTCAGGAGACCAGATGTCGCAGTATCAGAAAAGCCCGTTGATGGGGCAGATGATGGGGCAGCCGTTGCTTATTTCAAGCATCATCCAGCATGCAGACAAGAATTTTGGCAGCAATGAGATCGTATCGCGCCGCGCTGAAGGGGACATCCACCGCTACACCTACAAGGAATGCCACCAGCGGGCGAAAAAACTGGCGAACGCGTTTAAGAAACTGGACATCAAGATCGGCGACCGTGTCGGCACGTTGGCGTGGAACGGCTATCGCCACTTAGAGACTTATTACGCCGTCTCCGGTTCCGGCGCCGTGCTGCATACGCTCAATCCGCGTCTGCATCCGGAACAGCTCAGCTACATCATCAATCATGCAGAAGACCAGTACCTGCTGTTTGACATCACTTTCCTGCCCATCATCGAAGCAATTTCTGCGCACTGCAAGACCATCAAGGGTTTTATCATGATGTGCGATCGCGACAGGATGCCGACAGACGGCAAGGTCGCGAACCTGATGTGCTATGAAGACCTGATCGCGGAAAATTCCGATGATTTCGCCTGGCCGCTGTTTGATGAAAACTCGGCGTCCAGCCTATGCTACACCTCCGGCACGACTGGCAATCCCAAGGGCGCGCTGTACTCGCACCGTTCTACCGTGCTGCATTCATATGCGTCTGCGATGCCGGATAGTTTGAATGTGTCGGCCAGGGACTGCGTACTGCCCGTGGTTCCCATGTTCCACGTCAATGCCTGGGGCCTGCCTTATTCGGTGCCGATGACGGGCGCCAAGCTGGTATTTCCCGGCGCCGCGCTGGATGGTAAATCGCTGTACGAGCTGTTCGAGCAGGAACAGGTCACTTTTTCTGCCGGCGTACCTACTGTCTGGCTGGGCTTGCTGACCTATGTCGCACAAAATAATCTGAAATTCTCCAGCTTCAAACGCACCGTGATCGGCGGCTCCGCCTGTCCGCCGGCGATGATGAAGACCTTGCGCCATACCTACGGCGTGGAAGTGGTGCATGCCTGGGGCATGACCGAGATGTCGCCGCTGGGCACCACCGGCACGCTGCAGACCAAGCACCTGGCTTTGCCGGAAGAGCAGAAGCAGGCAGTCCTGGAAAAGCAGGGGCACGCGGTTTACGGTGTCGACATGAAAATCGTCGACGACGCTGGCACCGAGCTGCCGTGGGATGGAAAGACCTACGGTAACCTGCTGGTCAAGGGCCCTTGGGTAGTGAGCAGCTATTTCAAAAATGAAGGCGGCGACGTATTGCAGGATGGCTGGTTCCCGACCGGCGACGTTGCCACGATAGATGCTGACGGCTACCTGCAGATTACCGACAGGAGCAAGGACGTCATCAAATCCGGCGGCGAGTGGATAGGCACCATTGATCTTGAAAACGTCGCCATGGGGCATCCTGCAGTGCTGCAGGCAGCTTGCATAGGCGTGTTCCATCCGAAGTGGGACGAGAGGCCTTTGCTGCTGGTCGTGAAGAAGCCGGGCGTGGAAGTGGAAAAGCAGGAGCTGCTTAAGTTTTACGAAGGAAAGATAGCAAAATGGTGGACCCCGGACGATGTCGTCTTCATCGACGCACTGCCTCTGGGAGCAACTGGCAAGATACTAAAAAACAAGCTGAGAGAACAATTCAAAGAGTATAAATTACCGACAGCATAACTCTCAGAGGGAAGCAGTACAGCTTTAAACGTTAGGTGTTTCAAAGCAATAAAAATAGTTGTTCCAGCATAGCTTGCGCCGGACCGGTTATTAATAAAATAAATCCCATCAATGAGGAATTGGAGTGAGACAAATGAAATTTCAATTACGTGCACCAGTTGTAGCAATTGCTTTTGCCTTGGCAGCCCCGGTTGTTATGGCCGACACCATCAAGATTGCCTATATCGACCCTTTGTCAGGACCGTTTGCGCCGGTAGGCCAGAACATCCTGAACTCATTCCAGTATGTTGTCGATGAAGCCAATGCCAAGAAATGGGCCGGCGACAACAAATTTGAAGTAGTCGGCTTCGATAACAAGGGCAGCCCGCAAGAGTCACTGAGTGTGCTGAAAACCGTCATTGATAAAGGCTTCCGCTATATCACCCAGGGTAACGGTTCCGGCGTCGGCCTGGCGTTGCTGGATGCGGTCAATAAATATAATGAACGTAATCCAGGCAAGGAAATCCTGTACCTGAACCACGCGGCGGTCGATCCCGACATGACCAACAGCAAGTGCAGTTTCTGGCATTTCCGTTTTGATGCCAACTCCGATATGAAGATGGAAGCCCTGACCACGTATATGGCGCAGGACAAGAACATCAAGAAGGTCTATATCATCGGCCAGAACTATTCTTTCGGCCACCAGGTGACCCGTGCCGCCAAAGAATACCTGGCGCGCAAACGTCCTGATGTGCAAATCGTTGGCGATGACTTGCATCCTATTGGACAGGTGAAGGATTTCTCGCCGTATATTGCCAAAATCAAGGCTTCCGGCGCCGATACCGTGATCACCGGCAACTGGGGTGCCGACCTGGCCCTGTTGATCAAGGCCGCCAAAGACGCAGACCTGAAAGCCAACTTCTATACTTACTACGCTGCGACGACAGGCGTGCCGACTGCGATGGGCACTGCCGGTGTGGACAGGGTCAAATATGTCGGCTACTGGAACGCCAACAACGAGACCTATTCCGGCAAGGATATCGTCGAGGGCTTCAAGACCAAATACAAGGACGATTACTACTCGATGGCGACCTACACCATCATCGCTGCGATGGCGCAGGCTGTAAAACAAGCCAAGTCCATCGAGCCGATGAATGTGGCGCTGGCGCTGGAAGGGGCGAAGATCAAGAGCTTGAACGGCGAAGATGTGATGCGCAAAGTGGATCACCAGATCCAGCAGCCTTTGTACATCGCCACTTGGGTAAAAACCAATGGCAAGGATGTGAAGTTTGACCAGGAAAATACCGGCCTGGGTTGGAAGACCAATCAAAAGATTGATGCCTTCATTGCGACCCAGCCTTCTTCCTGCCAGATGAAGCGTCCAGGCTAATCTAGCTCCGCACGAGAGAGTCACACTTTTTGTGTACTCTCTTTTTTTGTACTAGAAAATAGTACGATCGTTCAAGAATTTTAATAAGGATCTCGCTGTGGAATTCACACTGATCACCTTGCTGAACGGAGTCAGTTACGGCCTGCTGCTGTTTATGCTTTCGTCGGGACTGACGCTGATCTTCAGCATGATGGGCGTACTTAATTTTGCCCATGCAAGTTTTTACATGCTAGGCGCGTATTTCGCCTATGCCATCAGTGTCAAGTTCGGCTTTTGGCCCGCACTGTTTATTGCGCCCATGCTGGTAGGTTTGCTCGGCGCGCTGGTGGAACGCTATGGACTGCGCTCGGTGCACAAATACGGGCATATCCCGGAGTTGCTGTTTACCTTTGGCCTGTCTTTTGTGATTGTCGAACTGGTGCAGCTGATATGGGGGCGCTCGACGGTGCCTTATCCTATTCCCGCGCAGCTGGACGGACCTTTATTCACCCTGTATACGACGACTTTCCCCATGTATCGCGGCTTCATGATGCTGGTAGCCCTGCTGATGCTGGCCTCCATTTACCTGCTGCTGACACGCACCAGGATAGGCCTGGTGATACAGGCAGCGCTGACCCATCCGGATACGGTGGAGGCGCTTGGGCATAATGTGCCACGCGTATTCATGTTGGTGTTTGGCGGCGGCTGTGCACTGGCCGGCCTGGCCGGCGTGGTGGGTGGCAATGCCTTCGTGACCGAACCGGGCATGGCGGCAACCCTGGGCAGCATTATTTTCGTGGTGGTTGTGGTGGGCGGCATGGGCTCGCTGGCGGGAGCCTTCGTAGCATCCTTGCTGATCGGGGTAGTGCAAACCTATGCAGTGGCGCTGGATTATTCATTCATGTCGCTGCTGGCTAAAATAGGTACGCAAATCACGCCGGCCACCCCAGGATACCCGTTGTTGAGCCTGACGATAGCGCAAACCGCGCCTATCCTGCCTTACCTGCTCCTGGTTCTTATCCTTATCTTCCGGCCAAAAGGTTTGCTGGGTACACGCGAAGGATGAACATGACAACTACTCTCAAATATAAACCTCTCAATCTCTCGCGCTGGATCATCTGGACCAGCTTCGCACTTTTGCTGATTATTGCGCCGCTGATATTCAGCAAAGGCGGCTCCTTGTCCCTGCTGTCGCAAATGGGCACGGTGATGATCTTCGGGCTTTCCTACAATATGCTGCTGGGGCAGGGCGGCATGCTGTCTTTTGGCCACGCGGTATATTCGGGCCTGGGCGCATTCTTTGCCATCCATACGATGAACTTGGTGACCAATGGCGTCGTCAACTTCCCGATCACTTTGATTCCGCTGATAGGCGGCGTGGCCGGCATGTGCTTCGGCATTTTGTTCGGTTATGTGACGACCAAGAAATCCGGCACGACCTTCTCAATGATTACGCTGGGCATTGTCGAGCTGGTGTTTGCCTGCTCACTGATGTTCCCCAGCTTTTTCGGCGGAGAGGGCGGCATTTCCACCAATCGTGTCATCGGCCAGCCTTTCCTGGGGATTAGCTATGGACCGCAGATCCAGGTGTACTACCTGATTGCCTTGTGGCTGTTTGTCAGCACCATAGGCATGTATGCGTTCACGCAAACTCCGCTGGGTCGCCTGGCCAATGCGGTCAGGGATAATCCAGAGCGGGTGGAGTTCATCGGTTACGACACACAGTGGGTACGCTACATGACCCTGATCCTGTCGGCCTTCTTTGCCGGCATATCCGGCGGCCTGTCTGCGATCAATTTCGAGATCGTCAGTGCAGAAAACGTCAGTGCGCTGCGTTCCGGCAGCGTGCTGCTATTCACTTTCATCGGCGGGGTCGGCTTCTTTTTCGGGCCCATGATAGGCGCAGTGATAGGCATTTTCCTGAGCGTGATGCTGTCGGATTTCACCAAGGCGTGGCAACTGTATCTCGGTATATTTTTCATCGTGATCGTGATGTTTGCTCCGGGCGGCATAGCCAGCATATTGATGATGAATCTGCGGGTTGCCAAATTCGGCATGTTCAAGCGTATCTGGCCGGCGTGGTTTGTTCGTGCGCGTTTGGGAATTGTGCAGAAATGCACGCCGTTGACGATCAGTCCAGAGCCCCCATGCAAGGACAAGGACCTATGGTGAGGAATATCCGTAGCAAGGACATTACCTGAGACTGGGACGCTTCTTGCCTATCGTTTGCGTTTCGCCGGATTCCAGCACAAATCCTGCGCCGGGGTCGCGGCCCAGGACTTTGACAAGGTAAGGCATCACCTCACGCAAGGTCGCTTCCAGCGTCCACGGCGGATTGATGATAAACATGCCGCTGCTATGCAAGCCGAAACCGTCGGGCGAAGGGCCGCTGATGGACAGCGTCACATTCAGCCAGCCATTGGCGGGAATGCGCTTGAGCCTTTCGGGCAGCTGCCTGGACTCGGGCCGGTTCAACACCGGATACCAGACCGCATAAGTGCCGGTAGGAAAACGCTTCAACGCGTCTTCCAGCGTTTCCTTGACACGGCGATAGTCATCCTTCACTTCGTAAGGAGGATCGATCAGCACCAGGCCGCGGCGCGAAGGCGGCGGCAGCAAGGCTTTCAGGCCCTGGAAGCCGTCGCCGGCAGCGATAATGGTGCGCTTGCCGCGAGTAGTCGCGCGCTGCCCCTGCGCTTCCTTATGTGCATCCAGGCGCTGGAAATTTTCACTGAGTATCTTGATTTCGCTGGGATGCAGTTCAAACAAACGCAGCCTGTCCTGCTCGCGCAGTATCTTTTCTGCGCAATAAGGGGATCCAGGGTAGTAGCGCATTTTGCCGCTGGGATTCATCTCCTTGACCAGGTCTACATACTCTGCCAGTGCGGCCGGCAAGTCCTTACGGTCCCACAGCGGCGCAATACCGGTTTCGTACTCCGCGTTCTTGCTGGCATAGCCGCCATCCAGCGCATACAGGCCGGCGCCGGCGTGCGTATCTATATAAGTGTAGGCAGTATCTTTTTGCGCCAGGTAGTTGAACAGTTGTATCGTGACAAAATGCTTGAGTACATCAGCATGGTTGCCAGCGTGAAAAGCATGGCGATAGCTCAGCATGGCTGGGGAATTCCTATAAAAATCGAAGTATGAGATGGATGCTTGGCAGAGCTTGTTTCGTCAACACCGGAACGATGCGCGGCAAAACATGTTCTTGTCGCTTTTTGCTCGCGAAAACAAGTCATCAAGGCGGGATACCGGATTTTAACCTTATTTGGGCCATAACTGCCAGAAATACAGCGTTGACGCCGCCAGACCCGGCTCCATGACAGTATCGGGCCGGAGCTTTAGTAACGAAATGCTACGACAGACTTTTAAGCGACGCGCTTGCCGACGATGATCAGGTCCCGCTCAATACCGTCCAGATTGGCCACCTTGGGCATGTTGGCCCAGGTTTCAAAGCCGAATACCTCAAACAGTTTGAGGCTGGGGGTGTTATGTCCAAAGATAAAGCCCAGCAGCGTATGCACCTGTATCTTGGGCGCATAGGCGATAGCCTCAGTCAGGAAATACCGCCCCAGCCCTTTGCCGCGAGCATCTTCATGCAGGTAGATGGACAGTTCGGCGGTGCCGGAATAGGCTGGCCGGCCGTAAAAATTGGAAAACGACAGCCAGCCGAGTATCTTGCCATCCTGCTCTATGACCCACAGGGGCCGCCTGGCTGGGTCGTGCTCGTCAAACCAGGCCAGCCGGGATTCCACCGGCACAGGCTCGGTATCGGCAGTGACCTGCCTGGAGGCAATGGTGGAATTATAGATATCGACAATGGCCGGCAAGTCGTCAAAACGCGCCAGCCTGTGCTCGGGCTTGAAAGTAGAAGTGATAAGGGACATATGGGATACGTTGTTACAGGGTATGGGTTGCCCGTGACGAGCGAAGCGCTGCTCCCAGCAGCTCCTCTACCCGCAATTTGATCCTGACGCCGCTTTCGTCATCCGGGAAATGCACGCCTATCCCCTGCGACTTGTTATTGCCGGCGCCGGCGGGAGTAATCCAGGCGACTTTGCCGGCAATCGGATATTTATTCGGGTCGTCCAGCAAGGTCAGGATCAGGTAGATTTCTTCGCCGAGGCGGTAGGATTTATTGGTAGGAACAAAAATGCCGCCATTCTTCAGGAAAGGCATGTACGCCGAATACAGCGCGGCCTTTTCCTTGATTGCCAGCGAAAGTACGGACGGCCTTGCCGGCGCGGGCGTCACTGGCGTGGTGGTATCTGGTGTATCAGCCATAAGCAAGCTTTCAATGGAAAAGCGCCGAATAATCCAGCAGCATGTCTTCTATAAATAGTTTAGCAGCCAGAGGATGGCTGGCAATAGCCTGCCGCTCGTCGGTATTCCTGATCACCTGCAGCAACTCTGTGCTGCCAGCGCGACCTGCCAATACTGCCAACTCCTTCTGATAGCGAGGATAATACCGGATTCTGCCGGTTTGTTTGCAAGAAAAAATATCGTACAGCCAACGTTGCATCCACGATACGGTCGTCGGCACATCCATCTTTTGCATTTTTTCCGCAATTTTCAGGCTCGACTCCGGGCCCGGCTTGCATAGCTGGCGCAGAAAATCGTCTAGTTCCGTCCGGCTCTCGGACTGCGACATTTCCAATGCAGCCAACGGTGATCCACCCTGCTGCGCCAGCCATACTTCCGCATCGCTGACGTTCTGCGATTTCAACCAGGCCAGCGCGTCAGCGCTGTCCGGCATGCCCAGTCCGAACTTGTGGCAGCGTGACAAAATAGTCGGCAACAACCTGTCCAGGCTATTCGACACCAGCACAAAAACGGTATTTTTACTCGGCTCTTCCAGCGACTTCAGCAAGGCATTGGCGGCCGGAGTATTCAAGGCTTCCGCCGGGTACAAAACGATCACCCGGCGCCCCGAACGGTGGGTGGAAAGATTCATGAAATCCGTCAGCGCGCGGACCTGGTTGATCACGATTTCCTTGGAAGGCGCCTTGGCCGATTTGGCCGTCTTCTTGTCGCTCTCCGCTTCGCCTTCCGCGCCGGCAGACTCTTCCTCATCCAGCAGTTCCGGGCGGACGCGGCGATAATCCGGATGACTGTATTGCACGAACCAGCCGCAGGATAAACAATGCCCGCAGGCGTGCCCGCCCTGCTCCGGCGTTTCGCACAACAGCGATTGCGCAAAATGTTCGGCAAACAGCGTCTTGCCTATGCCTTCCGGGCCATGCAGCAGGATCGCGTGCGGCAGGCGCTCACCGAATTGCTGCAATTGCTGCCAGGCCGATTGCTGCCAGCTGAACAAGGGATTGGTCATCGTCTATGCAATCCCGTTATGCGGCACGCTGGCGTGCGATCAGTTGCGAAATGAGCCGGTCCAGCAATTGCCGGATCTCCGGGATCGGACGGGTCGAGTCTATCACCTGGAACCTGTTCGGGAATTCGGCGGCGCGGCGCAGATATTCCGTCCTGGCAGCGTCAAAAAAATCGGCCTTTTCCTGCTCGAACTTGTCTTGCACGCGCGTAGCATCCAGGCGCTCACGCGCAACTTCCAGCGGCACGTCGAACAGCAAGGTCAGGTCCGGCTGCAACTCCGCATGCACCCACTGTTCCAGCGCATTCAGTTTTTCCAATGCAAGCTTGCGGCCGCCGCCCTGGTAGGCAAAGCTGGAATCGGTAAACCGGTCGGAGATGACCCAGTCGCCGCGCAGTAAGGCAGGCTCTATCACCTGGGCCAGGTTTTCCCTGCGGGCCGCAAACATCAGCAAGGCCTCGGTTTCAAGATGCATTTTTTCATTCAGCACCAGGTCGCGCAGGCTTTCGCCCAGCGGTGTGCCGCCTGGCTCCCTGGTGCTGACGACATTGATATCGTGCCGCTTGATCAAGTCGATCACATAGGCGATGTGCGTGGACTTGCCAGCGCCGTCTATACCTTCAAAAGTAATAAATTTACCTGACTGCTTCATTCAAATTCCATTTCTTGTGCCGCTTTTTAACGCATCGCTGTCTGTCTGCGCGAACGCCGGCAATTATCTTTGTCATCTTCCAGCCTGACGCCGGTATTGCTAGCGCTGGTACTGATTCACTGCCCGGTTATGCTCAGTCAGATTATCGGAAAAATGACTGGTTCCATCCCCTTTCGCCACAAAGTAGAGCGCACTGGAGTCGGCCGGATTCAGTGCCGCCGAAATCGACGCTATCCCCGGCAGGGCAATCGGCGTAGGCGGCAAGCCTGCCCTCGTATACGTATTGTAGGGGGTATCGGTCAGCAAATCACGCTTGTAGATCTTGCCCTTATACGCATCCCCCATGCCGTAAATCACGGTGGGATCGGTTTGCAGCAGCATCCCCGCTTTCAGGCGGTTGATAAATACCGCCGCAACCAGGCTGCGCTCGGATTGCTGACCTGTTTCCTTTTCAACAATGGATGCCATCGTCAAAGCCTCATACAGGTTCTTGTATGGCAGCGCCGGGTTTCTCGCACTCCAGGCGTCGTTCAAGCGTTTCAGCATCGCAGTATGCGCTTGTTGATAAATTTGCAAATCGCTGCTGCCCTTGGCAAATAAATACGTGTCCGGAAAAAACAGGCCTTCCGGCCATTTATAGTCCGTATCTATTTTTTTCATCAGCTCCTGGTCGGACAAGGCGGCAGTGTCGTGCTTGATTGCCGGGTGGGCGTCGATCAGCTTGCGCATCTGCTGGAAAGTCCAGCCTTCTATGATGGCAATCGTCGCTTGCGAAAACTCGCCGTTCGCAATTTTATCCAGCAGCCTGAATGGGGAAATGCCCGGCTCCACTTCATAAGAGCCGGCCTTCAGCCTGGCGCCTTTCCCGCTGCTCCGTACCAGCAACTCAAACAGCAGCGGATTCTGCGGAACGCCGGCCTCCCTGATTTGAGAAGCCAGGCTGCGTACGCTGCTGCCGGGCCTGATGCTGAAATCTATCGCTTTGTCTGATTGATGTATGGGCTGCGATGCCCAATATACGAGTCCCGCTGCCGCTGCGATGAAGAGCAGTATCGATAGTAAAAATAGTTTTTTAAGAAAAGCCATGCAAATCGGTTTCAAACGTAAATTTTGTGGCGCTACTATAATCTGTGCAACAGCATCTGCCCGGTGCCCATTCGACAAGCCCAAAACAACAATGGGCAAGAGCGTAATGATACTGGGTTATTGCGTAACACCACAGGATTATGAGAGAAAAGATGACGACTTGGCAGCAATTCCTGGCGCTACACGGCGCCCAGGCATCGACGGAAGACGGCGCGGATATCAACGGATATGAGCCCGCATGGAAGAATAACAGCCTGCAGACAGGCTTCGTAGCGCCGCTGACCGACCTGGGCCTGATTCATGTTCACGGCGACGACGCTGCCAGCTTCCTGCATAGCCAACTAACCAGCGACATCGAAGGCCTGGGCATCGATGAGGCAAGGCTGGCTGCTTATTGTTCACCGAAAGGCCGCATGATGGCCAGCTTCTTGAGCTGGAAAACCGCGGACGGCATCTTCCTGCAATTATCGCGCGCGATACAAGCGCCGATCCAGAAGC
>Ga0207076_1258_pt1 | contig 10769 bp, 19 predicted proteins | sample Alteio_BWMinHeat_62_FD_153568 | JGI IMG/M metagenome (GOLD analysis project Ga0207076, IMG submission 153568) | Enriched cells from forest soil in Barre Woods Harvard Forest LTER site, Petersham, Massachusetts, United States -... | ecosystem: Environmental > Terrestrial > Soil > Temperate forest >... | reverse complement strand
CACAATTATTTCAATCTATCTTCTATACGCTCAGGAATAAATTTAAACCGCACTGCCAATAGAAATATCAATACGCCACTTACCGAAAAGAATACAACTTCAAGCATAGTAACTCCCTCTCTCAAAATCGTTTCGACTCCAATATAAAAAAGCAAAACTATCGAAATGAGGGAAGACAAGATTGCTACTACCCAGACAATTAATACGGAAGAGATATTCGCTTTCCCATAGAGTCTATTTTGTAATCCAAAATTTATTCTATATCCCAACGCAGCTATTGCCCCCGCACAAAGGCCACCAACAATTCCAAACAATAAATGGACCCAACTCATTTCTTCTAGAACCATTTCAATTTTCCTATACGGCGTATTTGACAGTCCGGTATTGGCCGAATTGAGCTCATCTCAGATGCCGTACTTGTTCTCAACAGCGGCTTCAAGCTCAACCTGCCCTAAGCCGGCTCGCTGCCAAAACGCAAAAAAGCACTCTAATGTGTCAGCAGAAGTACCCATATCCATAGGATGTAGTACACATATAGCGGTTCTGATTTTCAAGACTTCCGGCTCGCTAGATTGGTAGCGACCCTCAATTGCTTTCCAGAGGCGCACGCGCTCGTCAATGACTTCTTCCGCTGTCGCCGCACCAGTGACGAATCGATTCGCTATTGCTGCGACAGACCTGGCAATCTCTGGCAGTTGCTCCGTTACTCTGCCTAGAGCTTCAATCATTAATTTCTGAGCTAAGAATTGTTCTGCGGGGTCGTCCAAATCGACCGTAGATGAAATAGCGTCAAAGAGTTTCATATCAACGGCTGATTCTGACCGCCAGCCGCCTAGTAATAAGCTACGCACTTTCATACGCTTCTTTGAAGTCCCGTTGTCCGTTTTGCGTAATATGTACAATCACTAAATGCTTCAATTCCAATACTGGATGTTGTGCCGAATATTTGGCATAGGAAAATACCTCCTCAAGAGGGTCATCTGAATGCCACGTGGTCATAACAAATCTATCTTCCGGAGTATCCTGAAAATTAAATGCTTCGAGGCTCGCAAAATCAACCGAATCATCCCACGAGCTGCAGTCCGTGCCCCAAGCCATCATATAACGGCAACCAGAATCGACCAACCAAGAGCTAACCTGTGCCTGCCATTTTGAGGAGACGACGCTGTCGACGACCACGATAGCCTTGAAAGGCTCCAAGTACGAGATTTCTGGCAGTTCCACTTCCGGCGCAAGATAAATGTATTTCATTTGACCACCAAGGTCTACGTAATGAGAGAACTGTGTGAGTGTCCTGTATTGGCCGAGCGCGGAAGTCAGTTGGTTTCGTTTGGAAAAAAATCGGACATTGCTTTGCGAAGCATGGGGCGCGTGTATAACTCTTCATTGGCTCCGGTTTTCTGCTCTAGATGCAAATATTCCCCTTCATCAAAGGCTCTGTAGATGGCCCAGGAGCACGCGGAAAAGTCTTCAAGAGGAGTCCAAGCCGAAAGAGCGTTAATCGCGCAATCGGCGATGTCAAAGTTTAGCGTGCCTTTCAGATAGCGCTGAGCCACGTTCTTCGCAAAGCAATCTGAAAAGTCATTTCGAGAACCACCATGCGACGATAATGCCTCATCAAATGCGCCAGCATTTGGGTGGACATTTTGGACAATTTGTTGAAGGATATCTTCAGTATTCATCTGGAAAAACCTCAATGGCCGGTGTTGGCCGGATTGAGCCATCTTTATTAGCGGGTTTCCACCAATACCATACCTAGTATCTTCATATTTTCTTTCAACAAATAGATTGTTCCATTCGCATTTGAAAAAGAAATGCCATACCCAATAAGCTCAACGTCATCAGAAATAAATTCAAGCTCCGTGATAATTGCACTAAGGCCGAATATCTGTATATCATTTCTTGTCGCGTTTTGAAGGCGGGCCCGTAATGAAGGCAATAATTGGCGAAGCTTACCGTGAGAAGGGTTTGTAGTATCAATGCGGCCTTCGCCTCTTACGAGCTTTCTAGAATCGGCTTTATTGAACCCATCTTTCATGGCTCCGGAAACGGCATAATCAATTAGCTCATTACTATTTATGGATATCATTTCATTGCCTCCCCGCTAGTTCGAAGCGGTTGGATGAACCATTGCTGGTAATGACTGCTCCTGGCCGAACTCGGCCCTAGAAGACTCCTGCCTCACCTCTTTCGAACGCAGCTTTCCAAACCTCGTACCCGTTTAGCTCTGACTTGAGAACAGGGGTATGTCCAACATAGGTCTGGCCAGCGGCAGCTCCAGGAGGGCGATTTGGTATATGGCCAAGCCTAATCGACCACTTCCCCGCAATTGCAGCGTCCCGTGCTTGTTCAAAAGAGCTGAATTCATCTGCACCATAGGATGCGCTGACAACTAACAAGTAATCGTCGTCTGTCGCGGTGAATTGCTTCCCCTGAATATTAATAATTGCACCTTTTTTGAACTCAAATCGATCTACCCTCAGAATCTTGTTCACGGCAAACTTGCCTTCTTTCCGTTTGCTTATTAATAAATCACCCTCCTTGTAAGGAAAACGCTTGTAATCCGGTGGGAAAAAATCACCCGCTATGGCTGACATAGATAGAAGGATAAATGATAAAAATATAAATTTACGCATAATTCTTGAAGGTCCGTTGCTGGCCGGCTCCCGCCGAACGAGCTACGACCGCTGCAAATGCTTATTCTCATAAACGTATATGAGTCCTTGTAGGGTCGCCCGCTCTTCATCAGAGATTTGATTGCATTGGTCTACTACAATTCCATTCACAAGATAGTACTCGGTCTCATTCTTGATTTGGCCGCGCTTAACTATGCGTTTGTAAGCAAAGGCATAGCGACGCACAATTTCTGACGTAGCAGCAATTCCGGCGACAATAAGTGCATCGTCAAGAATACTTCTCGCCTCTGCGCTCCAATCGCTCATTTCTTCTACTGTATCGTTGACGGCTTGACGGAGCCCTACTAGTGCCTTTGATTTTCCGAATTCACCCGCAATTTTTACGATGGTTTGGGCTGGATGCTTACTCGAAGCCGGATTTATTTTCCATACGGCAGTGGCAAAAAAACTTAAATAGGCCAGCAATTCGTCATATTCTCGCTCGCGTTCGGGTGACATCAGCTCTCTTTCTGGATATTGAAATCAGCTCGTGAAACGAGCGCATGCGGCAAGCATCTTATCATTAAGATGAATGTCGGCTTCTGGCCGTCATCTGCCGTCCTGCTCGCAATACTATACGATTGGCAACGCAAAAGCTGATTACCTTTCGGCTTGATGTTGAAGAAAATCAGCTGCGGTTTCGCGCAATAATTTCGGCGCAAGCGGGTGCTTTGTCACTTCACTCAAGACAGTTAACCAACTTGCCCGGATATCTTGTGGCAGCTCCGAATTCAAAATCCGATTGACCATCCATGTGCTGAGGTCGGCCGGCTGTCTTAAAACCGATTCCCGAAGAAATGGCTGGTAGCCCGGAATCGACTCAAGTTCATGAACGAGTGGGCCGGGCGAACCGAGCTCTGCTTCAGGGTAACGCTCAATTAAGGCAAGTATTGCGGGTATTGCAGGCTTACGCAGTTCTGGAGTCAGTGGCTGCTGACCAGCAAATATTTCGTAGAGCTTGCTAACATCCTCTACCTCTTCCGTCGGGATAAAGGCTTCGAGTCCGGCGATTACGTTTTCTATACTCATGAGCTCAGGCAGTTTGTTTTTGTAACCTTGAAATCTAGTGGGCACTCGACCGTCCGTTATTGGCCGGATGTAGCCTGCCAACCCAATTATTCGTAAATTTTTCCGAGGTAAAGAAATACAGCGAGGTCTTTCCATGATGGACCTCCATCGCCATTAGCCCAATCTCTTTGTCCATCGGCACCGGCAATCGCCCCTTCCAAAAAACTCGAGATAGAGCTATTTTGCCATCCATTTGCACCTCCCAACTTGTATCGCTGAGAATCGCAACGTTCGAGGTCATCAGCCTCCTGCCGGTCCTCAATCAGCCACTCGACAAACTGTATAAAGGACTCTCGGTCATTAACTGAGTCTGGATTAAAGAATTCTTTTTTCATAGGAGATTAATTCAATTCGAACGACCGGTATTGGCCGTGTTGTGCCGCTTCGCAATCGCCCAGCATTAAGATTTAAAGACTTCTTTGTGCCAATATGCGGTGGGAGCCAGAAACCAACTTGCGTTAGATTCGTTCGCAAACTGAGCAAGCTCCGTCATATTCCCTTCGTACCGTCGATACAGTGCAATCAATTCCCGAAGGCTGACTGCTGCAAGACGCTTTGAACGTAGATGAATTGCAAGCTCTCGGCCACTACCCACAACATCTGTTACACCAGGAATTGATTTGAGCCATCCGAAGAAGGCGGCCTCATCATTTTTTGAATAGTACCGCATTGGAGCGGTCCAAATTAGTTTTGCCATTTCTATCCGAATAGTCGTTATTTCTATTTTGTGAGTGATTCATTCGTAGGTTTATCAGACGCTACCGGTTGAATCCGCAGCCGGAAGCGGGCTATTGCCGTTCTATAATTGCCAGTGCTAGGAATTTGTACTAGGGCTAATAGCAGAGGTAGAGTGCCTCGCAGGCCTTTCACCGTTAAGTTGAAGCAAAATCGCTTCGTCTGGTTCGACAATTCGAAGTGCACCATGTTTATCATCATAAACTTCGCCCGCAACTATTCGAATCACGTTTTTACCAATCGATATTGTTGCCTCAAGCACGGCGTTTTCCCCGTCTTTCCGATTCACCGAGACACCGACCATCCCAACAGGGAGCTCTATTAAATCTACCACTTGATAAATGCTAGGAGTCTCCCGATGCTCCACTCTGTCTATATCTTCGCGCCGTCTCTCCAAGAGATAGAGCCCATAGTATCCTGCGCCATCGTCAATTTGAGAAAGCAACGACAATACCTCCCCGTCGTCCATGTAAATATCTATTCCGGTAAACTGCCGATAGGGAACTGATACATGCTCCCAGATGATGGGCGTGTGTTCATTGACGACATTACCGAGCGCATCTGCCCAAGAAACTGGTTCACCGCCAGACAATGCCATCTCGGTGCCAATCCACTTTACGACTTCTCGCTGTTCAAGATACGAAATGTGATGGACGGTAGGGTTCTGGATTGAGAGGCTCATGAAATGACAGGTTGGTGATGCTGACTGAATAAATTAGCAATGCAACATCATATTACCAAAGTGCGCGAAGGGCCGTTATTGGCCGCGTGCTGCCGAATCAACCGCGTGCTTGCTACCACGAATTTTGGCCGGTTTTAGCCCCTAAAGGAGGGTGATTCATTAATATCAATCGTAAATTCAGCAAGAACCTTTCCGGTTTTATTTCTGACGTACTGAGCATGAAATGGATTTTTTGAATACGAAACTTCAATCTCTTCCGTTAAATCTAGCACGCTGAGTTCCGCTACGAGTTTGCGAGTGGCATCAATAACCTCTAAGGGGGGCGCAATCAGTCCAGACTCGCACATCGAAAGACGGATTTTCATAACATCTAACAAACTGGCGACCGTTGCGCTCATAATATTTTAATTCAGGAAGTAACATGGAAGTCGGAGGTCCGCTTGCGGCCGAACTCTGACATGCCCGCGTAGTCAGGGCGCGTCACCGCAGACCCACGATTTCTTTCACTGGAGTTGGTCTATTCAATATCCAACTTGGGCTGCTGCAAGCTCCAGTAGACTTCAGTATTGGGTTCACAGAAAAATCCTTCTAGGTTAACACTCTGAACTAGGCGAGCCAGAACTTCGTGCGTCCCACACAAAAAGGAGAAATGGCTATCCCAATGAGTCGTCCAAAGCAGCGATTTGTCCGGGGTAAAAACGTTGCAGTGCCCCATAGTGGCGGTCAGGTCTTTTACTTTGAGGTCATCAATCCAATACAACTTTCTTTCAGTCCCCAGCTCGTCGCCTACCCATACCCATTGATGCCCTAAATCTTGAAAGCATTGCAGAACGAAATCATGCAGCAAATCTGAAAAATGACCTTCATCTGGTTGCACGATGCCGTGGGAATCATAAAGAACCTCCAGGCATTTAGCGTATTCTTCATTTGCAACCCTCTTGTTCAATCCACCTATTTGAGTGCGTAGGCCGACATCGACCGCCGCTAAAGACGACAGGCCGGTGAGAGAAATGATTTTAGACCAGCGAATAGCCTCGCAACCAATTGCAATCGATACTCTATTGGGATAGGTGTCAGGCCTAAAAAGCTCCTTTGATATAGAGATTGGTCGAATAAATGGATGCAACATAACAAAGACAGAATCGAACTCGCCTTTGTAATAATTGAGAATGTTGCCATCCATCGGGCAGGTGGCGAAGTGGTCCGGCTCTGGAAGAATCCGTTCTATCACTGCTAGGTACCTTCTCTTAAAGAATATGCTGGTCAGCGGCAAGTTGATGCCTGCCTCTGTTTTTTGAACTACTTTATCGCTATGCTTTGGTTGCCAGTCACATCGTCCGCTCCTGGCCGCTTTCGGTCTCAAATGCTTAATGCTACAGACCTTCGTCTCGCCCGTGATTCCGCACGCTTCCTAAAGCCACCACTCTAGCACCTTCCAATACTTCGAAGGCGACTCCCGGTTTCAATATCGAATAGTCGACGTCTGGTTCATAGATAAGAGCAACAATAGCGGCCCCAGACCATCCCGGCGCCACAGGTTCAAGCGGACCATCAACAAATATAACTCCAAGATATTCGCCACCATTTACCCTGAAATGCGGACGATATTTACCCCCGCTTAGACTCACCGGCTGCGACCGCCCTCCGTCTGCCGAGGTAAAAAAATTAATCACAACATTGATGTGGCGGAGGGCCGTCATACTGTTAATACCTCAAATTACGAAACAATTAAAAATTTGTGCGAATGACTGCTGCTGGCCGAATCTAGCCAAATTCGTGTAGAGAAACAAATTCAATCGATACAAATGGCTTGACACGAAGCTTCATGATAACGCTTGGTTCTGTGCCTTCCCCAGTCACCGTCATGTATTCGTCATGTGCGCCAAGATGCACAGACAGACCTTTCAAATGATTGAGTTGAAAGTCAGCTCGCTGTAAACCATTTTGTTTCCACGACAATTTGAGTTCGCCGTAGGAGGGAGTGATTTCACACCGAACAATATCCTGCTCACGCGATAACGTAAAAATTAGATTGTTGTAACACCACGGTATTTGCTTATCTGCTAGCTGCGGTTCGCATTCAAAAAAGCCGATTAGTTCATATTCTTCGGGTAGTTCGAGCACGGCTTACTCCAATTTTAAAAATGTCTTTCGGTGTCCGCTCCTGGCCGGGTGCCGCCAGCGTGGTCAATTTTTCCTCTTGCTTGGACTCGCAGGCGGATAAACCGTCCAAGTGCACAACAAGTCTGGGTCGACTACTACTTCACCTGATTCCTTAAGCCTGTAGTTTCCCGGCTCTGCTTTTTCAAGGCGTGTTAAATCAGGCGGCACCCATCGCTCTTCGTCAGTCCCATTGATTGCGATAACGATAGCAAGCTTGACTCAGTAGGTAGAGAAATATTCTTCGTTGAAGGAATGCAAATCGCTGTCTACATGGACGATACAGATGAAATGGGGAAACCAGATAATTTGATTGCGAACGGAGTCGCGCGAAGAAATCATCATGGTTCATGGACGAGTGCAGCAAGCTGGATTCTTGTTATTGATGACGACGGCATTCGTCATGAATCAGAAGTTCTGTAGATATCGAAAATCTCGCCCGACGAATCACAGGCAGGAGCCGGCCAAGAGCCGACGTTCAAGTAATCTCCAAAACCAACTTATCGATGACCGAAAATAAAAAATTTCAAGCTGTGCCTGCCTTGTGTCTGCTTGGCACAGTGTTGGCAGGTGCGGCATGCACTAGGTGGATTCCTTACGATTGGTTCTTAAACGTACTGGGCTACAGCATTTTGGTTGGTTTGATTCTAGCGGTGCTTGCGACCCTAGATTTGAAAAATGAACGACGGCCACCAATTCCAATTGCGCTAGTGCTTGAAGCGCTTTGGCTACCTTCGCGTAACGCAGAGGTAAAATTAGGCCCAATACTGTGGACGTTTCTGTGTGTGACTGGTTTTGTGGCCGGAATTTTGGTAAGTGCGTTATTACTGCCGCTTTTTTCCTAGCGTCCCGACTGAAATCGGCCAAGCGGACGGTCATAAACGAATGGCTTTCGGGTTGATTTGATTATTTTAGTTAATGTTTCGAGGTGGGCTGTTATGAACCGAGCGCTTTATATTGTTCTTTGTTTTGCGACCATGGCGTCGACGTCGCCGGCCTTCGCTAATGACAGTGACTATGGTTGCAAGGGCAAGGATACCAGTTCATTTTTTGATGCTTGCGTGAATCTAAAGCAGGCTGAGGAGCTGGAAAGAGAAATCAGCCAGTCCCTAAAGATGATTGAAGCGTTGGCTTCGTCAAAACAGGATGCGAAGAACCTTGTCGATTCACAGGTGGCGTGGGAGAAATATAGGAATAAGGCATGCCAGGTTCAACAGCAGCTGATGGGCGGCATGAACTCATCCGGTTTCGCTCGGTGCGTGAACACGTTGACACGCGAGCGGCTGGATTACCTCAAATCCAGCTATTGACTTGAATTACTAAATTATTGCGGGCCACAGTCGGCGAAAAGCGGAAGTTCTGGCTTGCCGTGCAACTTGTCTCTCAGAATGATGTCTTTGAAGGTTTTCTCATCTCATCTCAACCACAGTTTCCCTGACCGCCAATCAAACCAATGACGTTCTTGCCTACGACGAGCAACAGCGGCATCAGAGCAAGATTCAAGCGCATCATACTTTTCCATTGGGATAGGAAATCCACATTATGACAACAGTTAAAAAGAGTTTGATCTTCATGGTCATCGCAATGACGTCACTCCTTTCTGGCTGTGAGCAGGAGCGTGTTGATGAGCAAATGCAAGAGCTATGCGACAAAGATGGTGGAATTAAAATTTATGAGAAAGTCGAATTGCCTAAAGAAAAATTTACGGAAAATGGGGATCTAACGTTTTTCGTTACATATAATGTTTCTTCAGGCGGATATTATTTTGAAACCAAGGACGAAAAGCTTCGGGAAAATAGCCCTACGTTAACGAGATATACCTACACTATCACGCGTGAATCCGACAAAAAAATACTGGGGACCTATGTTTATTACTTGAGAATAGGTGGTGCAATTTTTCCTCGTCTTGGACCAGATCCGGCAAAGCAATGTCCTTCGAATCTCAGCGACAGAATATTTAAACGCGCGATCTTTTTTCCATCAAAATAGAAAAATTACATGACGACGACAATAGTTCAACAAGTGCTCCAAGGTGAGTTGGCATTAGCTGCATAGGTTTTGATGCGATTTATTGCAAGGATGACGAAGCGTGTTTTTGCTTTGAAGTGGCTGGAGTAGAGTTCGCAATTCCGAAGGACTTTTCCGGAACGGATGAGTAACGGATTGCGGGAGCGGCATCAAAAAATAGTATTCCCGTTGCAGATAAAATGCCAAGAAATGATTTCTTAAAAAATCACGTTCTTGCCAATGGCACGCTTCTTTTTAATCGATGCGAATGTCCGCTTTGTAGAAATCTGAACTTCCGCTTTGGGGCGATAGCCGCCAAATTGGCGGATGGCAACTCCGGATCCGAAACAATGGCAAAGTCGGCACGCATATCCGAAGAGCGGCACCGCGCCGCCCCCCTGATCCCTAACTCCGCTTAAAACGGCGTCCTGGTACCCGTCATAAAACTCCAATTCCTAACCAGTGCCTTGCCATCAACACTACCGTTAAAGGCCACGCGGTACGTCGTATTGGCCTTGAACGGCTGCTTGCCCACCAGGTAAGCATTGAACCCGGCCAGCAATTTATTCGGATCGGTATCCCTGGTCAGCAAACGGACCGGAAACGGCGTCGTCTGTCCCGCCTCCGTGATCGTAAAACTATTCACGCTCAAGGTTTTCCCGTTGGCCACCGTCACGCTGACCGGATAGCTGGTCAGTGTCGCAAACCCGTTACCTGACACCTCAGGCGCTGGCGAGGGTGTCTCCGGTGCCATAAACAGCATCACATCCGTCTGGCCATCCAGGGGATAGACAGCGGCGAAGTCCGACGCATTGTTTTGCGCATTTCCTGACACATACCCGAAATCCATCGTGAACAGAGGCTGGCCCGAAATGCTAGGCACCACCACGCTGGCCCGTGCCAGCCCCACCTCCGCCACCGCCTGGTCCATCAAGCCAGCCCGGTGATACACCGAATTCACCAGCGCATCGATATTGCCCTGGCCGCCACCAGTTGCCCCGGCGAGCTCCTCAACGACATAGCTGCCCGCATAGCCCGCAAAGGCCGCCCGGCTGGCCGGATCCACGCCGGTGAAGCCCGCCTTGCCGGCGTCTTCCGTGTGGCCATACACGACATTCGTCACCATATAGCTCAGATGATTCGCGGCCGCCTTGTCCAGCGCCGCACTCTGTTTCCACAGCCCCAGGCCTAAGCCGGCGCGGAAACGATTGATCGCATTGAAGGCCAGCACCAGTTCGCCATCGCTATAGACCGGTGCCGCCACGGACGTCTGTAAATGCGCCGGCGTCACCGCCGGTGTACAGGTTGGATAATCAGCAGCCCCATTGGCGCAACTGGGCGCTGGCGCTGTGGAGACCGGGCTGCTGCCCCCGCCGCCGCAGGCCGACAACAGCAGCGCGCTGCACAGGGTGGACAAAGAGAATAGGGTGGTGGTTTTCATA
>Ga0207076_1256_pt1 | contig 10823 bp, 4 predicted proteins | sample Alteio_BWMinHeat_62_FD_153568 | JGI IMG/M metagenome (GOLD analysis project Ga0207076, IMG submission 153568) | Enriched cells from forest soil in Barre Woods Harvard Forest LTER site, Petersham, Massachusetts, United States -... | ecosystem: Environmental > Terrestrial > Soil > Temperate forest >... | reverse complement strand
CTGATAATCAAGGTGTAACTTTGAATGCATCGAGTGCAGGAAGTACATTCACGTTGTTAGCTGCAGGAAACATGAATGTAAATGGGGCACTAGGTGCTAATAGCATATATCTAACGACAAGCAATAATGGAAGCATTAATGCAAATGCAGCGATTACTGCTAGCAGTTCTGCCACATTAACATCAGCGAATAACATTGGAGGAAATGCGTTAATCACAGCACCGATCTTGACGTTAACTGCTGTAAATAATATTGGGGCGGCAAATCAAGTATTGAATGTAGCAGCAGGGACACTAAGCGCAAATGCAACTAGTGGATTGGTTAATATTACTGACAATCAAGGTGTAGCGTTAAATGCCTCAAGTGCAGGAAGTACATTCACGTTAGTAACAGCCGGCAATATGAATGTGAACGGAGTACTCAATGCAGGCAGTATCTACTTAACGGCGAGCAATAGTGGAAGCATAAATGCAAATGCCGGAATAACAGCAGGTATAGTAGCAGTATTGACATCAGCGAATAATGTTGGGGGTATTGCTCTAGTTACAGCACCGACATTGACGTTAACAGCAGTCAATAATGTTGGTATATCAAATCAGGCATTGAACATTGCATCAGCGAATCTCAGCGTAAATGCGACGAATGGACTTGTGAATGTTGGTGATAATCAAGCAGTGAGTTTAAATGCATCGAGTGCAGCAAATACATTCACATTATTAGCTGCGGGCAATATGAATGTAAACGGGTTGCTCCATGCAGGCAGTATCTACTTAACGACGAGTAACAATGGAAGCATCAATGCAAATGCAGCAATAACTGCAGGTATAGCAGCGATATTGACAGCAGCAAATAACATTGGGGGCACTGCATTAATAACGGCGCCAACACTTATAATGTCAGCAGTCAATAATATTGGGGCATCGAATCAAGTATTGAATATAGCCGCAGCAAACCTGACGGCAAATGCAACTAATGGATTAGTTAATGTTACTGACAATCAAGGTGTAACCTTAAATGCATCGAGTGCAGGAAGTATATTCACATTATCTGCTGCGGGAAATATGAGCGTGAACGGTGCACTTCATGCAAGTAACATTTACCTAATAACATCCAATAATGGAAATATTAATGCTAATGCAGTAATAACGGCAGGAGTATCTGCGATGTTGACAGCAGGCAATAGCATTGGGGGCACTGCATTAATAACAGCACCAACACTAACAATGTCGGCAGTCAATAATATTGGGGCATCGAATCAAGTATTGAGTATAGCTGCAGCAAACCTGACGGCAAATGCAACTAGTGGATTAGTTAATATTACGGACAATCAAAGTGTAAACTTGAATGCATCGAGCGCAGGAAGTGCGTTCACGTTATTAGCCGCGGGCAATATGAACGTAAATGGAGCGCTTAATGCAAATACCATCTACTTAACGACTGCTAATAGTGGCAATATCACAGCCAATGCAGCTATAACTGCAACTACGTCTGCGACGTTGACGGCAGCGAGTAGCATTGGAGGTTCTGGATTAATAACTGTGCCAACACTTACAATGTCAGCAATCAATAATATTGGGGCATCGAATCAAGCATTGAATATAGCAGCAGCAAATCTCACTGCGAGTGCTGGAGGACTAGTGAATGCAAATGATGCAATTGGAGTTAATTTAAACGCTTCGCATGCAGGAAGTACGTTCACATTACTAGCAGCTGGGAACATGAACGTGAACGGAGCACTAGGTGCAAATAGCATCTATTTAACAACATCCAATAATGGAAATATCAATGTAAATCTTGTAATTACAGCCTTGTCATCAGCTACCTTATCGGCGTCCAACAGTATTGGAGGTTCTGCGTTAATCACGGCACCGACGTTAACGTTAATAGCTGGAGGAAATATTGGTGGGGCATCGAATCAAGTATTGAGTATAGCTGCAGCAAATCTGACGGCAAATGCAACTAGTGGATTAGTTAATATTACGGACAATCAAAGTGTAAACTTGAATGCATCGAGTGCAGGAAGTACATTCACGTTATCTGCTGCGGGAAATATGAGCGTGAACGGAGTGCTTAATGCAAATACCATCAATTTAACAACAAGTAACAATGGAAACATTATTGCCAATGCAGCTATAACTGCAACTACGTCTGCAATATTGACGGCAGGCAACAGCATTGGGGGTAGTGCATTAATAACAGCTCCTGCATTAACGTTAGTAGCTGGAGGTAGTATTGGGGCTTCTAATCAAGTATTGAATATAGCCGCAGCAATATTGACAGCCAATGCTGGAGGATTAGCTAACATTACCGATAATCAGGGTGTAAACTTGAACACCTCGAGTGCTGGTACCTCGTTCACGTTATTGTCTGCAGGGAACATGAATGTTAACGGACAGCTTAATGCAAATAACATCTACCTTACGACTGCCAATAACAGCAACATCACGGTTAATGCAGCAATAACGGCAGGTGCGGCAGCAATACTAACAGCAGGCGGCTATGGCAATATTGGAGGTTCTGCGTTAATCACGGCACCGACGTTAACGTTAGTAGCTGGAGGAAATATTGGTGGGGCATCGAATCAAGTATTGAATATAGCCGCAGCAAATCTAAGTGCAAATACTACGAACGGATTAGTTAATATTACAGATAATCAAGGAGTAAACTTAAATGCCTCGAGTGCTAGTATCTCGTTCACGTTATTGTCTGCAGGGAACATGAATGTTAACGGAGCTCTGGGTGCTTATAGCATTTACCTAACAACATCCAATAATGGAAGTATCAATGCCAATGCAGCAATAACGGCAGGTATATCAGCGACATTGACAGCAGCGAATAACATTGGTGGTAGCGCATTAATAACAGCTCCCACATTGACGTTAATAGCCGGAGGCAGTGTTGGGTTATCGAATCAAGCGCTGAGTATAGCAGCGGCAAATCTAAGCGCTAATGCATCCAGTGGATTAGTTAACATTACTGACAATCAATCTGTAGCTCTGAATGCATCTTCAGCGAGAGGCACATTTACTTTAGTAGCAACCGGCAATATAAACGTGAACGGAGCTCTGGGTGCTAACAGCATTTACCTAACGACTGTCAATAATGGAAGTATTAATGCTAATGCAGCAATAACAGCAGGTACCTCTGCAGTATTGACAGCAGCGAATAGCATTGGAGGCAATGCATTAATAACAGCACCTACACTTACAATGTCAGCTACTAATAACATTGGGGCATCGAATCAGGCATTGAATATAGCTGCAGCAAATCTAACAGCAAATGCAGGCGGGTTAGTGAATACTAGTGACAATCAAGGTGTGGTATTAAATGTATCGAGTGCGGGAAGTTCATTTACTTTATTAGCAGCTGGCAATATGAACGTGAACGGAGCACTAGGTGCAAGTAGTATTTATTTAACGACAAGCAACGGTGGCAGTATCAATGCGAATGCTGGAATAACTGCAGGTACGTTTGCGACATTGACAGCAGCAAATAGCATAGGCGGCAGTGCATTAATAACAGCACCAACGTTAACAATGTCAGCAACGAATAACATTGGGGCATCTAATCAAGTATTGAATATAGCGGCAGCAAATCTAACAGCAAATGCAGGCGGCTTAGTGAACATCAGTGACAATCAAAGTGTAATCTTAAATGCTTCAAGTGCAGGAAGTTCGTTTACGTTATTGGCAGCAGGCAATATGAATGTGAACGGAGCCCTGAATGCAAGCAGTATTTATTTAACAACATCCAATAATGGAAACATTAATGCTAATGCAGCAATAACGGCAGGTGCCTCTGTGACATTAACATCAGCGAATAACATTGGAGGCAGTGCATTAATAACAGCACCTACGCTAACAATGTCAGCTACGAATAATATTGGGGCATCGAATCAGGCACTTAATATCGCTTCTGCGGCATTAACAGCAAATGCAGGCGGCTTAGTGAACGTAAGTGACAATCAAGGTGTAGCTCTGAACGCTTCCTCGGCAGGAAGCTCCTTCACGTTGCAAGCAGCAGGTAGCATGAATGTGAATGGAGCGCTAGGTGCAAATAATATCTACCTAACGACATCAAATAATGGAAGTATCAATGCAAACGCAACAATAACAGCAGGAGCATCTGCAACGTTGACCGCAGCGAATAATATTGGAGGAACTGCTTTAATAACAGCTCCGGTGTTAACATTGGCAGCAGGAAATAACATTGGAACAGTCAATCAAGTACTGAATATAGCTGCTGCAAATCTAGGTGCTAATGCGGGTGGACTGGTTAACATTAGCGATAACGAATCAGTCGTATTAAATAATTCATCAGCTGGTGGTATATTCCAGTTGACTGATACTGGGTCTATCGCTGTAAATGGTGTACTCAGTACAACATCCGGAAATATTTATCTAACTAGTATGTACGCTGGTAGTGGCACAAGTATAGCAATAAATGCTGCTGTTAATGCTGGAAATAATAATGTGTACTTGACTGTATTTGGACAAAATCAAGGTACTAATAGTGTAATTAATGAAGGCAGTTTTGGTGGCATCACCGCCAATAGTTTATCCATAACAATGAACAATGCGGGCACAGTTACTAGCAATCTAAATTATATTAATCATGTAGGTATTCTTACTGCTTCTGGCAATAGTAATGCTACAAATACTGTTATTTTCAACAATGGCTCCACCGCTCTAAATCTTGCTGGTTTTTCCGGAGTAACTAATCTTACAGTCACTAATGCTGGAGCTATTACAACTAGTGCATCTTCTACATTTGGTGGACAGTTAAACTTGAACAGCAGTGCTGCTATTACTATCAGTAACGCATTAGCTACAGGCGGTACGATGACCATGAATGGTAATTCTTTTGCCATACTAGCAAATTTAACCAGTGGTAACGTTATGAGTCTTAGCGCAAACAGCAATAATACTCTATCTACTATCAATGCCCAATTAACCGCTAATGGTACGGGGATAAACTTAGCTACTGCTACTGGCGGAATTACAGAAGGAGTTGGTGGTGTTATTGGTACTAATGTTGCGCCGGAAATCCTTACAGTTACATTGTCCAATGGTAATGTGTCCTTAACCAACGTCAATAACATTGGTATTCTCAGTGGTAGTGGAACTGGTACTGTTACTGTCAACAATGGCAATAACAATATGCAGTTAAATACCTTCAGTTCAGGTACCAATATTAATATTACAAGTGCGAATAATATAACTACAGCTAATGGAAGTACTAACACAGGATGGTTGAACTTAAACGCTAATACCGTAACCTTATCTGAGAATATCACTGCTTATGGCAATGTCATTGTTACAGCAGCTGGTACCGGAAATGCCATTTCAATAAATTCAGCAGTGAATGCAGGAAACAATCAAGTAACTCTTACCGCTGCATCAGGTAATATTCTCGGTGGAGTAAACGGGCTAGTTACTGCTGGCACAGTTAACTTCACTGCAGGTGGAAATATTTCTGGTCAAGCTTCTGGAATTGATGGATATCCAAATCAAAACTTATTGATTAATGCTTCAAACATTGCACTGAATGCTGGTGGAAATGTATATGTGGAAGACAAGCTTATTGGTACAGCCACTGTTTACGCTACATCTTCGGCTGGAAAAATATTTACCTTAACAGCAGATGGCAACCTGGCCGTGTCCAATGCAATTACAGCAGGTAATGATCTTAATTTGATTGTAAACAATAACCTTACAGTTACTAACAATCTTACTGCTGGCACATGGAGTAACCAGCCTCAAGCTGGTACTATTTTCCAGGCAGGTGATGTTAACTCTTTTGGTAATGTTACTATGGTAAGTAATAGCAGCTCAGGCTCCATTGTCATTGGTGACAATAGTTCGACACCACAAATCACAAGTGTTGGCGGATACATTGCTATTGAATCGGCCAGTACTAACACTATTAGTGGCAACGGTCTTAATGCAATTACTATCAACACTGGAGCTGCACTGACTGCTGAAGGTGGTCACATATTTGTTTTATCTAACGGTGATATGCACATAGGCGGCTCGTTTACCTCTGTAGCTATGCAAGGTGGTTCCAACTGGTACGACAATAACAATAATAACTGGTACAGTGGAGGTGGAATTTTAATTCTGGCCAATGTACAAACATTACCTACTCCTTCGGCTGTGTCTTCATTTACGGTCGCTGTAGGCAACGACAAATTGACTATGGATCAATTAATGCAAAATCGAGTTTCAGGTGGTACTCAAGGCTGGACTAGTAAAGATGGTTTTGATATTAGTACTGACCTGCTGTACAAAACTGGTGGCAGTGTTTATTTAGTAGGTGATAACAAATCTACAGATAGCTCGATTACTACCAATGGTGGAGTTGTTTATATAGATCCGGCAAGCTTTGATAATGCTCATTTTAACGCCATTGCACCTCCTATAGCACCACCAATTCCAATATCGTGTTGTACAGTTTGCACCACATGTGGACATGGGCATAGTCATGATCCTGGTCCTGGTCCTGGTCCAAATCCTGGCGAATTTGATGTTTTGAATCCATTCGTAACTACTACTGTATTGTCAACTGACAGTACAAGAGCTAATCAAGCTAGTTTAGTTACTCCTCCCACAAGTTGTTCGATTACAGCAATATCTTTTAATGACCTGGATAATGATGGTAAGTCCTGGTTCATAGCCAGTGCTTCCTGCCAACCTTTTTCCTTTGAAGAAGACAAAGATACGGTATTAATTGGAGCTCCTGGTACTGTTTTTGCACCTAGTGGTACTCGGACATTGTTGCTTAAGGAAGGCAAAGTAGTAGCTTTATCTGGCAGTCAGGATATGGTAATTCAAACTGTTCAAGGCACGTTAAATCTACCGGCTGGAAGTTCGAGTATTGTAGAGCAGACATCTTCTGGAATGTTACGAATAGCCAATTTAGAAGGTGGAGAAGCCAATGTGACTATCACTAAAGATGGCAAGACAACTACCTTAACTGCTAATCCAGGAGAAGAATTGGTAGTTGCCGATGCTTCTTTAAGCAATGAGGAACTTATTCCGGTTGATGGTGTGGATCGAGAGCCAATACCTAGTGCTATTGCCATTGCAGGCATGCAAGTTGAGAAAAATCATTTTGATAAAAAGCGTATGAGTGATCAAGAAGTATTGTTGCAGTGTAGTACTCAGTGTTTTACCTTAAGCCTAAGAAAGAGATACGTAGGCATAAAACATAACACTACTCACCCATTAGCTTCAAAACCTGCCATCTCGCCAGATAAAGTGAAGACCTCAGAGCGCAAAACCCCTGAAATAAGTCTTACTGGACCAGTTGTTAATCAGATGCACAATCAATCTTCCCAATTTAAGCCAGTTAGCTATATTGAAGGGCGAGATGAGACACATGATGCACCAGTAAGCATGCGAGCTGGTTTGTTTACCTTAACATCTGACTCGGCAAAAATTAAGCACGAGGGTAATGCCTTGGTTGCACTGGAAAGCCCAGGAGTACTTAATCTAAGGAGAGGAGAAACCCTTATTTGTACCAGCAAACCAACTACAGTAAAAGTTGGTAAGTATGAGGTTCAAGTTGCAGCACAATGTGTTGTTTTGATGTCTAAAGATAAAGACCTAGTCAAAGTAAGAAATTTATATGAAAAAACCACACAATCAGTTGCTGTTTCCAATGATATTAGGAAATTAGTCGAGCTATCTGCTGGGCAAGAGGTGTTACTAGGAGCTAATCCTGATGATGTCACAAACATATTAAAAGCTGAACCAATTGGCAGAAGGCATATACAGGGTTCCGATTTAGCATTAAATCAAAGTCTAGTGCGTTCTGAAATATCACTGGTTTCACTAATGCAAAATGTAGGGCTTTTGAATAAGGTGATGAACAGTAAGAAACAGGAAGACCAGGCTCTAGCAAGACAATTGATTAAGACAGCTGCAGTCATCACCCAGGTGACGGCCAGTCATGGTGCTTATTCGTCTTCTTTCTAGCCGCTCGTCGGTCCTCAATGCATCTGCACACATGTTGTGCTCGCTACGTGTTGCTACTCGCAACTCTTGCTCCGCAATTTTATATAAGTGCTCTTGCATTTCAGACCTTCTCGCTCTCACACGCTCCACTGCGGTTCGCCGCATGCGGCTCATCCTCAGAATCCTCCGCTTCGCTGCATATCCGTTTCGGTTCATCCTGTAAGCCTGTGTTTATATATCTATCTAGCCGCTCGTCGGTCTTCAGCGCTTCCGCGTATTTGTGGATTTTTTGTTGGCTAGCATACATTTTTCTTAGAACTATCTGATTGCCACAGCCCCAAGCTGCTAGCTAGGCTACTGCTGCAATATCTGGAGAGGTCAGCATTTTTATAGGGTGAATTACATTAACTCTAGTTAAAACGACTGATATTGTGGGTATAACTTAAAAGGATGAAAATCAGCCGTATTGGCAGTTAACGGTGATATGTTTGAATTAGGCGGGTACGTATATATATATTGATAGAAATTAAGGTTTTGGTATACATGTTGCCAAAAGAATTTACAGCTAATGCTAAGCACAATATCAGACACAAGGGGTCATTAAGGCTTCTTGGGGTTTTTGCTTGTTTGCTGTTAATCCTTCAATTTGGCTTGCTATCTCCAGCGCAGGCTAAAAAGGTTAAGCAGTCTGAAGACAAAGCAAAATCAGTTATTAGCTATGTAGAAGGAGAGGAGAAGAGTGAGGATATTCCAGCTAGCATGCGTGCTGGGTTGTTTACTTTGACTGCTGACTCTGCTCTGATAAAGCACGTTGGCTCAGCTCGGGTTAATTTGGAATCTTCCAATGTGGTTAACCTGGATAAAGGAGAGACTCTAGTATTTTCAAATAAACCAACAGTAGTAAAAACAGGTTCATATGATATAAGTGTCGCTCCAGAAGCTATTGTGTTAGTGTCCAACCAGGGAGAAATTGTAAAAATAAGAAACTTGTATGAAAAAATTTCCCCATCAGTAACGGTGCATTTTAATGAGAAGCAAACTACTCTAGCTGCTGGACAAGAAATCTTGTTGGGCTCAAGTACCGATGTAGTGAAAAAAGCCTTGAAGTCTGATCTGATAGGTAGAAGGCAAGTACATGGTCTTGAGTTTACTCATGGGCCAAGCATAATGAAATGTGAAGTATCACTCTTGTCACTTATCCAAAATGTAGATATTTTGAATAAGCTTATGTGCAGCAAAAATAAAGAAGATCGTGATATCGCAAGACGATTGGTGAAGATGGCGGCAGTAGTAAGCCAAGTAACTGCTAGTCATGGAGCCTATACTTCGATAGGTTTTTAAATTGTGTTACCAGCATTGATATTTTTTTGTGGTCTGCTTATTGCTCAATTTGCCTTGCCGTACTCACTGCAGGCTCATACTATTGATCTGAATACAACTCACCTGACTACCCAAACGCATCAACAACCTAGCGGTGGTTTAGGTAATTCATTAAATCATGTCTCTGGTGGTCTACCGTCTGTCGGTACTATTAGTCCTAGCCTTTCATCTCCTCATACCAGTATTCTAGTAGGGACATCAACCCCGTTGGTAACCTTGACCAGCTCAGTATTAGTTAACCCAACATTACTAACGATTAGCAATGTTGCTACTACTATAGCTAACTTGAATATTTCCAGTGTCACCAGTTCACTTGCAAACACTAATCTTTTTGGCATTGTTGGTTCGGCTATAGCACCAACTAATGTATTGTCTATCAGTGGTATGTTGTCTGGTGCACCTATATTTACCACTCATCCTATTATTGCTACACCTGTGCTGTCTACTGATAAAACCAGGATGAGTCAAGATAAAACTGTAGTACATGCTAGTCCCCCTACTGCCATCACTGTTAACGATTCAGCACATGATGATGGAAAGTCCTGGTATATAGTTGGTACTTCCTGCCAACCATTCTCTTTTGAGGGTGATAGTGAAGAAACAATAGTTGGTTCACCAGGGACTGTGTTTGCACCCAAAGGTGTAGAGACCATTTTGCTTAAAGAAGGGAAGATAATAGCACTGGCTGGTAAACAAAGTATGATAATTGAAACAGTTCAAGGCAAGGTAGACATTCCTGCTGGTGGTTCAAGCATGATAGAGGAAACAGCTTCAGGTGTGCTGCGAATAGCTAATCTTAATGGGGCTGAACAAGATATAGTGGTTGAGAGTGAAGGGCATACTACTTTTTTATCAGCTAAACCAGGAGAACAAGTAGTGCTGGCTGATACCAGGTTAGGTGATGAAGAACTTATACCGGTAGATGGAATAACTCGAGAACCGATAACCAGCTCCATTGTCATTGCTGGCGTGAAAGTTGAGAAATTACAATTTGATCGTCAACTTATGTCTGAAAAAGAAGTGCTATTACAATGTAATAGTGGAGCTTTTACCTTAAATACCAGGAAGAAGTTTATCACCATGAAGCGAAGCTTGAAAATAAATGAACCATCGGATTCAAAACTTACTGTCTTACCTTCCAAAACAAAAATATCTACTAATCGAGTAAATCGATTTAATGGCCAACAGGCACCAGAACAAATGAAGCCGGTTAGCTACGTTTATGCGCAGTAGTTAGCAAGCAGTATATCTCTGACGATGTGGGCAGATTTCCTCAATTACCGACTGTGCTGTAGACAAAAGCTTATTAAGTCCAGTGCGATGTAATGCTGATACTACAACTGGATTAGGTACCTGGCTAGCTAGCCAGCTAAGATCCTCAAGACGTACACGATCAGCTTTATTTAAAACGGTTATAGTAGGTTTCTCAATAGCCCCCAGCTCACTTAAAACATCATATACGCTAGCAATTTGTTGTATTACATT
>Ga0207076_1254_pt1 | contig 10928 bp, 12 predicted proteins | sample Alteio_BWMinHeat_62_FD_153568 | JGI IMG/M metagenome (GOLD analysis project Ga0207076, IMG submission 153568) | Enriched cells from forest soil in Barre Woods Harvard Forest LTER site, Petersham, Massachusetts, United States -... | ecosystem: Environmental > Terrestrial > Soil > Temperate forest >... | reverse complement strand
TCAGGATGCAACCGGCGGGTAATTCAATCAGCCTGGCGGCATGCGAAATAGCCGATGCGCCCAGATTCCAATGGCGGGGCTTTATGCTCGATGAGTCGCGGCACTTTTTTGGGAAAGAAAAGGTGGAGCAGCTTCTAAACTGGATGGCTTTTTATAAACTGAATAAATTTCACTGGCACCTTACCGATGACGATGGCTGGCGGCTGGAGATCAAAAAATATCCCCGCCTTGCACAGGTTGGGGGAGTAGGCAACCATACGGATTCGCTTGCCCAGGCAAAATATTATACCCAGGATGATATTAAAGAAATTGTTGCCTATGCACAGGATCGTTTTATAACCATCATCCCCGAAGTTGATATGCCCGGCCACGCTACTGCGGCAAATAAAGCATACCCGGAGTTTAGCGGCGGGAGTATTCATAATTACGAAAATTACACCTTCGATCCGGGCAATGAAAAGACATACAGCTACCTGGCCGATATTTTAAAGGAAGTGAACGGGCTTTTTCCTTCGCATATGATACACTTAGGCGGGGATGAGGTGGCTTTGGGCAACCAGGCCTGGGCAGGGCGACCCGGTATAACCGATATGATGACGAAGAATAAGTTTACTTCGCTCGACGACCTGGAGCATTACTTTTTTAACCGCATGGCCGATTCTGTAATCAAAATGAACGATAATGTTTTATGCTGGGATGAGGCGGCAGGCACTAATTTGAACCCGGCAAAAACGATTGTTTTTTGGTGGCGGCAAAATTTCCCTTCGCAACTGGAGCTGTCATTGCAAAAGAGGTACGATGTGGTGCTTTGTCCGCGCCTGCCTTTGTATTTTGATTTTGTTCAGGATAAAAACCATGTGTCCGGTCGCAGATGGATTGGCACTTATTTTAACAGTTTAAGCAATATTTATAATTTCCCCGACAGGCAATTGCCTTCGGATGAAGTGCATTCCAATCTTATCCTCGGTATACAGGCCAATATCTGGACGGAAACTGTAGGCTCAGAAAAAAGGCTTGATTTTATGACTTATCCGCGAATAGCCGCTTTGGCCGAATCAGCATGGACAGATCAGGCGCTGAAAAATGAACCTTCATTTGATGAACGGTTAAAGGCCGAACTCCCTTTATACGACAAGGATGGCATTTATTATTACAACCCCTTTGATCCTGCCGCGCACCCGGAGGCGATAGACTTTATGCCCCGCATCCCGAAGCATGAGAAAAAAAGTAAACACCATAAGCATTTACATGAGAAGGTCTCTCATCACTCTAAAATAAGTAGTACTGAGGCTAAAGGTAGCGCAAAGCATCATCACGCAAAAAAACGGAGTCACCGTGCCGGATAGCTATCATGTGGAGGGGCTAAGTTTAAAATTCCGGCAACATCTATCTTACTTTAATTAACCAATAAAAGTTTTTTATATACTTTTATGGCATGAAAAACGACCCGCTAAGCGTCCCGCTTTTTGAGATGCGCCTGGAAGAAATCCATCGCGGCGACCCCTGGCTGCGGTATGAAATATCCATCCGCGATTTTGTGGCCTTATTCCCGATAAGGTATAAAAATGGGAGACCGGTAAGGCCCGATCATCCTGCCGCGTATGGTGTTGACCGGGAAGTATTTTTAAAGGTATTGGTGGCATTTAGCCAGTGCTTTAATTAAACTGTCTGTGCCAACAAGGTGCCTGAAAACGATTCGGTGCAATTAAATAAGCCAAAGTCCATAAACGGAAACTGTATGTAGCGCTACACATGCTACACCGCGCTATAAAGCGCTACACAGCTGATAATTAGCAATTTAACTGCTGACAAGATTTTGTCACTGACAAAATCTTGTCAGCAGTTTTTAGGAGTTTCTAAGGGTTCTCAACTGTGACATCTTGTGCTAAAGTAGCATCATCCGGGGTCGTCGCCAGGTTATTATCCAGGATATAAAGCGCATCGGCTTTTGCGGTCGCACCACCCGCTATTTTTATTTTGTCCAACAGGTCCATAGCCAGCGTTTCTTCTTCTGTTTGCTCTTTTACAAACCATTGCATAAAATTCCAGGTTGCCCAGTCTTTTTCGGCCATGCTCAGGTTAACCAGGTTGTATATCGAGGTTGTATTGTCCACTTCCGACTTAAATATTTTCTCAAAACAATCATTCACGCTTGCTGGATCGGGGCCAGGGCCGGGGATTTCTGTAACCACCACCTTGCCGCCTCTTTTTAAAATATACTCCAGTATTTTCATCATGTGGTTGCGCTCCTCGTTAGCATGCCTGAACAGGAAGTTCGAGATACCGTCATACCCCTTTTCATTTGCCCATGCGCCGTAAGAAAGGTAGACCTGCGCATTGTGTGCCTCGTTTGTCATCTGCTGGTTCAATGCTTTTGCAATGGCAGCGGAAAGCCTGTTAGTATCCATAAAAATAATGTTTAGGGATTAAACTAACCGCACGTGAAAATGTTTTTGCTTATTTAATGGAAACCGCAAGCCGGCGACAAAAAGAATAGCAAGCTAAATTTTTGGCATACGAAAATGATTGCCTGTCGGATCAATAAAATACGGAAATTAAAACGTAACGTTTTGGGTGAACCTATTTATAGGCCGATATGTGGCTTGTCTTAATGCTCAGCATGAAAGATTTCCCGACACTTATCTTAACACTCTTATCCTGGAGCATAGCTTTTATGGCCTCGTCAGATTTTAATGCTTCATAAAGGTCGCGGGCTACAGGCGAGCCGCTGATGTTGGTGATCACCCTGCCATTCTCCATGGTAATGCTGAAAGAATAACCGGACTTGCCACGGTCGCCCGCTGATTCAAAATCCTGGATGTTCAATTTAAACTGTTGTTCTGAAACAAGGCTCTTTTTTAAGTGCAGCCGGATAACGGGCAGATACCTTTTCCAGGTAGTTAAATATTGTCTTTCTTCCATGTGAGATGATAAAGGTATGGATAAAATCGACAGAAATCTATTAAATAGATCACATTTGTAGCTAACCATTTTATATTAAGTAAGATACGTCGCCATTGAAATGATAATTTATGAGTTCAAATAACTTTTGAGAACTTTTTGCGAAGCAGATTGTCATTATAACTATACAATATTGGCGTTATTGCACCTCATTTTTATTGTTTAATGGTATTAAATTTAACTCAGTCAACCCACCCGATAGCTATCGGGTCCAACTTAATCAATTAATAACCAAACTATGTTTAAAGACACAAAGGCATTTAGCGGTTTTTCAGTAAACGACATGCAAAAAGCGAAGGAGTTTTACCAGGGCAAGCTCGGAATTGAAGTTTCGGAAAATGAAATGGGCATCACTACGCTTCATATAAGCGGTGGGAACAAAATAATTATTTATCCCAAACCCAATCATCAACCGGCGACGTTTACCATCCTCAACTTTCCTGTTAATGATGTTGAAAAGACAGTAGACGAACTCATTAGCCGCGGCATCACTTTTGAGCAATATGGTGAACCAATTAAAACAGATGCTAAAGGTATTTTAAGAGGAGATGGCAGGGGGCCGGATATTGCCTGGTTTAAAGATCCCGCAGGAAATATCTTATCGGTATTGAAAGAAGGATAATTTCACTTTTTTATTTCCTGCCCCACAAACATCAGCGTTTTGGTGTGCGGTACAATTATGTGAAATTCGCGCATGCCATATTCCCGGTCAAACGGTGGTTTTATTTTAATGTCGCCCAGTTTATCTTTAATTGCATCCCAAAGGTTATCAATTTCATCCACTTCAAGATAAAACTCCATTTCGCCAATGTCAGTGCCTGCGTTTAAAATGTGGATCAGGTGATTGTCCTTGTAAACGATAGCATAATTGTCCATGTCCATCACTGCTTTGAAATTAAACAGGTCGACAAAAAAAGTAACGGTCGCCTTTATGTTATAAGAAGGCACCATCGGGCTTAAATACAATGCTTTATACATAAAAATCCTTCCGATAATTATTTACCAATCAACATCAACCGGGATGTCTATTTTTAGATAAATATAAAAGATTTTGGAAAAATAAATGAGGCTTTATTGCAAATTCAACACCGGTAATAACCTTAAATCTTCATTAAACAAATTCTTTTTACCTGAAAGAATAAAAGCATTCCGCAAATGAAGTGTCAGTGTATCCGCCGCTTCAGCCGGTATTTTCAAATGTTTTTTATAGTGGATCAATACACGATCGCCTTTTTCCATTATATTGATATCGTTCTGTGCACCGGAGACCTTTTCAATTTTAACAATCGCTTTTTCGCTCGCGTCTGCCTTATCATTCAATATAATATTTAATGAATCCGTTATAACTTTAACAGGGAAATCGGCATGGTTAACAATAAAGAATTCGGCGTGTACGGTATCCCGTTCATTATAAATTTTTAGCCTGAAATTTAACCCCGAAACAGCAATTTCCTGTTCGCTTAAATAAACAAATGGGGATTTTACAGCAGGCATTATTGTCTCAAGATATTTCTTTTCGCGGTCGTTGAATCCTGTTTTTGTATTAAATGAATAGCCGGTAACGTTGTTCTTAATGTCCTTTATGTAGGCGGTGAGCTCAGTTTTGTCTATTGCGGGGTGTAATACCATGGATTTTAGATCGTCATTACCTATTATTTTATAACTGATGGACACATTATACCCGGCTTTGAAATTACCTGCCAGTCCTGTCGCCTGGTATAGCTTAAGATCATTTATAGGGTTGAATTTTACGATAACAATAGTGTCCTTTCCCTGTGCTAAAGAAAATGGCGTAAAACCAGTTGCTGATCCGGATCGTATTCCTCCTGGTGTTGCAATTTCAATCTCCTGCACATCAATCGGAGCAACGTCTGAATTAGAAAGTTTGATCTGTGCAGTTAATTCTGTTGTTTTTGTTTTCCCGGAAAGATTAAGACTCGCTGATAAATCGTCGGCGGATGTATCGACGGTGTTATAAATTAGTTCATTAGGATTGCTTTTTATTTTTTTATGGGGAGAATTGCAGCTGTATAAAGTGAAAATAGCAAGAATTACGATAGAGGATAACTTCATATTTTGGGGTGGGTTGGACTGTAATTTATTTATAAATGGTTGAAGAAATACGTATAAGGTGTTTCTTCAACCGATGAGAATGATAATTAATAACCTGTTTGGTGATTGAATCTTTCAAGTGGTATTATCGCAATTAATTGATAATGTTAACGTTATGAAACTCCCCTCTTGAGAGGGGGCGCGTTGGGAAGTGTGGTGGCGGAGGTGTGTTCGCCATCATGCGGCTTAACACACCCCTCCACCCCTCTCATCCCGATAGCTATCGGGAGGGGAACCGCACAGCCCAAGCTTTAAAAGCTACTTCATTGATCATTTTTCAATCGCTAAACATGTTAATTAATAACCTGTAACTGACCAGATAGAATAAGAATTTGGTGGTGCCTGGATCAAAACCCTGCCATCAGCTGCAACAGTTTGTACCCAGCCGGAGGCGCCGGTATATTCTTTAATTTGTTGGTTGGCCCAATTACTGGTTACCCATTGTTGTTGCCAGTAACCTGTCCCGTTAAAATACACGATCACACCAGGTGCAGCTCCGTAGCCGTTGCGGCGGTCGATATACTGGTCGCTTGCCGAATATAAGTTGGTAGTTGTTCCGCCTGCCAGGGTTCTGTGGATCCAGATCAGGTTATTCATCCTGCCTTTATCAAGCCATTGCTCATAATCGCTGTAAAACACACAAGGATATCCTTCATGTGTCATGATGTAAGCATAGGCCGAATATTTATTCCCGATAATGTCAGTATCGTGGTTAGCAACGAAAGTAACCGCTTTTGCCCCATTTCTTTTTAATAACATATCGTCATTTAAATGCGTCAGGTCATTGCTGTCAAAAGCAGAGTGCATGGCATAAAAACAGGCAAAGTCGAAAGCAGAAGAGGTACCGCCGGTGGCGTTTACCCAGTTTTGTAAGTTAGCCGCGTTGCCGTCCCAGTCTTCACCAACTGCAAAACCGCCCACACTGTTTACATAGTTTTGAACTACCCATGCGCCATATCCCAACACATAATCAAAGCGCCATCCGTCATAATGCATCGTGTTTTTGTAATACCTGGACATGCTGTATGATGCATTATAGATCCAGTTGGAAACATTTGCCTGTGCGTGGCAAAGGTCGGGGAAGCCGCCGAATGAGCCTTCGTCAGAAGCGTGAATATTGTTGGGATGGAAATCGCTGTAGCTCCTGTTAAACATGCCAGACAGCGGTGTAAAGTTAGTATAAGTATTAGTACCGGTATAAGGATTGGCTTCCAGGTTGCCGCCGCTGCAATGATTTAGCACCATATCCGCGTACACCTGGATATTATGGCTATGTGCATTGGATATCAGTGTGTTAAGGTCGGTTAGGTTTCCAAACCTTGTTGTTACGGAGCCCATTTGATTGTAGGTGCCAAAGTCGAAATAATCATATGGGTCGTAACCCATGCTTGAACCGCCGCTTTGCCCTTTGGTAGCAGGCGGAAGCCAGATGGCCGAAATACCGGCGGCATCCCATGCTGCTATTTTACTGTTTACATTTTGCCACCAGGACGAGGTGTTGGGCGTGTTCCAGTAAAAGGCCTGCATTAATACGCCGCCGCCGGGACCAGGCGCAGCGTCGTTAACAAAGGTTTTGGAAATTTTTGCCGAAGCAGGCGCGTTTTCCGTCACCGCCGACTTTTTGCATTGCGAAAAAGTTAACAATAATGCCAGGAAGATTGATGCCCGGCCCAAACTGTAGAATTGTCTTTTCATAATTTTTGATTTTAAGTAAATAGGTATTTAGTTTATTGGTTTTAATGCTTTTTAATCAATCCCGGTAACGTTCCCGGAAACTAAAAGTATGTTATTCGTTTTGACATTTATATTAATTGACTATCGCTTTAATTTTTCTATTATGGTTATAAAAGCGTGGGGAAACAGTCGCCAAAGGCAATATTTATCCACGTAGCCGCCAATTGCGCCTACCCGCTTTTTAATTTAAATAGAATAGGGGTACAGTTTAAAGTTTAGCTTACAAATTGGTTTAGTGATACACACTGAAACTAAGGTACGGTTATAGTCAACATTTGCAAATTAATTTATATGAAATTTTTAATTAATTAAAAAACATAAAATCACTTAAATATTAACCAATTAGAAATTTTTATTCAGGTTGTTTTCATTAAGATTAAATCGCCTTTTTCCCTCAAATTTCAATGCAGAGCAATATTTTAATAACGTGGGTATGTATTTTATACACTAAGGAACTTTTTCGTAAAGATTAACACATTTCCGGTAACGTTCCCGGTAAATTGCATTCCCAATAAGCGCTGGTAAAAAATCAGGTGCATATTTTCTGCGTATTTTTCACTTCCGGCAATATTTTTTTTGAATTTCCTGCCAAATAATTGTTCGGATCAGCAAATGGTTTTAGTGTGGGGTTAGTTAGATGTTTATTTAATTTGATCGTAAATAAACATGCTATATTTGGTGCTTTATTGAACCGGTAAATCAATTTAATTATATGAAGGTTTTATTTTTTTGCCCGCGCTGGGGACAGGAGACGGTTGAGTGGGATGCTTTTTTGCAAAAGGTAAAACAGGCAGGATATGACGGGGTTGAAGCCAGTTTACCTTATGATGAAAAAGGAAAAGCATCGATATTGAACGGGCTGGAAAAATATGACCTTCAATTTATTGCACAACATTACGAAACAACCGAAAAAGAGTTCGATATTCATTATAAACAATTTGAACAGCGACTGCGCAATCTTGCTTCGGGCAACCCCCTGTTCATCAACACCCAAACAGGAAAAGATTATTATACTTTCGAACAAAATAAACAATTAATCGACCTGGCAAGAACGGTGGCCAACAACACGGGTGTAAAAATCCTGCACGAAACCCACCGCGGCAAGTTTAGTTTCGCTGCTCATATTACCAGTTCGTATTTAGAAAAAATCGAAGATTTGCGCATTACGCTTGATATATCACACTGGTGCAATACTGCCGAGTCTTTTTTGCACGACCAACAGGAAGCAGTTGACCTGGCTATATCGCGCACAGATCATATCCATTCGCGTGTTGGGTATCCGGAGGGGCCGCAAATCACAGATCCCCGGGCTCCGGAATGGAAGGAAGCTTTGGATTTTCATCTCAGCTGCTGGGATAAGGTTGTCGCAAAAAAACAGGCTGAAAACGCGTCTGTTTTAACCGTGACCTCTGAGTTTGGAGCGCCGCCCTATCTGCCTTTACTGCCATATACCAAACAGCCAGTGGTAAGCCAGTGGGATGTTAATGTATTTATGATGGACCTGCTCAAAGAGCGATATAGGTAAACCTTACTTTTAACGCTAAAATGAAATACTTTTTAAGCTGCGATTGGGGAACCACATCATTCAGGATAAAGCTTGCCGGCACAAATGACAGCGGGGTAGTTGCTGAAGAAAGTTCGCATGATGGCATTGCCCGGATATTTGACCGCTGGCAGCAAAGCGGCTATCCTGAAGCACAAAGAATTGGTTTTTATCTCGATGTAATCCGTCGGCATATAAACAGGGTAGAGGAGAAAATAAATCAATCTTTATCGGGCGTGCCTTTGCTTATTTCAGGTATGGCATCGTCTTCTATTGGGTTTATTGATCTCCCGTATAACTCCGTGCCTTTTTCAGTTGACGGGACAGGCATCCAAACAGCATTTATCGCAGCAGCAAAGACTTTTGACCATGATGTATGGGTGATTTCTGGCCTGAGAACTGACGACGACGTAATGAGAGGTGAAGAAACGCAATTGATCGGCTGTATTGAACCGGGGCATATCGTAAGAAACGAAATGTTTATTTTCCCCGGCACACATTCAAAACATATCACAGTTAAAAACAACCAGGTGGTTGATTTTAAAACCTATATGACAGGTGAGGTGTTCGCGTTGTTAAGCCAATATAGCATTTTAAAAAATGCGGTTGAACTGAACTCGTCCGACCAAAATAATTTGGACCTTGAAAGCTTTAAAGCGGGCGTCAGGGAAGCCGTTTCATCAAACCTGCTTCATTCCATTTTTAAGGTGAGGGCGAACCAGTTGTTTGATGTATATGGGAAAATAGAAAATTATAATTATTTAAGCGGCTTATTGATAGGATCTGAATTAAAGGACTTAAATGATTGCCAGGCAGAAACGATAAACCTTGTTTGCGGACAGGAGTTAGGGAGATATTATCAAACTGCGTTGTTGGAATTATTTCCCTCAAAAAGGATAAAAATAATTTCAGGTCAACTGGCTGATGACGCTACATTAATGGGCCACTTGAAAATTGCCAAACAATTAAAAATATTTGCATGAACAAAACATTTTCATTCGATCTGTTCAACAAAATGCCGGTGATCGGCATTATGAGAAATATCCCTGATGAGCATATTGAAACCATCGCCGGGGTGTATAGCCAGTCGGGTTTAACCTGCCTTGAAATTACAATGAACTCACCGAATGCCGAACGAAATATTTCATTATTGGCGGATGCTTATGGGAACGAACTGAATATCGGCGCAGGCACTGTTTGCAGTATGAATGACCTTGAAAAAGCCTTGACAGCCAAAGCACAATTTATTGTAACGCCCGTTATTAATGAGGAAGTGATAAAAACCTGCGTTGCTGAAAAGGTACCTATTTTCCCCGGGGCATATACACCATCGGAAATTTACAAAGCATGGTCGTTAGGCGCTGCTATGATCAAACTCTTTCCGGCCGGAGATTTAAAGCCGGGATATATTAAAGAGATTTTGGCCCCTCTGAGTTTTGTGAGCCTGATGCCCACCGGCGGTGTTACTTTAGATAATTTTACGCAGTACTTTCAGCAGGGGGCAAAAGGAGTAGGGGTGGGTAGCCAGCTTTTTCCAAAAGATATCATCAACAGGCAGGATTGGCAGACCTTGGCCGAAATTTATGTTTCCTTTGTTAATAAATACAGCAGTTTTATTGATGGCAAAAAGTAAGCGAATTGGACTTACTACTAACGACTCTTGGCTTTAGACTTAAGAATTTGCAATTTGAAGGATAGCCTTTACCCGGTTAACATCTGTCTGGTCGAAAGCAAATTCATCGCCATAATTATCACCCATAACAATATGGTCGTTTTTATATTCCATTTTGCTTTGAAAGCGGACCCTCGCAGATGAATGTATTTCTTTAGCCCCGGTAAACTGAACAAGGTCGGCAGCGTTTTTCTCGCTTACCCCGCTACCCGGCATAATGGTTATCCTGCCATCCGCTTTTGTTATTAAATGGGCTATGATGCTGGCCCCTTCCATGGCGGTGCTTTTGCCACCGGATGTTAAAATTCGTTCGCAACCCAACTCAATGATATCTTCAAGGGCCTGGTCCAGATCCACACACATATCAAATGCCCGGTGAAAAGTTACGCCAAGCCCTTTTGTTTTTGCTAACCTGATCAGCTTTTGGCAGCGCTCTTTATCAATGGTGCCATCTGCGTTTAATATGCCGATGACAATGCCGTCACATCCCGCTTCTATGCAATAATTTACATCGGCAGTAATAATATCATATTCAACGTCTGAATACAAAAAATCACCGCCACGCGGCCTTATCAAAACATATAATTTAATCTGGAGAAGTTTCCGGGCAACCTGGATCTCTCCATAGGAGGGAGTTGTTCCGCCTTCGTACAGGTTTTCGCAAAGTTCAACCCTGAATGCTCCACCATCCTGGGCAGCCAGGGCAGAAGCAACGGAATTGGCACAAACTTCGAGCAGAACGGGACTTTTCATAGTTGACGGAAAATGTTAAATAGACTGGCAAAGTTATGACATAGAACCCCGTCGTTTATACGAAGGTTTTATCAAATGGTTTCCAATTTGTTTTTGCCCGACACGAATCGTGGGGTTGATCAATAAAAACTTTTACCGGGGATGAGCAAATCT
>Ga0207076_1253_pt1 | contig 10945 bp, 12 predicted proteins | sample Alteio_BWMinHeat_62_FD_153568 | JGI IMG/M metagenome (GOLD analysis project Ga0207076, IMG submission 153568) | Enriched cells from forest soil in Barre Woods Harvard Forest LTER site, Petersham, Massachusetts, United States -... | ecosystem: Environmental > Terrestrial > Soil > Temperate forest >... | reverse complement strand
ATTCTTGGGCTTGCCGGCAAAGGCGCCGTTCAAATCCACCAGATGCAGACGTCGCGCACCTTGTTTTAACCAGTGCCGCGCCATTTCGGCGGGGTCTTCGGAAAATACAGTGGCTTGGTCCATATCGCCTTGTTTCAGGCGAACACAGTGACCGTCTTTCAGGTCGATGGCAGGGATGAGCAGCATGGCTGAATGGGATACTTATGAAGTTAATGAGTTTGACTATATAAAATCGTCGGCTTGGCTGGATCTTGAAACGATAAATCTCAGGCTAGGGATTCCAGTGTACAAAATTTTTATAAAGTTGCAATCCGGCAGCAGCACTCTTTTCCGGGTGAAACTGGGTCGCGAAAATATTGTCCCTAGCCACGGCGCACGCAAACGCCGTGCCGTAGTCGGTGACGCCCACAGTATGGCTGGATTCTGCCGGCATCGCATAATAGCTGTGTACGAAATAAAAATAGCTTTGATCGGCGATATCCTGCCACAGCGGATGGACTTTGCCCTGATGCACCGCCTGCTGCACCCGGTTCCAGCCCATTTGCGGCACCTTGTAACGGGAGCCATCCGGCTGCAACTGGCCATCCAGCTGGAAGCGTAGCACTTTGCCGGGCAATAATCCCAGGCCGGGGGTATCGCCCTCCTCGCTCAGCTCAAACAGCATCTGCTCACCAACGCAGACGCCGAACAGCGGCTTGTTCAGCGCAGCTTCCAGCACCGCCTCCTGTACACCGGACTCGCGCAGGCTGCGCATGCAGTCATGCATCGCCCCCTGGCCCGGCAACACGATGCGGTCGGCATCCCGGATATCGGCGGGTTCGCCGGAAATACGCACGTCGGCTTCCGGGGCAACGGCGCGCAGCGCTTGCGCCACCGAGCGCAGGTTGCCCACACCGTAATCGACTACAACAATTTTTTTCATGTTCAGATAATAAACTGTCAAAGCGCACTGTCAACGCACAGTTGCGGCTCTATGAAACTCCGGCCTACAGGCTGCCTTTGGTGGAGGGTATGGTTCCCGCTGCGCGCACATCCAGCTCCGCCGCCATACGCAACGCGCGGCCAAAGGCCTTGAATACGGTTTCGCATTGGTGATGGGCGTTTTCGCCGCGCAGATTGTCGATATGCAGCGACACCAGCGCATGATTGACGAAGCCTTGGAAAAATTCATGGGTCAGGTCGACATCAAATCCGCCTATCATCGAGCGCTTGAAAGGGACGTGGAATTCCAGGCCAGGACGGCCGGAGAAATCGATGACGACCCGCGACAGTGCTTCATCCAGCGGCACGTAGGAGTGGCCGTAGCGGCGTATGCCTTTTTTGTCGCCGATAGCGATCGCAACAGCCTGGCCCAACGTAATGCCTACATCTTCCACGGTGTGATGTGCATCGATATGCAAGTCGCCGTCGGCCTCGATTTCCAGGTCGATCAGACCATGCCTGGCGATCTGGTCCAGCATGTGGTCGAGGAAAGGGACGCCCGTATTGAGCTTTTGTTTTCCGGTGCCATCCAGATTGATCGCAACACGAATCTTGGTTTCGTTGGTATTGCGGCTTACTTCGGCGGTGCGTTGGGCTTGCATGATAGGTAGAAGACTAGGTTCTTGGTACGAGTTTAACACCAATGCAGTGCAGTGCGTGTCTGCACTTCATCAGGGCATGTCAGAGCATCAAACGGATACAGCCAGCGCATCCAGCAGGAAAGCATTCTCTTCCGGGGTACTGACCGTGATGCGCAGACAGTTTTCCAGCAGACTATGCATTTTACCCACATTTTTGACTAAAATTTTATGTTCAAGCAATTTAACAAATGCTTGTTCGGCATCCGGTACGCGAACCAGCAGAAAATTTGCCGCCGATGGGAACACGGTCACCCCTGGCAAAGCCGCCAGCGCTGCCGCCAACTTGCCTCTTTGCTCACGTAATTGGGCAGCCTGCGCATCCAGCACGTGCACATGCCGCAACACAAACTCCGCCGCGGCCTGCGTCAGTACATTGATATTGTAGGGCGGACGGACCTTTTCAAACTCTGCCATCAGGCCGGCACTGCCCGACATATAGCCGAGCCGTATGCCGGCCAGGCCCAGCTTGGAAACGGTGCGCATCACAACCAGGTTGGTAAAATCCGGCAATAGTGGCATGAAACTGGTTTGCGCAAACGGCTGGTAAGCCTCGTCCACGACCACCACGCCGGTATCGCCGACCGCGGTAATAATTTCCAGCATGGCATCCTTGTCGAACAGATTGCCGGTCGGATTATTCGGGTAAGCCAGGTAAACAATGGCAGGCCTGTGTTGCGCAATCGCCGCCAGCATCGCCGGCTTATCCAGGCCGAGGTCGGCTGCCAGCGGCACGCCGACAAATTCCATGCCGGCAAAGCGCGCCGACATCGCATACATCACAAAACCCGGCAGCGGCGCCAGCACCTTGGCGCCGGGCCGGGCACAGGCCACCGAGATCATAGAGATCAGTTCATCCGAGCCATTGCCCAGCACCACCTCGTATCCCGCCGGCACGCCCAGCTTGTCGCTGATCGCCTGCTTCAGCGCCGCATAGGAAGGGACAGGATAGCGGTTCATCGCCACATCCGCCAGATGTTGCGCCAGTTGCTGCTTTAACTCGTCCGACAGCGTGTAAGGGTTTTCCATAGCATCCAGCTTCACAAAGCCGGATGAGTCTTGGACGTGATAGGCAGACAGGCTGCGTATCTCGGGACGAATGATGTTTTCTATCAGGGACAAAATATGCTCCGCGCCGACAACAATTGCCGGCATTAAATATTTTTGGAAGCCTGCCGCGCGGCCGCTTCCTGGACAAGTAATCAAGAGCTTCGGTTCGCCCTCGTCAAGCTGCGCAGGCTTCGATAAAGCCTCTGCAACCCCTGGTGCCCGGGATTCCCGGGAAATGTCTTGCTTGCGGCCACTGAGCGGCTCAGGCCACTCCCAGCTCGCCTTCCTGCTCCGGTCCATCGTCCAGCAAACGCTGCTCTATCATCGCGCAATATTCGGGATTCAGCTCAAAGCCTACATAGTCCCGGCCGCAATGCCTGGCTGCCACCGCCGTCGTGCCGCTGCCCATGAAAGGGTCCAGCACCACGCCGCCGGCAGGGCAGGACGCCTTGATGATGCGCTCTATGATTTCCAAAGGTTTCTGGGTCGGATGCTCTTCTCGCTCAGGGTGTTCCCTGTGCAGACGGGAAACGCTCCATACATCCTTGGGATTGAAGCCCATTTCCAACCACTTCGCGCCTTCAAAGATTTTGCGCGACCTGGCTTTCTTGGTTTCGGCATCATAGGGGATGCGAATCGCATCCAGGTCAAAATGATAATCCTTGGCCTTGGCGAAAAAACCTATCGTGTCGTGCACCGACGAAAACTTGCGGGTGCTGCCGCCCATCGAAGGAACGCGCCGGTCCCAGATGATTTCATTGACCATGATCATACGCTGCTTCAACAGCACGAACACTTCCGGCGAATAGCGCCAAGTCAGGAAGATGTACAGGCTGCCGTTGGCCTTCAGCTTGGGCAAGGCCAGGTCTATCCACTGCTCCATCCACAGCAGGTATTCGGCGGATTCCAGCTTGTCGGAGTCATTGCCGTAATCCTTGCCCAGGCCATAAGGCGGATCGGCGACCAGCAGGTCCACGCTGCCGTCGGGAATGCGCGCCATGCCCTGCAGCGCGTCTTCGCAAAAAATCCGGTTACGCCAACTGGCGTCCACACTCTTCATTTCAGCCTGTATTCAGCGCTGCGGGCATGCGCCTGCAAGCCCTCGCCATAGGCCAGTTCCGCAGCGACCCTGCCCAGGGTTTGCGCGCCCTGTTCGCTGACATGGATGACACTGGAACGTTTCTGGAAGTCATACACGCCCAAGGGCGAAGAAAATCGCGCAGTGCGCGAAGTCGGCAATACGTGGTTGGGGCCGGCGCAATAGTCGCCCAGCGCCTCGGACGAATAGCGTCCCAGGAACATGGCGCCTGCATGGCGTATCAAATCAGCCCACTGCTGCGGATTCTCGGCCGAGATTTCCAGGTGTTCAGCCGCAATATCGTTGGCAATCTCGCAGGCCTGCTGCATGTCCCTGACCTTGATCAGCGCGCCGCGATTGGTCAGCGAAGTGCGGATCACGTCCTTGCGCGGCATGCCGTCCAGCAGCTTGTCTATGCTGGCTTGCACCGCCTCTATGTAGGCTGCATCCGGGCACAGCAAGATCGATTGCGCCAGTTCATCGTGTTCCGCCTGCGAAAACAGGTCCATCGCGACCCAGTCGGGATCGGTAGTGCCGTCGCAGATCACCAGGATCTCGGACGGGCCGGCGATCATGTCTATGCCGACGGTGCCGAATACGCGCCGCTTGGCCGCCGCCACATAGGCATTGCCCGGGCCGACTATCTTGTCCACCTGCGGTATCGTCGCCGTGCCATAGGCCAGAGCGCCCACTGCCTGCGCGCCGCCTATGGTAAACACACGGTCCACGCCGGCAATCGCCGCGGCAGCCAGCACCAGCGGATTTTTCACGCCATCCGGGGTCGGCACCACCATGATGATTTCCTGCACGCCGGCCACCTTGGCCGGAATAGCGTTCATCAGCACCGAGGATGGGTAGGCAGCCTTGCCGCCCGGCACGTAGATGCCGACCCTGTCCAGCGGCGTGACCTTCTGGCCCAGCACCGTGCCGTCGGCTTCGGTGTACGTAAAACCGGCGGAGCCGCATTCATCTTTCTGGCGTTCATGGTAGGCGCGCACGCGGGCGGCGGCCGTTTCCAGCGCGGCGCGGCGCGGCGGCGCCAGCGATGCCAGCGCCTGCTGCATTTCCTGCTGCGACAATTCCAGCGCCTGCATGGAGCCGGCGCTCAAGCGGTCAAAGCGGTTGGTGGCTTCCAGCACTGCGTCATCGCCGCGCGCCTTCACGTCTGCCAATATCTGTGCAGCCGCGCGTTCTATCGCTTCGTCTTCGCTGGCTTCAAAGGCCAGCAATGCGGACAATTTTGCCGCAAAATCCGGCTGTACAGAATCCAGTCTGGATAGTGGTAAGGACATCATATTCTCGATCAGGTGCAGGTTGGTTGTGGCAGCTGGCGGGCCTGCCCTATCCGGCTCATTTACTTTGGTTCTGGTACTTGCACGCGCTAGCCCCTGGACGCTTTTTCAAAAGCGTCCAGTATCGGTTGCAGGCGTTCGCGCTTCAACTTCAAGGCCGCCTGGTTGACTACCAGGCGCGAAGAAATTTCCATGATGTGCTCGACTTCAACCAGGTTGTGGGCGCGCAGGGTATTGCCGGTGCTGACCAGATCGACGATCGCATCGGACAAGCCGATCAGCGGCGCCAACTCCATCGAGCCATACAGCTTGATCAGGTCCACGTGCACGCCTTTGGCGGCGAAGTGTTCGCGCGCGGTTTCCACATACTTGGTGGCGACGCGCAAGCGGGCTCCCTGGCGCACTGCGTTCTGGTAGTCAAAACCGGCAGACACGGCAACTGACATGCGGCACTTGGCGATCTGCAAGTCTATCGGCTGATACAGCCCCTCGCCGCCATGTTCATGCAGCACGTCCTTGCCGGCCACGCCAAAATCCGCCGCGCCGTATTGCACATACGTAGGCACGTCGGAAGCGCGCACGATAATTACCCGCACTTGCGGATCATTGGTTTGCAGGATCAGCTTGCGCGAGGTTTCCGGATCTTCGGTCACCTTGATGCCTGCTGCTTCCAACAGCGGCAGGGTTTCTTCAAAAATACGCCCTTTGGACAAAGCCAGGGTGAGTTGCTGGGACATGAAAAGCTCTTTTCTGTTCGCTTGATTTCTTTACTTGACGCGCCTGATGTCGGCGCCGACGCCGGACAGCTTGACTTCCATCCTGTCGTAACCGCGGTCCAGGTGATAGATACGGTCTATCAGGGTTTCGCCTTCTGCCGCCAAGCCCGCGATCACCAGCGATGCCGATGCCCGCAGGTCGGTCGCCATCACCGGCGCGCCTATCAGTTTTTCCACCCCGGTGACCATCGCAGTATGGCCGTCGATTTCTATCGCTGCCCCCAGGCGGTTCATTTCCTGCACGTGCATGAAGCGATTCTCGAAAATCGTTTCGGTAACGCGGCTGCTGCCGGAGGCGATGCAGTTCAGGGCCATGAATTGCGCCTGCATGTCGGTCGGGAAGCCCGGATATTCGGTGGTGCGGAAGCTGACCGACTTCGGGCGCCCGCTCATCTGCGCGCGTATCCAGTCGGGGCCGCTGGTAAGGATCACGCCGGCCTCGCGCAACTTGTCCAGCGCCACATCCAGGATGTCGCTGCGCACATTGCGCAGGGTAATATCGCCGCCCGCCGCCGCGACCGCGCACAGGAAAGTTGCGGTTTCTATGCGGTCGGCAATCACGGTATGGGTAGCGCCATGCAGGCGCTCAACGCCCTGGATCACCAGCCTGTCGCTGCCTATGCCTTCGATCTTGGCGCCCATCGCGACCAGCAGGTTGGCCAGGTCGGTCACCTCGGGTTCGCGCGCGGCATTTTCCAGCACGGTCTCGCCTTCGGCCAGCGTAGCGGCCATCAGCAGGTTTTCGGTGCCGGTCACGGTAATCATGTCGGTGACGACGCGGGTACCCTTCAATTTCTTGGCCTTGGCGTGGATGTAGCCGGCCTCGATGGTGATTTCAGCACCCATCGCCTGCAAGCCCTTGATGTGCTGGTCCACCGGACGCGAGCCTATCGCGCAGCCGCCCGGCAGCGATACCTTGGCTTCGCCGAAGCGGGCCAACAAGGGGCCCAGCACCAGGATCGATGCGCGCATGGTTTTTACCAGGTCGTACGGCGCTTCCAGCTGCGTGATGTCGCCGCCGTTCAGCGTAACGACGCCGTCTTGCTGCGTGACCTGCAAACCCATCTGGCGCAACAGTTTCAACATTGTCGATACATCTTGCAGCGACGGTACATTGTGCAGTATCAGGTCGTCGGCAGTCAGCAGGCCGGCGCACAGAATAGGTAATGCGGCATTCTTGGCGCCGGAAATATTGACGTCGCCCGCGAGGCGCTTGCCGCCAGTAATCAGTAATTTGTCCATTATTTATTGAATTCGTCCGGAGTCAGGGTTTTCATCGACAGCGCATGGATTTCTTCACGCATGCGGTCGCCCAATACTGCATACACCAACTGGTGCCTCTGGATCGGGCGTTTGCCCGCAAAAGCGTCAGAAACGATGACGGCAGTGAAGTGCTGGCCATCGCCTTCGACTTCCAGATGCGAGCATTCCAGGCCGGCGGCGATATAGGTTTTGATTTGTTCAGGTGTAGGAAACACGATTCATTCTTTCAAATATTCAGCATGGCGTAGGGATATATGGTCATTCCCACAGACGCCTGTTTGATACTGCGCGCTATCCAGGCTTAATGCCTGAGCTTATAGCCGCGCTTCAGCATTTGCACCGCCAGCGTTGCCAGCAATACAAAAAACACCGCCACTACCGATAAGCTCAGCACAGGATCCACATCCGACTGGCCGAAGAATCCGTAGCGGAACCCGTCTATCATGTAGAAGAAGGGATTGAAATGCGATATGGTCTGCCACACTCCCGGCAACGAATGGATAGAGTAGAACACGCCCGACAGGAAAGTGGCCGGCATGATCAGAAAATTCTGGAAAGCCGCCAGTTGATCGAACTTCTCGGCCCAGATACCGGCAATCAGCCCCATGGTACCCAGCATTGCCGCGCCTAGCAATGCAAAAATGACTATCCACCACGGCGCCACAAAGGATAATTTGGCCAACCAGGCAGTCACGATAAAGACTCCGGCGCCAACCGCCAGGCCGCGCACGATGGACGCCAGCACATAGGCGCCGAAAAGCTCCCAATGCGACAGGGGCGGTAACAACACAAATACCAGGTTGCCGGTGATCTTGGACTGGATCAGCGATGATGATGAATTGGCAAAGGCATTTTGCAAGACGCTCATCATGACCAGCCCTGGAATCAGGAAAGCGGTGTATTTGACGCCCGGGTAGACCTGCACATGTTCGTCCAGCGCATGGCCGAAAATCAGCAGGTACAGCAGCGCTGTCATGATGGGCGCGGTGATGGTCTGCGTCGCAACCTTCCAGAAACGCAGTATTTCCTTATAAAACAGGGTTTGAAAGCCTATCATCTGTTGCCACCATCCATGATCTGCAGGAAAACATCTTCCAGGTCCGCCTGCTGCAATTGCATATCGTCTATCGCGCAGCCCGCAGTGCGCAGCGCAGCCAGGATAGGTTCCACTTCCGAGTAATCATTCACCCGCAATACGTATTCGTCCTTGCTGTCGTGGTGCATCAGTAAATCCTTCAGGCTGTCCGGCAGCGCGCCTTGCGACAGCCGCAACACCAGTTGCGAACCCGAGATGCGCTTGATCAGCGCCGACGTGGAGTCCAGCGCCACCACCTTGCCCGATTTCAGCATGGCGATGCGATTGCACAGCGCTTGCGCTTCCTCCAGGTAATGCGTTGTCAGCACCACGGTATGGCCTTCCCGGTTCAGGCCGGCGATGAATTTCCACAAAGTCTGGCGCAATTCGACGTCGACGCCGGCAGTCGGCTCGTCGAGCACGATAACGGGCGGTTTGTGGACCAGCGCCTGGGCCACCAGCACCCGCCGCTTCATGCCGCCTGACAAGGCGCGCATATTGGTATCGGCCTTGTTGGTCAGGTCCAGGTGCTCCATCACCTCGTCTATCCACTTGTCATTGTTTTTCAGGCCGTAATAGCCTGATTGCATGCGCAAGGTCTCGCGCACAGTGAAGAAGGGGTCGAATACCAGTTCCTGCGGCACGACGCCCAGGTTCCTGCGGGCGGCCCGGTAATCGGTTACCACGTCGTGCCCCTGTATTTTTACCTGCCCGGCATCCGGCCGGTTGAGTCCGGCGATGATGGATATCAGCGTGGTCTTGCCGGCGCCGTTCGGGCCTAATAAACCGAAAAACTCGCCCTCTTCTATGGTAAGTGATACGCCACCCAGCGCTTGCAGCGACTGGTAGCGTTTTTCTACATTGGTGATCTGGATGGCGGCCATGGTGGCTGGTGCACTTTACAAAATGGTCTGCTGAACTTGTCGCGGAATTTCCACCTTTGGCTAGGCGAAAACCGTTGATTATAGGGGATTTTCAGTATTTGGATTGAAACCTGCTCAGATCATTAGACGGAACTGGCAGGTTCTTTTGCTCGGGCCAGACAGGCCCGGGAAGGTAGGATCAATGTCGTTCTTTATCTTCCAGCACCAGCAAATCAGCGACGCCGTACAAGTGAATCAGGCTACGCAGATTGTCTTGCACGCCGCGGAAAACGGCGGTTTTGCCGACGGCGGCGGCGGCACGTTGCCAGGCAAGCATCACTGTCACTGCAACCGAGTCGACCACCGTGTAGCAAGACATGTCAAACTCCGCGGAGCCGGCGGCAATCGCCGACAATCCCGACTGCAGGATTGCATTTGCGCTGCGTACGCTGAGATCGTTAGCCGGCTGTTGCATGGTCATTTAATCTTAATAAAGAGGTAACTCAGTTTACTTGGAAGCTTTTACCGGCATGGACGCCAGTTTCTTGTTCTTGTCGGACAAGGTCTTGATCAGGCCGTCGATACCGGATTTGCTGATCTCCGTGGCAAAGCTGCCCTTATAGGTTTCCACCAGCCACGCGCCCAGTACATTGATATCAAATATCTTCCAGCCGGCCGGCTGTTTTTCGAGACGGTAGTTCAACTGGATAGGCTCGCCGCGTTTCTGGATGACCTGGGAGCGCACTTCCACTTCAGTGTCTTCCGGCGCTGCGCGGAAAGGCTTGTATTCCACCTGCTGGTCCCTGATCTGGGCGATAGCGCCCGAGTAGGTGTAGACCAGCAAAGTGCGGAACTCGGCGACCAGCTGCTTTTGCTGCTCTGGAGTGGCTTCGCGCCAGCTCTTGCCAACCGCTAGCGAAGTCATGCGCTGAAAGTTCACATAAGGCAAGATTTTGGTTTCAACCAGGTCGTTGATGCGTTTCTGGTTACCTGACTGGATGTCCTTGTCGTTTTTGGCTGCGTCTATCACCTCATTGCTGATGCGCTTGACCAATTGGTCGGCGCCTTCGTCGGCAGCCATGCTTTGGCCGGTAAAAGCCAGCGCAGCGAATGCAAATACCAGGAATTTATTGATCAGTTTTTTCATTTTTACTCTTTCTAAGTGCGCATCAGGCGCATTTCTCGTTGCAAGCAGTAAACCAGTCTGGCCGGCTTGCCGTTGACCGTGGTGACACTTGCTTACAATCATATTTAATTGCAGTTATTGCATGCATTGCCAAATGATCTGTGCAATCACTCGTCATCGCCCTTGATCTGGCTGGCGCGTCTTTGCAAATAGGCATCCCGGAAAAACACGTATTTATCCAGTGAAGCCTCTTCTATCAGGTTGCCTGCGTCCAGTACCGAAGCACGCTTGTCCACCAGCCGTACCGCCGTGCCGGTATTGCGCACATTGACCGGATAGACATAACCCCAGGGATCCCCATAGATATCCACCGGCGTCGCCAGTGCGTCACGCAGTGTGGATGAGCCGAAGATAGGCAAGACCACATACGGACCGGACTTCACACCCCAGGTTCCCAGGGTCTGACCGAAATCTTCCTGATGCTTGGGCATACCGGCCTCGGTCGCGATATCCAGCACGCCACCCAGGCCGAACACGGTATTCACGCCAAAACGGAACGCATCGTTCATGCCATCCGTGCCCTTGCCCTGCAACATATTGTTGACCGCGTTCCAAACGTCGCCGATATTGCTGAAAAAATTACCTATGCCGGTCTGCACAAAAGAGGGCAGCACAGTCTGGTAAGCTTTTGCCGCCGGCTTCAGCGCTACGCGATCCAGCGTATCATTAAAGCTGAACATGGCACGGTTGAAGCTTTCATACGGATCGCGCGCATTGCGGGTGGAGCTTGCGCCCCTTTCCGC
>Ga0207076_1251_pt1 | contig 11045 bp, 9 predicted proteins | sample Alteio_BWMinHeat_62_FD_153568 | JGI IMG/M metagenome (GOLD analysis project Ga0207076, IMG submission 153568) | Enriched cells from forest soil in Barre Woods Harvard Forest LTER site, Petersham, Massachusetts, United States -... | ecosystem: Environmental > Terrestrial > Soil > Temperate forest >... | reverse complement strand
CAGCTTCAGCTTCCATAACGGATCCGTCAGGTGTAACCAATGTAGAGGTCATTAAACCTAATGAACCAAAGCCCTGTGCAACGGTATCCGATTGTACGTCGCCGTCATAATTTTTGCAGGCCCAAACAAAGTTACCATGCCATTTTAATGCAGAAGCCACCATGTCGTCAATCAAACGGTGCTCGTAAGTTAACTGGTTGGCTTCAAACTCTATTTTAAATTCATTCTGATAAATTTCTTCGAAGATATCTTTAAAACGGCCATCATATTTTTTAAGGATGGTGTTTTTTGTAGATAGATATAAAGGCCATTTTTTTAGTAAAGCCTGGTTGAAACAAGCGCGGGCAAATCCTTTGATAGACTCATCGGTATTATACATCGCCATAGCCACACCGTCACCTTTAAAGTTATACACTTCAAATGATTGCTCGGCGCCGCCATCTTCCGGGGTAAAAGTGATGGTTAATTTCCCTTTTCCTTTGGTCACAAAATCAGTTGCACGGTACTGATCGCCAAAGGCGTGACGGCCGATGCAGATGGGGGCGGTCCAGTTAGGCACCAAACGTGGAACGTTAGCCATAACAATTGGTTCACGGAAAACAGTACCATCCAAAATATTACGGATAGTGCCGTTTGGCGATTTCCACATTTGTTTCAAACCAAATTCCGTTACACGTGCTTCATCCGGGGTAATAGTGGCGCATTTAATGCCCACGCCGTACTTTAAAATAGCATTAGCGGCATCAATGGTTACCTGGTCGTTAGTTTCGTCGCGATACTCAATTCCAAGGTCGTAATATTTAATATCAAGATCGAGATACGGGAAGATTAATTTGTCTTTGATGAATTTCCAGATGATACGGGTCATTTCATCGCCATCCAGTTCAACTACCGGATTTTCTACTTTAATTTTTGACATCTTTGGGATACGTTTATTTTTTGCGCCAAATATATGAATTGGTTGATTAAGTTGATTAAGTGAATAGTTGATTAAGTTTAAAATTGCCGACAGATTGCATAAAAATAGCAGCTTAATAAAATCCGTCTTTGGGCAAAAGTAATTTTTCAGGACGATTAACTTTATTAACTTAGCCACATGATATTTATAAAATATCTAAAAATCTGATAAAATATATTGGTCAAAATTGAGTTAAGCTAAATAACTGATAGCATCTTCAATAAAATATGATGAAATTTATATCTAAAACAGCAATTTTAACCATATTGGTTTGTTGTACTACGCTAATAGCAAGGGCACAAATAGGATTCGACTTTTCGCATTACGAAATAGGGTTTGGGGCAGGTTTTAACCAGGTACATGGCGATGCGCAAACGCAAACTACCACACCTTCATTTCATTTAAATTTAACTTATAACCCAACACCCTTTGTTAATATTGTATTTGAGGCACAGCTGGGGCGGCTGGCTGGCGGCGATTCATTAAAAACCTCGTCCGGGCGGCAATTTACTGCCGATTTAACCGCATTTATTTTACGGGGACAACTGCAAATGGGCGAAATTGTGGATTATTCGCACAGTCCTTTTAATAATGCAATCAAGAATTTTTACGTATCGGCCGGCGTGGGGTACGCGGTAAGCCACATTACCAACATAAACAGGTATTCTATCAAGCCGATCGCCGGTTTATATACGCCAGGGGTATTAAACAGCCAGGAGCCTTTCATCCCGCTCCGGATCGGCTACGAATTTAAAGTCTTTAACAAATACGACCAGCCTGCATTTAAAATAGACATCGGCTATGGTTATAATTTTGTTTTAAGCGATAACCTGGATGGCTTTGCATCCGGAAGCCACTTTGATGCTTACAGCCAGTTTACTTTGGGCGTGAAGTTTGCCTTTGGCGGGGATATCGTTTCGTACAGAAAACAAATTACTTATTAACAAGTTGTAAAAGGTATACGGCGGGCGATAAATCTGGCGTTATTTTTAATCATTATAGATTATTAATATTCGACCTGTTTACATTTCTTTTAGCGTAATTTTAGTTTATTTATTTAAACCTGATATGATGAATAAAGATACTTTTTATCCCGGTTTTGACGACGATAGCGAAGACCGGGACAGGACATTGAAAGATGACCTGGGCGAAACCATTGACAGCGAAGACCTGGCTTTTGACGCCGATGAAAACAGCTTTGAGTATGATGTAAAAAGCGACGACCCCGACTACCAGCACGCCGACCCGTACAATACTGCCGCTAAAAATGGTGAGGATATGAACTCGACGTATGATGAGGCCAATCCTTATGATGCCGGCGAAGAATATATTCCCAATGAATCATTGGAAACCGATGTCGATAAGTTGGGGATGCATATTGATGACGGCGAAATTGTGGAACTTGATGTTACCGACAAGGTGCTTGCCCACACCCCGGAAGATGACCGCGATGATTTAGATGAGGAAGGGTATCCGAAGAATGACAGGGTGTAGGTATAAATTGTTGAAATTTGATGCACTTTGCACCTGGTGATTTCCGGGATTTTTAGTAGTGGAATCGCATTTGTGCAATAGTTATTTTCCCTTCTTCAACCCGGGAAAGGTAAATTATTTTTATTTCCAAAGGTCCTCAAGCTTAATCTCAGTGCCTTCGCCTTTCTTGGCTTCAATCATAGCTGTATCCAGCCACTCTTTATTTGCTTTCGTTGAAAGTAAATATTCAGTGGCATCAGAAGGTGGTTCATTTTCATAAGGAACTTTGAACCCATCTAAAATTACCTGTAAAGCCTTTTGTTGGGCTTCATTTTCCGGATGAATGACTATTGTGTCCATAAATCAAATTTAAGCTCAAAAAATAAAACAGGCAAGATAAATATCATTACCAATTACTGCCGGTAGCAAAAAACTTCTTTAAGCATCTTTTGTCAATCCACAGTAATCTGCATACCCACACATTTAAAATCTCCACATTAAGCACTATCTTTGGCGATAGTAACTGACATTCTATGCTTAAAGGATTTTTTAACGTTCCTGCACCGCAGAACGAGCCGGTATTGAATTACGGCCCGCGCAGTGTGGAGAGGGCAGCGCTTAAAGCTGCTTTGGATGAGGGCCGCGCCCATCAATTGGATATACCCATGTATATTGGCGGTAAGGAAGTACGCACCGGCAAAAAGCTGGAGATCCGCCCGCCGCATGACCACAAACATTTATTGGCCACTTTTCACGAAGGTGATGCAAGCCATGTAACTGCAGCAATTGACGCAGCCCTGGCCGCTAAGGCAGATTGGGAAGGCCTGCCATGGGAACAACGCGCGGCGATCTTCTTAAAAGCCGCTGAACTGCTTTCAGGCCCTTACCGTGCTAAAGTAAACGCTGCCACCATGCTGGGTCAATCAAAAAACGCCTACCAGGCCGAGATTGATTCTGCATGCGAGCTGATCGACTTTCTGCGTTTTAACGTGGAGTATATGTCCGAGATCTACAAACAGCAGCCACCTGTTTCAGGCAAAGGTGTTTGGAACCGGGTAGAACAGCGCCCGCTGGAAGGTTTTATTTTCGCCTTAACCCCATTTAACTTTACTGCTATTGCGGGCAACCTGCCAACATCTGCCGCCATGATGGGCAATGTGGTGGTATGGAAACCTGCGCATACCCAAATTTATGCAGCCAATGTATTAATGCAGGTTTTTAAAGAGGCTGGCGTACCCGATGGCGTAATCAATTTAATTTATGTTGACGGCCCGGTGGCAGGCGGGGTTATTTTTAATCACCCTGATTTTGCGGGCATCCACTTTACAGGTTCAACCAAAGTTTTCCAGAATATATGGCAAACCATTGGCAGCAATATCCATAAATACAAAACTTACCCGCGCATTGTTGGCGAAACAGGAGGTAAAGACTTTGTTTTAGCCCACCCAAGCGCCAATGCCGACGTTGTTAGCACAGCACTTATCCGCGGCGCTTTTGAATACCAGGGGCAAAAATGCTCAGCGGCTTCAAGGGCCTATATCCCCGCGTCTTTATGGCCTGCGGTGAAAGAAAAAATGCAGCAAGATATCGCTTCGTTTAAAATGGGCCCTGTTGAAGATTTCGGGAATTTCATCAATGCCGTGATCTCCGAAGTATCATTTGATAAACTTGCTAAATATATCGATGCTGCAAAAGCCGATAAGGACGTTGAAGTGGTTGCCGGAGGCAGTTATGATAAAAGCCAGGGCTGGTTTATTGCACCCACTGTGTTAAAGGTAAATGATCCGTATTATGTAACCATGTGCGAAGAATTATTCGGTCCGGTACTTACAATTTATGTGTATGAAGACAAGGACTTTAGCAAGGTGCTGGATATTGTCGACAAAACGTCCATTTATGCCTTAACCGGGGCTATTATATCGCAGGACAGGTATGCCATTGCCGAAGCCACCTACAAATTGCGCAATGCAGCCGGAAACTTTTATATAAACGATAAACCAACCGGTGCAGTAGTTGGCCAGCAACCCTTTGGCGGCGCCAGGGGATCGGGCACAAATGATAAAGCCGGATCAATGATCAACCTTTTACGCTGGGTATCACCCCGTACTATTAAAGAGACTTTTGATCCGCCGAAAGATTACAGGTATCCGTTTTTAGCGAAAGAAGTATAGGGAAAGAGACAAGAGCCAAGAATCAAGATAAAAGAAAATTCGTTTTTCAGTCTTGACTCCTGGCTATTATTCAAGAGCCAGGAATCAAGAGTCAAGAGCCAGGATGGGAAGAAATACCCTACTGTCTTGATTCTTGGCTCTTGACTCTTAATTCTTTTCCTCCTCTATTTGAACTTAAACACATTTTCCATGTTGGCGTTATCGTAGGCGCTGACCTTCATATCGGTGATAATGCCGGTGGCGATGCTATAAACCCAACCGTGAACACCCAACGGCTGCCCGTTATGCCAGGCGTTTTGCACAATGGAAGTTTTACATAGGTTGTAAACGTTTTCAATTACATTGAATTCAACCAGGCGGTCGCAGCGTTCGTCCATATCGGCTATTTGGTCAAGCTCTTTGGCATGAAGACGGTAAACGTCTTTAATGTGCCTGAGCCAATTATCAATTAATCCAAATTGCTGGTTGCTGATGGCAGCTATTACCCCACCACAACCATAGTGCCCGGTTACGATCACGTGCTTTACCTTTAATACGTTAACCGCATAATCCAGCACTGAAAGCATGTTCATGTCCGAGTGGATCACCATGTTGGCGATATTACGGTGCACAAATATTTGCCCCGGCGCGGTATTGGTGATCTGGTTGGCCGGAACCCGGCTATCTGCACAACCAATCCACAAAACAGGCGGCGCCTGGCCTTTGGCGAGCGTCGAGAAATATTCAGGATCTATCCTTAAAGAGTCTTCAATAAACTGCTTGTTTCCCTCCAGCAAACTTTGGTATAGAGGGTCACCGGCATTAAGGGTATCATCAATTTTTGCGCACATAGTTATTTTACAGGGAAGGTTGTTCGGCCGTAAAAATACGATTTATGTTGGAAGGTTGGAGGGGTAGAAGGTTGTAATGTTGGAAAGTTGAAAGGTTGTAATGTTTTTTTGGGGGAAGGGTCTTTTTTTCTGTATTGTCCAGGTACCATTTTTACTTTCTCGGCATATACATAATCATACAAACGCCAATCAAAGCAATGCCTGCGCCTATCAAATCCCATTTATCAGGTTTAAAGCCATCTACTTTCCAGGCCCAGATCAATGCCATAACAATAAAGATACCGCCGTAGGTAGCATACACCCGTCCGAAGTTACTGGTTTGCAGCGTGGCAACAACACCGTAAAGCATCAGTATCAATCCTCCCAAAATGCCATACCACAAAGGTTTATCCGAGCGCAGCCAAAGCCAAACCAAATAACCGCCGCCAATCTCGCACAAACCGGCCAATACAAATAACCCTAATGATTTTACAATATTCATTTCAACAAAAAAGCCACCTGTTTGGCGGCTATAAGGTATGAAAAAAAATCAAATCGACCTTTAAAACCAGGCCTTCATGCGAACATCTGATCTTTTTTAACTTTACAACATTCCAACTTTACAACATTCCAACTTTACAACATTCCAACTTTACAACCTTTCAACATTACAACCTTCCAACAAACCCTCACCTCCCGTAAACCGACAGCGGCGTTAACCGATTCTGAAAGATCAAATGACTATCCTCTGAAAATTTCTTAAAATCTTCGGCGCTTTGCTGACCGGGGTAAGGGGCATAATATTGCCGCATACCTGCATTGCGCCATATCAGCACGTAGGATGTTTTGTATTTGGATATGACGGGCAATAAAACATTTGTCCACCAATCAGGCTGAGGGATATTTAAATAGCCTGTTTCGGCAAGGCAGGCTAATTTATGATGTTTAGCGGCAATAACATCCAGCAAAGCCAGCCGTTTATCAAGGTTCTTCGCATAAACAGCGGTATTGGCAAAGCAGTAATTATCAAAGCCGATGAAATCCACATATTGATCACCAGGATACCGCTCCATAAAATCCGCCTCTGAGTTAAAATCCGAAACCGAATAAACGATCAATAAATTATGCAGCTTTTTGGTGTTGCGCATATAGTCAATGGTAAAACGCCATAAGGTTTTAAATTCATCGGGCGTACAGGTATTTTTGCACCACCAGAACCAGGTTCCCGTAAGCTCATGAAACGGCCTGAACAGCATAGGGATGTGCTCGCCCTTATTTCCTTTCAGATCGGCAAGATAGCTGGCCGCTTTATCCAAATATTGCACATAGGCGTCATGAAAAGCCCCACCCGGGATAATATCAGCAACTGTGCGGCGGCTGGTATCCCAGGCAGTTTTACCGTTCGTTGGGTTATCCATGTGCCAGCAATAAGTGTTGATGCCGCCGCGCTCATAAGCTTCTTTAACCCGCTCTTTCTGCACGGCAAACGGAAAGCCATTGATGTCATTGGTACTGTCGTGCTCAATTTTTGAAAGGTCCCATTCATAAATAGCCGGGTAAGTCCCGGTAATGCTTTTTACATCCGAACTATCCTTCTCATATTTCCAGTTAACCCCATACCCGGTATCATCATGATGTCCAAATAAAATACCTGCACCGGCAATGCGCTGCATACTGTAATACAGTTCCCGCGTTTCGGCAGTTGCCCGCCGGTCGCTTGGGCCATATAATTGACCGTTGGCACATGAATTAAACAAGATGATGCAGAATAAGATTTGTATTTTCTTCATTAATTATGTCAATATAAAATTACAACAGCAAACACAGGGCCAAAAAACTCTATTTCTTCAATCTTAAAAAAACCACATCACCCTGAGGCTTAATCAAACCAAATCTAACGATATACCCATACCTTTTATTTTTTATCCACAACTAAATAAACTGCCCCGTAAGCCGGAACCGTAACGATTATACCGCCCGAAACTGTTTGTGAGATGGCCGGCACAGTTGCGTAAGACGCCGGGCCGCCGGTTTTTCCGCTTGCCGGGCCAACACCATTTATCAATACATCATGCGAAAATGGCGCATTGTCGGTTCCGCCGTTAAGCGCATAGTAATAGTAATTGGCGCCGATGGCATAGTTGTTAAAGGCAATATTTACCACATGGTCAACACTTCCCTGGTTTACTAAAACTACGCCTGCCTGGCCCGATGAAAAGGTTGACCCGTAACTAACAATATCGCTGCTCCCACTCACAGCTGAACTCACCACCCGATCACCAAAATATTTCTGGAAGTAATACATATAATAAAACGCCGGGCGCGAATTCCATGCCGGCGCTCCCGGCTCAGCTCCGTTACCGGATGAATTGCTGAACATACCCTGATCATCACCACCATTATATCCGTTTGCCAGATCCCAACGACTTGCCATACTCACCTGGTTTTTCATCGCTTCACCCAATACCATTACGGCATGCAAACCAGCAATGTTTGAAACATCCTGGCTTGAGCCTGTTGCCTGAATGTTCCATTCGTCCATTGCAACAGGTTTTTGAGTTACCCCTGTATTTTGAACAGATGTTTTTACCCAACTCATCATCGCGCTGGTAGCTGGTGCAGGCGTGCTCAATATCACAGACGGGCTTGAATTTTGACCATATGGCGTATAGTAATTATGCACCACAAAAAAGTCGGCGGTATTGCCGGCGGCAGTCAAAACATCACCGTTCCAGTTGCTAACCCCCGCACTATTGCTTACGTCACTTGTAGTGGTTAACACTATGCCAATTTTTATATTGGTATTCCCAACCTGGGCCGCAGCGGCCCGCATGGAATCAGCAAACACCTTAAAATGTGTTCCGTACAAAGTGCCGGTGATGATTGCGGGCTGTCCGTCCTGGTTTTTTGTTGGGTCGATCCGGTAGCCGGCCTCCCAGTTTCCGTAATTTTCGTTACCCACTTCCCAATAAGTAGTACGGCCTTTATCATATCTAACCCACTGGGCGGCTAAATGCGCCGCAGTTTGAACGGGAGTCGGCCCGGTACCATAACGTGCATAGCCGTAATTCACCGTTATTAAACCGGTGCTGCTGGTTTGTTGTAACAGTTTATAGTAGTTATCCAAACTAAGTGTCCAATTTTGGGTGTTATTACCCAACCAATAACCCTCGGTGTATGCGTTACCATTCAGGTCAAGCAGTGAGGCTGGCGCGTCAGCCGGGGCCTGTACATTTCCGTTACCATCACCATCAAAAAAATAAATATCTGAAAGGCTGCCACCGGGTGCTCTTAAGATATTGGGAGCCAATGCTTTTATATTATTCAACAATATTGAATTGCTGAATGAACTCGGGTCAACAATTTGGCCCATAAACGGGTTGGTATTGTTGCCATAAAGCAAGTTTGAAACTTTTGTGGTGATCTGGCTCAAATCTACTGTTACATTGATTGACCCCGCCGATGGTTTTGAAACATTTTGCGATGTTGGCGTCGTAAAAGTTTTACCCTGCCAGTTATCCAAAAAGAAGCCCTGTGTGGTAGCAACGGATGGATCTGTCCCGGCAACTATGCTGCCGCCCGGCCCTGTGCCAACGCCGGTTCCGGGAGTAGCAGGTGTCGTTGTTGTTCCTCCGCCGGAATTATTCGGTTCTTTTTTACATGATTGTATGGCCATAAATGACGCCAATACAATTAATACAGTTTTGTTAATGTTTTTCATCTTGTAAATTCTTTGTCGTCTGAACTATGATTCGCAGGATTAAAAGATGATAGGATTACTACTACCTGCCCAGTGAAAATCTTATAATCATCTAATCCTACGAATCATAGTTCAGACAAATAACCTATTCTTTTAATTATCTCTAAACACGCCCTGCTGTTATGATAAGGGCATTTCCATATTCCTGCTTTATCTTCGCCGGGCATTACATCGCCGTTTTGGCCAATCCCCCAAACCCACTCGCCGTTTACTTTATCTAAAATTTTATCTTTAACAAATGCCCAGTTTTGGATGGATAGCTCCAGGTATTTTTCATTACCGCCTATTTGCCAGGCATTATAAAAACCAATCATCGCCTCCGCCTGTACCCACCAGTGTTTTTCCATTACTAAATGATGGTTTGTCGGTTCATATTCATACCAAAGGCCGCCGTCAGCATCCATACCTTTGATGGTAGCTTCAGCAATCGGGATACTTACCTTTTTTACCTTTGCTATCATAGCTTCATCTCGTATCACCTGCGCGGCTTCCAGCAAAAGCCAGGTTGCTTCAATATCATGCCCGAAGGACACCAAACCCGACTTCCGGTTCCAGTTTTCATCAAAAAACAATTGCAGGTGGTGGGTTTTGTGATCAATAAAATGATCGAAAAAGTTATTCAGCAGCAGCCATATATGCTCTTTCAAGGCCTTATCGGGCCAAATACGGTAAAGATTGGTGTAGCACTCCAGCACATGCAGGTGGGTGTTCATCGTCTTCTTCTCATTCACATCCTTTGCACTCAGCCGCAGATCATCTATAGGGTTCCACTCCCTTGTATATGCTTCAAAATACCCGGTTTTTACGGGGTCGTAAGCCTTTTCAATCAGTAAGTAAAATAATTCAACCGCTTTTGTCCTGGCTGCTTCAACGCCCGATGCCATATAATACTCACTCAGGGCGTAAATGGTAAAAGCGATGGCATAAACCTGTTTTTTGGTATCAAGCGGAGCGCCGTTATAGTCAACTGACCAGAAAACACCGCCAAATTCATGATCTATAATATATTTGGTAATATAATGATAAGCGCGGGAGGCCATCTCCAGGTAAACCGGGTTGACTTCATGATTATAAGCAGCTGAAAAAGTCCATAAAATCCGGGCGTTTAATACTGATCCCTTTGGCGCATCAGGTATAACCCTTTCCAGGCAGTCAATCCGGCCAAAAAATCCGCCATTGGTTGTATCAACTGTATTCCTTGCCCAATAATCAATTATCAGTTGTAGTTCAGTACTGAGTTCTGTTTTGTATTCAATTAGTTGTGATGTGATCGCCTTCTCCTGCATCCTGCTGTATTGTTTCTATTTTTTATAGTGTCATTTTAACATTTTTTCCATTTGAAAATTATAGTCTCAACCTGCTAAGCCTATCGACTTCAGACTAAAGACCCAGGACTTAAAAGCGCCCTGTTATTATCAATTATCCGGTAAAGGGTATTTACTGATGACGCCGAGCGCAAACCATCCGGTGGCGTATTCATTACATAGTCAAGCAGCTTCTCTACCGTACTGGTAGCTACATGCATCCGGGTATCCGATGACGCATAATAGATATAAACCGTATCGTCATCATCTTTGATCCAGCCGTTGCAGAACACTACATTGGATACATCGCCAATGCGCTCTGCTCCTTCCGGGGCCAAAAAATAACCTGCCGGCTTGTATAAAACCTTGGTGAGGTCGTGCAGGTCGGTCATAAACATATACAGCGTATAACGCAAACCTGCGGCAGTATTACGCACCCCGTGTGCCAGGTGCAGCCAGCCCTTATCCGTTTTTATTGGTGTTGGCCCCTGCCCGTTTTTCGCCTCGTAAACGGTGTGGTAATTTTTATTGTCGATGATGGTTTCTTCGTCAACAGATGCATTCTCCATT
>Ga0207076_1250_pt1 | contig 11056 bp, 15 predicted proteins | sample Alteio_BWMinHeat_62_FD_153568 | JGI IMG/M metagenome (GOLD analysis project Ga0207076, IMG submission 153568) | Enriched cells from forest soil in Barre Woods Harvard Forest LTER site, Petersham, Massachusetts, United States -... | ecosystem: Environmental > Terrestrial > Soil > Temperate forest >... | reverse complement strand
CCCGCAAATTCAAGGAACACGCTCAGCGTTTTTTAGGCAGCAACATCTCCAAGGTCGAGAAAATCTTCATCGAGAAATACTGATTGTCCCGGGTTGTTGACTTTAAACTGGACGGTCCTAGAATGAAACCAAAGCGGAGGCCTCCCGTAAAAAAGATCCTTGTTTTTCTTACCCTCTTATTTTCAACGTTAACTACCAGGAGTTCCTGGGCCAAGGGGGATTTGGCCGTTGGACCAACTAATTATGAGATGGTGGAGGCTCCTACCGCCTACACCCTCATGCACGGCGGTTATGACCTTGTCACCCGGATTTACGAGAACGGGGGGCTTTTCCTCAGGGCGAACGTGGGCTTCCAAGATTTTTTCATGTTTGGTTTCTCGGCGAACGCCGCGAACGTGATCGGGCAGGGAACCATCCAAATTCAGACACCCCGGCTCTTTTTGAAGTTTAAGGTTTTGGACCAGAAGAACTCCCCGGTGGCCCTGGCTGTGGGTTGGGATGACCGGGGTTATGGAACCGTTGTGAACGGCCGGTTTACTCCCGGGTTACAAAAGGGTTTTTACGGCGTGGTGAGCCATGAGTTTCCGGAGCTGGGATCATTGCAGGTTCACGCCGGGTTGAACCTGGTTCAGTTCGATAACTTTGACGCCAGTCAGGACCTGGGCGCCTTTATGGGAACGTCCTTCGCCCTGGCGCCGCCCCTGATGTTTAATTTTGAGCTGGATAAGTTGCTCAGTTCCTTTTGGCAGTTCAACGCCAATATTGTTTTCAACGTGGATAGTCCCTTGCGCGTTGGGGTGGATTTTAGGGATATCAACCAAGGGGCGCTCCTTTCCAGGATGATTCGGGTCCAGTACATGGGTTTCTTTTAACCCTGCTCTTTGAGGCTAGTTTCGCGAGGTGACCAGGTGAAAAAAATCCTATTGGGTTGCTTATTGGCTTTGGGGTGGGGGGGCTGCACAAAGGGCGGTTCGGTCGCTTTAATACCCCCTTCCAACCGCCAGCCGGCCCCGGAAATTACCGCGAATTACATCAATCTTCCCGAACCCGCCCTGTCCCAATTGGCGGGAAAAGTCGTGCTTTTGGATTTTTGGGCGACCTGGTGCGGTCCCTGTCGGATGGAAATCCCGACCCTGGTCAAGCTCTACAACACCTATCATTCGAAAGGGCTTGAGGTTGTGGGACTGTCCGTGGAAACGAACGACAACCAGTCGAAAGAATACTTCGACAAATTCATCGCCAGCTTCCAAATCAACTATCCCATCGGCTTGGCGAACATGACGACCCTGCGAAGTTACGGGATTAGCCCGATTCCGACGACCTTTTTCATCGATAAGTCCGGGAAGGTCGCCTTGTCCTTCGTGGGGGTCCACCCCGAGGAAGATTTCACGGGAGCCGTGGAAAAGCTTTTAGGCGAATAGCTTTCGGGCGTTCAGGGTGGCTCGGGAAAAGGTTGGGGTGCCGCTTCTTTGCTTGGGGATGAAAAAAGGGTATAATTCATTCAGCGGAAAGATCGGGGGAAAACATGGGCAAGGCACAGAACTCCGATGTCAGGGAAAGTTTCCTAGAGCTTTATCGCGAGCTTTTTTCCCACGTATCCTTCTTGGAAGTTGTCATTGAGAGGCTGGTCCATGGGCAGCACGTGGACCGGACCGGGTTGGAAAACCATTTGGCCCAAATGATCGCGGCGATATCGGTCAACGAAAAGAAATATACCCATCCCCGGACTTTGAAACGGGTCCGGAAGAACCATCCGGACTATTTTCGAAACGAGATGCTCAAGGTTTCCAAGGTGGTCAAGGGCCAGTTGGCGGTCCTTTTGAAAACATCATTTCTGGTGGAAAGCGCGGATATTGAAGAGGATTTCCTGCAAACCTTGAGCGACGTGACGGACAATATCGCTGGCGCTTTTCAGCACGTGGTGAGATCCAATGTCCTTATGCCTGTCATGTTGAATTAAACTTATTCCATACATCCCGTAAAATTCTTTTGTGCTCCTGAGGATATTTCAATGAAAACCGCCTTACGTGATAAAACCCGTGAGTGGGAAGTATTCAATCAGTACCTGAAGGAAAGGGACCTGAAATTGACGGCCCAACGGGAGTTGATTTTGGAGACGTTTTTGAATTATCGGGGGCATGTTTCGGCGGAGGATCTTTATCAAAAAGCCAAGGAGAAACAGGCCCACGTGGGTTTCGCCACGGTTTATCGAACCCTCAAACACATGACCGGGTGCGGTTTGGCGAGAGAACTGGATTTTGGCAACGGGCGCATCCAGTATGAGCCTGAATTCAACCACCAGCATCACGACCATATGATTTGCACCAAGTGTGGAACTTACATCGAGTTTTTGAACCTTCAAATCGAGGAATTGCAGGAGCAGGTCAGCCGAAAGCACGACTTTAAGATCACGTCCCATCGGATGCAGCTTTACGGTTTGTGCCAGAAGTGCCAAAAGAGCGGCAAGTAATCCAAGTCCCAACAGGAGATAAAACATGGTGGATTTTTTAATTTCCAGGGCTACCCAGGAAAAGCTAACCGAAGAACTGAGGCAGCTTAAAGTCGTGCGGCGGCCCTTGATTGCCAAGGCTTTGGAGGAGGCCCGCGCCCACGGTGATTTAAAAGAGAACGCCGAATATGACGCCGCGAAGCAGGAACAGGGCCTCCTTGAGGCGCGTATCCGCGAGTTGGGCGATAAACTCGCCCGTGCCCGGCTTATTGATGACGAGAATATCACCGGCGAGCACGTTTCCATCGGTTGCACTGTGACGGTGAAGGACTTGAAAACGAAGCAGGAAGAAATCTATCGTATCGTGGGCGAGGGTGAAACCGATTTCGCCCTCGGCAAAATCTCTCTTCGCACTCCTATCGCCATGGGAATGATTGGAAAGAAAGTCGGCGAAAAGGTAGAGATCACGATACCGGCGGGCGTGTTAAAATATGAAATCTTGAAGATCACAGTAGGAACGGATTAAAGTCAATTCCTGGCCGTTGTCAGAGCCCGGCGGAAAATTAACGGCGAAAGACCGCCAATTACCGACCGGCCTTGACAGGAAGAGGCGGTTCTTAGTAGTCTATTCAAACAATTTATCGCTCTTATCCAGAGTGGCAGAGGGACAGGCCCTGTGAAGCCACGGCAACCAGATCGCGAAAGCGTTTGTTAGGTGCCAATTCCTGCTTCGGTCTTAACTAAAAACCGAAGCTAGATGAGAGATGGAAAACCAAGTTCTTAAAGGCTTCCATCTCAGGATGGAAGCCTTTTTTGTTTTAGGAGAAACAGATGAGTTACGTGAAAGCCTTGAAATGCCGGGAATGCGGCCAGGAATACGAAAAAGCCGCCAAGTACGTCTGCGAGTTTTGTTTCGGCCCCTTGGAAGCGGCCTATGACTACGAAAAGATCAAAAAGGATATCTCCCGGGAAAAAATCGCTTCCCGCCCCTTGAATATCTGGCGCTACCGGGAATTTCTTCCCGTGGAAGGTACTAACTACAACACTTTGGAAGAGGGCTATACTCCCCTGATCCACGCTAAGCGTTTGGGCGAAACACTAGGCCTTTCCAACCTCTACCTCAAGAATGACTGTGCCAACCCCACCCATTCCTTCAAGGACCGCGTGGTGGCGGTAGCTTCCACCCGGGCCATCGAGCTGGGTTTTGATACCTTAGCTTGCGCCTCCACCGGAAACTTGGCAAACGCGGTGGCCGCTTACGGCGCCAAGGCCGGCCTCAAACGCTATGTTTTCATTCCCTCCAACCTGGAACACGGCAAGGTAGTGGGCGCCCTTATTTATGACCCGAATCTTATCGGCGTGAACGGCAATTACGACGATGTGAACCGCCTTTGCAGTGAAATTGCGGGTAAGTACAAATGGGCCTTCGTGAACATCAACATGAGGCCCTATTACGCCGAGGGCTCGAAGACCCTGGGCTTTGAGACGGTCGAACAGCTGGGCTGGCGCGCTCCGGAACAGGTCGTGGTGCCGGTCGCCTCCGGGTCCTTGCTGACGAAGATATGGAAAGGCGTGGAGGAATTCGTGAAGGTGGGGCTGATCGACAAGCACAAGATGCGGGTCTTCGCGGCACAGGCCTCCGGTTGCTCGCCCGTGACGACGGCTTACAAGGCCAAGACCGATACTTTCCGGCCGGTCAAACCCAATACCATCGCCAAGTCGCTTGCCATCGGCAATCCGGCCGACGGTTATTACGCCTTAAGGACAATTGCGGACAGTAACGGAGGAGCCGAGATGGCCACCGACGAGGAGATCATCGAGGGGATCAAACTACTTGCCCAAACCGAAGGGATCTTCGCCGAAACCGCCGGCGGGGTCACGGTGGCTTGCCTGAAGAAATTGGCCGAATCGGGCGCTTTGAAACCGGATGCCCTGACGGTGGCCTATATCACTGGAACCGGCTTGAAGACCCAGGAGGCGGTGGCCGACCACCTGCGAAAACTCACCGTTATCCAACCTAATCTCGCGGCGTTTGAGGCGACCCAATTAGAGTTGGCGGGGCGATAAAAGGATTTTCCCCTAGCATTGTCCCGCTGTCTTCGTAGATAATTCAGCCGATATCACCTTTTCAGGAGGAATTCCATGGCCGTGAAAGTATTGATCCCAACCCCTTTACGAAACCTCACCAACAACCAGGCTGAAGTGAGCGTTGAGGGAACTAACGTCAAGGAACTCATCGACAACCTCGGCAAAAACTACAACGGTCTCAAAGACCGCCTCTGCGACGAGAACGGCAAAATCCGCCGCTTCGTGAATATCTACTTGAATGAGGAAGACATCCGCTTTTTGCAGGGGGAAGCCACGGCATTAAAGGCTGGTGACCAGGTTTCCATCGTGCCCGCCATCGCCGGCGGGAAGTAAAGCGGGCCCCGCGTGGCGAACATCAAAAAACTGATCGAGCTGGATTATCCTTCCAACCTCGTGACCGAACCGGTTCTCTCGCGCCTCATTAAAAAATACGACCTCACCGTGAATATCCGCCGGGCCAGCATTACCAAAGGTTTCGGCTACGTTCAATTGGAATTGGAGGGCGATGAAAAGGTGATCACCCAGGCCCTGGCCGATTTGACCAAGCAGGGTATCGACGTCAATCCCATTGTTAAAGATATCGTTGAGTAATCCCGTGCCGTTTTCCCCGCCGGACGCGAAGGGTTCCACCGAGCCCCCGGACTCGGGTGACCGCTATAACCGCCAGGAAATCCTTCCCGGGGTCGGGAAAGAGGGCCAAAAGAAGTGGGCTGAGGCGAAGGTACTTGTGGCTGGGGAAGGCCCCGCGCTCCAGGCCGGGGTAACGGCCCTTGCCAGCACCGGCGTTAACAAGCTCTTCATCCTTAATTCACCTTCTCCCAACTCAGCCTTTCCACAATTTCAAACCTCGGGCCGTCAAATGCAAATTCTGCCACCGGACTCGAAAGAATTTCCTGACACCTCCTTGGCGGTTGTGTTATCCGAAAACGCCGGGTTTCGCCATCAACTGAATCGAACTTTTCGCAAGAAGCCTAGGCCGGTTCTTTACGGATGGCCGGCGGGAAGCGGATACGCCCTGTTTTTTACCAACTATGGCGGGGATAGTTCCAAGGTGGCTTGCCCCTGCCTGGAATGTTTTGAAGTGATGAATCCAAAAGCCTTTTCAAAAGGAACCCCCGCGGTTCAACGGCTCTTGGGAGCGGCGGCGGTTTCGGAGGCGCTTTTATGGATATTGAAGCCGGAAACCCCGCTCTTGAACAAGGTTTGGATTACTTCCTTGGACGAGGGTGTTTCTTACCACCATGAGGTTTCAGCGACTTATAAATGCCCCGCTTGCATGATCGAAGAAGGGGCCCCAATTACCCCATGAGTTCCTATAACCGTTATCCACTGGCCTCCAATGTCACGAATTTGATAGGGAATACCCCCCTCTTGAAACTTGAGCGGATACCCCCGAAAGACCATGCCCAGATTCTTTGCAAATTGGAATTTTATAATCCGGGTGGAAGCGTCAAGGACCGGATCGCCCTCGCGATGATCGAGGACGCCGAAAAGAAGGGTGTCTTAAAGCCAGGGAGCATCCTAGTAGAACCAACCAGCGGCAATACGGGGATTGGTCTGGCGATGGTTTGTGCCCAACGAGGGTATAAGCTGATTTTGGTCATGCCCGAAGACATGAGCCAGGAAAGACGGGTGCTTTTAAAAGCCTACGGCGCCGAACTGGTTTTAACCCCCGCTAAGGGGCTTATGGCCGAAGCGGTGAGGAAAGCAAAAGAGATCAAGGAACAAAATCCCAGCTATTTCATGCCGGAACAATTCGCCAACCGGGCCAATCCGGAAGCCCATAAAAAGACAACCGCACCGGAGATTGAGAAGGATACCGAGGGGAAGTTTGATGCCTTTGTCGCGGGGATTGGGACGGGCGGCACAGTGACCGGCGTGGGGGAATACTTCAAGGCCAAGAGCCCCCAAATCAGGATTATCGGCGTGGAACCGGCCAGCTCGGCGGTTTTATCCGGCGGCAAGGCGGGCGTCCATCGTATCCAAGGCATTGGAGCCGGGTTTATACCGCCCGTTTTGAACCGATCTGTTTTGGATGAGGTGGTCACCGTGAAGGACGAGGAGGCCTACCGCATGACTAAGCGTTTGGCCCGGGAAGAAGGTCTGCTTTTGGGGATATCCTCTGGTGCCAATGTGGTGGCGTCCCTTCAAGTGGCGAAACGCTTTGGCCCCGAAGCCCGAATTGTGACCATTTGTTGTGATATGGGAGAGCGGTATTTCAGCCTGGAAGCCGAGTTTGAAGAGGATGAAAGTCATACTGATTCTTTATAATTTTGAGTTCCATCAGCCTGGAATAAACTTCAGCCAAACCTCCCGGTCGCGAGGACCGTCGAATTCCAGAAAATAGACTCCCTGCCACCGCCCCAGCTGTAACTTTCCCTCCTCAACAATGAAAACCTGCGAAAGACCAGTCAAAACAGCCTTGATGTGGGCGTCGGCATTGTGCTCGTAATGCTTAAATTCCGGCGACTGGGGAATGGTTTTCTTCAGGTGGTAAAGCAGGTCGCCCTTTACGTCCGGGTCGTCATTCTCATTCACTGAAACCGCCGCGGTTGTGTGGGGGCAATAGACGGCCACGAGGCCCGACTTATGGCCGCTTTGGGCAACGAAGTCCTTCACTTGAGGCGTAATATCCAATACCTGTTCCCTTTGGCTGGAATGAACTTTAATGGCTTTCATGAAAACTAGTATACCCACGGAAACTGGAAAACCCAGTCTTGGACTTGTTTTTGGAATGGAGTCCTCTTACCTTAAACCACAGAGGTGAATTTCCATGTCCTTAAAAGTTGAAATTTATTCCGATGTCGTCTGTCCCTGGTGTTTCTTGGGAAAGAAACGGCTTGAGGCGGCTTTAAAATCCCTAAACATCACCGATGCGGACGTGCATTATTTGCCTTATGAATTGAATCCAAGCACCCCTGCGGAAGGCGTTGACCGGAAAGCCTATTTGAAAGCCAAGTTCGGTGGAGGAAGAAGCCTGGATGCCGCTCACGAACGCTTGGCGACTCTCGGCAAAGAAGTGGGGATTAATTATCGTTTTGACGATATTTCTAAAGTCCCTAATACCTTAGATTCTCATCGGTTGCTTTGGTTAGCCGAAAAAGAAGGGGTTCAGCCCAAAGTCAAAGAAGCTTTGATGAAGGCCTATTTCACCGACGGTAAGGACTTGAGCGACAAGAAAGTCCTAACGGAGGTGGTTGTAAACGCAGGATTAGACTCTTCCAAAGTTAAGAAACTCCTGGAAAGCAATGACGGCGAGAGGGAAGTGCGGGAAGCTGAGGAAAAGGTTTATAACCTTGGCATTTCGGGTGTGCCCTTTTTCATTTTTAACGGCAAAACCGCTATTTCGGGGGCTCAACCACTGGAAGTTTTTGTATCAGCGATTTCTGACCAGATTGCTAAACCAATAAACAATTAAAGCCTATAATTTTCAAATGCGATTATTGGGACACCCTCTTTTCAGGATTCTGAGCTGGTGTTTTTGCTTATCCCTTTTCGTTTTTTTCCCCGCCAAAGTTCACCTCGAAACAATTTCCCCACTCCATGTTGAAGGAAGATTTCTCAAGGATTCATCCGGTAAAACGGTGGTTCTCAGGGGCGTCAATCATCACGGCTTCCTGGACGTACCGGATGGAGCATGGGACGCGCCCGGCGCGCCACTCTATTCTGGAATGGGAAAGTGGGACCCGGAGGTAGTCAAAGGAACACTGGATGACTATCGGAAGCATGGCTTCAATGTGGCTCGTTTTCACACGATTGTGGATTGGTGGAAGAGAAATCCGCAAACCTACAAGGACCCCTATCGCGACGTCACTTATCCCGCTACTTACCGTCAAATGATGGAAAACACAATCCAATGGGCCGGGGAAAGAGGCCTTTACGTTATTTTCGATTTTTACGCCCTGCAGAACCTGGATGGCCGCCAATCGGGACAGGAGTCCTTACCTTGGCCTCCTTGGGGGCGGTTCCCGAAAGTAGTCGCAAGCCGGGCCGAGTATGTATCTATCTGGGATTCCGTGGCCTCGGTCTTGGGCCGTTATCCGAACGTTCTTTTCGAGCTTTACAACGAACCCCATGGTGATGAAGCGACTGAGGAAGAATGGTTTAAGTTTGTGGGAGAGGTTCTGCCAGTCCTGAGGACCCATACCCAAAATCCCGTGATTGTGCAGTGGGATTACATGTGCTGGGTAAACTTGGACTATCCGCCGCCTCAGTATTCGGCATCGACCTTGGCCTGGATCGAAAAGTATCCCCTTAAGGATTCGAATATCGTTTATGGGACACACCTATACCGCAATTCGGGTAACGGGGGCCCGGGATCGGCCCATCGAACGACCGGCGGCTTAGTCAATCTTTGGGAAAAAGCGGATGTCGATAAGGCTTTAACTTTTGTCTTGCTGCCCGATAGCATAAACCGGCTTCAAAAACCTTTGTTAGTTACAGAAATTGGAGCCTTTTTGACCCATGGGGGGGACGATAAGGACCGGGAAATTCATTTTTTTAAAAATAGTCTTTCGTTTTTAAATCAGTGGGGAATTGGTTACGTGGGTTGGGCCTGGGGATCAGACCAACAGTTGGGTCATGGAATGCTTCATGATGGGGAACCTAACGAAGCGGGAAAGATTTTCTTGGATTCCTTAAAAGCGAAACCAGGTCTTAAGTGAGGCCGCTGTGGATACGAGGGCCAGGGGCTTGGGCTTGAATGATTTCCGACTCCTCATCCAGCAGTTTATCCCAGCGGACGTCCACTTCCTTGGAAGGCAATATTTTTTTGGCCATATCCACAAATAACCGGTAATGGCCGTTCTCTGAGGAAACAAGACCGGAATAAAACTTAACTAGTTCGGCGTCGCCCGTAGAGCCGTATTCGGAAAGGCGCTCAAATCTTTCGCAGGACCGGGCCTCGATGAGGGCTGAAACCAAAAGCCGGTCCGCCAAATCCTGTTTTCCCTTGCCGGTCCTTACCAATCGCCTCAAATCAATGGCATATTGGTTTTTATGGGTCCGGGCCAAGTTACCACCCCGCTTCTCTAAAAGCTTTAAAACCAGGGCCAAGTGGGTGGTCTCATCCCGGGCAATGGTTGAGACGGAAGAAAGCCAATGGGTGGGGGCCTGTGGCGTGGGCCAGAGGTTCAGGAATTCCAAAGCGTTGTTGGCGGCCTTTTTTTCCAGATAGGCTTGGTCCGAAAGCAAGGCCAATGGTTCCTTTAAAACCGCTTCGGCCCATTGGACCGGTGTTCGGTAGCGCAGTGGCAAAGAGGAGGTTTTTGTGGACCGCATGGCTTATCCTTTGTTTACAATAACGACTGCATTATCACCTGAGCGGGAGGTTCTTTGACTTATTTTCCCAATCGAAAACGCTATGTTACCCCCAGCGGCCTCCTGCACGATTTGAGTCAATTAGTTTCGGCGGTTGGGAAAGCGCTTGGCCGGGCGACCCACCAGGTCAAGGGACGCAAGCGGCTTTACGCCAGCTCCCTGGCATTTAAAACCATTCTCGCCCTGATTCCAGTCTTGGCTATTATTACCGCATTGTTAGCTAGTGATTTTCTTGGCCCCAAACGTGAACAACTGCTGGATCAAATCGTGGACGCGATTTATCCGGTTGACAGCCAATCCGGAAGCTCTTTTTTCGATCCCAATGAACCCCAAAATCTTCAACAATTGAACCAGGTTGGAAAACAGCAAATCCGCATCTCCTTGAAAAAATTCGCGAATCAAGCCAGAAAAGTCGGTTTTTTCGGGTTCTTGGGGTTTGCCTTGGTGGTTTTCCTGCTTTTGGGCGACGTGGAAGGTTCCTTTAATTTTTTGTGGGGAGTCGAGAAAAACCGGCATTTTATTTCCCAGTCGATCCGTCACGGCCTATTCCTGTTCGTGGCTCCGCCCCTTGCCATTTTCTTTTTGACGCTGAAGGGTTGGATTCAAAGCTGGAACCTGTTCGGCCACACCGTGAATGGGTGGCTTTTCCTCAGCCTGGTGCCGTTCCTGGCGCTTTGGGCCGTTTGCGCCGGGATGTACGCCTGGATCCCCAACGCAACCGTGGAACGGCGGGCGGCCGTTTGGTCCGGATTCCTGGCGGCGGTCCTCCTGGAAATGGCCCAAAAGTGCATGGGCTGGTACACCTTGAACGTGATGGCGAAGTCCCACGTTTACGGCGCCCTTTGGGTGATCCCAGTGATTTTAATTTGGTTTTACCTGTCCTGGACCATCATCCTGTTCGGCGCGGAAGTTTCGTTTTATCTTCAAAAGAAGCCGGCTTGAGGAAGGATGTCTGTTAGATGAAAAAGGGTTTCGGGCGACGGATTTGTTTTTTTTATGGAACAATCTTCTTTGTTTTCACTGCGGCCCCGGCTTTCGCACAAACTACCTCCTCTTTTCTAACTGCCGCCACTTTTTACATTTCAGTCGATGATTGGGCCGATATTTGGCTGAATGGTGAACCAATCATTGAAAGCCAACGCTATACGCCGGATAGCGGTCCTTTTCAAACCACGATATGCCTTCCAAAACATATTTGTT
>Ga0207076_1248_pt1 | contig 11100 bp, 8 predicted proteins | sample Alteio_BWMinHeat_62_FD_153568 | JGI IMG/M metagenome (GOLD analysis project Ga0207076, IMG submission 153568) | Enriched cells from forest soil in Barre Woods Harvard Forest LTER site, Petersham, Massachusetts, United States -... | ecosystem: Environmental > Terrestrial > Soil > Temperate forest >... | reverse complement strand
CCAGTTTGTCGTGGATTGCCTGAAGCAGGATTGGCATGTCATTGCCGGGGACTGGCGCGGCTTTGGCCTGACGCAAACACCGGGCGGCGATAGCTACTGGGCGCCCGATTACCTGGGCGACCTGGATGCGATCCTGCAGCATTTTTCTCCGGATGAACCGGTCAACCTGCTGGGGCATAGCATGGGCGGCAATGTCGTCAGCATCTATGCCGGCGTCAGGCCGGAACGCATACGCAAGCTGATCAACCTGGAGGGTTTCGGCATGCCGGTCAGCCATCCGAAACAGATGCCGGGCCGCTATTTGCGCTGGCTGGATGAATTGCGCACCGAGCCTGCCTTGCGCACTTATCCCAGCCAGGCTGCCGTTGCCGGCCGCTTGCAAAAGACCAACCCGCGCCTGCCGGATGCGCGGGCGGCTTTCCTGGCGGAACACTGGGCCAGGCAAAATGACGCCGGCGACTGGGAAATCCTGGGCGACCCGGCGCACAAGCTGTCCAGCCCCTTGCTCTACCATGTGGAAGAGGTAATGGCTTGCTGGCAAAAAATCAGCGCGCCGGTGCTGTGGGTCGAGGCCAATGACACCGACGTCTGGCGCTGGATGGGGCCGAAAGAGCAGGCCAGGATAGAAATAGACCGCCGCATTGCACATATTGCGAAGGTCAGGACGGCAATGATCATGGATGCCGGCCACATGTTGCATCATGATCAACCGGAGGTACTGGCGCAACTGGTGGAAGAGTTCCTGAACGAAAAGTAAACACAGAGCTGATTGCAAGCACCCCGGCAGATATGCGGCTGGGGCAGAGGAAAGGGCCTTTCTGGGTTACACTTAGGGATCCGTTTTTTCTTTCCCACAGATCATGAGTGACAAACCATCCTACGGCTTTACCACCACCATCCTGCACAGCGACCGTCAAAAGAGCATAGAGCACGGCTCGTTGCATAAGCCCATCCATACTTCGGTCGCTTTCGGCTACAAGGACGCGCGCGACCTGGCTGCGGTATTCCAGGGCAAACAGCCTGGCTACCGCTATGGCCGCCAGGGCAATCCTACCGTGTCTGCACTGGAAGACAAGATTACCGGGATGGAAGACGGCTACGCTACGATCTGTTTTTCCACCGGCATGGCGGCCATCGGGGCGATTTGCCAGGCTTTATTGCGTACCGGGGATCATGTCGTATCGTCCGCATTCCTGTTCGGCAATACCAACAGCTTGTGGCAAACCATGGGCAATATGGGGGTGGATGTTGCTTTTGTCGATGCGACCGATGTGAAAAACGTCGAAGCGGCAATAACGCCGGCTACCCGCATCGTCTTCGTTGAAACCATCGCCAATCCGCGTACCCAGGTGGCCGACCTGAAGCGCATAGGCGAACTGTGCCGCGCGCGCGGCATCCTGTATGTGGTCGATAACACGATGACGTCGCCGTATTTGTTCCGTCCCAAGGCGGTAGGCGCCGGCCTGGTCGTGAACGCACTGACCAAGGCGATCGCCGGTCATGGCAATGTGCTCGGCGGCGCGCTGACCGACACCGGCTTGTACGACTGGAATGCCTATCCGCATATTGTAGAAAACTACAAGAAATTCCCGGTCATCCAGTGGGGCATGGCGCAGATACGCGCGAAAGCCTTGCGCGACTTCGGCGGCTCGCTGGGGCCCGAGGCGGCGCACCACATCGCCGTCGGCGCTGAAACCATGGCGCTGCGCCAGCAGCGTGAATGCGCGAATGCGCAGGCGGTGGCAGAATTGCTGCAGGCGGACGAACGCGTGGCTGCCGTGCATTACCCGGGCTTGCCAGGGCACCCCCAGCACCATATCGCCAAAGAATTGTTCCGCTCCTACGGCGCCTTGCTCAGCTTTGAGTTGCGTGAAGACATAGATTGCTTCGATTTCCTGAACCGCATGAAGCTGGCCATCCCCGCCAGCAATCTGGGCGATACGCGCACCCTTGTTATTCCGGTCGCGCACACCATCTTCTACGAGATGGGGGCAGAGCGCCGCGCCAGCATGGGCATCGCAGAATCCCTGATACGCGTATCGATAGGCCTGGAAGATACCGAAGACTTGCTGGAAGATTTCCGCCAGGCTTTGGCAGGCTAAAGCCGAATTCACTCATTGATGTATGGAAGGGCAGGAATGTCGCGACTTTCCTTAGTTGTTTCGCTACGTATGACCATGCGCGACTGGCGCGCAGGCGAACTGCGTTTCCTGCTGGTGGCATTGATGATTGCCGTCGCTTCGTTGTCTTCGGTAGGTTTCTTCGTCGACCGCATGCGTACCGGCCTGAACCGCGACGCGCATCAATTGCTGGGGGCCGACCTGGTGGTCAGCGCGGACCAGCCTGTAAATCCTGCCTGGCGCAGCGAGGCTGAAAAACGCGGCTTGTCGCTGGCTGAAACCGTCGTCTTCCCCAGTATGGCGATCGCCGGCGAGGGCGCAGATTCCGCGACCAGGCTGGTATCGATCAAGGCCGTCAGCGCCGGGTATCCCTTGCGCGGCAATCTGAAGCTGGAAAAAGGGGATGCCGAAGCGGTCACCAGAGAGACGCCGGCTGCCGGTACGGTGTGGGTGGACCCCGCGATGCTGCCGGGCCTGAACCTGAAAATCGGCGCCCAGCTCAAACTGGGCGACAAGCTGTTCAATGTCGCCCAGGTCATCGCCAATGAACCCGACCGCGGCGCTTCCTTCATGAATTTCATGCCCCGGGTCATGATCTCCAAACAAGACTTGGCCGCCACCAACCTGATCCAGAATGGATCGCGCGTCACCTACCGCTTGCTGGTTGCAGGGTCCGCAAAGGCTGCGCAGGATTTCCAGAAATGGCTGCAGGACACAATAGAGCGGGACGACGTCAAAGGCGTCCGGCTGGAATCGCTGGAAACCGGCCGTCCCGAGATGCGTGCGACACTGGACAGGGCAGAGCAATTCCTGTCGCTGGTCAGCCTGTTGTCGGCGATGCTGGCGGCGGTTGCGGTGGCAATGGCGGCACGCCGCTTCATGCTGCGCCACCTGGACGCCTGTGCGATGCTGCGCTGCCTGGGGATGACGCAGAACCAGGTGACCTTGATGTACCTGGCCGAATTCCTGCTGATAGGCATGGCCGGCAGCGTGGCCGGCGTGATACTGGGTTTTGCCGGCCACTATGTGCTGCTGGAATGGCTGGGCAAACTGGTTTCGAATGACTTGCCGGGCGCCAGCTGGCTACCGGTATGGCAGGGGATTGCCACCGGCCTGCTGTTGCTGGTTGGTTTTGCCTTGCCGCCGATACTGCAATTGCGCAACGTGCCGCATAACCGCGTGATACGGCGCGAGCAGGATGCGCCCAAGCCGCTGACGCTGGCCGGCTATGGCCTGGGCCTGGCGATGTTTATCGGCCTGCTGTTATGGCAGGCCGGTGATATCAAGCTGGGCTTGCTGACCGCAGCCGGCTTCCTGTTGGGTTTGCTCGGTTTCGCGATGATTTCCTGGGGGGCGGTGGCTTCACTAAAGCGTTTGCGGGGCTTGATCAACCACGCTTCCTGGCGCTTTGCAGTGACCGCCCTGCAACGCCGTCCCGGCGCCAGCGTGATCCAGGTGGTTTCACTGGCGCTGGGTTTGATGGCCCTGTTGCTGCTGACGGTAGTGCGTTCCGATTTGACCGCAGCCTGGAAACAGGCAACCCCGGCGGATGCGCCCAACCAGTTCGTCATCAACATCCAGCCCGACCAGAAAGAGGAAATTGCCGCCAGGCTGGCGCCGCTGGCCAAGCCCGTGCTGTATCCGATGATACGCGGCAGGCTGGTCCAGGTGAACGACAAGGCCATTACCGGTGAGACCTATCAGGAAGACCGGGCCAAGCGCCTGGTGGACAGGGAGTTCAACCTGTCGACGATGGCTGAGCTGCCGGCGATGAACAAGCTGACCGAGGGGCAATGGTATAACGACAGTACCAGCCGGCAGCCGGAAGCTTCGGTGGAAGAGGGCATCGCCAAGACCCTGAACCTGAAGTTGGGGGACAAGCTGGGTTTCGACGTAGCCGGACAGAGCGTCAGCGCCACCATCACCAGCCTGCGCAAGCTGGACTGGGGTTCGATGCGGGTGAATTTTTTTGTCATCATCAATCCCAAGGCGATGCGCGATATGCCGCAAACCTGGATCACTGCTTTCCGCCTGCCGGACGGCCAGGTCAATTTCGTCAACCAGCTGACGCGCGATTTCCCTAACCTGACGGTGGTCGACGTCGGTGCGGTGATACGGCAGTTGCAAAGCGTGATGGACCAGGTGACCACCGCAGTGGAATTTTTATTCCTGTTCACGCTGGCTTCCGGCGTGCTGGTTCTGTATGCGGCCTTGGCCGGTTCGCAGGATATACGGATGAAGGAGGCGGCTTTGCTGCGCGCGCTGGGCGCGACCCGCAAGCAGTTGTCGCAGGCGCAGTGGATAGAGTTCCTGCTGGTGGGCGGCCTGGCCGGCATATTGGCGGCCGCCGGCTCTTCGGCAACAGGCTGGGCGCTGGCGCGCTTTGTATTTAATTTTGAATGGACTTTCAGCCCGCTGGTATGGGTGGCCGGATTGGCGGTAGGTGCGGCATGCGCGTTGATAGGCGGCTGGGTGGGCCTGCGCAATGTGCTGAACCAGCCGCCGCTGCTGAGCCTACGCGAAAGTTGATCAGTTTGGAAATCGCATGACTATACAGAACAACCCGGAAAATAATCCAGGACATGAGCAGGAAGAAACCGCAAGCGCAGAGACCACCTTGTTTGAAGTGATAGGCGGCGCTGGAAAATTGCGCGAAATGGTGGACCGGTTCTACGACCTGATGGAACTGGAGCCGGAATTTGCCGGCATACGAGCCCTGCATCCGCCGACGATGGAAGGTTCGCGCGACAAGCTGTACTGGTTCCTGTCCGGCTGGATGGGCGGCCCCAGCCTGTATATCGAAAAATTCGGTCATCCGCGCCTGCGTGCCCGGCATTTGCCATATGCGATCGCCGGCGGTGAACGCGATCAATGGCTGCGCTGCATGGCCTGGGCGATGCAGGACGTGGGCATAGATGAGGCCTTGCAGCAAAGGCTGATGCAGTCTTTCTACGAAACCGCGAACTGGATGCGCAACCGGCAAGGCTAGGCTAGCGGCGGGGTTGAATGCAATGCCGCCGGTTTTTGCGGGCGGTACAGGCAATGAATGAAATCAAAAATAGAAACCATAAAAATAGACGATGAATCCAATTGAAATAGCCATACTCGTGCTTTTACTGCCCTTGCTTGTGCTGGGCATTTTGATCCTGAAGCGCAGCCGCAGTGGCGACGTCAATGCACAATTACAGGGTTTGCAGGATTCCCTGAAGCAGGACCAGCAGCAATTGCAACAGGCGCAGGAAAGGTCGGAGCGTTCGCTGCGCGAGCAGGTGCAGACGACCGCACAATCCACCCGGCAGGAGCTGGGCGGCAATTTTTCCCTGCTGCAGCAAAACCTGGCAGCCCAGCTGACCAGCGTCGCCACGCTGCAGGCTAACCAGATCGAGGCGTTTTCGCAGCAACTGGTGAAATTGAATGAAACCAATGCGCAGCAACTGGAGCAGGTCAGGCAGGCCTTGATCCAGCAAAGCCAGAGCGCGCGCGAAGAGCAGGCGTTGAGCCTGAAGCGTTTTGGCGATACCATCAACCAGACCCTGGCGGCATTGACGGAATCGAATGCGCAGCGCATGGGGGAAGTGCGGGCGACGCTGGAAGAAAAAATCCAGGCGCTGCAAGCAGACAACGCCGCCAAGCTGGAAGAAATGCGCAAGACCGTGGATGAAAAACTGCATGCCACGCTGGAGCAGCGCCTCGGCGAATCGTTCAAGCATGTCTCCGAGCGCCTGGAGAAAGTGCACCAGGGCCTGGGCGAGATGCAACAACTGGCGATAGGCGTCGGCGACCTGAAACGGGTGCTGACCAATGTAAAGACGCGCGGCACCTGGGGCGAGGTTCAACTGGAAATGGTGCTGGAGCAGATGCTGACGCCGGAACAGTATGCGAAGAATGTGGAAACCATTCCGGGTACCGGCGAAAGGGTAGAGTTTGCAATCAAGCTGCCCGGCAAGGAAGACGGCAAGGCGCCGGTGTGGATGCCTATCGATGCCAAGTTCCCCAAGGAGCAATATGAGCGCCTGGTGGACGCGGCAGAACGGGCAGACGCCGACGGTGTTGCCCTGGCCGGCAAGGAGCTGGAGAGGGCAATACGCGGAGAAGCCAAGACTATCTCGGAAAAGTATATCTCGCCGCCGCTGACCACCGATTTTGCGATCCTGTTTTTGCCTACCGAGGGCCTGTACGCCGAAGTGATGCGCAGGCCGGGCCTGGCCGATGATTTGCAGCGTATTTGCCGCGTCAGCATTGCGGGGCCGTCTACCCTGTCAGCGATCTTGAATAGCTTGCAGATGGGTTTCCGCACGCTGGTGCTGGAAAAACGCTCATCCGAAGTGTGGCAGGTGCTGGGCGCGGTGAAGACCGAGTTCGGTAAATTCGGCGACGTGCTGGCGGCCACCAAGGTCGCGCTGGAGCGTGCCGCCAAGAATATAGACAACGCCGAAGTACGCACGCGCCAGATGAGCAGGAAGTTGAAGTCCGTCGAAGCCCTGCCGACCGAGGCTGCGCAGAATTTGCTGGGGGTAGGGGCGGTGGACGCGGATTTGCTGGGCGAGGCCGGCGAGCAGGATTTGCTCAGCTGATTGAAAAGAAAAAGGGCCGATGGTTTGCATCGGCCCTTTTTTTGAGAATCTGCGCAGCAGATTATTTTTTCGGTTTTTGCTTGGCGATGATCATATCCTTGATGCCGTTATAGACATCCTCGGGAATGATTTTTTTGTTCACCAGGTCGTCCTTGCCGTTGTAAGGGCGGCCCTTGATGATGGCAGCAGAACGTACGTCGCCGATCTTGGGCAGGGCGGACAGCTCCTTCTTGCTGGCGCTGTTGATATCTAGCAGCTCCGTTTTTGCAGAAGCGGATGCAGACGCACTGGCCGCAGCGGGCGCCGATGCCTTCTTCGCCGGATCCGCCGCGTTAGACGCGCCTGCAAACATCAAAGACAATCCCAAAGCCAGCAGCATGGATTTCAATAGCCTGTTCATCTTTACTCCCTATGGTTAACGCACCTGGGTGCGGCGGTTCACAAAAAATGATGCTCTAATTTGCTGCGGTCCGGCTATACCGGATGAGTTCACCCGGCATAGCCATGCTTCAAAAGGCTTACTGCGTGCGCGTTACCGAATTGATCACGATCGGCGTTACCGGGACATTGGCCATGCCGCCTTGCGTCGAAGTCGGTACGGCCTGGATCAGGTCGACTACATTCATGCCGCTGACCACTGCGCCAAATACTGCATAGCCGTCTACGCCGGCATTGGTCGCGTCCAGGGTGGGGTTGTCCACGACATTGATGAAGAATTGCGAGGTGGCTGTATTGGCGGCGGTCTGGCGCGCCATCGCTAGGCTGCCACGTACATTTTTCAGGCCGTTACCTGATTCCAGCACGATGGCGGACAATGTAGCCGGCTGCGCCAATGCGGCCGTGAAGCCGCCGCCCTGGATGACAAAACCGCTGACTACGCGATGGAAAATGGTGTTCGGATAGAAATTGCTTTCCACGTAGTCCAGGAAATTGTCGACGCTGATCGGTGCCTTGCTGGGCTCCAGTTGCATGACGATGGTACCCATGGAGGTGACCATGCTTACCTGCGGCGCCAACGCCGGGGCAGGGATGGCCAGGGTGCCGGAATAGATAGTAGTGCCATTGCTTGCCAGGATTTTGACCACGACGGTTCCGACTGCAATCATCTTGCACGAAAATACGCGCTGGCTGTCAGTGGCCGTGCCTACTTCGGTCATGCCGAGGCAGCCAAAGTTGTAGACGGTAATGCCCTTGGTCAGGTTTTGCCCGGTGATGGTCAGTGTGGTGGTCTCACGGTAGACCAGCTTGTCGGACTTGACGCTCAGTACCGATGCAAATGGGCCGGTGACGGCTGTGGAATCGTTTTTGCCGCCACAGGCGGTCAGTAGGGCTACTGCAGTCAGTGCACTTGCCAGCCAAACTAATGCTTTCAATATTTTCTCCTGGATACAGAATTGCATTTTTGCAATTAAATTGTTGAATCGGGCACACCATGGGTCGCTTGCCATGACGATAAGATGGATACCCGCCTAGTATATCGTTACTGAAGGCATTAAAGTTTGCCGATATCTAAAATGAAATGTAAATTCGAGCTACAAATTGTTTTTGTGGCGCAAAATTTTCGCCCATAAGCGGGTTTTTAGAGCAGGCTGTCGAATAATACGATGTCAAGCTGGTCGCCGGCGGCAATGTCTGCCTGTTCCTCATGCAGGACAACCATGCAGTTGGCTTCTGCCATCGAGCGCAGTATGCCCGAACCCTGGGCACCGGTAATCTTCACCTGCAAACCGCCGTCTTCAGCAGTCGACACGATACCGCGCTGATATTCGGTGCGCCCCGGGCGTTTGCGTATGGTGGAAGCGGAGCTTGCGCGCACCGTCAGCAGCGGCGCCGGGTTTGCTCCTGCAATGCGCAGCAGTGCGTCGCGCACAAAAAAATAAAAACTGACCATCACCGCTACCGGATTGCCCGGCAGGCCGAACAGGTAGGCGCTGCTCGGCCCCGACTCGCCGGCAGAGCTGATTTTTCCGAACGCCATCGGCCTGCCGGGCCGCATCTTGATACCCCAGAAGGCGACGTCACCCATTTCCGCCATCATCTGCCGAGTGTAGTCGGCCGCGCCTACCGATACGCCGCCCGAGGTGATGATGGCATCGGCGCTGCGGCAAGCCGAGCGGAATGCCGCCTGCAACGAAGCAGGCTCATCCCTGACCACGCCCATGTCTATAACCTCGCAACCCAGCCGCATCAGCATCCCGTACAGGGTATAGCGATTGCTGTCATACACACAGCCTTCATCCAGCGTTTCGCCGACAGAGCGCAATTCGTCGCCGGTGGAGAAAAAGGCCACGCGCAAACGGCGCCGGACGGCGACTTCGGCAATGCCCACAGACGCCAGCAAGCCCAGGTCGGCGGGGCGTAAAATCTTACCCTTGGCCAGTGCGATTTTTCCCGCTGCCAGGTCTTCGCCTTTCAGGCGCCGGTTATCGCCGGGCTTTACTTTGCCCGCTACGACGGTGATCGCTTCTGCACTCGCGTCCTGTACCAGTTCCTGCGGGATGACGGTATCCAGTCCGGCAGGCAGCACTGCGCCGGTCATGATGCGCAGGCATTCGCCGCGCCTGACTTCGCCGTTGAAGGTGCGGCCGGCATAGGCGATGCCGGCTATTTTCAAGATGACGGGCTGCGCGCCCGGCAGGTCGCCGCCGTGCAATGCATAACCGTCCATCGCGGAGTTGTCGTAGGCCGGGACATCGATGCCGGACACGATGTCCTCCGCCAGTATCCGGTCCAGCGCATTGCGTACGCTGAGCTTTTCGGCATCCGCCGATGTGACGGCAGGAACCACGAATTGCCGGATGATATGCTGGGCCTGCGCGACAGGAACAGCCTGCGCGTCGTAGCCGGCCAGTCCGGCGAGCAGGGCATTCAAACCAGAGGAGGCGGGGGACAGGGGTTCAGGCATTTGATTCAAGTTGACGCAATTCTTCCAGGGTATTGATATTATAAAACGCCAGTTCATCTTCGAAATGGACTTGTGCCACATCCAGTGTTGCATGCCAGGCGCCGACCTTCCTGCCGCCTTGCTCCAGGAAGGCGCTCAAACCGGGAAGCAGGCTGGTCTTTATCAGCGAAAATATCCTTTGGACCTGCGTTTCACTTTCCGTGCCGGTCACCGCCACGGCCAGGTCTGCCTGTTGTTCCAGCAGTGCCTGAGACAGGCGGCTGGCCAGGTTCATCGGCAGCAAGGGCGAGTCGCACGGTACGCTGAGCAGATAAGCGGTCCGGCAATGTTGCAGGCCCGCTTGCAGGCCCGCTAACGGCCCGGCAAAGTCTGCCAGCGCATCGGGCCAGATCGCCACGTCTGGTCTCAGGCGGGAAGCCAGCGCCGCATAGCTGTCCTGGTTGCGGTTGGCATTGAGCATGATCGCGCCCACTTGCGGCACCAGTCTGTCCAGCACGAGGGATGCCAGGGGCTCGCCATGAAACAGCTGCAAGCCCTTATCCATATCGCCCATGCGGGAGCCACGCCCGCCGGCCAATACCAGGCCTGTAATGTGCTCGGGATGGATGATCGCGGCATCGTCCATGCAGGGTAGCATCGGCCGTCAGCCGCCTATGTAAGACATTTCGACCTTTTGGGCGCCCCGATCCGGTTTGACGGTCTGCTGGGTCCGCAATTCCGAATAGCGGTCGCCGCGCGCGCGCCATATCTGCGCAATGACGGAAGAGATAGCCTGGTCGGAATGGTTGGCGTCGGGGTCCCGCAGCAGGCTGCGCAGGTCATGGCCGGCGGTCGCAAACAGGCAGGTGTAGAGCTTGCCTTCGGTGGACAACCGGGCGCGCGTGCAGTCCTGGCAGAATGCCTGGGTCACGCTGGAAATCACGCCTATCTCGCCGCTGCCGTCCGTATAGCGCCAGCGTTCGGCGGTTTCGCCGCTATAGTTGGCGCCGATAGCCTGCAGGTCCATGCCGGCAGCGCTGATGCGGCTGATCACTTCGGCAGACGGGATCACTTCATCCATTTTCCAGCCGTTCGAAGCGCCTACATCCATGTATTCGATGAAGCGCAGGATATGCGGCGACTCTTTAAAATAACGCGCCATCGGTATGATTTCCTGGTCGTTCAGGCCGGCTTTGACGACCATGTTGACCTTGATCGGGCCCAGCCCGACCTGATGGGCGACGGCAATGCCATGCAGTACTTCTTCCACCGGAAAATCCACATCGTTCATTTGCCTGAAGGTGGCTTCATCCAGAGCATCCAGCGATACTGTAACCCGTGTCAGGCCGGCGTCTTTCAGCGATTGGGCTTTTCTTGCCAGCAGCGATGCGTTGGTGGTCAGGGTCAGGTCCAGGTCTTTGCCATCCACTGTCCTGATCTGGCTCAGCATGCCTATCAATTTTTCCAGGTTCTTGCGCAGCAGAGGCTCGCCGCCGGTCAGCCTGATCTTGGTCACGCCGTG
>Ga0207076_1247_pt1 | contig 11106 bp, 12 predicted proteins | sample Alteio_BWMinHeat_62_FD_153568 | JGI IMG/M metagenome (GOLD analysis project Ga0207076, IMG submission 153568) | Enriched cells from forest soil in Barre Woods Harvard Forest LTER site, Petersham, Massachusetts, United States -... | ecosystem: Environmental > Terrestrial > Soil > Temperate forest >... | reverse complement strand
ATCTAAAATCAGAAATGATATTCATGCTATTACGAAGGTATTGCCACAAAATTATCAGAACTGTTAAAGCCAGGCTAAAAGTCAGCAAAAGGGGTATAAACCTGTTTGCAAGTAAACTAAAGCATATTGCAATGGAGAGCAAAACAAATGCCATAGTAAAATAGGTTAAATTCAATACCGATATATATTCGCTAACCAGCCCGTCTATCTGAAAAATAAACCCGATGAATTTTAAAAGAATAAACTTAAAGGCAATCAAAAAGATAATTATTGCCGAGAATGAAATAAAAAGCATGAATCCGCTTAAACTATAAGCAAGGTTATAATATTGTGTAAACTGGTATAAAACCATGCCGGATGACAGGCTGAACAATATAAATAAACCGACAAAGGCCCATGAATTAATCAGCCCCCCTTCTTTATCAGTTTGCGAAATAGCCTGTCTGTTATAAAACGATCGCAGAATATTTTGTATGTCATTACCAAAAAACGCATTTAACAAACCGGCGAATACCAATAAACCTAAAATTACAGCAATGACCCATGGGGAGCGGGAATTTCGTACAAAGCCGCGCTGTTCCGCCGCGCTTTTTTTTAAATGATCAGACGGCCCCGAAAGTATTTTATATAAACTGTTGGTACGGATACTATCCATTGCATGATTGCTCCGCAACGAATCAGGTATCAGATAAGCAAAGACGATGGAATCCTCCATCTGCTTTTCCCTGCTTGATTTGACTATTGAATCGGGACGAAAAGGGCTGACAGTGTTAGGGTCTATCGGTTTTAAAACACTCTGGTCAGTTGCCTGCGTGCTATCGTGTTGGGCGTATGCGCCAAAACAGCAAAATAAAGTAAACAAACAGCAAAAAACAGTAAAGCGCATTATTATGGGGATAGCCTTTTATTGTGCCGCAAAATTACCGGAATAATTGGATGTTTTATGTATGAGATTTTTAATTTAGCATTAATTTATCATGATGCCGGTATCACTATGAATACAAACCCGATAAACCTTGCAGTGCGTTTTGCGTTAGAAATAGCCATGTTAATTGCATTGGCTTGTTGGGGCTGGCATTTAAGCGATAATTGGATAAAATATATTTTGGCTATAGCGCTTCCTGTTATCGCAGCCACATTGTGGGGTATTTTCCGGATCCAGAATGACCCTAAACCAGCCCCGGTTGAAATTCCGGGAATGCTAAGACTTTTGTTGGAATTTGCCTTGTTTGGCGCGGCTGTATGGGTTTTGTATGATATGGGTTATGTGTGGATGGGGGCGATTATGGCGGTAATCGTCATTATACATTACCTGGTATCGTATGACAGGACCTGGGTTATGTTACAAAATAAACCATATAAGGGTTTTGTGAAATAAATAAGATTCAGTAAAAACTTTGCAAACATTGGGAATATATAGCTCCAATAGGGATAGTATGGTTGCGAATACTGATCTGCGCACGGTCGAATTTGCTTATCTTATCAAATGCAACTATAAAAGCCCTATGTGCGCGTACAAACTTTTTAGCCGGTAACAGCAGTTGCATATCGCCGATTGTAACCCTGGTGCTCAATAACCTGTCGGCTTCCAGGTAGATCTTGGTATAGTTTCCGGCGGCTTCAATAAACAATATATCATCCAGTCGGACTTTAATTTGTTCATAGCCATCTTTTATAAAAATGGATGTCAATTCTTCGTTTTTTTCCTGCCCGTTACGTAAAGTGTAAAGTTCCTGTGCTTTATTGCATGCCTTAAGAAAACGGGAAAGCGAAAAGGGTTTTAACAGGTAGTCAACAGCATCAAGCTCAAAACTTTTTACAGCATGCTCAGAATAGGCGGTTGTAAAAATCACCATAGGCGGACTATTGATACTATTTAAAAAATCAATTCCACTGATATCAGGCATTTTAATATCCAGAAATATCAGGTCGGTTTTATTTTGCTGTAAATAAGTAATGGCCTCAAAGGCATTGGTAAACGTGGCTTTCAGCTCAATAAAAGGAACCTTAGTCGAATGCGACCTGACAATATCAAGAGCAATGGGTTCGTCATCTACGGCAATGGCTATCATCTTTTAAAATTAATTATTAATATCTAACTGCAAAGTGAGATGAATAAAAAACTCTTTGGCGTTTTCGCGGATGATGAGCTCGTGCCTGTTGGGGTAAAGTAAAGTAAGCCTTTGTTTCACATTATCCAAACCAATACCGCTCTGGCCTTTTTCCGGATCGCTCTCGTTCCTGATATGAATACTATTATGCACATCAAAATAAAGCGTATTAACATTGGTTTGCAAGGTTACTTTTATATGCGATGGGTTTAACAAGCTTATACCGTGCTTAAAGGCATTCTCAACAAAGGGGATAAGCAACATTGGCGCTATCATCAGCTGGCCTGTATAATCTTCAATTTGTGTTTCTATTGTGATACCTGATGATGCAGCAACCCGCAGTTTTTGCAGCAGTATATAATTCTTTAAATAATCAATATCCCGCGACAGCAAGATCTTATCCTGCATATTTTCCTGTAGCATAAACCGCATCATATCTCCCAGTTTTTGTATGCCTTCGCCAGTACGTTCTGCGTTTTCCTGTAAAGCAGTACCATATAAAGTATTTAGTGCGTTAAACAAAAAATGCGGATTGATTTGTGATTTTAAAAAGTTAAGGTTAGCGTCTGACTTGCCCAGTTCTGTTTTCAGTGTTTTGATCTCTTCATCCTTTTTAGCATTCCGGCTTTTATAAATATTCCAGGCGGTGGGTATTACAATGATTAACTGAGTGAACAAATTGCCTAAAACTACTATCATTTCGCTTTGGTCATCCATACCATGTAAAACGGAAAGGTCTCTGAACTGATTAATAACGTCTGGCGAAGACTGACTAATAAATACCGCGTTGCTAGCCCCTGCACAAACGCATAATGCGATCATTACCAGTGTAGAAAGAACAGTTAAAAGAAACATTAGCCCGAAATAGATTAAGAATTTAAATTTTTTCAGGAACGCAAATGGTAATATGCGGTGTACTGCATACAGATAAACTATCATTGCAGCGGGGATATCATGCGAAGCATAAAGTCTAAGCCATACAGGCATGCCAATATAAAATAAACCAACCATGATCAATATCCACGAGGCCGTGAGCAAGGCCGTTTCGTAGTACAAAGCATTTTCTTTGTTTTGTTTGTTCCTGTTTAAAAAAATGAGCAGGATCTTTATGGCCAGCAGGGCCGCAAAATATACACTGATAATGCCAATAATAAAGCAAATAGCAATGAATATAAAAACAAAGAGCGTGTTTAAAGCCCGTTCTTCTCTGTTCTCAAAGGCGGGGACTACATAAAAACAAAGCAGCAGATAACTTATAAAAATGATAAGGTGGTTAAACAGGGTAGCAGTTAAAGGCCCGCTGATGTCACTACTGTTCCCCGCCGTTGCAATTGTTTGATTTACCCTTATAATATCAATTATATTAAACAGCAGCACCGCTGCAATAAACCCCATAACTATCCAGAATTCAATCCGGGCTGCCTCATTTTTTAATTTACTATTTACTTGCTTAAACATTACTTTTGTGATTTTAGATTTGTGTTTACCGGCACAATAGTACAAAAGCTAATAATTGGTATTATAAAAATGTGATAAACCAATCAAAAAATGTGACGAATGAATAATCTAAAGATTAAAACAACAGGCGTGATCAGCATTGAAGTGATAATGTTATCATCATACTGGCTAACAATACGCCCTGGAAAGGATTTCTCTCAAGTAATACTACAATTAGAAATTCTTTGATACCTGGCGTCATTAATATTGAAATATCCGGGGCTGGGTAAGCTCGCATAATCTATTCATCATAACCTGCTTTGGTGTCATTAACCATAACACAGGCTTCGGCAGTTGCACCTGCGGGGAATAAAAAAAGTTAAAACAGAACTCAGTATTGAACTTAGTATCATCGAAATTCTATTTTAGCGGGAAGATTTTTCAGATGCGTTATAAAATGATGATTTGTTTAAATGATTAACTATCTTATTTGAAATCCCCCGATATGGTAGTTTCTTTCCATTGTTCCAGTTCTGCAGACATGGAGGCCAGTTTTTCCGAGGCCCTGTTATAAGCATCATTACCCAGGAACAAGTGCATGGGAGGGTGTGGACTTTCAGCTAATTCTATGAATATCTCCGCTGCGCGATCTGGGTCGCCCGGTTGCTGTCCGTCTGCAGACAGGTAGCGATCCTGCGTATTCCTCACTGCTTCATAACCATCTATTTTTGGGGTGATCAGCGAAAGTGAGTCTTTGGTCAAAAAGCCAGTCCTGAAACCCGACGGTTCAACTACAGTAACCCTGATCCCAAATTCTTTCACATCCAGTGCGATCACTTCGGAAAAAGCAGCCACTGCCGCTTTTGTAGCCGAATAAACTGACCAGCCTGGCGCACCTACAAAACCAGCTACCGAGCCGATATTTATAATGTAGCCCGACCGCTGGCTACGCATCACCGGCAGCACCCGCTTTACCACATCTATCGTTGCCAGTACGTTTACATTAAAAATGTTCCTGATATCCTGATCCGCTATTTCCTCTACTATCCCGGCCATTCCGTAGCCTGCGTTGTTAACTACCACGTCAATCCGCCCGAATGTAGCCAGTGTTTGCTGTACGGATTCGTCAATACAATCCGGGTTATTTAAATCGACAGCCAGCGGGAGAAAACGGTCTGCGTCTATCAAGCCAACTGCCTGGCTTAGTGTATGCGCGTCACGCGAGGTTGCAGCAAGCCGGTAGCCATGATCAAGCAGTTTTTTTACGAGTGTCAATCCCAAACCCTGGGAGGCGCCTGTTACGTACCATACTTTTGAGGTATTCATCTCATTATATTTTTAATGTTTCTAATTTTATTTTCAGGTATGACATATCCTGTCCTGATATTTCCCGGCGTAAAAAAATGTCAATGGTTAATGAGTTACTTTTCCGTGTTTGCGCCGGCTTTAAGAATCTCTAAGCGGATGATCAAAGTATGCCGTCGTTTCTTCGATTATTGACCTCATCAACTCAGCGGCTTTTGTGTGTTTCAGCACCGGTGCGATCTGCCCTCCCCAGAATAGGATCATGTCCCATTTTTCCTGCTCAATAGCCGCTTTTCTGATATGCGACATAAATTGTGTTTGAAGCGGGAATGGCAGGAAACTTTTTTCCTGGTGGATTAAATCATTTGCGATGCGGCTGGTTATTCCCCTGCCGAGTCGCCCCGTAAATGCACGTGATAATGTAGTATGTTTTGCCGCATCCGAAAACAGCATTTGCCGGTGAACAGCTGTGGCGTTCGACTCTTCAGTTGCCAGGAAAGCGGTGCCTATCTGTACGGCATCTGCGCCAAGTGCCAGCGCTGCGGCAACACCTTTCCTATTAGCAATACCGCCTGCGGCGATAACGGGGGTCTTCACCTTTTCTTTTATCAACTGAAGTAATACAAAAGTTCCTATGGTAGATGATTCGGCAGGCGCCAGGAAAGATGGGCGGTGCCCCCCGGCTTCAAAGCCAGAAGCGATGATTAGGTCGACGCCTGCTGATTCCAAAATAATTGCCTCATCCAGTGTGGTTGCGGCACCAACGGTTACAATGCCGAGCCTGCGGCATTGCTCCAAAATATCAGCAGATGGGATACCAAACATAAAGCTGAACACAGGCGGCCTTTGATGCAGGATCACGTCCACCTGGTTTTCAAAACGGGATTTGAATGGTGCCGGTTTTTCGGGCAACCCGATCTCCAACTCGTCAAAATAAGGCTTGAACAGCGTCTGAGCCTGTTTAAATTGCTCGTCTGAAACAGAGCCATCAACAGCATCGGTATCCGAAACCCACAGGTTAATATTGTAGGGCTTATTGGTGGCTGCTTTGATCTGCTGATCTACCTGGATGATCTCCTCCGGGCTTAAAGTATAAGCCCCAAAACCTCCAAGGCCTCCAGCGTTAGATACTGTGGATACCAGTTCGACAGATGACAGGTTGCCGCCGAACGGCCCCTGCAGGATGGGATATTCAATACCCAGTATTTCCGATGCTTTTGTTTGATACCACATGCTGTTCAAATTTATTCTGTTACGTCGGTAATCATTTTGTTAACAATCACCCAGCGGTTATTGATTTTGTGAAATGACAAAAACTCATCATAATTGAACTCGTACATTTTAACATGCACTTTGGCAACTGCTATAGAGTTTACCACATCAATAGAAATGATCGTTCCTTTAAAAGGTTTGTCGGAATCTTTCGGACTTTGACGGTGAGCAACACCATCAAGGTACTGATCAAGGGTTTTAGCATAGGGTTGCCCTTTTATATCCCCGAATAATAAGGTGCCAGGATTTAAGATGTTACCCAGGATATTAATATCCCCTTCGTAAATTCCTTTGAAATAGTAATCTTCCAGTGCCCTGGCGATTACGGTTGAATCTTGAGTTGTTTCCATTTTCTTTAAATTTTGTGCCTTTAATACCAGCAATGTGCAGGCCAAAAAAGCGGTCAAAAAAAACGTTTTCATGTTAATTGAGGTTGCGCCCTGCTCCTATACCGCCATCTACGTTGATGATAGCCCCGGTAATAAAATTACTCTTGGCAACGGTATAAACCATTTCTGCTATGTCTTCCACTTCGCCAACACGGTTCAGTAAATGTAAACCTGCGGTTTGATCAGCGTTATCACCGTGCATAGGGGTCCGGATGGTGCCGGGCCCAATCGTATTCACCCTAATGTTATCTTTACCAAACTCGCCAGCCAGTTGGATAGTAAGCGCCTGTATTGCCCCTTTTGATGCCATTTGTGCTGTAATGGGCACTCCTGCAAGGGCATGGTTAACCAGCGGGGTGCCAATATTGATCACTACTCCACCGTGTTGTTTCAGCATTTGGGGAATAACAGCCTGGGTGGTAAAGTAAGTGCCCTTCAGGTTTGTATTCAAAAAGCGGTCGAGGTAAGCTTAGTCCACTTCGAGGAATGGCCTGGTTTCAAATATGCCTGCATTGTTCACCAGCACGTCGGCTGATCCAAATTTTTCGATGGCAGCCGCCACAAGCTTTTCACCGGTGCTTTTATCGCTTACATCGCCGGCTACCATAGCCAGGTTTTCGCCTGCGCCCAGTTCCTGGTAAACCTGTTCGAGTTTGTCAGCTGTTAACGAATTGATCACCACGTTGTCGCCATTTGCTAAAAAGTGGCGGGCCACTTCTTTGCCGATGCCAGATGAGGCGCCGGTAACTATTATTGTTTGCTTCTTCATTTTATTTCTTTCTTTCGGCAGTTATCCCTTTTTCTCTCAGCACAGATACCTGTTCTCCATTATGGCCCCAGTCGTCCAGATCATATTCCTGGATCACTACAAAAGTTAATTGAGGATCTTTATTTAATACGTCACTCATCAGGTCGGTTACCCCTTTAATCAGGGCTTGCTTTTGTTCTCTTGTAACCCCTTCACGGGTTACTTCTATTTTTATGTATGGCATGGCTTTGATTTTTTATGCTGAAACTGCTTATTAAGCGGCTTTAGCGGTGATACTTACATTCAGTTCAAATTCATTATAGATCAGGGTATCGCCCAAATCCTTAAAGAAATTACCCGAGCGGAATTTCATGCCATATTTGGTACGGTCAATTACCAGCTTGCCGGTTGCGGTTAACACATCGCCGTTGACATGTAACACGACGTCAAAATCCACAGGGTGCATAATGCCTTTGATGGTAAGATCGCCTTCAACATGATTGCCCGTAACTGAAGTGATATCCAGAAACGCTTCCGGGTATTTGTCTGAGGAGAAGAAATCATCAGAAGCAAGGTGACCGGCGAACTGCGCGTTGGTTGCAGGGTCGGTTATGTCCAGTATTTTGATGGATGTGGTATCGATGACGAATTTACCTCCGGTAAGTTTATCCCCGCTCAAAGTGAGCATACCTTCTTTAATGGCGATGGTGCCATTGTGTGCGCCGGTTACCTTTTTGCCCATCCAATCGATATTGCTTTGGGCGCTTACGATTTCAAATTTTTGATTTTCCATTTTCTTTATGTTTTTTGATACAACACAAAGTACGGAAGGGTTTTTCAGGTAGGGGTGTGACCCATGTCACATTTAAAGGAGGTGGAAATTATTGTGATGTACATCACTCCTCAGGAATGGTACAACCGGCTAAGCGTTTCTCTTGAAACACCTAAATAGGCAGCTATCAGGCTTTTAGGAACCATGTTGTAAAGCTCAGGGTACATTTTTAAAAGTTCTTCGCACCTGTGTTTCGCATCGTTATTCATAAAGGACAGTAGCCTTTTTTGAGCCGCAACATACCCTTTATTGGTGCGCCACCTAAAAAAGTGCTCAACACCGTGCAGCGCGTTACATAACTTTTCCCTGTCGTCATTGGTAATGCAAAGCACTTCTGCATCTGTAATACAATCAACATTAATAGTGGCTTTGGTGCGGTTATATAATGCGTTGTAGTCGGAAGCCCACCAGGTTGGCATGGCAAACTGAAGGATGAACATTTTCAGATCGTCATTAATAAAAAAAGATTTTAAACAGCCCGAAATCACGAAGTATTCACAATCTACCGCATCGCCTTCGGTAACAATAGCCTGCCCTTTTTTAAAGCTCAGTTTTTTAAAATGCGAAAAGAAATAATTAAACTGCTCATCAGTCAGTGTGGCTAATTTAGCTACATGAATTTTTAACGTTTCCTTAGCTTCCATAAGTGGTTGCAACTAATATCACCAACAATTTTTAAAGGTAATAATTCTTTTAAAAAAGGATGAGTATCCGGGATAATGATCGTTTCGGAATTTGTTAATCGCTGGCTTGCACGCTTTTAATCTTTAATTTTATTTGGCTACGGGGAAATAAACAACGATTTTTATTTAAAATGATATGTACATCCATTTAAAAAGCTCCTCAATTTGAGAAGCTTTTTAAATGGAGTGTTTGGAGAATTGATGCAGATGATTGCCCGGTTTTGTTTTGTAAAATCAGAAAAGGATTAAATAGCATTAATCTTAAGGCCGTACCTGCACATGAAGCTTAATACAAACTACATTAAATTTAAGATATGTGCTATTATAATCCTTCGTCATGCTGCGTGATATCCAGTCCTGCAATTTCGTCTGCCGGAGAGACACGGAGGCGGCTTATAGAATCAGTAATTTTTAACAAAAGTAACGAACCAAAAAAAGCAAATGCCGATACGGCTACCAAAGCCATACAATGAACAAAAAATAAATGAGTTTCACCATAATACAAGCCGTTTCCGGTTACATTACCACTATTAACGTTCTTATGTGCAAATACTCCGGTAAGCAGCATACCAACCATGCCACCTACCCCGTGACATGGGAATACATCCAGCGTGTCGTCAATGGATGTTTTTGAACGCAATATTACCACCATGTTGCTTACACAGGCAGCAACAATACCAATGATTAATGAATGAGGTACAGTCACAAAGCCGGCGGCAGGTGTAATTGCCACCAAACCAACAACCGCCCCAATACAAGCCCCCATAACTGACGGTTTTTTACCGCGCATAATATCAAAGAAGATCCATGCCATTGCTGCCGCTGCAGATGCCGTTGTAGTTGTAGCCAAAGCCGTAGCTGCAAGTGTACCTGAACCCAATGCCGAACCTGCATTAAAGCCGAACCATCCGAACCATAATAAACCTGTACCTAATAACACATAGCTTATCCGGGCAGGCGAGTGTACTGTTTCGTTCCTTTTCTTTAAATAAAGCGCTGACGCGAGAGCCGCCCATCCTGCCGACATGTGAACTACCGTACCCCCTGCAAAATCTAACACACCCAATTTACTTAAGAAACCATCCGGGTGCCAGGTCCAATGAGCAAGGGGGGCATAAATAAATACGGAAAACAGGCAGATAAAAATAATGTATGAGCTAAAACGTATGCGCTCCGCAAAAGCGCCAGTGATTAAAGCCGGTGTAATCACCGCGAATTTTAACTGGAACATGGCAAATAATACCAGGGGTATTGTTGGAGCAAGTTTCCAGGTAGCATTACCGAGCATCCCCTTCATCATAAAAAAGGTACGAGGATCGCCAATTACACCACCTATAGAATCGCCAAAAGCAAGGCTAAATCCAAATATTACCCAAATGATAGTGATCACCCCCATACATACAAAACTTTGCATCATGGTTGACAGCACATTTTTCTTAGTCACCATGCCCCCATAAAAAAATGCCAGGCCGGGTGTCATAATCAGTACAAGCGCTGTCGCGGTAAGCATCCAGGCCGTATCGCCCGAATCTATTTTATTGTTGGCAATATTTACCGTTTTAACGGATGGAAAAACGAGGGCAAGCACTATAATAAATATTAAAATGCTGAAGGGTATAAATTTTTTCATTTTATATATTTTTTAGAAATCATTTACAAAAACTAATTAACACAATGGTTAAGCCATACACTTGCTGTATTTTAATAACCCGATCCCTTTAAATTGTATCCGGCAAGTGCAACCCGAAAGTTGCACAGCCTTTTACAACATTGATTACATCAGGGGTATTTATATCTTATAAAAATTGGTGCTGATTTTAAGATCCATCAATAACAATTCTTTTATTCATTTTACCTGGTAGTTTCGTCAGATTTTCTGTAAGCCCATCCGAATATGAGCGGGAAAATCCAAAGGCTGAATACCATCGCACAAAGGATGCCTCCAATTACAACCCTTGCCAGCGGTCTTGAACTCTCAGATCCAATGCCATGCGAAATTGCTGCCGGGAATAAGCCTATTGCCGCCATAAGCGCTGTCATCATAACCGGCCTTATTCTTGAATTTACGCCAAGTTTCATAGAGGTGTAAAGGGACTGGTGCTGACCTTTCATTTTTTCAAGGTTTTGTTTGAAAACTGTGATCAGCAATACTCCATCCTGGATACAAATACCAAACAGGGCAATAAACCCGATACCCGCCGAAATACTGAAATTGGTTCCGGTGATCATCAGGGCAATGATACCGCCTACAATAGCAAATGGCACGTTCAGGAACACCAACCCGGCATCTTTAAAATTGCCGAACATGACAAATAACAGCAGGAAAATG
>Ga0207076_1160_pt1 | contig 11282 bp, 7 predicted proteins | sample Alteio_BWMinHeat_62_FD_153568 | JGI IMG/M metagenome (GOLD analysis project Ga0207076, IMG submission 153568) | Enriched cells from forest soil in Barre Woods Harvard Forest LTER site, Petersham, Massachusetts, United States -... | ecosystem: Environmental > Terrestrial > Soil > Temperate forest >... | reverse complement strand
CTTCGCGCGCGGCGGCGATGCTGTGGCCTACATTATTCCGGTAGTCGAGATTGACGAAGCCGCCCTGGCGTATCCGCATATTGGTCCAGTCGAACAACTGGCCGAAAGTGGTGTGGGGCCGCACGATGTTCAGCATCTGCGCATGCATCTGATGCAGGAAACTCAGGCCGTTTTTGAATTCCAGCGATTGCGGCGCATCGGTGACTTTCCCATTTTCGACGACGAAGGAGCGGGCGCAGTCGCCCCAATACTCTTTGTAGGTTGGGCTCAGGTCTATCGTCACCAGGTTCAATGAGCCGACGGATTCGTCGCAGGGACTGTAATCCCGGCCCGATACCGATACGCAGCTACGCGACCCCAGCAGCACCAGCGCCGGGCAGTTGTAATACCAGGTATCCGGATAGCCGGCCTCCCGCATCATCTGGTGCGCCTTGGCGGCGATGCTTTGTTCGGTATCTTCAGGAGTGATCAGTGGCGCCAGTCTGCTTAATACAGATTTGGCGGCGAGTTGGACTTTGCGGTGTTCGGCAATTTGTAATTCAGTAGGCATGGCTGGATCGGTTTGTTACTGGTGATGAGGTTGACGGCATCGTCGCTTATCTGCCGGAGTCGCCGGCGGCATTGACCCACGCCCTGGTCACGTCAAAGTGGCGCCACTGATAGAGCAACTAAGTGCAAAGCTGAATAGTAGGAAAGCTAGGCGATATATACAAGTTTGCATGTAGTTAACAGCGCTTGAGGCGATTAAATCGAAGGTCATGCATGAAAAAACGGCTTCCGCACTGGTTTAATTTTTGTCCCTGCGCATGGTAAAACCCCAGGGTCAAGAAATGCCATAATAAATTTGCAACAAATTGTAAGGGGCGGCCAAAGTCCTTTCGACTATGCTGGCAGGGCAAAGAGGGCGGTAGCCGCCGTCTGGCGTGGCGAATGCTGGACGGCTACATCCAGGCCGCGCGCCATAGCAATAGCATCCAGTCCGATTTGGCCAGCTTGGGGCGCTGCGTGAAGACGTTGCCGTTCACCCGGTCTATTTTTTCCAGTATGCGCAGCCCGCCTTGCACCACCAGGCGCAACTCCCAGCCTATGCGCCCCGGCAGCTTCTTTGCCAGCGGACTGCCCGCCGTCAGCATGGCCCTGGCCCTTGCGGTCTGGAAAAGCATCATTTGCCGCCAGTTGCCGTCCGTGCTGGCCGAGGCGATCTGCTGTTCGCTGATGCCAAACTTCTGCAAGTCTTCCTGCGGGATGTAGATGCGCTGCTTTTGCCAGTCGACCGCAATGTCTTGCCAGAAATTGATTAATTGCAAGGCTGAGCATATGGAGTCCGATTTCACCAAATCCTCAGGGGTAGCACAGCGATACAGGTGTAACATAAGCTCACCTACCGGATTTGCCGATCGCCGACAATAATCCAGCAAGTCGTCAAAATCAGCGTACCTGGTGGTGACGATATCCTGCTTGAACGCAGATAAAAGGTCCCGAAACGCCCGTACCGGCAAGCGATGCTCGCGAATGGTCGCCGCCAAAGACTGAAACAAACCTGATTTGCTTTGTATATGCTGTTCCAGCAGGTCCAACTCTTGCTCGAACTGGTTTAGCTCTGCCAGTCGCTGCTCTGCCGGTGCGTCGCCTTCATCCGCAATGTCATCGGCGGTCCTGGCAAAGGCATAGATGGATTCGACCGCCGGCCTTAGCGGCGCTGGCAATAAGAAAGATGCTACAGGGAAATTTTCGTAGTGTTCTACCGGCATAAGTCTCTTAATGACTGAAAAGTCATTGGCAAATATAAGATGCATCACTATAATTACTAACCGCCAAGTCAGTAACTTAGATCAGCCAAGCAAAATAATAAAAACAGCAATAATTTCTGGAAAACGTGCATCCGCATCCGTAGTATCAAATCGAAAAAACTGAACAGACTTGTTTTCAAGAGCCTGCATAGTAAAGGAAAACTCTCGTGTTAACACCACAAACTACAGACCATCCCGCAGCAGCACCGGATTCGCACCCGGCAATTCAATCCCGCGCCGGCCAATGGTCCGGTCGGGCGAAATACCCTGTTGTGCTGGCGCTGGCGGCGGCTTTGATATTAAGCGCTTGCAGCAAGCCCGCAGAAAAAATCGAAGAGGTGCGCCCGGTCAGGGCCATCAAGCTCGCCGCTGCCGATGTCGATGTGGCGACCGAGTATTCTGGCGAAGTGAGGGCCCGGGTCGAGTCCAGGCTGGGTTTTCGGGTAGGCGGCAAAATCGTTGCGCGTAAAGTGGACGTGGGCGCCTTGGTAAAACGGGGCCAGGTATTGATGCAACTGGATCCGCAAGATCTGGCCCTGGCCCAGGCGCAAGCCAAGGCGGGACTGTATGCGGCAGAAAGCAATCGCGATCTGGCCAAGGCGGAGTTGCAGCGCTACCAGGATTTGCGTGCAAAGAATTTTGTCGCCGCCACCGTGCTGGATAGTAAGCAAACAGCGTTCAAGTCGGCACAGGCCAGCTATGAGCAAGCCGTCGCTGCTTATAAAAACCAGTCCAACCAGTCCGGTTACGCAACCTTGACTTCGGATGTGGACGGCGTGGTGACAGGCATAGATGCGGAGGCAGGGCAGGTGGTGGCGGCCGGCACGCCGGTGGTGCGTGTTGCGCAATCCGGCGACATGGACGTGGTGGTCGGTATCCCGGAAGACCAGGTCAACACCATTCGCCAGATCGGCGATATCAGCGTTCGCCTGTGGGCCAATCCGAAGCAGACCGTGCCCGCCAAATTGCGGGAACTGTCGCCGATCGCCGATTCAGTGACGCGCACTTATACTGCCAAAGTGGCGATACCTTCGACTACGCCGGATGTCAAACTGGGCATGACCGCTTATGTCACCTTTGGAACAAAAAATCCCAATCCCATGATCAAGCTGCCGTTGACGGCCTTGTTCCAGGAAAAAAATACCACGTCGGTGTGGATCGTTGAAAACGGCGCCGTGAAACTGGTGCCGGTGCAGGTGGCGGGCTCGTCAGGCGATGACCTGCTGATCGCCCGCGGCGTGACCCCGGGACAGACGGTCGTCACGGCCGGCGTGAATTTACTGAAGCCGGGGCAGAGGGTAACGATACTCGGTGAGACTACTGCAGCGCCGAGCCAGGCCACGGCGGCGGCATCTCCCGCTGCGGGAGCCGCTAAATGAGCGATTCCTCAAAGGGCTTTAACTTATCCAGGTGGGCGCTGGAGCATATCCCGCTGACGCGCTACCTGCTGGTCGCCTTGCTGCTGGGCGGGATCTGGAGCTATGGCAAGCTGGGGCAGGACGAAGACCCGCCGTTTACTTTCCGCGCGATGGTGGTCAGCGCCAACTGGCCGGGCGCCACCGCACTGCAAATGGCGGACCAGGTGACCGACAAGCTGGAAAAGAAATTGCAGGAAACACCGTATATCGACCGCATACGCAGCTATTCCAAGCCGGGCCAGACCCTGATCATCCTGCAGTTGCGTGAATCCACGCCGCCCAAGGAGACTGCGCAGGCCTGGTACCAGGTGAGGAAGAAGATAGGCGATATACGCGGCACCTTGCCGCCGGGCGTGCAAGGGCCGTTCTTCAATGACGAGTTCGGCGACACCTATGGTTCCATCTTTGCCTTGTCCGGCGACGGCTTCACCTATCAACAGGTAAAGGATTATGCAGACTTTGTGCGCCAGCAATTCCTGCGGATTCCTTCGGTATCCAAGGTGGAAATGTTCGGCGTGCAGGACCAGAAGATCAATATCGTCTTTTCGCAGAAAAAATTCTCACAGCTGGGCATTCCGTTTGATGCCGTGGTGTCGCAAATCGCTGCGCAAAACTCGGTGGAAGGGACCGGCGTGATGGTTACCCCGACCGACAATTTGCAGGTGAGGGTAACCGGCGCGCTGATGAGCCTGAAAGACCTGGAGGATTTGCAATTGCGCGCCAACGGCACGACTTTCCGGCTGGGCGACTTTGCCGACGTCACCCGCGGCTACTCCGATCCGCCGTCGGACAAAATGCGTTTCAACGGCAAGGAGGTGATAGGCCTGGGTATCTCGATGGAGCGGGGCGGCAATATCATCGAACTGGGCAAGCATCTTGAGAGTGCGATGAAAGAAATCCGCGCCAAGGTGCCGGTCGGCATACAGATAGAGCGGGTGTCCGACCAGCCCAAGATGGTTTCTTCGTCGGTGGGTGAATTCATCCATACGCTGATCGAGGCGGTGGTCATCGTGCTGGCGGTCAGTTTCCTGTCGCTGGGTTTGCACACCAGGCCTTTTCGCCTGGATATATGGCCGGGCCTGGTGGTGGGCTTGACGATACCGCTGGTGCTGGCGGTGACCTTCTTGTTCATGCGTATCTTTGATATCGATCTGCACAAGATATCGCTGGGTGCGCTGATTATTGCACTGGGTTTGCTGGTGGACGATGCGATCATTGCGGTAGAGATGATGGTGCGCAAGATGGAAGAGGGCTTTTCGCGTTTTGATGCGGCTACCTTTGCCTACACATCGACCGCGATGCCCATGCTGACGGGGACCCTGATCACCGCAGCCGGCTTCTTGCCGATAGGCCTGGCCAAATCTGCCGCCGGCGAGTACACGTTCTCGATGTTCTCGGTGAATGCGCTGGCCTTGATCATTTCCTGGCTGGCGGCGGTTATATTCACGCCTTACCTGGGTTACCTGCTGCTGAAGGTCAAGCCGGCTGCGTCCGCCGATGGCGCGCATGAGCTGTTCGATACGCCTTTTTATTCGCGCTTCCGCGCATTGGTGAACTGGTGCGTGGAATGGCGCAAGACGACGATCGTGATCACGCTGGCAGTGTTCGGCCTGGGCGTGTACGGTTTTAAATTTATTGAACAGCAGTTCTTCCCCGATTCCAGCCGCCCCGAGCTGATGGTGGAGATGTGGCTGCCGGAAGGTTCATCGTTCAAGGCGAATGAAGCGCAGGTGAAAAAGTTTGAAGCCTTTATCAATAAGGAGCAGGGCGTGGAAAGCGTGACTTCCTATGTCGGCACCGGCAGCCCGCGCTTCTATTTGCCGCTGGACCAGATTTTCCCGCAGACCAATGTGTCGCAACTGGTAGTGCTGGCCAAGGACTTGAAGTCGCGTGAAGCATTGCGCCTGAAGATCACGCAAATCTTCAAGACCGATTTCCCCGAGGTGCGCGGCCGCGTCAAGCTGTTGCCGAACGGGCCACCCGTGCCTTATCCGGTACAGTTCCGGGTGACCGGCCTGGAAGTGGCGAAAGTGCGCGAGGTTGCCGACCGCGTCAAGGAAGTCATGCGCGCCAATCCGAATGCCTTGGGCGTCAACGACAACTGGAACGAGTCGGTAAAGGTCGTACGGATAGACCTGGACCAGGAAAAATTGCGCGCGCTGGGTGTGACTTCGCAAACCGTGATGCGCGCCGCCAATACGATATTGTCGGGCACCTCCGTCGGCCAGTTCCGCGAAGGGATCAATCTGATTGATATCCTGGTACGGCAGCCGGTGGACGAACGTTCTACCATCAATGCGCTGAGCCAGGCGAATATCCCGACTGCCAGCGGCAAGACCGTGCCGCTGTCGCAGGTCGCGCGCATACAGCTGGTATGGGAGCCGGGTGTGGTCTGGCGCGAGGGCCGCGAATGGGCGGTGACGGTACAGTGCGACGTGGTGGACGGCATACAGGGGCCGACCGTGTCCAGCCAGATATCGCCGAAACTGGACCAGATACGCGCCAGCCTGCTGCCAGGTTACAAGATAGAGTTGGCGGGCGCGGCAGCCGACAGCGGCAAGGCGCAAGACTCGATCGCTGCCAATGTGCCGCTGGTAGTCTTCATCATCTTCACCTTGCTGATGCTGCAATTGCATAGCTTCTCGCGTGCTTTGCTGGTATTCCTGACCGGTCCGCTGGGAATAGCCGGTGCGGCAATGGCCTTGCTGATCCTGCAAAGACCGTTCGGCTTTGTGGCGCAGCTCGGCGTGATTGCCTTGTTCGGCATGATTATCCGCAACTCGGTGATCCTGATCGACCAGATTGAGCACGATATCCAGAATGGCGCGAGTGCCTGGGATGCGATTGTCGAATCGGCGGTAAGGCGTTTCCGTCCTATCATCCTGACCGCTGCGGCAGCGGTGCTGGCGATGATACCTCTGTCGCGCTCGGTATTCTGGGGCCCGATGGCGGTGGCGATCATGGGCGGCCTGATCATTGCCACGGCGCTGACGCTGTTGTTCCTGCCGGCCTTGTATGCAGCGTGGTTCAGGGTGAAGAAGCCCGCGTGATGGGCTGAAGCGCGAAGCCCGCAACGCCGCAAGTTCGATGCTGCGGGCGCAAGCCTGGCTTCCCATGCGGATATCGGATTTGCCGAGGTAAAAAGCATGCTCCACGAAAGGCGCGAAAAGTACGAAGAAAACGATTAGGGGAGGCGGCTGGGATCTGCGCTACTAACCAAGCCTACAAAGGCTATAGTGGAATTGGACGCTGATACTTTTTCGTGTTTTTCGTGCCTTTCGTGGACAAGAAAGAACTTTCTCTATAAATAATTCCCGCCATCAATTAAATTCCAAATTACTACGAAAAAAACGAGACACGGCTAGGTAAAATCCAGTAGAATACGCGGCTGGAGTTGAAATGCCACATGCGATAGTTTTGGGCGACACTTGATTTTCGGGTCGCCCTTTGCTTTTGTGCTAATTCCCGCGAGGATGGCGAAATTGGTAGACGCACCAGGTTTAGGTCCTGACGCCAGCAATGGTGTGGGGGTTCGAGTCCCCCTCCTCGCACCACAGAATTTTTTTATATTTGGACAATTTTCATGGCAACTGCAGTCGAAACTTTAGATAAATTAGAGCGCCGTCTTACTATTTCTTTCCCGATCGCAGAAGTGCAGTCCGAGGTAGAGAAGCGTTTGAAAGTGCGCGCACGCACGGCGAAAGCCCCTGGCTTCCGCCCAGGCAAAGTGCCAATGAAAATGGTTGCCGCACAATACGGCTACCAGGTTGAGACTGAAGTGCTGAACGACAAAGTCGGTCAGGCATTCAATCAGGCTGCCAACGAAAACAACCTGCGCGTAGCGGGTTACCCAAAAATTGAACCGAAAACCGGTGAAGCCGTTGCCGAAGGCAGCCTGGCTTTCGATGCGACTTTTGAAGTCTATCCAGAATTCACGGTCGGTGATTTGTCCTCTGCTGAAGTAGAACAAGTCAAGGCGGACGTCAGCGATGTAGAGATCGATAAAACGATCGACATCCTGCGCAAGCAGCGTGTGCATTACCACGTTAAAGGCGAGCAGGGCGCGCACGGCGACGGCGGCGAACAATCCGCTCAAAACGGCGACCGCGCTACTGTAGATTTCACCGGCAAGATCGACGGCGTTGAATTCGCCGGCGGCAAGGCAGACGATTTCGCATTTGTGCTGGGCGAAGGCCGCATGCTGCCGGAATTTGAAACTGCAACCCTGGGTTTGAAAGTTGGCGAAAGCAAAACTTTCCCATTGTCTTTCCCCGAGGACTACCATGGCAAGGATGTTGCCGGCAAAACAGCGGAATTCACGATCACGCTGAAAAAGCTGGAATGGGCGCACCTGCCGGAAGTCGATGCGGATTTCGCCAAGATGCTGGGCATCACCGACGGCGACCTGTCCAAAATGCGCACCGACATCAAGGAAAACCTGGAGCGTGAAGTCAAGGGCCGTGTCAAAGCCAAGACTAAAGACAGCGTGATGGATGCGCTGGTCAAAGCGGTTGAGTTCGACGTGCCCAAGACTTTGGTCGAGCAAGACGGCCAGCGCCTGGCAGAAATGACACGCCAGGATATGGCGCAGCGCGGCATGAGCGTCAAGGACGTGCCGTTCCCGCCAGAATTGTTTGCAACCCAGGCTGAGCGCCGCGTACGCCTGGGCCTGATTCTGGCTGAGCTGGTCAAGGTCAACAAGCTGCAGGCAACTGCAGAGCAGATCAAGGCCCAGGTTGAAGATTTCGCCCAAAGCTACGAAGATCCGCAACAAGTAGTTAAATACTACTACAGCGATCGTAGCCGTTTGGCTGAAGTGGAAGCCCTTGTATTAGAAGAAAACGTCGTTACTTATGTGCTGGGTAAAGCGAAGGTGACAGACAAGGTTCTGCCTTTCGACGAATTAATGGGTAACAACGCGCAAGCTTAACAATTAAGGAAATCACACATGTCAGGCATCATCCATAATTCTGCATTAGAAACCAACATGCTAGGCATGGTGCCAATGGTTATTGAGCAAAGCGGCCGAGGTGAGCGTGCATACGACATCTACTCCCGCCTGCTGAAGGAGCGTGTGATTTTTCTGGTCGGCCCGGTCAATGACCAGGCCGCCAACCTGATCGTGGCGCAATTGCTGTTCCTGGAGAGTGAAAATCCTGACAAGGATATTTCCCTGTACATCAACTCCCCAGGTGGCTCTGTTTCGGCAGGGATGGCAATTTACGACACCATGCAGTTCATCAAGCCTGATGTTTCAACTCTGTGTACCGGTCTGGCGGCATCGATGGGAGCTTTCCTGTTGGCTGCCGGCGCCAAAGGCAAACGCTTCTCGCTGCCTAATTCACGGATCATGATCCATCAACCGCTGGGTGGCGCGCAAGGCCAGGCTTCGGATATCGAAATCCAGGCGCGTGAAATACTGTATCTGCGCGAGCGCCTGAATGCGATGCTGGCTGAAAAAACCGGCAGGAGCATAGAGCAGATCGCCAAGGATACCGATAGGGACAATTTCATGTCTGCAGATGCGGCAGCTGAATATGGTCTGATCGATAAGGTACTCACACATCGCACCTGATACGATGCCTGGGGTCGTGCCCGGTCATTGAAATATTGAAAAACGCCCGCACTATGAAGGTCCGGGCGTTTTTTTTATTGTGCTCTATAATCTGACTTGTAAATGCAATAAACCAATTTGCACATATCCTGGCCGGGCTAAAAATAAGTTCGATGACGGATTGTGAATTTGCAGGTAATATCAAACCCATTTCTGTTTAAATATTCGTACCATGCCCGATAAAAAATCCTCCACTGGCGAAAAGCTGCTCTATTGCTCCTTCTGTGGCAAGAGTCAACATGAGGTAAAAAAACTGATTGCAGGGCCGTCGGTTTTTATTTGTGACGAATGCATCGATTTATGCAATGACATCATTCGTGACGAAGTGGCAAGCCTGGACTCCATTTCCAGCCCACGTACCGAATTGCCGACTCCGCTGGAAATCACCGAGCTACTGGATCAATATGTGATCGGCCAGTCCACGGCGAAGCGCATCCTGGCGGTGGCGGTGTATAACCACTACAAGCGCCTGAAGCACCTGGGCAAGAAAGACGACGTAGAACTGGCCAAGAGCAATATCTTGCTGGTAGGTCCTACAGGTTCCGGCAAGACCCTGTTGGCGCAGACACTGGCCCGCATGCTGAACGTGCCTTTCGTGATTGCCGATGCGACAACGCTGACCGAAGTCGGCTATGTCGGTGAGGACGTCGAAAACATCATCCAGAAATTGCTGCAAAACTGCAATTACGAGGTAGAGCGTGCGCAAAAGGGCATCGTCTATATTGATGAAATAGACAAGATTTCCCGCAAATCCGACAATCCTTCGATTACCCGCGACGTTTCCGGCGAGGGCGTGCAGCAAGCCTTGCTGAAGCTGATTGAGGGTACGATGGCTTCGGTGCCTCCGCAAGGCGGCCGCAAGCACCCTAACCAGGATTTCATCCAGATCGATACGACCAATATCATGTTTATCTGCGGCGGCGCGTTTGACGGCCTGGCCAAGATCATTTCCGACCGTTCCGAGCGCAGCAGCATAGGTTTTTCCGCCAGCGTGAAGAGCTCGACCGAAAAGAGCGCCAGTGAGATCATGCAAGATGCCGAGCCGCAAGATTTGATCAAGTTCGGCCTGATCCCGGAACTGGTAGGCCGTTTGCCGGTCATTGCCACGCTGAACGAACTGGATGAAGCAGCGCTGATCCAGATCCTGATCGAACCGAAAAATGCGCTGATCAAGCAGTATTCCAAATTGCTGGAAATGGAAGGCTCGGAACTGGAAATCCGTCCTGCGGCATTGCATGCGATTGCCAAGAAGGCGATTGCGCGCAAGACGGGCGCCCGCGGCCTGCGTTCCATCCTGGAACACGCGCTGCTGGACATCATGTTTGAGTTGCCTAGCCAGCAAAACGTCGCCAAGGTGGTCATCGATGAAAACATGATTGCCAATGGCGCCAAGCCCCTGCTGATTTACCATGAACAGCCCAAGGTTTCGGGCAGTAAATCTTAATTCCTTATAAACTGTGGGGGATAGCAAGCTAGTCCCCCCTGTTTGCAGGAATCGCAGTACAATTTAAGCACATAAAAATTTTCTAGCTTCAATCGAAAAGCTACCGGAGAAGCCTCTGTGTGGCTTTTTTTTATTGTTTTTTAGCATGACGGGCTTGAGTTTCGGCCTAGTGCGCCAATCTACGTGTAGAAATTTTGAATAAGGTGCGCCATGACAACTACTACAATCACTGAACAAACCGAATTGCCCTTGTTGCCGTTACGCGATGTTGTCGTATTCCCGCACATGGTGATTCCACTTTTTGTCGGTCGCCCCAAATCTATCAAGGCGCTGGAAGCCGCGATGGACCAGGGCAAGAGCATCATGCTGGCTGCCCAGAAAGCGGCTGCCAAAGATGAGCCATCCGCCGACGACATTTATGAAATCGGCTGTATAGCCAACATCTTGCAAATGTTGAAGTTGCCTGACGGCACCGTCAAGGTGCTGGTTGAGGGAGCGCAACGTGCCCGTATCCACAAGATTACCGAAACCGAATCCCATTTCATCGCCGACCTGACACCGGTAGAGCTGGAAGAGGGCGACGATTCCGAAGTTGAAGCGATGCGCCGCGCCATCGTTCAGCAATTCGACCAATACGTCAAACTGAACAAGAAGATCCCTCCTGAAATCCTGGCATCGCTGGCGGGCATTGATGATGCCGGCCGCCTGGCAGATACGATTGCTGCACACCTGCCCCTGAAGCTGGAGCAAAAGCAGGTCATCCTGGAGATCTTCAGCGTTGCCAAGCGCCTGGAACATTTGCTGGGCCAGCTGGAAGGCGAGCTGGATATCCTGCAAGTGGAAAAACGCATACGCGGCCGTGTAAAACGCCAGATGGAAAAATCCCAGCGCGAGTACTACCTGAACGAGCAGGTCAAGGCTATCCAGAAAGAACTCGGTGAAGGCGAAGAAGGTGCCGACATCGACGAGCTGGAAAAGAAAATTATCGCTGCAAAAATGCCTAAAGAGGCACGCGA
>Ga0207076_1073_pt1 | contig 11330 bp, 12 predicted proteins | sample Alteio_BWMinHeat_62_FD_153568 | JGI IMG/M metagenome (GOLD analysis project Ga0207076, IMG submission 153568) | Enriched cells from forest soil in Barre Woods Harvard Forest LTER site, Petersham, Massachusetts, United States -... | ecosystem: Environmental > Terrestrial > Soil > Temperate forest >... | reverse complement strand
GGGCTACGCCTTGCGTAATATTTTTAGAGCGGCGGGTGCGACAAGAACATGCCGGGCGGCATGATTGCGATGGCGCGCACCAATGTGCCGAGTATTTATGTCTACGGCGGCACCATCAAGCCGGGCAAATGGAAGGGCAAGGACCTGACCATCGTTTCTTCATTTGAAGCGGTGGGCGAATTCACCGCCGGCCGCATGTCGCAGGAAGATTTTGACGGCATAGAACGCAATGCCTGCCCTTCGTCCGGCTCTTGCGGCGGCATGTACACGGCCAACACCATGTCTTCGTCGTTCGAGGCGCTCGGCATGTCGCTGCTGTATTCATCCACGATGGCCAATCCGGATGACGAAAAGACCGGCTCCGCCGCCGAATCCGCCCGGGTGCTGGTGGAAGCGGTCAAGAAGGACATCAAGCCGCGCGACATCATTACCCGCAAATCGATAGAGAACGCGGTGGCGGTCCTGATGGCGACCGGCGGCTCCACCAATGCGGTGCTGCACTTCCTGGCGATCGCGCATGCGGCGGAGATTGAATGGACGATAGACGATTTCGAGCGTATGCGCCTGAAAGTGCCCGTCATCTGCGACCTGAAGCCGTCCGGCAAATATGTGGCGACGGATCTGCACAAGGCCGGCGGCATCCCGCAGGTGATGAAGGTCTTGCTGAATGCCGGCCTGCTGCACGGCGATTGCCTGACCATCACCGGCAAGACCATGGCGGAAGAACTGGCGCACGTGCCGGATGTGCCGCGCGCCGACCAGGACGTGATCCACACGATAGAGCAGGCCTTGTACAAACAGGGGCACCTGGCCATCTTGAAAGGCAATCTGTCGCCTGAAGGCTGCGTCGCCAAGATTACCGGCCTGAAAAATCCGGTGATCACCGGTCCGGCCCGCGTCTTCGAAGACGAAAGCAGCGCGATGGCAGCGATCCTGAGCGACCAGATCAAGGCCGGCGACGTGATCGTGATGCGTTACCTGGGCCCCAAAGGTGGCCCCGGCATGCCGGAAATGCTGGCGCCGACCTCGGCCATCATAGGCAAGGGCCTGGGGGAATCGGTAGGCCTGATTACCGATGGCCGCTTTTCCGGCGGCACCTGGGGCATGGTGGTCGGCCACGTATCGCCGGAAGCCTTTGTCGGCGGCACGATAGGGCTGGTGCAGGAAGGCGATTCGATCACCATTGATGCGCTGCAGCAATTGATACAGCTGAACGTGCCGGAAGAAGAAATCGCCCGCAGGCGCGCCAACTGGAAACAGCCGGCGCCGCGCTATACCCGCGGCGTGCTGGCCAAGTTTGCCGCATTGGCGGCACCGGCCAGCAAGGGCGCGGTTACCGGCTAAGCAGCTTGCCGGCGTGCACATAAAAAATGCCGGATGATTCCGGCATTTTTTTTCAGATGAAGGCCTTAGCGGCGCGGCTTGCCTTTATCGAAGCTGCGCTTGACCCTGTCCTTTTTCATTTTTTCAAAATGCATATGGTCCTTGCGTTTGTCCAGGCCCAGCATGCGTTCAAAAAACTCGAACCACAGGAAAGCAAACGCGGCCATGGCAACGATCCACCACCAGGACAGGTTGACCAGGGGGCCGACATCCAGGTATTTCAGCAGCGTCAACAGCGCGATAACAATAATCATCCACATAGTAGGGTATCTCCTTTGAACCTAGGATAAGAGCAATTACCCCGGCGGTCAATCTCAATGGGTGCTTGACTATTTTGCAAGTCAACCGCAATCCGGCAAAACCGTTGATTCCTTACTTCGCCGCACTTCACTTCGTACGGACGATGACGAAATGACGGCGAAATAAGTTAGCGGAAAACATGTAGAATAAGCAAATTGATTGTCTCAAGCGTTCATCAAACGGGCAATGAATTGTAGTGTCTTAACCTCTGGAGAGAGCAATGAAATATTCTGTATTGATCGGCGCTGCGATGGCAGTCCTGGCATCCGGTTCGGCGATGGCCAACCTGGAACTGGCCAAGTCAAAAAACTGCATGGCTTGCCATGCAGTCGGCAATAAAGTGGTCGGACCTGCCTACAAGGACGTGGCCAAAAAATATGCCGGCGACAAAACCGCCGAAGACAAGCTGGTGCAAAAGGTCATCAAGGGTGGCAGCGGAGTCTGGGGCGCCGTGCCTATGCCGGCCAATCCGCAAGTGACCGAGGCCGAAGCCCGCACGCTGGTCAAATGGGTGTTGACCCTGAAGTAATCGCATCCGTAACCTGATGGTCCAGGCCCGCTTGATGCGGGCTTTTTTTATTGCCGTGGCTCCAATGTAGCTCGGCAATAAAAAAACGCTGCAAACCTGGGTTTGCAGCGTTTCTGTTGCAGCCCTGGGACAGGGCTTGCCTTTATTGCTGTGCGTCGATTATTTGACGACGGAGATCAGTTCACGCTTGCCGGCTTTGTATGTGTACAAAGTCAGTGTACCGTCCTTGATATCGCCCTTGTCATCAAATGCGATGTCGCCGGTAACGCCTTTGTGATGGATCTTCGCCAGGAAAGGCAGGTATTTTGCTGGCTCAGCAGATTTTGCTTGCACCATTGCATCTACCATCGTCATCACAGCATCGTAAACATACGGTGCGTAGATTTGAACTTCGATACCGAATTTCTTCTTGTAAGCTGCCTTGAAGTCGTCGTTGGCTTTTTTCTGTGCATCCAGAACACCGCCGGCTTCCGCGCAGACTACCTGGCCTTCGCCGATAGCGTCGCCAGCCAGTTTAGCCAAGTCGGCTGTACAGATACCGTCGCCGCCCATGAACTTGGCATTGATGCCCAGTGCTTTCATCTGGCGCAGCATAGGACCAGCAACAGCGTCCATACCACCGAAGAAGATCACGTCAGGGTTTTTGGCTTTGATCGCGGTCAGGATCGCGCTGAAGTCGGTAGACTTGTCAGTCGTGTGTTCTTGAACCAGGATATCTGCGCCTTTGGATTTCGCGCCTTTGACGAACTCTGCAGCAACGCCTTCACCGTATGCTGTCTTGTCGTCGATCACAGCAATTTTCTTGGCTTTGTTGATCTGCACAGCATAACGACCCAGTGTGCCGCCCAATTGACCGTCATTGGCAACAACGCGGAATGCACCTTTGAAACCTTGCTGGGTGTATTTAGGGTTGGTTGCAGATGGGGAAATTTGCGGGATGCCGGCGTCGTTGTAGATTTTGGATGCAGGGATCGTTGTGCCGGAGTTCAGGTGACCGATCACGCCGTTTACTTTCGCGTCGACCAGTTTCTGTGCTACGGTTGTGCCTTGCTTAGGATCCGCGCCGTCATCTTCAGCCAGCAGTTCGAATTTAACTTTTTTGCCGCCGATCATCGTACCTTTGGCATTCAGTTCTTCGATCGCCATTTTGGCGCCGTTTTCATTGTCTTTACCCAGGTGGGCAATTGCGCCGGAGATAGGACCTACGTGACCGATCTTTACAACTTGTTCCTGGGCTGCCGCAGTACCAGCAAAAGCGAATGCAATCGCGCCAGCCAGTGGAATCATTTTAGTTTTGAACGACATGAACATACTCCCTAAGGTTTAAAAAGTAGGACGACTTAACTGCAAAACTGACTCATTCAGAATTCTGAATAGCCAGAAGGTACAACAGAAAAAATGTTTCGCATAGCTATTTTGTGTGGTTTTTTTGGAACTTCAACGTTTTTTATATGCCCCAATATCGATCACTAGACAAGGTTGACCGCAAGCTTTTGAACTTGCTGCAAAAGAACAATCAGACCCCGACCAGGACCCTGGCCGACAAACTCCATATCTCCCAGCCTACCTGCTTGCGCCGGATACGGGAACTGCGCGAAGCGGGTGTTATCAATGCCGACGTGGCGATGGTCGATCCCTTTGCCCTGGGCTATGGAATGCTGGCTTTTCTCGAGATATCGCTGATCAACCAGTCGGACGAATTCATGCACGAATTTGAGGCAGGCATGAACAAGGAAGCTGAAGTCATGCAGTGTTATTTTGTGTCCGGGGAGTACGATTATTTCCTCGTCGTGCACGTGATCGACATGGATGCCTACTATCAGTTTGTGCGGCGCGTCATTTCCGGTTCCGGCAACGTCAGGCATTTCCACTCCCGTTTTCCAATGAAACGAGCCAAGTTTTCTACCCGCATTGCTTTCGATGAGAAAGCGGCCGAGCTGCCGGTGCGGGTGGGGAAGTAGGCTACTGCTGGGTTTAACGCGCCGGCGGGGGCGTCCGATGACAACTTGGAGGTCCAGCGCTGGTGCGGCTTGGCGAGGGAAAATGGCTTGAAGGGCGCGTGGATGCTGGGCTTTTTTTCGGATAAGTAGTTTCCCTTATCAGGTGGCCCGAATGAAGCGTAGCGAAATCCGGGGGGATCCCGGGATCGTGGTTTCGACCTGTGGCAATAAGGCAGGGCGCAATGAGCCTCATCCATTGCGCCGCTTTTCTTTCACACAAAGAGGCAGCCAATGCCCGGCGGCCCTGGCCCGCCGGCATGACGCTCAAGGTCGCCGCTTTAGGCCGGCTGCAATACTTTCCCCGGGCTAACTTTATCCACCCCGGTAAAAGCAAAATCCACATCCGGCTGCAGGCCCGATACGATGTCGGCAATTGCGCGGCCCGAGCCCGCCCCCATGGTCCAGCCCAGCGTTCCATGCCCGGTGTTCAGGTACAGGTTGCTGAACTTGGTCTTGCCGATATACGGCACATTGGACGGCGTCAGCGGGCGCAGGCCGGTCCAATAGGCGGGATGCTCGTAGTCGCAGGCTTCCGGGAACAGTTCCTGGGTGCGGCGGGTGATCGCTTCGCAGCGGGTGGTGTTGAGGTCCCTGGTGTAGCCGTTCAGCTCGCAGGTGCCGGCCACCCTCAGGCGGTCGCCCAGACGGGATACCACCAGCTTGTAGCCGTCGTCGGTCAGCGATACGGTCGGCGCGGCGTCCGGGTTGGTGACCTGGTAGGTGGCGGAGTAGCCTTTGCCCGGATAGATCATCAGGTTCACGCCCAGTGGTTTTAACAGCGGCACCGAAAAGCTGCCCATCGCCATCACGTAGGCGTCGGCGCGCAATACCTTGTGGCGGCCATCGGCGTCGATGACTTCAACGCCGGTAATTTTGGCGGCGCTGCCCGCGCCTTCGGTCAGCAGGCGGGTAATCGTGGTGTTGTACTGGAAATGGACGCCGGCGTCGGCAGCTTTGCCTGCCAAGCCGCTGGTGAATTTGTAGACGTCGCCGGATTCATCGCTGGCGGTAAAATCGCCGCCGACGATCTTGTCGCGTATGCCGGTCAGCGCGGGCTCTATCCTTACCACTTCATCGGCCGCGATGGAGTCGCGTGGGCAGCCGAGTTCGCGCATCAGCCTGGCGGCGGGCAGCGACTCTTCGAAATCTTTTTTGTCGGTATAAAAGTGCAGGATGCCCTTGGTCAGGCAATCGTAGTCGACACCGGTTTCGGCGCGCACTGCCTGCAGGGTCTGGCGGCTGTATTCTGAAATCGCGACGATCTGGCGGATGTTATAGGCCGTCCTGGCGGGTGTGCATTCGCGCAGGAAACTCAGGCCCCAGGCCCATTGCAATAGTTCCGGACGCAGCCTGAACAGCAGCGGCGCGTCTTCCTTGCCCAGCCATTTCAGCACTTTCATCGGCGCCGCAGGATTGGCCCAGGGTTCGGCATGCGACACGGAAATCTGGCAACCGTTGGCAAAGCTGGTTTCTTGTGCGGCACCCGGCTGGCGTTCCACGACAGTCACGTCATGACCGGCTTTTTTCAGGAACCAGGCGGATGAAGTGCCTATGATGCCGGCGCCTAAGACGATCACTTTCATGGGGTATCTCCTATTTTTATCCAACTCTTCAATAGAGAGATTGTAGGAATTTATTGATTTTTTGTGCGCTCAAAATAGCGGCTGGATATTTTATTAATGAAAGGAAGTTGTCGGGAAACGTTAAAAAAACAAAGAATTTCCAGGCAATCCTTTTATTTTGACATTTTCGCTTTGGAGATTTCCTGGGTGATGGCGCGGGTGACGACTTCTTCCATCGTCTTGTGCAGGCCGCCGCGGATATCTGTCGCCAGTTGCTCGACGGCGGTTTGCAATACGTCGGCAAGGCTATCCCGGACCCGGTGTTCCAGCACGAAATCAACCCGCGCCAGCACTTGCTTCAACACGCTCTCGCGTATCGACTGTTCCAGCCGCAGCCAGTCATCTTCACTGATCGCAGGCGCGGGCATTGCCGCCGCGACCGCTTCGGCGATTTCAGGCGATGGCTCGGCTTTCAGTTCCGGCACTGGCACGGCGTAGGATCTTGCCACGGACGGGCTGGCCGCAAAAGCTGGAGCCGCCGCAGGGGGGGCGGCGGCAGCAATCTCCGCAGGTTTGTCCTGCGGATTGATGACGTCGGTTAGTACCGGGATATTGGCTTCGATGGGATTGCTCATGTTGGCTTGGCGACGGAATGGGTAAGGGCGTAACCGCGCTGCTGGTAGAAGCGGTAGCGCTCGCGGCCGGCCAGCGTATCCTGCTCGCTGTTGGATATCAGCTCTATCATCCTCTCGAAGCGGGCAAAGTTGCCGGGCGTCTGATTGGTCAGGTTGATCAGCAGCTCATGGTGCGGAAATTCCGCCTCATCGTCAGCGCTCAGCACGACCGGGGTTTGCGCGGCCAGCGGATCGTGGACCATCACATGCGGCAGGAAATCCTGTTCGGAAAATGTCCACAGCGCCTGGTTCAACCTCTCCAGTTGCGCCTTGTCATTGTCGAACACGACGATGCGGCATTTGGCCATCCTTGCCTTGCGGATCAGGCGGCAGGCATAGCCGATTTTATCCGGCACATTACTGTGGAAATCTATACGTGTCATTGGCTTAAAACCGGAAAGTCGGCTCGCCGGTTTGCGGCGCCGGGGCGGGCTTGGCGGCCTCGGCGGCATCCTTCTGCTTGGCCGGCGCCGGCGGTGGAGCTGCCGGCTCTGCCGCCGGGTAGCGATAGTCTTGCGGCAGCCTGTTGGTGGCCGGGTAGCCGGCGTCCGTCAGTGCGGTGCGCCATTCTGCGCTGTCGTAGCCGGACATTTTTTTGGAGCCCACCGTCATTACCGGCAGTAGCGCGCCGCCGCTGACCTGCTTCAGCTTGGCGATGTCTTCGTTGGTCTTGACAGTTTTTTCCAGGAAGGGAATGCCGTTGTTTTTCAACATGGTCCTCGCTTCGCCGCACACGCCGCAAGAAGGCGCCGTGTAGATGGATACCGGGCTCTTGGATGCGGGCCCCGCCAGGTCAGCGGGGAAATTGTTGGTATTGATTTCACCGCCGGCGGCAATGGACTTGATTTCAAGTTTTTTGGCGCTAGGAGGAGGCGGCACATCGCTATAGGTCACCTTACCGTCCGGACCTACCGATTTATACAATTGCGCGGAGGCGTTCAGCGCCAGCAGGCCGGTGGACAACAGCAGCAGGCCGGATAATAATTTTTTCATCTTCATGGCTTCCTATGGACAGGCGAATATATCAGTGAGCTAGACAGTCATTCCACTATGGCGCAGCAGCGCGTCTATCGACGGTTCGCGCCCGCGGAAAGCCTTAAAGGACTCCAGTGCAGGGCGGGAGCCGCCGACTTCCAGCACTTCGGCCTGGAATTTCCGGCCGGATGTGCGCGACAAGGTGCTGCCCTCCGATGCGCCGGCTTCTTCAAAGGCGCCGTAAGCGTCTGCGGACAAGACTTCTGCCCATTTATAGCTATAGTAACCCGCCGCATAGCCGCCCGAGAAGATATGGCCGAAGGAATGCTGGAAGCGGTTGAATGCCGGCGGGTTGAATACCGACACCTGTTCCCTGACGGTATCCAGGATGTCCTGCGCGCTTTGCTTCCCGCTAGCGTCGAAGTCGTCGTGCAGGTGCATGTCGAACAGTGAAAATTCCACCTGGCGCAGGGTCTGCATGCCGGACTGGAAATTCTTGGCGGCGATCATTTTGTCAAACAGCGGGCGCGGCAGCGGCGCGCCGGTTTCTGCATGCGCGGTCATATGCTGCAGCACATCCCATTCCCAGCAAAAATTTTCCATGAACTGCGAAGGCAATTCCACTGCATCCCATTCCACTCCGGAAATGCCGGCCACCGACAATTCATCGACCTGTGTCAGCAGGTGGTGCAGGCCGTGCCCGAATTCATGGAACAGTGTGATCACTTCGTCGTGCGTGAACAGCGCGGGCTTGGCCTGGCCGTTGACGGTAACCGGTTCGCTGAAATTGCAGGTCAGGTAGGCCACGGGCGTCTGCACGCCCGTGGCGATACGGCGGCGTCCACGCGCATCGTCCATCCAGGCGCCGCCGCGCTTGCCGCTACGCGCATACAGGTCCAGGTAAAACTGGCCGACCAGCTTGCCGTCTTTTTCTATGCGATAGAATTTCACGTCCTTATGCCAGGTGCTGGCGACGTCGTTTTTGATGTCGACCGCAAACAAGGTTTCTATCACGCGGAACAGGCCGTCCACCACCTTGTGTTCGGGGAAATATTGTTTTACTTCCTGCTCGGAGAAGGCATAGCGCTGTTCGCGCAGTTTTTCCGACGCATAGGTGGTATCCCATGCCTGCAACTCGTCGATAGCCTGGTTTTCACGCGCAAAGGCGCGCAGTTCTTCCAGGTCTTTTTCGGCGAAGGGGCGGGCGCGGCGGGCCAGGTCTTCCAGGAAGCGGCTAACCTGGGCCGGCGATTCCGCCATTTTGGCCACCAGCGATACTTCGGCAAAATTGCGGTAACCCAGCAGCTCGGCTTCTTCCTTGCGCAGTTTCAGCAGCTCGGCAATGATGGCCGTGTTATCCCATTCCGTTTTAGCGCCCAGTTCGGAAGCCTTGGTTGCATTGGCACGATAGATGGTTTCGCGCAAATGGCGGTTGTCCGCATATTGCAGCACCGGGAAATAGGAAGGGAAATGCAGTGTGAACTTGTAGCCGGGTTTGCCGTCTTTTTCGGCGGCGGTCCTGGCCGCCTGCAGCACGTCTTCAGGCAAGCCTTTCAATTCTTCAGGATTCTCGATGAACAGGCCGTAGTCATTGGTTGCATCCAGCACGTTCTCGGAAAATTTGGTGGACAGGGCCGCCTGTTTTTCCTGGATTTCGGCATAGCGCAATTTCTTGTCGTCGGCCAGTTCGGCGCCGCCCAGGCGGAAATCGCGGACTGCGTGATCGATGATGGTTTTCCTGGCGGCCGGCAGGCCAGCGTAGTCGGGGTTTGCCTGCAGCGCCTTGTATTTATCGAACAAGGCCAGGTTCTGGCCCAGTGCGGTCCAGAATTCGGTGATCTTCGGCTGGTTTTCGTTATATGCGGCACGCAGGACCGGCGTATCGACCACCGCATTCATATGGCTGACGATGCTCCAGGCCCGGCCCAGCTTTTCGCTGGCGTTTTCCAGCGGTTCGACAAAACTCTCCCAGCTGACTTGTGGTTCGGGCTGTTCCAGCCTGGCGACTACCGCGCGGTTTTCTTCCAGCAAAACTTCGATTGCAGGAGTGACATGTTCCGGCTGTATGGCATCGAAACGGGGCAGATCGCTAAAGTCGAGCAGGGGATTTTGTTCCATTATCAGTTTCTTTCAGCAGCTTCAATAGTATTGACCAGCAACATCGTAATCGTCATGGGACCGACGCCGCCGGGGACGGGAGTGATATAACCGGCCACTTCCTTGGCATTGGCGAAATCGACATCGCCGCATAATTTGCCTTCATCGTCGCGGTTCATGCCCACATCGATGACGACCGCGCCGGGCTTGACCATGTCGGCGGTGACGATGTTGCGCTTGCCGGTGGCCACCACCAGGATATCGGCGTTGCGCGTATGGTAGCCAAGATCGCGGGTCTTGGAATTGCAGATGGTGACGGTAGCGCCCGCTTGCAAGAGCAGCATCGCCTGCGGCTTGCCGACGATATTCGAGGCCCCGACCACCACTGCATTGGCGCCGCGCACCGGGTAATTGATCGACTCCAGCATTTTCATCACGCCGTAAGGGGTGCAAGGGCGAAACAGCGGCTGGCCCGTCATCAACAGGCCGGCATTGCTGATATGGAAGCCGTCCACATCTTTTTCGGCGGCAATCGCCTCTATGACCTTGTTGGCATCGATATGCGCCGGCAAGGGCAATTGCACCAGGATGCCGTGGATTTTGGCATCCCGGTTCAGCGCGTCTATCCTGGCTAGTAACGCGGCCTCGGTCAGGTCGCCGTCATATTTTTCCAGCACTGAATAAAAGCCGCAATCCTCGCAAGCCTTGACCTTGTTGCGCACATAGACCTGCGAAGCCTGGCTGTCGCCGACCAGGATCACGGCCAGGCCGGGCTGTTTGCCTTGTGCTGTCAGTGCGCCGGCGCGCCGGGTGACATCGGCGCGGATTTGTTGGGAAAGCAGGGTTCCGTTGATGATTTGGGCTGTCATGATGGGAGGTCGGTGGGAAGGTGATCAAACCGGAATTATAAATTATGGCGGCCCCCAAGCGCTAAAAGCATGTGTAGCCCCGGTTGGGCCATGATGTTGCGGTAACTGGATTTTCATGCGAAGCGGCGCTGCTTAGCGCTTCCTGCAAGGATGTTGCTCAAATGAATGAATATATATGTTGCCGCATGGATTGAGTTTTATTCTGCCTTGCTCGTGCTTGCGGCCAATTTATTGCGCTGCAAAAATAAATATTTGCAAACGGTATAAGGGCTTACGGAAAATGTCGAATAAATATCATGCGCCGCAGCAAAATACCACATTATGAAATCATATATCGCTATTTGAAAAATAAAAAACTCCTGTTAGAATACTTGCGCAAACAATACCCAAGCCGTAATTTGTCGATAGGCCCCACCTGAGCGTTGTGTCGGTATGCCAGTATCCGCAATAAAACAATACCGGTTACGCGCGCTTCAATGGAAATAATAGGAGACTCAAGATGTCACCCAAGATTGACCAAGTCCTGACGCAAGCCGTCAATGATCCCGATGTACTCGAAACCCAGGAATGGCTGGATGCGCTTGAATCCGTAATCGAAAACGAGGGCCCCGAGCGCGCCCATTACCTGATGGAGCGCATGGTCGATCTGGCCCGCCGCCGCGGCGCGCAAATCCCGTTTTCCAGCAATACCGCGTATGTCAACACGATACCCGCAGATGTCGGCGAGCACTGCCCCGGCAATCTGGAGATAGAAGAGCGCCTGCGTTCCTGGATGCGCTGGAATGCGATGGCGATGGTGGTCAAGGCCAACCGCCTGGACGGCGACCTGGGCGGCCACTTGTCCAGCTTCGCTTCGCTGGCCAACATGCTGGGCATAGGCTTCAACCATTTCTGGCATGCGCCGACTGAAGAGCACGGCGGCGACCTGCTGTACATCCAGG
>Ga0207076_1244_pt1 | contig 11341 bp, 9 predicted proteins | sample Alteio_BWMinHeat_62_FD_153568 | JGI IMG/M metagenome (GOLD analysis project Ga0207076, IMG submission 153568) | Enriched cells from forest soil in Barre Woods Harvard Forest LTER site, Petersham, Massachusetts, United States -... | ecosystem: Environmental > Terrestrial > Soil > Temperate forest >... | reverse complement strand
CTCGCATAGCGACGGCCTTAGTATTATTGGCAGTTTTATTGCCGATCTTGTATTTCGGGAATTTTTTTGCATTCTCAGTCGTCGCCATCCTGTTCTTCGGGGTTGCACTGTGGGAAAGCCTGCGTTTGTTCAAGAATCCTGCCCCCATTATCGCCGCGCTGGTATGGACCGTGCTGTACGCTTACATCACCTTGAGCGGCGCGCCGATTTCCTTTGTTTTCCTGTTCCTGCTGTGTGCGGCCTTTTGGCTGCTACGTCTGGTGCCTGCTTTGAAGCTGGGCTTGCCGGCGTTTAACGGCGCTTCCAACGCCTTCCTGAGCGGTGTGTACAGCGCATCGATTTTCGGCTGCTTTGTCGCCATCGCCGCCTTGTTCAGGCATTCCCCGATTTTCCTGTTGTCCGTGATGGCCGTGGTCTGGGTTGCCGATATCGGCGCCTATTTCTCCGGCAAGGCATTGGGCAAGCATAAGCTGGCGCCATCCATTTCCCCCGGTAAATCATGGGAAGGTGCAATTGGCGGCTGGATCGCCGTGCTGGTGATAGCTTCACTGGTAGCGACCATCGCCGCCTTGCCGGACACCTTTCCTGCCAAGATATTAGCCAAAGGCGGGTGGTTGGGCCTGATCCTGGTGATGACGGTCTTGTCGGCCGCCAGCGTGGTGGGCGATTTGTTTGAGTCTTTATTAAAACGCCGTGCGACAATGAAAGATAGCAGTTCCCTGTTGCCCGGACACGGCGGCGTATTGGACCGTATCGATGCATTAATACCGGTATTACCGGTTGCGGCACTTCTGGATTATTGGTGGTAACGAGCATGGGCAGCATTCAGCAGCAGATCAAGCCGCACAGCAGGCAGCAATTAAGTATTCTGGGTTCCACCGGCTCTATCGGCGTCTCTACCCTGGATGTCGTGGCGCGCCATCCTGACCGCTATCAGGTATATGCGCTGACGGCGCACACGCAAGTGCAGAAGCTGGCCCTGCAATGCGAGCAGTTCCGGCCTGAGGTAGCCGTGGTCGGCACCGCACAGGCGGCCGTTGAACTGCAAATCTTGCTGCGGGAAAAGAAAATTACGACCCAGGTCACCTATGGGCCGGAGGCGCTGTGCCAGGTCGCCAGTGCATCGGCCTGCGACACTGTGATGGCCGCCATTGTCGGCGCCGCCGGACTGGCGTCCTCGCTGGCCGCTGCGCAGGCTGGCAAAAAGGTCTTGCTGGCGAACAAGGAAGCGCTGGTCATGTCCGGCCAGTTGTTTATCAACGCGATTGTTGAAAACGGCGCGACGCTGCTGCCTATCGACAGCGAACATAATGCAATCTTCCAATGCCTGCCGCGCGACTATCAGCGGCAGCCGGACCGGCATGGCGTCCGCAAGATCGTGCTGACCGCTTCCGGCGGGCCTTTCCTGCAGCGCGATGTCGAATCCCTGACCAAGGTAACGCCGGAAGAAGCGGTTGCCCATCCCAACTGGGTCATGGGCAGGAAGATTTCGGTTGATTCGGCCACGATGATGAACAAGGGGCTGGAAGTCATCGAGGCCCACTGGCTGTTCGCCACCCCGGCGGAGCAGATCGAAGTGGTGATCCATCCGCAAAGCGTCATCCATTCCATGGTGTCGTATGCGGACGGTTCGGTGCTGGCGCAACTGGGCAATCCTGATATGCGTACGCCTATCGCCTACGGCCTGGCCTATCCTGAAAGGATAGATTCCGGCGTGGCCCCGTTGGACTTGACCAAGATCGCCAGGCTGAACTTTGAAGCGCCGGATTTCAAGCGCTTTCCCTGCCTGGCATTGGCCTTTGATGCATTGAAAATGGGCAGGTCGGCGCCGACGATATTGAACGCAAGTAACGAGGTCGCTGTCCAAGCTTTTTTGGACAGGAAAATCGGCTTCAGAATGATAGACCAGATCATCGCCCGCACGCTGGACCGGGTTCCTGTTACCGAGATACAGGACCTGGCTACGATTCTTGAGCAGGACAGGGCGGCGCGCGAAGTTGCTGAGGCCATTATTACATCATGATCTTATTGCAGACTATCCTGGCTTTCCTGGTGGCGCTTGGCACGCTGGTGATTATCCATGAGCTTGGCCATTACACGGTGGCCCGCCTGTGCGGCGTCAAGGTGCTGCGCTTCTCCGTCGGCATGGGGAAGGTGATCTATTCCCGCAAGTTTGGCCCGGACCAGACCGAATGGGCGATCTCCGTGCTGCCTTTGGGCGGCTATGTAAAGATGCTGGATGCCAGGGAGCAGGATCTCGGGCATCTATCGGAACAGGAACTGTCCCGTGAGTTTTGCCGGCAGTCGGTTTGGAAACGCATTGCTATCGTAGCCGCCGGCCCCGTCGCCAACTTCCTGCTCGCCATCCTGCTGTTTTCCGGCTTGTATGTACACGGCATTCCCGAGCCTGTCAGCAAGATTCAGGTTAGCTCCGAGCAAACGGCCGCCTATCAGGCTGGCTTGCGTGCCGGCGACCTGATTACCAGCGTGAATCAGGCGCCGGTATTTGGATGGTCCGATTTACGCTGGAAATTGATGGAGCTGGCGCTGGAAAAAAACAGCGCAAGCCTGGGGCTTAAAAGGGCTAATCGCGACCGGGCCGGCGCTTTCGATGAACTCACCGTGACCCTGCCGCTGGAGCAGCTTTCCAGCAAAGACCTGGAAGCGGATTTCCTGGCGAAGCTGGGCGTTTCCGTGGCTTTGCCAAAAGCGACGCTGGTAGATGTATTGCCGGATGGCGCCGGCATGAAGGCCGGCCTGAAGGCGGGGGATGTGATCCTGGAGCTCGATGGCAAGGATCTTGCAAATGCCCGGGAGTTTACCGAGATTGTGCGCGCGTCGCCCGGGCGCAAGCTCGATCTGCGCGTCAAGCGCGGTGCGGACGAGCTGGATATTGATGCCATTGCAGAGCCCTATGAGGCGAACGGCACGAAAATAGGGCGTTTGCAGGTACAGATGGCCGGCCCCGAGATGCAGCTTATCCAGACGCCGCTATGGCAATCGCTGGCCAGGGGGACGCAAAAAACCTGGGATACCAGCATCATGACGTTTAAAATGCTGGGCAAAATGGTGACCGGGGAGGTGTCGTGGAAGAATATTACCGGCCCCATTACCATTGCGGATTATGCGGGGCAGACCTCCAGGACCAGCGCAATTAGCTATATCAGCTTCATTGCATTGATCAGTATCAGTCTGGGTGTAATGAATTTGCTACCTATTCCAGTGTTGGATGGGGGGCATTTGTTGTATTATTCGCTGGAAGTTTTGACGGGGAAACCCATTTCTGAGCGTTTTGGCGAAATTGCGCAACGCGCCGGGGCCGCAATATTGATGACCCTGATGGCGCTCGCTTTTTTTAATGACATCGTCCGACTGATGTCATAATGCCCGGTTGGATCAATCGGGCAAAGAAATTTCCTGGTGGAAATATAAGTTTTACCGGCGCTTAAGTTTGTTGATGCGTTCAAACCAAAACGCATGGGGGCGGCTTTGTGTGTATGGAAGGAATATCTCCATGCCGCACGCAAAGGCCCAGCGTGTTTTTTGGTTTGAACTTGGAGGGAATGGGGATACGCGCCGCAGGCCCAGGCGTCCCGGGCGCATAGGCTGCAGGGACGATTGCGCTGCTGTATTTTCCGGTTGGCGCTTGCCCTGGCAAGGCTTTGGCTTCATTCCTACAAACAATTTGATTGTCAACAGGTACTAAGATTAAATAACAACCAATGAAATTACATATCGAGAACTTCGAGCACCTTACTTTGCCTAAATTACGCCGACACGTGTTGGCATTAGCTGCATTCGCTGTATGTTCTGGTAGCGCAATGGCGATTGAGCCATTCGTAGTAAAAGACATACGAGTTGAAGGTATTCAGCGTACCGAGGCAGGAACGGTATTCAGTTATCTTCCTGTGCGTGTCGGCGAAACTTTTGACGATGCGAAAAGCACCACCGCGATCAAGTCCCTGTATGCAACGGGCTTTTTCAAGGATGTGCAGATAGAGGTGCAGGACGGAGTGCTGATCGTTCTGCTGGAAGAGCGTCCTTCCATCGCCGGCGTGAATTTCACCGGCACCAAGGAATTTGAAAAAGATAACCTGATCAAGGCCCTGAAGGACATCGGGGTGGGCGAGTCGCGCATTTTCGACAAGGCGAGCGTGGATCGCGCCGAACAGGAGTTGAAGCGGCAATACCTGTCGCGCGGCCTGTATGGAGTGCAGATCACGACGACAGTGACGCCTATCGAGCGTAACCGCGTCAATGTGACTTTTGCGGTGGATGAAGGCGAAGTGGCCCGTATCGCGCAAATCAATATTATCGGCAACAAGGCTTTTTCCGACAGCGAATTGCGGGAAATGCTGAGCCTGACCACGCCGGGCTGGTTTACCTGGTACACCAAGGCCGACCAGTATTCCAAGCAGAAATTATCGGGCGATATAGAGACACTGAAGTCCTTTTATCAAAACCGCGGCTATCTGGAAATGCAGGTGGAATCCACGCAAATTTCCATCACGCCGGATAAAAAAGATATCTACATCACCATCAACATTATCGAGGGTGACAAATACACGGTTTCCGGCGTCAAGCTGGAAGGCGAAGTCTTCGGCCGCGAAGAGGAATTGTCATCGCTGGTATTGCTGAAAAGCGGCGATACCTATAACGCGGCGAAATTGACGGACAGTACCAAGCGAATTTCCGAACGCCTGGGTAATTTCGGCTACGCGTTCGCCAACGTGAATGCGAACCCGTTGCTGAACAAGGAAAAGAAGGAAGTTGCGTTTACCATTTTTGTCGATCCGGGCAAGCGTGTTTACGTACGTAAAATCAATCTGGCCGGCAATACCCGGACCAGGGATGAAGTGATACGCCGCGAATTCCGCCAGTTTGAAAGTTCCTGGTATGACGGCGAAAAAATCAAGCTGTCCAGGGACAGGGTAGACCGGCTGGGTTATTTCAAGGAAGTAACGATAGAAACGCCGGAAGTGCCCACCAGCACCGACCAGGTTGACGTCAACCTGACGGTCACTGAAAGGCCTACCGGCAATATCCAGCTCGGCGCCGGCTATTCCCAGACAGAAAGATTGACACTGTCCGGTTCTATCCAGCAGGCCAATGCCTTCGGTAGCGGCGACACCATAGGCCTGGACGTTAATACCAGTTCCTTGTACCGTACCATCGCCGTGACGCATACCAATCCGTATTTTACGGATGACGGCGTCAGCAAGAGCACGGAAATCTATATGCGGACGACCAGGCCTATTATCGGCAGCGTGGGCGATTACCGGATCCAGACCACGGGCGCGAAACTCAGCTTTGGCGTACCATTCTCGGAAGTGGACACGGTGTTCTTCGGTTTGGGTTTTGAGAGGACCAAGGTTGAAACCTTCATCGGCAGCCCATACCGCTACCTGAAATACGTGGCGGATTACGGCAACGCGGTCAAGGATCCGACATCGGTCCTGTACGGTCTCGGCGAGTCAGTCACCAATTCCTTCCCTTTGACTGTCGCATGGCAAAGGGATAGCCGCGACAGCGCCCTGATACCTACGGTAGGACGTTATCAGCGTGCTAACGTGGAATTGTCCGCAGTGGGCAGCTTCAAGTACTATCGCGCAAGTTACCAGGCGCAGCTGTTCAAGCCGGTATGGCGTTCGCTGACACTGGCCCTGAACGGCGAGTTCGACTACGGGCATGGGATAGGCGGCAAGCCTTATCCGCTGTTTAAGAACTACTATGCGGGCGGCATAGGTTCGGTGCGCGGCTATGAGTCTTCCACCTTGGGCACCAAGGATCCGAACGGCGATGCATTGGGCGGTGCCAGCAGGGTCTTCGGTAATGTAGAATTACAAACGCCTTTCCCGGGTTCGGGTAACGACAAGAGCTTGCGCCTGTTTACATTCTTCGATTTCGGTAACGTATTTGATGAAAACCAGAAAATACGCGTGCAGGACATGAGGGCCTCCGTCGGCCTGGGCTTGAGCTGGATTTCTCCGGTAGGTCCGCTGAAACTGAGTTTCGGCCATCCGGTCAATGCCAAGCCTGGAGACAAGAAGGAAGCCTTCCAGTTTAATCTGGGCGGCGGTTTCTAAAGATACAATGGCGGTGTAATTCATTTTAAGCAATGCGGAGAAATATTTTGAAGCAATTTACTACCTCAACCCGTTTGTTTCAAAGCCTGGCCCTGTATTTGGCTTGCGTGGCTAGTTTGAGCGTATTTGGCCAGGCGCAGGCGCAGGAAGTAAAAATTGGCTACATCGATGCGCAACGCCTGCTGCAATCGGCTCCGGCGAAAGCTGCCGAGGACAAGATGGCCCAGGATTTTTCCAAGCGCACCAAAGAACTGCAGGACCTGGGTGTGAAGATCAAGACCATGGCGGAAAAGTACGACAAGGATGCGCCCGTCATGTCCGAGACAGACCGCATCAAGAAGCAGCGCGAGCTGACCGACCTGGATCAGGACTTCAAGCGCAAGCAGCGTATTTTCAATGAAGACCTGAACCAGCGCCGCAGCGAGGAATTGGCCAATTTCTCCGACCGTGTGAAGAAGGCCGTGAAACAGATCGCGGAAGCTGAAAAGTACGACATTGTTTTGCAGGACGAAACCATTTACGTCAATCCACGCATAGACCTGACTGAAAAAGTGCTTAAAGCGCTTTCCAAGTAAATAAAATGACCACCGTAAGCATTCGGCTGGGAGAATTGGTCGATCGCTTCGGTGGTCAATTGATTGGCAGCCCCGATATCCAGGTAGCCGGCATCGCTCCGCTGAGCGAGGCCGATGAGCGTTACCTGACTTTCCTGACCAATCCGAAGTTCCGGTCCCAGGCTGAAACCACGCGCGCCGCCGCGCTGATCGTCTCGCCGAAGGATCTTGAGCATATCGGCCCGGTGTATACCGGCGCCCGTATCGTCGCCGACAACCCGTATGCCTATTTTGCCCATGTGGCGCAGCATTTTGCCGCCCTGCAGGCGATACCGCCTGAGCAAGGGGTGCATCCGACTGCCTATGTCAGCCCGCACGCGATTGTGGCGGCAAACGCCAGCATAGGCCCGCATGCAACGATAGAAGCCGATGCGGTCGTGGGCGAGGGCGCAGTCATCGGCGCCGGGGTCTTTATCGGGCGCGGCGTCAGCATAGGCGACGGCACGCGCTTGTTTGCCAATGTTTCTGTCTATGAATACTGTGTGATCGGACAGCGCTGCACCATCCAGTCCGGCGCAGTGATCGGCGCCGAAGGTTTCGGTTACGCCAATGAGGGCGGCAAGTGGATCAAGATTCCGCAGACCGGCCGCGTGCTGATCGGTGACGATGTCGAGATCGGCGCCAATACCACGATAGACCGGGGTGCGCTGGCCGACACCGTCATTGAAGAAGGCGTGATACTGGATAACCAGATCCAGATCGGGCACAATTGCCACATAGGCGCGTATACCGCGATGGCGGGCTGCGTCGGCGTGGCCGGCAGTGCGAAGATAGGCCGTCATTGCACCTTCGGCGGCGCCGCAATGGTGCTGGGGCACCTGACCATCGTCGACAACGTGCATATTTCGTCCGGGAGCATGGTCTCCCGCTCCATACTGGAAGCAGGCCAGTACACAGGGTTCTATCCTTTGGCAAAAAATGCCGACTGGGAAAAGTCGGCCGCAATCGTCCGCAATTTGTCGGCCATGCGCGAAAAGATCCGCCAACTGGAAAAAACAATCAAATCGCTCACAGAAAAGTAATAATGAATACCTTAGACATCAACCAGATCAAGCAATACCTCCCTCACCGCTACCCTATGCTGCTGGTAGACCGCGTCATCAACTGGGAGAGCGGCAAGACCATTACCGCCATCAAGAATGTGACCGCCAACGAAGAATTCTTCAACGGCCACTTCCCGAATAAGCCCGTCATGCCCGGCGTATTGATGATAGAGGCGCTGGCGCAGACCGCCGCGATCCTGTCTTTCCTGACGATGGGGCAAAAGCCGGATGAAAGCACGCTGGTGTACTTCCTCGGTATCGACGGTGCGCGCTTCAAGCGTCCGGTGGAGCCGGGCGACCAGTTGAAGATGGAAGTGGAAATCGTGCGCGTGGCGCGCGGCATCTGGAAATACAAGGCCAAGGGCAGCGTGGACGGACAACTGGCGGTCGAGGGTGAATTGATGTGCACGATGCGTACGGCCAATGATGTCCCCATGGGCTTGCCTGCAGGCGTCACCGTCGGAGAGTAAGCATGGCCATCCATCCAACTGCAGTCGTCGATCCCAAAGCCAGCCTTGATAGCTCGGTAGAGGTCGGCGCATATTCGGTTATCGGCCCCAACGTCAGTATCGACGCCGGCAGCAAGATAGGCCCGCACGTAGTGATTGAAGGCCATACGACGATAGGACGCGACAATACGCTGTTCCAGTTTTCATCGATAGGCGGCGCCCCGCAAGACAAGAAGTATGCGGGCGAACCTACACGCCTGGAAATTGGCGACCGCAACGTGATCCGCGAATTCTGCACCTTCAATCTCGGCACCACGCAGGACCTGGGCGTGACCAGGATAGGCAACGATAACTGGATCATGGCCTATGTGCATCTGGCGCATGACTGCCAGATCGGCAATAACACGATATTTGCGAATAATGCGCAACTGGCGGGCCACGTGCATATCGGCGACTGGGTGATATTGGGTGGTTTCACCAATATCCACCAGTTCTGCCGCATAGGTTCGCATGCGATGACCGGCATGGGAACGACGCTGACGCAGGATGTCCCGCCGTTTGTGATGTTGTCGGGCAACCCGGCTACCGCGCACGGCATCAATGCCGAGGGACTGAAACGCCGCGGCTTCAGCCGCGAGCAGATCGCCGCAGTGCGCCAGGCGTACAAGCTGATCTACCGCTCCAACCTGACGCTGGAAGAAGCCAAGGCTGCACTGGATACCGAGCAAGCGGCCTTGCCTGCCGACGAAGCGCTGCATATGCAGGCGATGCGCAGTTTCTTGGACACCAGCACGCGCGGCATCGTTCGATAGTGCCGCCGGTGAACCAGAATCAGCGCCCCATTATCTCCATGGTCGCGGGCGAGACTTCCGGCGACCTGCTGGCAGGCCGCCTGTTGTCCGGCCTGAGGCCGCAATTGCCGGATTCGCTGATGCACGGCATAGGCGGCCCGAGGATGGCCGAACACGGCTTTGTCAATGACTGGCCGATGGACAAGCTGGCCGTGCGCGGCCTGTTTGAAGTGCTGGCCCACTACCGCGAAATTTCCGGCATCCGCAAGCAGTTGCGCCAGCGCCTGCTGACGGAAAAGCCGGATGTGTTCATCGGCGTAGATGCTCCGGACTTCAACCTCGATCTTGAGTTGCAGCTGAAGCAGGCCGGCATCTCTACCATGCACTACATCAGCCCCTCGATCTGGGCCTGGCGCGGCGGCCGCATCAAGAAGATCGCCGCGGCGGTCTCGCATATGCTGGTGGTGTTTCCGTTTGAAGAGCAGATTTATCGCGATGCCGGCATACCGGTGACCTATGTCGGCCATCCGCTGGCACAGGTCATCCCGCTGCAGCCGGACGTCGCTGCAGCGAGAGCCGAACTGGGTTTGCCACAGGATGCGACCGTAGTGACCATCCTGCCCGGCAGCCGCATATCGGAGATCAAATACAATACCGAGGCCTTTATCGCCGCCGCCAGGCTGCTGTGCCAGCGCGATCCCAAGATCCGGATCGTGGTGCCCATGGCCGGCGCCAAGCAGCGTAGCTATTACATCAAGCTGGTGGTCGATGCCGGGCTGGAAGAGGTGCCGGTACTGCTGATCGACGGCCAGTCGCACACGGCGATTGCCGCGGCCGACGCTGTGCTGGTCGCTTCAGGCACCGCCTCGCTGGAAGTGGCGCTGTTCAAGAAACCGATGGTGATTGCCTACAAGATGATGGAGGCTTCGTGGCAGGTATTGCGTCACCTCGGCTACCAGCCATGGATAGGCTTGCCGAATATCATTGAGCGCGATTTTGTGGTGCCTGAGTTCCTGCAGCATGCGGCTTCGCCGCAGGCGCTGGCGGATGCCTTGTGGCAGCAGTTGAACGATGCGCCGTTGCGGGATTCGCTGAAGCAACGCTTTACCGACATGCACCACAGCCTGTTGCTGGACACGGCCAACGTTTCTGCCCAAGCCGTATTAGAATTGATGGCAAGCCGCAAGGCCTGATTTTTGCCGGCAATACCTGGCTTACCCACTGGTTCATCATGTACATAGATTCTCATTGCCATATCAACTTCCCTGAACTGGCTTCCCGCTTGCCTGAAATCCTGGCCAAAATGGAGGAAAACGGGGTCACGCACGCCTTGTGCGTGTCGGTAGATTTGCCCGATTTTCCGCAGGTGCTGGCGCTGGCTGAAAAATACCCGAATATCTATGCTTCCGTCGGCGTGCATCCGGATTATCCGGATACGGAAGAGCCTAGCGCAGAGCGGCTGGTGGAACTGTCCCAGCATCCCAAGATGGTGGCAATAGGCGAGACCGGCCTGGACTACTTCCGCCTGCAGGGCGACCTGGAATGGCAGCGCGAGCGCTTTCGCCAGCACATCCGCGCCTCCAGGATCACCGGCAAGCCGCTGATCATCCATACCCGCTCGGCGTCTGCGGATACCATCCGCATCATGCAGGAAGAGGGCGCAGGCACCGACAAGGGCGGGGTTGCCGGCGTCATGCATTGCTTTACCGAATCGCTGGAAGTGGCGCAGGCGGCGATAGAAATGGGATTTTATATATCCTTTTCCGGTATCGTCACTTTCAAGAGCGCAAAAGACTTGCAGGCGGTAGCCAGGGCGCTGCCGATGGAGCGCATCCTGATAGAAACCGATTCACCCTACCTGGCGCCTGTGCCTCATCGCGGCAAGATGAATGAGCCGGGCTTCGTCAAGCACGTGGCGGAATACCTGGCCGACCTGAAGCAGGTGCCGCTGAAACAGGTGCAGCAAATCACCACCGAAAATTTCTTCCAGTTGTTCAAGATCGCGCATTGAGGCTTGAAAGAAAACAGGCATGCATAAAAAACTCAGCTTATCTGCGCCGGCGCTTGCTCGCCGCATCAAATTTGCGCTGGCCATTCTGATTGCCGCCTTCGGTTTCAGCGCGATGCAGGGCGCCGTTGCCGGCGCCTATGACGACTTCCTGGTTGCGGTCAAATTTGACGATATCAAGGTGCTGAATTCCCTGCTCAAGCGCGGCATGGATCCCAATACGGTGGAAACGCTGCGCGGTGAAACCGGCATGATGATCGCCTTGCGTGAAAATTCCATGAAAGTGTTCGATGCCTTGCTCGCCACAGAGGGCATCAACATCGAGGCCAAGTCGAACAACGGCGATACGG
>Ga0207076_1243_pt1 | contig 11358 bp, 8 predicted proteins | sample Alteio_BWMinHeat_62_FD_153568 | JGI IMG/M metagenome (GOLD analysis project Ga0207076, IMG submission 153568) | Enriched cells from forest soil in Barre Woods Harvard Forest LTER site, Petersham, Massachusetts, United States -... | ecosystem: Environmental > Terrestrial > Soil > Temperate forest >... | reverse complement strand
CAAAAGCCCAGCAGATGTATGGCACAACCCAGATTCCCGTCAATACCTTTAATAAGGTCTGGATCATGGCTGATAAAGCATCTGTGTATGAACATAATCAGACCGCCTTTGTCCTTGATGGTCATTTAAAGGTCATGCTGGAAGAAGATTATTTGTCTTTGCAAAAACATGCTGCGACAAAAGCATTCGAAGATGACAATAAGCTGCATAACATAGGTTCGAATATCGTCCGTCAGATCGTCCTTCCTGAGATTGAGAAGGAAGTTAATCAAGGCCAAAATTTTGCTGCTTTACGGCAGATTTACAATTCTCTTATCTTGGCTACCTGGTATAAAAATAATCTTAAAGAAGCTTTGGTAACCCAGGTTTACGCCAATAAAAGCACTGTTAAGGGAGTTAATTTATCTGACCCATCTGCGAAGGAAAAAATTTATCAGCAATATTTGAAGGCGTATAAGAAAGGCGTGTTTAACTATATTAAGGAAGACGTCCAAACCGGTGGCCAAATTGTTCCCAGGAAATACTTTTCCGGCGGTTTCCTTGTTGACCCTACATTTTCTTTGGACATGGTCACAGATAGAATGCCCCAAGCCAGAAATAGGGTGACAAGGGCATTAAAGAATGCATTACTAGTTGGTATCTCCGTGCTTTTATTATTAAATCAATCAACAGCATCGGCCAATACTTCCACGTTGAAGAATATTGTACCTGCTCCAGCACAAAAAGCGGCTATGGATAGGGCAACAACAGTGCCGCTTTTGGATCAGAAGGATTTGGAGCATATTATTTCTTCTTTTAATAAAAATAGAACTGGCGGCGAGCCGTATTATGTTCAGGGAGTACCCCAATATATCAAGAGTCCGAATGAAAATATCATACTTGTAAGTTATGGAGAAAGAACATATGTAGTTCTAAGAGATGCTGATAAACCTGCTTTCGAACAAGAGGCAATAGCTGAATTAAATAAGCAAGGACTACAATTATTAAGTCGAGGTTATGTTGACAGCTATGGCTTTAAATTGAATAAAGGAGCACTGGTATTGGAGATGGGGAAAGAATCTTCTTCAACTGTTCAAAAGCCGGCAAATGTACCGGTCCCGGAAGAGAAGGTCCGTGTGACTAGGCCCCAGGGAAAATCAAAAATTGCGAGTTTACCGAAAGGGACAAAAAGTTTTGCTGAAATGTGGACTTATTTTACAGCTGTCATGCACGGTCAAGGTCGTACGAAGGATCAAAATCCTTTAGCTTGGGATAAAATTTATGGCCCCCAAAATCATTTTTTTGCATTATATAAAAATGCCAAGCCAGAATATGTAACAGCTGCGATCCTGCGGCTTTCAAAAAAGCCTTTACTTCCCTTTCTTCATGATGTTGTAAATCACCCTCTGGAAGAGCTATTGCCTATTTTTATTAAAGCGATGCAAAATCCTGTACATTTCAAGTATGCGGCAGAATGGCCCAGGGATGTGGAAAGTGTAAAAATGGTAAGAAAATTGCAGGTCGAAATGGTTCCAGGCAATCAATTTAATCCTAGAGAATTTGACGCCCAGGATGAGATGACAGCCTTGTTGTGGCGGCTGTTCACTTGGTGGCATGACATGGATAGGGCAACAACAGTGCCGCTTTTAGATAAGCATGAGTTGCGATATCTTATTGAAGCATATAATAGAAATAGGGCAGTCAGCAGACCTTATATTGTTGATGATGTGCCCCAATATATCAAGAGTCCGAACAAAAATATAATACTTGTCAGTTATGGGGCAAGGACATATGTAGTGATAAGAGATTTTGACGAGGGCCCTGCTATTGATGTTGAGAAGGAGAAGGCTAAATTAGAAGCGGAAGGATTTCAATTGTTAAGCAGGGGTTTTGTTGCGGGATATGGCAATAGTGAATTGCAATGGGGGGCGCAGGTGTTGGAGATGGAAAAAGCTTCCTCTAAAAAACCAACAAATAGATCAGGTCTGCCAAGGAAAGCTCTTTTGACAATGGATGAGATGAAATTTGTTGTTTCATCATATAACTATGGATCTTATACGGCTGGCCAGGGGCAAGAGCCTGAATATATTAAGGGTGACGCACGTACCATATCTATAAGGTTTGGTGAAAGGGTATATATAATTCTTAGAGAACCAGTAGATCCTAGTGGTCCTTATAATAATTCTCAGAAGGTAATAAATGGGTTAAAAGATCAAGGGCTGCGATATTTAAGTATTGGTCAGGTTGGCAGATATGGTGTTAGTGAACTGATGTGGGGGGTGGACGTAGTGGAAGCAGAAAATTTGGCAATGACGGCTAAAAGTTTTTCTTATATGTTTACTCATTTTACAGCTATAAGGCACGTTAATGGTCGCATGGAGGACAAAAATCCTTTGATATGGAATATCTTGGATGGTCTCAAGAATCATTTTTTTGAATCATATAAGAATCCCAAACCAGAGGATTTAAGAGCTGCGGTCCTACGGCTTTCAAAAATGCCTTTCCATGTGTTGTATCAAGAAATTTTAAACCATCCAGATGAAAATGTATTACCTATTTTTATTAGAGTGATGCAAAATCCTTTACAGTTCCAGTATGCAGCGGGCTGGCACCACGATGTAGAAAATGAAAAAATTAGATTTAAACCTAGAGAACTTGATGCCCAAGATGAGATGACAGCCGTGTTGTGGCGTCTATTCACATGGTGGCATGAGATGGAAAATCCACAGACGAGTAGGAAGGACATTGGCACGGAAAGTCATGCAATGAAGGCGGTATACGGTGGTATCGACTTGAATGCTGCGAACATGGCGATGACGGTGACTAGGGATGCTAATGGTGGAGTGAAAATAAATTTTGACCCAATCATGATTCAACGCATTCAACAGCAGGGTGTACAGTCTGCGGTGCCGCTTATTATTAATGTCACTTCAATGAGTTTGGCAGACATGGTTCCTTTGTTGGGATTTAATTGAATCTTTTTATAATCCCCCCCTCCCTAACCCTCCCCACAGGGGGGAGGGAAGTTCAATTTTTTCATTTATTTCATTGATTAGTTAAGCTTGACAAATACCAGCTTTTTGATATACTTTTAGCAGACAGACATTGAGAGTGCTAATTTAAAAATATGGTAGGCCGAATTTCTAATATAAATTAAGGTAACGGCACTTTTCTTGAATCATTTAAAATAGTAAAGCTATGGTAGCTAAACATTCTGACATACAGCAACGCAAAGACCGTATATTGGCGATCGTGATTGGGCGCTATATTAAGACTGTGTCTCCGGTGGGTTCGCAATATATTACGGAAGAACATAATCTTGATGTGTCCCCGGCAACGGTGCGCAATATCCTGGCAGATTTGGAAGAAGAAGGGTATTTATCACACCCTCATACCTCGGCCGGCCGCATGCCGACCCAGCAGGGTTATCGCTATTATGTAGACCACCTAATGGATGAGATCCAGCTTCTGGAAGAAGAGAAGAAAAGGATTTCACAGGAATACAAGCGTCATATGCAAAAGCTGGAAGACTTGATGGAAAAAACGTCCCAGGTGATTTCTGACCTGACGCATTACACCAGTATTGTTTCTTTGGAAGATGAGGATGGGCGTAAGGTCATCTGTAAGGGGACAAGTTATGTGGTGGGTTATCCGGACAGCACAGACATTGTCAAGATCCAGGCGATTTTACGGATTATCGAGGAGAAAGAACGGCTCATGGAATTGATCAACCGCACCCTTGAGAAAAAAATAGAAATTTACATAGGCCATGAAATGGCCCTTAAAGATATGGAAGGTTGCTCCCTGGCTATTTCCCATTTTGAAAAAGACGGGATGAAGGGACGTATCGCGGTGTTAGGCCCCACACGTATGCAGTATGATCGCGTGGTTTCGACCCTCGAGTATATCTCGCAGATACTAAGCCGATAAATCAAAATTATGAATGAAGAAAACGTAAACCCTCAAGAAGAAATTTTGTCTCAAGAAATACCCGTTGAGACGGTGGCGAGTAAGCCCGTAGATGAGGCTGCCTTGCATAAAGATAAATATGTCCGGCTTTTAGCGGAATTTGATAATATGCGCAAACGCCATGAACGCGAACGCATTGACCTGATCAAATACGCGCATGAAGAAGTGATCGTGGAATGTTTGAAATTATATGATGACTTGGAAAGATCGCTGTCGGCATTTAAATTAAAGGAAGGGACGGATGTTAATTTAGTCAAGGGCCTGGAAATGGTTTTCAACAATATGAAGGAAATGATGGGCAGGTATGAAGTCAAGCCCATTGAAGTTAAAGGCAAACCATTTGACCCTAATACCCAGGAAGTTTTGATGCAGCAGGAAACAACAGAATTTCCTGACGGTATCGTGATGGAAGAGTTGGAAAAAGGATATACCTTAGGCGGCCGCGTGGTACGAACCGCTAAAGTAAAGGTAGCGAAAAATTCAAAGGAACAGGGAATATAGTAAAAGTTACAAAGAATATTAATAGTTGAATATTAATGAATGTCATTCCCGCGGAAGCGGGTCCTCATATCGGACACTCGCAGGAGCTCGGAATCCAGGATTCTGGATCCCCGATTAAAACATTCGGGGATGACAAAGGACATGGAGGAATTATATATGGCACGCGTTATTGGAATCGATTTAGGAACATCAAATTCAGCAGCAGCAGCAATGGAGGGCGGGCGTCCGGTGATCATCCCTTCTGCCGAAGGAGCTGGTGTATCATCAGGGAAAGCTTTCCCCTCGTTTGTGTCTTTTACCAAGGATGGGCAATTATTAGTCGGTGAACCTGCCCGTCGTCAAGCGCCGATCAATTCAGAGGGCACCATCTATGCCTCCAAGCGCAAAATGGGGACAGATTTTAAATTTAAGGTATTCGGCAAGGAATATACGCCCCAACAGGCCGGTTCCTTTATCCTGCAAAAAATCAAATCCGACGCCGAGAAATTCTTAGGCGAGACGGTAGATAGCGCGGTGATCACTGTCCCGGCGTATTTTAATGATAATCAGCGTCAGGCCACCAAGGATGCCGGCGAGATCGCGGGTCTTAAGGTGTTACGCATCATCAATGAGCCGACCGCAGCTTGCCTGGCTTATGGTTTGGACAAAGCAGGTAAAGAGCAGAAGATCATGGTCTTTGACTTGGGCGGTGGTACGCTGGACGTGACTATTCTGGAAATGGGTTGGGACCAGGCTGCCAAGGCTGCTACTTTCGAGGTCTTGTCAACTTCCGGCGACAATCAATTGGGCGGTACAGACATGGACAATGCCTTGATTGATTATATCACCACAGAATTCAAGAAAGAATCCGGTGTGGATCTGCGCAATGACAAAATGTCATTCCAGCGCCTGCGTGAAGCTGCGGAAAAAGCCAAGGTGGAGTTGTCCTCAACGGTCGCCACCGAGGTGAATTTACCGTATATCACCGCAGATGCCACAGGTCCTAAACATTTGACCATGAAAATTGAGCGCGCGAAACTCGAGAGCCTCATTGCTCCTTTAGTTGACCGCTGCCGTGGTCCGGTGCGTCAAGCCATTAAAGACGCGTCGGCAAAATTGGGTGAAGACGTCAAGATCGACCGTGTCGTTTTAGTTGGCGGCCCCACCCGTATGCCGATTGTTCAGCAATTCTTGGAAAAAGAAGTCGGCCAAAAGATTGAAGGCGGTATTGATCCCATGGAATGTGTGGCCTTAGGCGCTGCTATTCAGGGGGCCATTATCACAGGGGACGCTAAAGAAGTTTTGTTGCTCGACGTGACACCGTTATCCTTAGGTATTGAAACCATGGGTTCGGTGTTTACCAAATTAATTGATCGCAATACCACCATCCCCACCAAGAAGTCCCAGGTGTTTTCTACCGCGGAAGAGAACCAAACAGCGGTGACAATCCGGGTCTTGCAAGGTGAACGCCAGATGGCCAATGATAATACGGAATTGGGCCGTTTTGATTTAGTCGGTATTCCGCCGGCACCACGCGGGATCCCTCAAATCGAAGTGACCTTTGACATTGACGCTAACGGCATCGTGCATGTCACGGCCAAAGACAAAGCCACAGGCAAAGAGCAAAAGATCCAGATCACGGCCAAGACCAAGCTTTCAGAAGCTGAAATTGAGAAAATGGTCAAGGAGGCAGAGAAATTCGCCGAAGAAGACAAGAAACGCCGTGAAGAAGCAGAGCTCTTAAACCAAGCGAACACCCTGCTTTATTCGACGGAGAAATCCTTGAAAGATTACGGCGATAAAGTTTCTGCAACTGAAAAAGAATCCGTGGAAAAAGAATTAACGTCTTTAAGGGACGCTATCAAGGACAAAAATCACGATAAGATCAAGACAGCCATGGAAAGCCTGCAAAAAGTCAGCCATAAGCTCGCTGAAGAAATGTATAAGGCCACCGCAGCTCAAGGTCAAGCGCAGCCAGGTGCAGGTGGTGCAGAGCAGCCGAATAAGGAAGAATCTGGTAGTTCTGATGAACCTAAGACCGATAAGAAAGACGACGTTATCGATGCGGACTTTAAGGCATCTAGCGACAAATAAAAAAAGAAGAGCCGCAGTTGTCTGCGGCTCCCAGTAGCTAATGGTATTGCTTGCTTTTCCATCACGAAGAATTAATTTAAGTATAGCAGAAGTATTGTTCTTTTCAAGAAAAATGTGGTCTTAAGAAAGTTCTATCGTTCATTCTTAAGGCCTTTAACGCCCCAGGCGGGATTCGAACCCGCATCATTTTCTTCGTGATAGAAAAGCTTTATCCAATTAAGCTACCGGGGCGTTAAATTGATAAACATACTAACATATTTTGATTATTTATCAATATAATTTTGTTAACACTGTTATTCCTGCGTAAACGGGAATCCAAATATGTAGCGTGGACGGCTGACACCGATATATTTTTTCTGCTAAAATCTGACGCTCACGCTGGTACCGTGGTTTCCCAATATAGAGGTCACGCGTAAAGATTAGCCGAAAGCAAGGTTGTCAGATTTCTTACGCAGAAAAAACATATCGGCATCAGCCTTCTAATGGTTTCACTTCTTTTTATACTGAAAAGGAGCACTTATGTTAAATTGGCAATCAACCGCTGAATTAAATGCGAAAGATTTTAAATGTGGTTATTGTTCGCGAGAAGTTGGGGCCCATAAGGGTTATTTTGTGAATGGTAACACTGGATTTATTATTTATATTTGTCCACGTTGTTCCCAACCAACCTTTTTTGTTGGATCTAAACAAACACCTTCACCTATTCTAGGAAACCAGGTAGAAGGGTTACCAATTGAGATTAATAGTTTATATAATGAAGTTAGGGTGTGTACTGGTGTAGGTGCGTACACTGCTTCAGTTTTGGCATGTAGGAAATTGTTAATGAATATCGCAGTGCATACTAAAGCTCCAGAGGGTAAATCATTTATAGAATATGTAGAATATTTAGCTCAAAAAGGATATGTTCCTCCAGGAGGAGAAGTTTGGGTCGATCATATCAGAGCAAAAGGAAATGAAGCTAATCATAAAATTGTTTTAATGAAAGAAAAGGAAGCATTGGATTTAATAAAGTTTTCTGAAATGCTTCTTAAAATTGTATTTGAATTTCCTGCTCAATTTGTTCAGGAGCAACCTGTAACTGTATAATATTTTAGCGGGTGGCTCAGAATTGATGTTCAGGGGCGGACGGTGACGGTTCTCAGGGCTGATCAAGGGAAACCACCAAGAGCTAAGGCTGTGACTTACGCGTTTCAATCAGGAGCACCTGAACAGCAAGTCTGAGACAGGACCCGCGTAAACGACATATACTTGAAATGGATTCCCGCTTATATGTCAATGGCGGACGCGTTCTTTGCTGGACGCGGGAATAACAATGCGTTAGTTAGGAATGACAAGGAATAATGAAAAAAGATTATTACGAAATTTTAGGGGTGCCTCGGACTGCGACGCTTGCGGAGATTAAGAAGGTTTATCGTTCTCTGGCATTGAAATTTCATCCGGACCGTGTTCCTGAAGCTGAGAAAAAGGTGGCGGAGGAGAAATTTAAGGAAATTTCTGAGGCCTACGGTGTTCTTTCTGATCCCCAGAAAAAGCAGACCTATGACCAATTCGGCCATCAGGGCATTGATCAGAATTATACGGCAGAAGATATTTACCGGGGTGCTGATTTTTCGAGCGTCTTTGGCGGCGAATCAGACCTGGGGGATATTTTAGGCCGCATGTTCGGTGCCCAGTTTGATACGGGGGGCGGCTCTTCCCGCGGCAGCAGAAAATCACGCGGTCATGATATCCAATATGAAGTTGAGTTGACACTTGAGGAGGCCTATCACGGGATCAAGAAGGAAATCAAATTTCCTCGCCATGAGCATTGCAAAAAATGTGACGGCACAGGGGCGAAAAACGGTTCGTCTTTGAAAACATGTTCTTCCTGCAACGGCCAAGGCCAGGTGGTCATGGCCAATGGTTTTTTCCGTATGGCCCAAACGTGCCCGAAATGCCATGGTGCAGGAAAGATCATCATGGAGAATTGTCCTGAATGTTCAGGGAGGGGATTGGTCAGGGTGGTTCGTACTGTCGAGATCAAAATTCCACCGGGTGTTGATAATGATTCTCAACTGCGCGTGCGTGGTGAAGGAGAAGTGGGCAGTGGCGGTAATGGGGACTTGTTTTTATTCATCAAAGTACAAAATCATCCTCTTTTTGAGCGTCATGATAAGGATTTGAAAATGGATTTGCCCGTATCCTTTGCCAAGGCGGCTTTAGGGGGCGAAGAAAAAATAAAGACCCTTAAAGAAGAAGTCATCATGAAAATCCCTGAAGGCACGCAAAGCGGTAAGGTTTTTCGCATGCGCGGACAAGGGATGCCGGATGTTCATGGCGGGCATGAATATGGTGATTTATATGTACGCGTGATGCTTGCAGTGCCGAACAATCTTAATAGCCGCCAGCGTGAATTGATGGAAGAGCTAAGCCGTGAACTAGGTGAAGGCAACGGCAAGGGTTCGTTCAAAGATAAATTTAAAAAAGCATTTAAATGACATGAGCACATGAGTTACGGAACGTAACTCATAAGTGCGAATGTCATCCCCGAATGTTTTTGTCGGGGATCCAATTAAGAATTAATTATACTGGATTCCCGCTTCCGCGGGAATGACAAATAACATAGATTGAATGACAAATAACGGAGATTGAATGCCAACTTACGAATACGAATGCCAGGCTTGCGGACATGCCTTTGAAGAATTACAGGGCATGACAGATGCCAAATTGACGAAATGTCCTAAATGCCATAAAAAAAAGCTCGTGCGTATGATTGGCAGCGGCTCAGGGATGATTTTTAAAGGCACTGGCTTTTACGAAACTGATTATAAGAAGAAAACTCCTCCTGCCGGTGATAAGAAAGATTCCCCCAAGCCAGCCGCTGGTAGCACTCCTGCGCCCGCAGCTTCTTGCGGTGGCGGCTGCGCCTGTCACCCGCATTAATTTGACAAGCTCCAAATATATGTTATCCTTTCAACAGATATCCTAATAAATGCTTTTATTTTTTAATCCCATGGATGGACTGGATTCCGAGCACCTGCGAGTGTCCGGTATGAGGACCCGCTTGCCCTTCGGGGCTTCGGCATTTAGCCGAAGGTGCGGGAATGACATTTTTAGAGAAAAATGACAGAACCTTTCAAACAATTTCTTTTTATACTGTCGGCAATTCTTACCTTGGCTATTTTAATAGTGGCTTTTAATGCTGACTATGTTGCCAAATTGCTTGAACGCAAGCCCATGGCTGTAGCCGAAAGCAACCAAGGGGACACGGTCTTAGAAAGCTTTGATTATACCCATTGGCAGCTAAAAAAAGGCCAGACTAGCAAGGAGTACAGTATAACAGCAGATGCTTTAGGTTTCGCAGGAACCTCGTGGGGTATGCTGACATTCAATTGGTTTAAGAATATGGTGGTCTATAATCCTACCATCCAGTTTTTTAGGCATGACCGGGAATTTTCCAGAATTATAGCTGGAAAGGCCTATTTAAAAATCCCTCAGCATAATTATCAAGAGGCATTATCAGAAGGCGCCTTTGTTTTTGAAGATAACCCGCAGCTTGTTTCCAGTAATGGGAAAATACTTACCTGTTCCCGTTTTAATTGGCAGCGCCAGACTAATACTATTAAGGGAAGCGAAGGGTGTCAGCTGATGTCTAATAACGGGATTCTGCAAGTTAATGATATTCTGGTTAATCTTAATTTGGATGTCCTTTAATTTTCTGCATTAAAATCTTAATTGTCAAAATAATTCCGAAATATATTTAAACACATTCATAAGATATTATATATCAATATCTTACATAATATTCAATTGGGTCAAGTGACCTTGACAATGCTTATTTTACCGTATATCCTTTATAGTTCCTAGAAAATTTTAAGCCAGAACAAAAATCCAGGAGAAAAATATGATTTCCATTTTCAAACGTAGTGTTATTTTGACTGTTTTAATGACCTTGACTCTTAGCTCTGTAGCTTTAGCAGCTTTGCCCGCTAATGTGAGCAAAATGACAGCAACTCAATTTAATGCCTATTTATATGCCCAAGTGGCTGCTTCCAAGCTGAAGGTGCAGTCAACACCGTTACCTTTTAATGTTGATGATTTAATTAAAAAAGGTAAATATGATTTAAGTAAAGGGGATGTTCTTGGTTCTTTGGTATCTTTTCTTTTTGTACTAAAGGTTCTAGACTCTAAAAATCAAACAGCTAATTTTTATTCTGCAATAGAGCTGCTTGCTACAGACTATGATCCCACACACCCCGATATTACACCGGTGCTCAAGCAATTGGGGATCATGGATAGCAATGGAATCCTTATTTATAACAACCCTAAAATTACATTACCGGATGTGATTTCTTTTCGTCCTACCCAAGCGCTTCTTGCCGGATGGGGTTCTAATCAGGTAAGTAAAGAAGCAATAGCACAGTTAAACCAGATTAATCAAACTTTCTCAGACACATTCACTGACCCTAAATGGGGTACCTTAAAAGTTGATTATGCTCCATAACCGGCCACGTTCTGAATACTTACTACAGCATGCCCGCTCACTACTTGGATATTCACCGTTGCCGCGTTCCCTACCACATTGCCTGAACTATTGTAACGGTATATGGTGTGGGTACCGCAAGAATCTCCCGCACCTAAAGCCACACGATGTCCCCATGTGCCTAAATAACTGTAAACAACGTAGTTATTATTAGTGAATGAGCTGTCATGGTATACAAAAGCGCTGGCGAACAAATTATTGGCCAAATCGCTGCCGGTATTAATAATTTTTCCACTCTGAGAAATATACCCAAAATTAACCAATTCAGTATATAAAGTGTTTACATCCTTGGTGAGGCCCTTTAAATTGTCCTT
>Ga0207076_1242_pt1 | contig 11394 bp, 8 predicted proteins | sample Alteio_BWMinHeat_62_FD_153568 | JGI IMG/M metagenome (GOLD analysis project Ga0207076, IMG submission 153568) | Enriched cells from forest soil in Barre Woods Harvard Forest LTER site, Petersham, Massachusetts, United States -... | ecosystem: Environmental > Terrestrial > Soil > Temperate forest >... | reverse complement strand
AGGAAATGAGTATTCCCAATACTACATTAAACTGAAACAGGCCCACTAACCGGCCACGCCTGTCGGCGGGGGAAACTTCGGAAATATAAATAGGAGGAAACGGAAAACCAGGAACACATACCAATTATCTGCAAATGCTGTCCCCAATGATGCCAGCAGGTAAGCTATCGCTACAAAATAAAGCGTGTTTTTACGGCCAAAGCGGTCGGAAGGCCTGGAGCCTAATAATGAACCTATTACAGTGCCTATTAAGGCAATAGAAATGGTGAGCCCATGCGCAAAAACCGAAAGATTCCAGAATTGCTGGATGGATTTTTCGGCCCCGGAAATCACAGCTGTATCAAAGCCAAACAAAAAGCCGCCCAACGCGACAACCATGGACCAGGCCATGACAGAATTTTTACTCATAAAAAGGTATTACTATTAATTGGTGAACTGGCGGCAAAGTAGGGCCGATTCAGGGGTGGGGGTTATCAATTTTATTTCAAAATGCAATGAAATTTATACTATAGATAACATGTTGATTATCAATGAATTTATTTTTTATTGATCACTGTTTTGGTATGAATGTTTGACTGTGTTACATCGTATCTCTGACCAGGTTACATGTAAGGCATTCCTCCGCGGCCGACCAGAGGAGCCGGATTTGTTTAAATGATACCTTTATTCCTATCTTTAAGGAGGAAATCCTTTTCCGGCCAATTATTTTCAGTAAAAAACCTTAATTAATATTTGCTATTGTTATGTGTAACAGCGTTCTGTTTATTGATTTTTTTAAGCGGTTTTTCATCATTCTGTTAATTGCACTTAGTGCGGTTAGCTGCAATCAAGCCAAAAAAAAATCCGCTTATACCATTGGATTTTCACAATGTGTGGGCTCCGACCTTTGGCGCAGAACCATGCTGGAAGAGATGAAGACCGAACTCTCGCTACATCCCGGAGTTGATTTTATCTATGCCGATGCCGAAAATAATAGCGACAAGCAAATCAGCCAGGTAAGTAAAATGCTAAAGGATGGTATTGATCTGCTGATTATTTCCCCCAATGAAGCGCAACCGCTAACACCTGTAGTAGAAGATGCTTATAATAAAGGTATACCGGTCATTGTAATCGACCGTAAAACGGCTTCATCCTTATATACCGCCTATGTTGGCGCGGATAATTATGAATTAGGTAAAATGGCGGGCCAATATGTCGGATCAACAGCAAAGGAACCTGTAAATGTTCTGGAGATCACAGGTTTGCCCAGGTCCTCAGCTGCTATTGAAAGAGACCATGGATTTATGGACGGGATCAAAAAATTTCCGAAAGTACAAATCAAGGCCAAAATATACGGGGATTGGCTAAAAGAAGTAGCCGAACGCGAATTACTGAACTTTAAGGCGAATCTGCCCGAAATCAATATGATCTTTGCGCACAATGACAGGATGGCTTCGGGCGCCAGGGAAGTGCTCATAAAATTACACTATCCGGGTAAAATAAAAGTTATTGGGGTTGATGCACTGCCGGGTAATGGCGGTGGCTTGCAAATGATTGATAGTAAAACTATCGATGCCAGTTTGCTGTACCCCACCGGTGGAAAGGAAGCTATTTTGACTGCGTTCCACATACTTAATAAGGAGCCTTTTCAAAGAGAAAATATTTTGCAATCACTGGTTATTGATTCTACCAATGTACAATTAATGAAAATGCAGTGGAGCAAAATGAATAGCCAGCAAGATGATATTGTAAAGCAACGGTCACTACTGGAAGAACAGGAGTCTGTTTATAGAAGCCAGCAAATTGTACTGAATGTTATTGTTATTTCCCTTGTGCTGGCTATTGTATTCGGCGGCCTTGCATTTTATTCGCTGGTCGAAAACAGGAAGATCAATAAAAGCCTTGAAGCTAAGAATATCGAAATATTATCACAGCGTAATCAATTAATGGAGATGTCGGCCAAAGCAGAAGCCGCGACAGAGGCAAGGTTGAATTTTTTCACGAATGTGTCGCATGAGTTTCGTACGCCGCTCACCCTTATGTTGTCACCACTACAGGACATGCTTGATGACAAAAAAACAATGGCGTTGGCGGGGCGAAGCATAACAATGGTGAATCAAAATGCTTACAGGCTATTGAAACTGGTAAACCAATTAATAGACTACCGTAAAATAGAGTTTGATAAGCAAACCATTAAAGCATCCGAAAATGACCTGGTAGCATTTATTAAAGAAATCAGGGATAGTTTTTATGTATATGCACAAAAATTAAACATTCAGCTTTCAGTTAGTATGACCGAAAAACAAATCAAAGTTTGGTTCGATGTAAACATGCTGGATAAGGTTTTCTTTAACCTGATTTCAAACGCAATTAAATTTTGTGGTGAAAACGGCCGGATCAAAATCAACATTCATAAAGAAGATGATAATTACGTTTATATTGATGTAGAGGATAATGGCGTAGGCATGTCCGCCGAAGATACATCGTTAGTATTCAATCAGTTTTACCAGGCAAATAATGCACCGGTAACCGGTTCCGGGATTGGGCTGTCTTTATCAAAGGAAATTGTGCTGTTTCACCATGGCCATATCGAAGTTAAAAGTCAAAAATGGAAAGGCACTACTTTTACCGTGTCCTTGCCGCTTGGTGACGAGCATTTAAGTCCTATGGAAAAGACATTTTATAAAAATGACCTGAGCGACATAAAAGAAGGGGCTAAAATTTACCAGGCGGACCTGGAGAGAATAGCGCCGGAAGATAAAAGAGATGTTTTTGGCCCGCCAAAAGAGTTCTCCATTTTAATTGTTGAAGACAATCCAGATATGCTTGAATATTTAGCCAACAAATTCAGCGATCATTATGAAGTTTATATTGCTACAAATGGTAACATGGCTATCACCAAAGCCTATGAGAAGGTACCCGACCTGATACTTTCGGATGTGGTTTTACCCGGCTATTCAGGGAAAGAGTTATCTGAAAAACTCAAATCGGATATTCGCACCTCGCATATTCCTATTATACTTCTTACGGCACAAGGCAGTATAGAGCACCAGATCTCAGGCATTCAATCAATGGCCGATTTGTATATCACCAAACCATTTAATTTTGATTATTTAATGGTTAACGTGCAAAACCTTATAAAGAACAGGGTAATTCTGCGCGAGCACTTTATCAGCGATATAAGTACTTCAGAAAAGCTTCCCTTATCCAAAAGCCTTGATAAAAAATTCGTTAATGATTTTGCGGGAATTGTGGAGCAAAACTTATCCAATGATAAATTTAACGTGGACGATATCTGCAAAATAATTGGTATCTCAAGGATACAGCTTTACAGAAAGGTTAAAGCGCTGCTGGGTTGCAGCATAACCGAATATATCTTGAATCGCAGGCTAAAGAAAGCAAAATACCTGCTGAACAACGAAAGTTTCACGATTTCTGAGATTACCTACATGGTAGGTTTTTCAAATCCAAATTATTTCTCAACGGTTTTCAAAGCAAAATACGACTGTACACCGAGTGAATTTAAGCGGAAACAACATTCGTAATTAATCGATTATAATTTCCTGTTATAAATTAATTTCTGAGGCAATGTTTAGTGGTGTAAAGCTATGTTTTGCCAAAATTATACTGCCACAATCTCTGAAATGGTAAAAAAAAAATTACAAATTAAAAAAATGACCTGTTTTTATAGAAAGCAATGATAATGGTAATCCAAGCCCCTGTATTTTTAATGCATTAACACAGTTATTTTAACTGATTTTGTCTCAAAAAGCTCTGCCAAAAATACCCTGGAATGCATAATATGAAAAATCAAAAACTGAACTCAGAGCATCAAAAAAAGCAGGTTGGGGGCAGCAATTTCGGCCTTGCAAAATCCAATATTCTCCAATCAAAGCCCTTTGCTATTTTAGGCATGGAATGTCATATTCTACCGCATCATAATTATTCAGTAAGCTAAATTACGGTCAAATAAAAAACGAGTTATTAGAAGGACTTAAGTTATGAATTCTAAAAGGTGTTCAAAAAAAAACCAATTATCATAAATTTTTTATGGGCAATACCGCGATTAGCCTTATTAAGAGCGGCAAAATATCAATGACCGTCATAGACGATAAAGTAAAACGCATACTTCGTGTGATGTACAAAACCCAAATGCTGGGTGGTGCAAAACGTACACTTGGGGCTTATAATACGGCTGAACACCAGCAAACAGCGTTAAAAATAGGTGAAGAGGGTATAGTATTGTTGAAAAATGATGACCACGTGCCTTTAGGAGATTTCCTTAGAAAGTTCCCTAATGATAAAAATTAAAATTTCCGCTGTTAAATTTAAATTATTGTAGCCCTCTCGCCTAAATTTCCAATTCGTCTTAGTTTTTCAATAAATCGGTTCGAAAAAACGCCACTGTGGGGAGCGAAAGCCTCACAGAAATGTGAGGCTTTTTTGTTTGACATGGTCTATACCATTTATACCCTATTCTCTGAGTCAACAAATAAATATTATGTCGGTCAAACTGTTGATCTGGATGCCCGGATTGGTCTGCATAATACTGCTGAGTTTGCCGGTTCATCAACAAAATTTGGAATACCCTGGATTGTTTATTATACCATTGAATGTGAAAGGCAGGTGTCCGAAATTTTTCAATCCGTATTATCAAAGAAGATCTATTTTCGGATTTCTTGTTCCTCACTTAGCCCTGTCTTCGTAGATGCCGATCATCAGGAGCCATGCTCCTGAAATAAGGAACGCGAATAAAACAATGATTGCGATAGCCGCGATGTAAAGCCCTGAGCTATATCCGAGAATAAGGAAAATTGCGCTTATAACTTCTGCGATATAGCATATTGTACCACCTGCAAGACGCGGCACTTTCAAACCAATAGAACTCATACCCGATCTGATAGCTATAACATAGCCCCTGATGAAGATGACTGTTGCGATGAGCCAGAGAACAAGCCACTCAAAGCCGAGCACTTCAAGACCCTGATTCCCGATAAGCGCAAGACCGCAGGCCATGAAAATTGCAACGAAGCCCGTCAGCATGTTAATTGCCCGGTTTTTATGTGTTGTGTTTTGGATGATAATCACGTGATTGATCGACATCGCGACGAAAATCAGACCCAGAAGTGCCGCCGCGCCGCCACCCACCATTACAAAAAAGTTATTCCATTGCTCTGGCATAAAAATATTTTTCCTCAGTTCTAAGTTACAGCAGGTTTAATAATAAGTGCGCTGTTTATGTATCCGAATATAAGCTTTTTTCAGACAAGGCCGAAAACCGTGCGGCTCCTGTTCAAAAAAAATGCTTTATACCGTAGTAAGCGAAATTGATCGTTGTTATGCGTATGGTTATCGGGACACTGGCTAAGATAGAAAAACTGCAACTAACGCGGGTTTTGAAGTGGTGCCCGGAACCTTATAGGATGCGAACCCTATTAAACAACATTTAGTTTAATAAAAACTTCAGTTCCTCTACTATACAGTTCAAATTCTGCACAGTCAGGGCAGCAAATTAAAAAGTGTTCATGTTCACGCAGGAATGCCTGTTAATCACTCAATGTTCATTATTTGCTTCGTCCAAATAGGGATAAGTTTTTTTCGTTCCTGCATTAATTCGCGGAATTCATTAGTATTAAAATAACCCGATTGCAGCGTTTGTGGCCGGGTTAAAAACGGGAAGATGATCATACCCGAAATACTCCATAGTAAATGAACCGGGTGGAAATTGATTTTGCCCTCTGTTTGCAAGGCACGAAGTTGTTTAGCAAAATGTGAGTTTATCAACAACTTCATATTACTTATCAAGGGTAATTTTGTTGAGCCGCCCATCACCTCACTGACGATAAAAAATGGAGTGTCAGGATTTTCAAGCACCTGGTCAATGTAGTAACCTGCACAAGTCTCTATCTTTTGAAACAAAGTAGTGGCTTCATCATTCAGTACTGGTTCTATCTTATTGAAAAGTTTTTTTATTGCTTCCTCCATAATAGATTCGAACAGCTTTTCTTTACTGCGGAAGTAATAATTAACTGAAGCCACATTAATGTCCGCTTCAGCAGCGATGTCTCTTATTGTTGTAGCCAGGAATCCCTTTTTAGTAAAGATCATCCTGGCTGCATCTTTTATTTTTTTTTCTGTTGAATCGCTTTCTGATACTGTCATAATTAACATTGTTTCCAAATTTAATTATTGCCCGACAAATACCTTATAAAAAAGCGACTTTAATGCGCGCCTGAAATTGCCTTCTGGCCTTTTGTAAATGGTGCTAAAAAGAGTAAAGGAATAGCTAAAAGCATCACCAGGCCAACAATCCAATAGGCGTCATTATAGGTCAGTAGTAAACTTTGCCCGTTAATCACACCGTCAATTGCTCCGTATGCCATGCGTGTGGCATCCGAAATGGATTTCCCTTTGGATACAAATGCCTGCACATAACTATTAAACCTTTCAGTAAAGTATGAATTATAGGGGTTGATATGCTCCAAAAGATTATTGCGGTGAATTGCCTGGCGAACATGTATCAATGTAGTTAAGCCAGCGATTCCAAATGAACCGCCCAACTGGCGCATCATGTTATTCAGACCTGTGCCCTGACCTATCTCAGGCCCTTTTAAGCTACCGATAGCTAATGTAGTTAGCGGTACAAAAAGCAATGCCAGTGATATACCCCTGATCGCCAGGGGCCAAAAGAAATCACCTGCACCCGTGGATAGCGTAGAATTGCTTAACATTAATGAAAAAACAAAAAAGAGTACCATGCCTGCCATAGCCAAAAGTTGCGCAGGTATACCCTTATTAAGCATAATACCTACAATTGGCATCGTCATCACTGTAAAAAGGCCGCCCGGGAATAAAAGTTCGCCGGTTTGCTGCGCCGAAAAGCCCAGTAAGCTCTGACAAAATACAGGAAAAACAAAATTTGATCCGTACAGGCCCAGACCTAATACAAATGAGGTGACCATGCCTGCCGAAAAACTTCTGTGCCGCATGATTTTAAAATTGACTATCGGATAGTCTATACTTAACTCGCGCCATATAAAAAGCAGCAATCCTATTACAGCGGTACAGGTTAACACAATAATATAGGTGGCAGCAAACCAGTCATCATCTTCGCCCTTTTCTAATATAGTTTGCAGGCTCCCTATTGATATTGCTAACAAGCCTATCCCCCACCAATCAATCGGTTTGCCCCGACCATCGCTGGGCGTTAGCCTAACAAACAGGTAAGTACAGAAGGCCGCAAGGCAACCAACCGGTATATTAACAAAAAAGATCCACCGCCATGCCGCATGATCGGTAATGTAACCACCTATTGTTGGGCCAATGGTTGGCCCAACAATAGCACCAAGGCCAAATAAAGCTGTAGCAGTACCTACCTGCTCAGGAGGCCAGGTTTCTAATAAAATAGCTTGCGCTGTTGATATCAGTCCGCCACCTGCTATGCCCTGAAGTATCCGGAAACCAATCAGTTCATTAAGACTGTGGGAATTGCCGCATAAAAAAGAAGCGACGGTAAATAAAATAATCGAGGCTAAAAAATATTTTTTTCTGCCAAAAAAGCTTCCCAGCCAGCCCGACATGGGCAAAATGATCACATTGGCTACACTATAGCCCGTAACTACCCAGGCGGCATCGGTTAATGTTGCGCCTAAATTGCCCTGAATTTGCGGGATAGAGACGTTAACAATTGTGGTATCAATTAACTCCAGCAATGAAGCTGTAATTACTGTAATGGTAATGATCCATTTTTTAAATCCTGTTTCGGCCATTTTTTTAAGGTCTTACTTAATAAATAAATTGTTTAAAAACAAAGCAAAATTAATCAATCGATTAATTTAAACAATTGTTTGAAACGAGTGATTTAATTTATGGCATTTTTATGACTTCGCGCCGGGGGTTATGCGAACGAGATACTGGAGGGGACGTTTTAATAATAATCAGGCACGGAACAACATTGAATTATTTTAATATTGATCAGAGGATCGCTGGTTTGAGTCCAGCCTAAGGATTTTACTTATCTACCGATGTTTTTAAGAAGTTTCAAATTGAATGCTTAAGCCAATGTCAATATAGATGCTGATTTAATTAAAATGCGAAAGGCCCCTGATTGATCAGGGGCCTTCGAAGAATGCGACATTAATTAGCCACGTCATTATTTTCAATTCCAACCCTGTTTTTATTTATCTGGTCTTTCAGGCCGCCGAAATTATAATTTAAACTGATGCTGAACGACCTGAAATAATTATGGCTTTCGTATACCTGGTTAAACTGCGGGCCAAAGGTGGTGTTTATGCCATTACGGTATTGAGTGAATGGATTTTTAATACCGCCGCCAATACTGAATTTATTTTTTACGATGTCTTTATTAAAGTTAAAGGCGCTGAAAAAAAATCCGTTAGTATAGCCCTGTAACCCGGTTGGATTACGACTGTTTAAACCCAGGTCGGCATTCAGGGCCCAGCCATGGTTAAGGCGCACAACATTTGAGAGTGTTATGCCATACATTAAAAGGTTATTATTTACCGGCTGCCCGTTGGCCTGGCCACTTAGCCACAGGTACATTGCATTACCGTTAAGGCTTGCATTATAAACACTGTTTACCGGGTAGCTTAAGTTAAAATTGCCGCCGGCGCTGCTTGATTTTCCGGTATTAGCATAGGTAACCTGGGTAATTTGGGTAGCGGGATTAAAGTTCACCACCTGCAAATCCAGGTTGTTCATGAATGAGTAATCGAGCCCGATATTAACTGATAGTTTTTTGTTGCTGCTATATCCAAACTGCAGGTCGTTCAGCAGCACCGGCCTTAAGTTGGGGTTGCCGGTAACTTCATAATCGGGATTTGAGCGGTCGACATAAGGATTCAACCTGTTAATACCCGGCCTCCTGATCCTTTGCGAAAAACCGAAGTTAATATTACTGCCGTCTTTAAAGCCTTTGCCTACAGCCACGGAAGGAATAACATTTAAATAATTTTGATCGGCAACGGAGGCTGTGCTTGAAAAATCAGCGCGGATCACGGTTTCTTCCAGCCTCACCCCCGCGTTGATGTTCCAGCTATTTAAATTGAGCTGATAAGAGTTGTAAGCGCTGAATACATTTTGCGTATTGGTGAACGAATTTGACAACGCAGCGTCTGTTTCGTATTGGCCGGAAGCAGGATCCAGTGGCTTGTATTCAAAATCACTGCCGTTGCTCCTTAATATCGTTTTTAAGCCTGCCTCAATATTTAGCTTTTTTACCGGGGTCACAAAATCAACCTGGAGGGTATGTTCTTTAAACTGCTCATGATCTGTTTGCGAAAAATCCGGGGTAGTAAAGTCCAATCGGTTATTAAATTCATCGCTGCCGTTTTTGTTATTTAAATTGGTGCTGTACATGTATGAAAAGGTAAGCAGCCTGTTTTTCATCGCTTTAAAACCCATCTCGTAATTAATTCCTGCATCTATGCCATAGCCGGTGGCTTTGTTGTCATTTTCAAAATCATATTGCTGTAAAAGTCCGCTTGAACCTATTAATTGAGACGCCTGCCCGGAATGACCATTTACCCGGCTGCCATTATAATTTAATTGAGCGGTTAACAGGTTTAAGGTATCTATCTGGTAACTAAACGCCGTACCGAAATAAGCTGTCTTATTGTTTGAACCCTGGGTACCCTGCTGATCAAGCGTTGTGCCGCTGGCATCAACACGTTTATTGGTATTAGAGGTTTCGGGCGAATTATTAATGCTCCCGCCGCCAAAGGCCGACATCCCGAATTTACCGCTTTTGGCCGTAAACGATCCGCCAACGCCGGGACCGCCAACCGGGGCACTTTCGTTAACATTTACCGATCCGTTAAAACCATCATTAATTTTCTTACTGGTGATGATATTGATGATCCCGGCTAAGCCCTCTGCGTCATATTTGGATGGAGGGGTGGTAATTACTTCTATCCTTTCTATGGTGGATGCGGGGATACTTTGTAACACTGCCGTGAGATTGTTTTCGAGGCTGGCCGATGGCTTGCCATTAATAAATACCCTAAAGCTGGAATTACCTTTCATTAATAAGTTGCCGTCGCCGTCTAATGACAGAAAGGGTATTTTGCGCATCATGGTAAGTACGTTATTGCTTTTACTTTCGGGGTCGGCTTTCAGGTCGTATATTATCCTGTCGGCCTTTTGCCTGATGATTGGCCTGTCAGCAGCAATGGTTACCTCTTTCAGGGCGGTCGCCCTATCGCCCAACCAAATAGTCTTCTGGTCGATTGTTTTTGATTGAAATGTCGCCGAATCGATATGAATGACTTTTGTATTATAGCCGATTGCATTTATAAATAATGAATAGGACGCCGGAGCAACAGCAGGAATTTTAAAAGAGCCATCCTCTTTGGTAACCGCTATTTTAATGGTTTCGTTATTCATATTTTTAAGCCTTACTGTTATCATAGATAACGGCTTTTGGTTTACCGAATCGGCCACCATGCCGGTTACCTGGCATGCGGTTAAAGTTTGACCGATAGCTTTGATATTTTGGGTAAATAATACAGCAATAATCATGGTCAGCTGTATCAACGTTTGTTTAAATTTCATGGTGATAATATTAGATTGGTGGATTTTTGGACATGACAATTCCCTTAAAGGCATTTGTCCTTTTTAAATTTTATAAGCTGTAAAAGTTATAGGGTGCTTTCCGGAAGGAATTATAGTGACGTGTTATTTTTCTGTTTCTTCAGGAAGAAGTAATAAAGCAGGAAACCTATGGCTATAAAGATCATTTCGATGCCATAAGGAACTGGCGAATCATCTGCACTGTAGGGTATAAATTCCATCACTACAAAACCAATACCGGCGCTTAGCAGTAACAGTCCCCATTTCATGGCTTCGTTTCTGGCGCCGGATAGCAGGGCTAAAAATTTAAGGCTTGTCTCATCTAAAGGACCTGCGTCAATTATCCTTTTCTTTAGCCTGTAATTGTACAGCGCAAGAATGAATATGGCGATGAGAACAAAAAATATAATAATGATGATAAAGGGCATTAACTGTTCCATGTGTTTTCGTGTTTAAGATCTTTTTCAATTTTTTCTTTCAATAATTTGCGGGCCCTGAAAAGGTAGCTTTTCACCGTGCCCTCGGGTATGCCTGTAATTTCCTCGATTTCTGTAAGGGAAAATTCATTCAGGTGATACAAGGTTAGAACCGTTTTATACTGGTGGGGCATTTGCTCAATAAGCTCGTTAACATAAACCGCCGTATTCTTTTTTATCAGCTCCTGCTCGGGGGTTTCATCTGTAAAATGATAATTGTCTATATTTTCGGGATATTCGTAAGGCGAATTATTTTTATTCTTTTTAACATAGTTTACTGCAGTTAAATAAGCTATCCGGGCTATCCAGGTAGATAGTTTTGACTGAAACCTGAATGAAGGCAGGCTAT
>Ga0207076_1239_pt1 | contig 11545 bp, 9 predicted proteins | sample Alteio_BWMinHeat_62_FD_153568 | JGI IMG/M metagenome (GOLD analysis project Ga0207076, IMG submission 153568) | Enriched cells from forest soil in Barre Woods Harvard Forest LTER site, Petersham, Massachusetts, United States -... | ecosystem: Environmental > Terrestrial > Soil > Temperate forest >... | reverse complement strand
GCTGATCCGGCGGCTGTCGGTTATAAGCGAGCTGATGTTATATTCTTTTACAATATTGCCCTCCGCATGGATGATCTGCTGAATTGCCGAAATAAGATACTGATTACTGGACATGGGTACGAATTTGCTTATATTTCTGCCAATAGAAGAATTTTTAACGAATTTTGGTTTTAATGGAACAGGCAAAACCGAAAATTATTTTGGACGAAAAGGCAGCATACGCAAAAGCGGAATATTTTTGTGCTTACCAGGAACGCGCCCAGCAAGAAGTGAGGGATAAATTGTATGAGTACGGCCTGTATCAAAACGCGGTTGAAAACATTATCAGTACGCTGATAACCGAAGGTTTTATCAACGAAGAACGCTTTGCCAAAGCCTACGCCCGTGGTAAATTTAACCAGAAAGGGTGGGGGAAGATCAAAATAAAGCAGGGATTGAAATTTAAAAAAGTCCCCGATGTGCTGATCAAAAAAGCATTGCTGACCATCTCCGGCGACGATTATATCCAGATGTTGCAAAAGGTACTGGCCAAAAAAGCGGCCCTGATTACCGAAAAGAATGCGTATAAACGGAATTATAAGCTGCAGCAATACGCCATGAGCAGAGGTTTTGAAGCGGATTTGATAGCAGACGTGCTGAAGGAATTGGTTGATTGACCATCAACGGAAAAACTTATGAAGTTTTTTTAACTTCGTAAGTTTGTTATTTACAATAACTTAATCAACTCAATCTAACTTAATCAACCAATCAACCAACCCAAAAACAAAAAAAGTAAAATTATCCCTTGCAGAATATTCATTTCTGTCTATATTTGCACTCCGCTAAGCGAAAAAGAAATTTAAGCGTAGCAGAGTTCTTAAAATTGCGAAAGTAGCTCAGTTGGTAGAGCACGACCTTGCCAAGGTCGGGGTCGCGAGTTCGAATCTCGTCTTTCGCTCAAATCCCTTCCAAAAGAAGGGATTTATTGTTAAAAGGTTAAATCGAATAACCTTGCAGATGCCGCGGTTCGACCCCGGCTCTGGGTACTAAAACACTCGCTCGGGTGGTGGAACTGGTAGACACGCAGGACTTAAAATCCTGTGCCCGTCAAAGGCGTGCGGGTTCGATTCCCGCCCCGAGTACAAAGCCCCGATTTCGGGGCTTTGTTGTATATTTAAATCATGTTTTACACCTATATCTTGCAATCCGAAAAAAGTTGACGATATTATATTGGTCACGCTGAGGATATTGATAAAAGATTGGAGCGCCACAATACAGGAAAAGTAACAGCCACCAGGAATAAGGGCCCGTGGGTCATAAAATATTACGAAGAATACGAGAGCAAAGCATTGGCTAATTCAAGGGAGCTTTACATTAAATCGATGAAGAGTCGTGTTTTTATTGAAAAATTGATCGTCGGGTTTCAAAAAGATATTTAAGGAACTGGTAGACACGCCCCGATTTAAATCGGGGTGCCCGTCAAAGGTGTGCCCCGATCAGATCGGGGCCCCGAGTACAAAGCCCCGATCTTCGGGGCTTTGTTGTTTTATTACCATCCGATTTCCGCCGCATTTTGGTTTAGCGTTCCATTTTTTCACACGGAACAGCCGGTACGTTGTGAAACACGCTCATTATCAAGATGTTTCATATTCCATAAATTCGGCCATTTTCATAAGTTTTTGGTAATCAACGTTATAAAAATGGCCTTTCCAGTAATATAGCTGTAATTAACTGGTTATCAACTGTTTGGTATTTAAGGGCAAAGCATAATGTGTCACGTCCTGAAAAAGGTTTACACTTTTTGATGATTAATCCTGTTTCAAGTTTACACTTTATTTTAGTCCTGTAATGAGTTTACACTTCTATAAAGATAAAGAATAACTGTTGTTGTTTGCTTGTCGTGTTGGAATGTGGGAAACTCCTTCAGTTTTCCATATTTCAACGCGTTTTTCTTTTTTTGCTTCTTTTTTTCTTTTTGTTATCTCCTTTCTTTTTGTTGAAAACTACACCATCACTTTTGCTGATGACGGGTTAAACAGATTTCTCCACCGGCGCTTGATCGGGCCGGTTTGCGTGTGTGCCTTTTCCGGTGTCATCATATCCACGCTGCTGTGCGGCCTCATCCGGTTGTAAATATCGATGGCTATTTTTGCCGAACACTGCGCTTGATTAATATTCGAATAAGCATCTTCAAGCAACTCCTGCTTAAGTATCCCGTTCACCCTTTCTGCAATGGCGTTGTCTTTGGGGTTGCCGCTTTGGGTCGTGCTGATATTGATAGTATTAGATTTTAATAAGGTTACATAGCCGTCGCTACAGTATTGCGAGCCACGATCGGAATGATGTATTAATGGCTTATCGCTTGCCCTCCCTTTTAACGCCATTTCCAAGGCTGTCAGAGGCCCCTCTGCCGACAAATCAATATGCATACAGAAGCCAACAATCTTACGGCTATAAGCATCCGTTATCAGGCTTAGATAAGCGAACTTCTTCTTTCTCAGACGTATGTAGGTAATATCACTTACCCATAACTCATCTGCGCGGCTTAACCTGATGTCCTTTATAAGGTCGGGATATTTCTTCATCCAGTGATTGGAATCTGTTGTTTGGGGCTGACTGCGCCTTCTCTTTACAATCAGCAAATCATTTTCCCGCAACAAGTCAAAAAGCAGATCCCTGCATATATACATGTCATGATCTTCCATAAATGGCTCCATCATTTCATGCAGTTTTCGGCACCCAAGCCGCGGCTGAAAAGTACGGTGACAGAGCACTTGCTGGATCAGCAGGTCCTCTTCAAGCGACTTTTTGCCCGCTATTTTCTGGTATTGATAATACGCCTGTGGCGAATGACCAAGCAGTCTGCAAAACCCACGAAGACCACGTGAGCAACTTCGCATTTTCATTTGGACCGCCTGGTGCCATGTTTTTTTCGCAGGTCGATACCGAGCTCCTTACTGGATATATCGAGCATAAAACCCTGTAACTCGATCAGTAGACGGGCCTCGCGTAATTCCTTTTTCAGTAGATTTATGTCATCGGGTATCGGTAATTCTTCCTTCACCACCCGGACAATTTCTCTGGCTTTTTTCGGCTTATTATGTTTTGACATCACAATACGATGTACCTGATCACGGGTTATTCCGTACTTCTCCGCTAATATACGGTAACCTAATCCTCCTTCATTGTGATCATATAAAATAGCTGACACATTTTTATTCTCCATTTTTGGTTTACTTAATGTGTAAACCTATTTCAGGACTAGACAATGTGTAAACCTATTTGAGGAAAAGACGGGGTATTAAGTGAAATATACTGATCGCCTTTTTTATTTGGGTACAACATTGATTGTTGTACCCGTCACAAAATACTTTGTCATCCTCATTATTAAATAATCTCATTCATTATATTTGTTCAACCTCAAAACGGCATTAATGAAAGCAACAATAAAAGCATCCCTGAATGGTATTGGCAACCACGATGCTGATATTAGTTTATTTAGAGACCGCAAGAGGCTTACACAAAAGTTGCATGGGGTAAACAGTGCACTTGAGCGTCTACCAATCAGTGAAGAAGACATTTCTAAATTCAAAACAAACGTCAAAAGATTTTTAGAAAAAACAGAAAGTAAAAGCAGCAATGAAGAAATAAGAGTTTTGATAAAAGAGCTTATTAAAAATATTGACCTCATAACTGGCTATAAACCTATTGAATTGCCTTAAAGACATGGAAGTTATTTGCATATTGATGTTATAAAGATTAACCAGGCATCATAAGTTAACGGCAATATTTGCTGTCATACCAACATCGTACGCAGGGGCGTCGTTGACAGACCCCGCTGGGACAAAAAAGTTTGATATCATGCTGTCAATTGTTTAGCACAGTGTTACCTGTTGAGAAGATCATAAATTTATAAAATGTACCCGTTATTGAAAAAATATCTTTCCAGAGATATCACTATTACAGATGAGCAGTTTAACGCGGCCTGCAATGTTTTTCATTTAAAGAGGACTAAACGCAATCAGGTTTTAGTGGAGCCTGGCGATATTTGCAGGTACATGTATTTTGTCAATAAAGGGTGTTTGAGGATTTTCTTGCTGGATGCTCACGGCAAAGAATCAACTCGCTTCCTGGTACCTGATGGCCGGTTTGGCACGTCCTTTCCGAGTTTTATTTTACAGGAACCTTCATTGGCCTATGTGCAATCTGTGCAGGCTTCCGAACTGCTTATAATAAATTATGAAGACTTCCGGCGGCTGCCTGATTTTTTACCCGGCTGGGAAACCGCTTACCGTAACATCCTGGAGCAGGATTATATAGATTCGATCAAACGGATTGAAAGCCTAATTACCACGAGCGCAACGGAAAGGTATGCCTTATTGATTAAAGATAACCCCGGGCTGATAAAAATGCTGCCTACAAAAATCATTGCCGATTACCTGGGAATCAGCCGGGAAACGTTAAGCCGTTTAAAGAAACGGGTTTAATTTGGTGACAAATGTCACTTATAGCTAAGGTCCTGATGCGTTGTTTTGTAATTATTAACAACAATCAAATTTACAATTATGAAACTGCTTAATATTTTATTTTTCTGTGGGTTGAGCCTGGCTTGTAGTGCGCAAAAAACTCAAAATGGAACTCATCCTGCTGATCTGCAGGATGGCATTAAAACTGCTGACCCGGCGAGTGTTGGCATAAAGCCGGCTGTCCTTGAGCAACTGACCGCCAAATTAAAATCAGATTACTATACTAATATCCATAGTGTGCTGATCTATAAGAACGGTCACCTGGTTTATGAGGCTTATTTAGCGGGAAATGACGAGAACTGGGGCGAATCCACTGGCTTTACCCAGCATGGGATAGCCGACCTGCACGATTTACGCAGCATAACCAAAAGTGTCGTTTCGGCCTGCGTGGGCATTGCTGTTAGCCGACATGAGATCAAAAGTGTTGACCAGAAGGTGTTCGAATATTTTAAGGAATATGCTGCCCTGGACACAGGTTTGAAAAAAGATATAACCATCAGGCAGATACTCAGCATGACCGCCGGTTTTAAATGGAATGAAGATGTTGCCTATGATAACCCACAGAATAGCGAAATACAAATGACAAAGGCCGCCGACCCTGTTAAGTATATATTGAGCCAGCCTGTGATCACGAAACCGGGTACCCAATGGAATTATAACGGCGGAACCGTCCAACTACTGGCTTACATTATAGAAAAAGCAACAGGAAAACCGCTGGACGAATACGCTAATGAATATCTTTTTACGCCTCTGGGTATAAAATCCTTTTTCTGGCATAAGTTGCCCAATGCCAAAGAACCCGAAGCGGCCTCCGGTTTAAGGCTTCGTTCAAGGGATGCCTTAAAATTTGCGATCTTATACCAGCAAAACGGAGAATGGCAGGGTAAACAGATACTGCCGGAAACCTGGATTCAGCAATCCTTCTTTAAATCGGCTACGATTTCCCCCGAATTGGGCTATGGCTTTCTTTTTTGGAAATTATATCCGCCTGCTGCTTACAACGTACCCGATCTGACTGTAGCCGTTGGTAATGGTGATGAGCGGCTGTTTTTTGACAATAAAAACAAGCTGATCGTATTGGTCACGGCGGGTAATTATAACCTGCCAAGTAAGTACTTTGGCGATAAAAATTCCACGGCAATTCTCAGAGACTTCGTTTATCCTTCATTCGTTAAGTAGCTGACGCGATCTAAACTTTTTGACGGTTTTTTAAACCCATTCCAGGGGCGAGTGCAGCGCAAAGGCCAAAAAGGGGAGAGGCACTCGTGTTCACGCTGATAGGTAACCAATTATTCAGGTCATTGCACCAAAGGTTCAACCAGTATAATATCGATTAAGCCAGGCAGCCCGCAATAAATCCTCGATCTGTTGCGAAGAAGCGGGCTACCTGTCAGCGGGGCACGAGTGCTTCCACCTCTTTTACCCCGCGCCGACACCCGCGCCTGACTTGGGAACTATGAAACTGATAACTACACGGCGGCTGGAAAAGAAATATAAAACTTGCTCCCCACGTTTTCCTGGCTTTTCATCCATATTTTACCTTTATTTATTTCGATAAAATCGCGGCAAATTCTGAGGCCTATGCCGGTGCCTTTTTCATTTGCGGTGCCTAAAGTTGTATGTGTTGTAAAAGCAAATATTTTATCCTTATCGGCGTCCTTTACTCCCATTCCGGTATCTTCTACAGATAAAATGATTTTATCATTTTCGATATAGCTGTTTATACTAATTGAGCCGCCGTGCGGCGTAAACTTGATAGCATTTGACATTAAATTGCGCAGTACAATTTTAACCATTTCACGGTCTGCAAATACACGGGTGTCAGCAAGTACAAAATTATTAACAAACAGTTTTTTTTGTGCGATATGGTTCTGTAGGTCATTTATGTTTTCGGCTATTAACTCATGGGCGTCAAAAGGCAAAGGATTAAAATTAAAACCCTGCAATTGATTTTTCGACCATATCAATAAATTATCAAGCAGTTCGAGTGTATTTATAATGCCACTCTTTATTACAGGAGTGATTTCGGCCATTTCTTTGCTATCCAGGTCGCCGGCCTGCCATAAGGTAAGCATACTTACTACCTGCGTTATGGGGCTGCGGAGATCGTGCGAAATAACGGAAAAAAGTTTATCCTTAACCATGTTACTATTTTCAAGCACCATATTTTGTTCATTAATAATTTTATTTTGTGCCTTTACTTTGTTGTTGATGTACTTGAAATAAATCAATCCGCAGCAAATAACAATTATCCCAATCACTAAACCCGCCAAAATGATATGTTGATTGTTAATAATTACCTGGTTTTTTTCCCCGGCAAGGCGAAGTCGCTGGTTTTCGTCTTCCCGCTTTTGCGATTCAAACTTTACGTTGTACAATGCCACTATCTTGTTTTTGTTCATATTTATTAAACTATCATTCAGTTTATTGTACATTGAATAAGCATGTAAAGCGGCGCCATAATCTTTCTTTGCCGAGTCAAGTACATAATACTCATAATAAATTTGAACCCTGTCGTCAACATCGCGCGTTTTTTTGGTCAAAAGGTCACTTTGTATTAATGTCTCCCGGGCTTTATTATAATTTTTCAGTGCAAAGTAAATCCGTTCCTGTGTTAAATAAATCTCGGCCAGGTCCTTTGCTTCAATATTGCCTTTTGCTTTTTGAGTGGCGATAACTTTGTTGCAATAATCCAATGCAGTTTTGTATTTCTTTTCCTTCAAAAAAACCGAAGCCAGGTTCGCATAACAAAACGGCAGGTAGTCGTCGTCCTTTGTCTTTAGCGCTAACGCCAGGGCTTCACTGTAGCTGGCATGTGCTTTTCCAATTTCACCCGTTCTTTCGTTAATATCGCCAATATTGTTCAATAAAACTATCTCCAGGCTGGCCCGGTTTAATTTCCTTGCGAACTGGAGCGCCTGCGAAAAGTAGGACATCGAAAGCTTGTAGTCTTTAAGATCATGATAATAAACGCCCATGTTGGTTAAAATGCGGGCACAATTCAACTCATCGTTCGATAGCTTAAAAATCTTGTAGGCTTTGTTAAGGTATTCAAGCGCCAGCGGGTTGGCATTATCCTGCATGTACACCGTACTCAATCTCCTGTAAGCATAACCCTCACCCGGCAAGTATTTTAATTGCCGGGATAGTGCAATTGCTTCTTCCGAATAGTTTTTTACAGCGTCCCAGTTATTATCATTATAATAACTGAAGGCTAAATTGTTAAGTATTTTTACGCGGTTTGTATCAGGTTTGGGATGATTTTGAAGTATTTTTTTTAAACTATCCGAAGTGCTTTGCTGGGCACGGGCGTTCTTACTTAAAATAAGAAATATAAAAAATATACCTAATTTAACATTTACGCTCATGAAACAGTATTAATTAACTTATGCTTAAGCAGTGTATACGATTATGAAGTCATTAAGTTTTCTGTATTTCATCAGATTGAATATCAGTCGGCAACCCCGCCTGTCCAGGTGTGGCACCTGGACACATAACAATTTAAGCGTCCCGCTTAAATTTAAATCAACGTACTTGAAATTTGTAATGTAAAAATAAACAAGCCTCTGAAACATGCTACCACTCAGCGGGACACGGGTACTTCTACCTCTTTTGCCCCGCGCCTGAATTCAGGCGGCGTATGAAAGTACCGGGTTTGTTGTTTTTATACCGATTTTATAATGCGGCCAAAATTGTAAGCTTATTTTAGCTATTTTGGAATTTTGAAATAGATGCTACTCAGATCCGTCATATTTACCGGTGCTATTAATGGCCTGTTTTTTATCCTGCTGTTGAAGGTTAAACCCAAAAATTCGGATAGTGACCGGATCTTAATGGTATGGATGGGGATCATTTCACTGCAATTGGGTTTTTATTACGATAACTTATCTGCCAATCCCATTTTTCCGGGTTATTTACAATTGTTAGGTTTCTCGCTGCCGCTAATTAATTCCCCGGTGTTTTATTTCTATATCCGTTCTTTATCTGTTGGGGCCGGCTTTAAACGAAAAAACATACTGATCCATTTGCTGCCATTTTTGATTTTCAATTGTATTGCTTTTTTTCTTTATTACAACAAGCAGAATTATCTGTATATGAAAGATGGGTTTCCGCATTTTAGCAGTGCATTAAATCCGGCGGTTACGTATTCCTTAACTGCTTTACTGGCACTTGTTCCGGGGTACTACGTTGTGCTAAGCTTTGTCCTGCTTTTTCGGTATCAAAAGCGACTGCCGGACAATTATTCCTACACAGAAAAAATAAACCTCAACTGGTTAAAATGGATTGTTATTTCGCTCCTTATTCTTTTTATTGGCTTATTTCTATTTATTAAATATGGGGTGAGTTACGGGCTTGTAGGTTACCCTAACCTTTTTGCAGTTGTTGGGGCTATCCTTACTATTTATGTTTTTTTTATTGGGTTCTGTGGTCTGCACCAGGATGCAATATTTAACGGCGATATAGCAATCCGGGAAGATCTTAATGAAGACATCATAGCAGCAAACTATAAAAATTCGGGATTGAACGATGAAAAGGCAGATCAAATTTTTATCCGTTTAAAACTTCATATGGATAACGGGAAACCCTTTTTGAAAGAAGATCTGAGCCTGGCTATGCTTGCAGGTGAATTGGGGGTCACGGCAAACCAGCTTTCGCAGGTGATCAATCAAAAGTCCGGGTCAAATTTTTTTAATTTCGTCAACGGTTATCGGGTAGAGGCCGTTAAAGAGAAATTTAAAGACCCAGCATTGGCCGCTTATTCCATATTGGGAATTGCTTACGATTGCGGCTTTCGGTCGAAGTCATCTTTCAATAAAATTTTTAAGGAAACCACGGGCCAAACTCCTTTGCAATGCCGAAAGTCGGTAAGCTCCTGAATTTACAGGTCTTTCCCTACCTTTCCGGACGATTGCCGTCTGTTTTAGACTTTCCTTTGTTAAAAAAATCAGCAATGGAAAGTCTTTCAGTTATTCACAAAATCAATATCGCGGTACACATCGCAGCGGGTTCATCAGCATTAATTGTAGGTTTAATAGCAATTATTGCAAGTAAAGGAAAAAAGTTACACCGGCTAACCGGCAGGTTATTCCTGATGCTGATGACTATTGTTATCTTAACCGGATTAATTGGGGTTTTTGTATTCGGTAGAAATACTTTTTTGCTGGTTATAACTGTGTTGAGTGGTTACCAGGCATTTTCAGGCTACCGGGTCATAAAAGCGAAGTCTAATATCCCTAAGTTCACTGATATATTTGTATGCGTTATAGCATTGGTATCTGTGCTATACTTCCTTTATTATTTCAAATCTATTGGGATGATTTGGTCGCCCGTAATTATTTACAGTACGGTAGGCTGGTTGTTTTTGATGATCGCCTATGATCTTGGCAGATACTTTATATCCACCAAAATATATCGAAACCTATGGATACATGAACATATTTTAAAGATGGTGAGTGCCTTCACTGGTTTAGTCTCTGCCTTTTCAGGAACGGTTTTCCCACACTATCAACCCTATAGCCAGTTTATCCCATCTATTTTAGGAACATTAACCGCAATCGGCTTTATGATAGCTTTTGCCAACAGAAAAAAATATGTTGATGTTAATTTAAAAACGATTGGATGATCTTCCCCAATTCCCTCTATTTCAGGCGCGAGTGTGCAGCGCAAAGGCCAAAAGAGGTGGGGCACTCGTGTCCACGCTGATAGGTAACCAACTATTCAGGTCACTGCACTCGCCGGTTCAAGCGTGCCGCTTGAACCTAAAAAAATGTAAGCGGGACGCTTACATTAATGTTTTACTACAAAGAAGCATACCGCATGATTATTACGGCACAAGGCCTCAACTACCTGATAATTTTGTCCAGCCCAAGTCATTTGGCGATGTCAGCGAGACGCTGACAATGGTTTGGGTTCAAGCGGCACGCTTGAACCGGCATAGGGACACTCGCGCCTGAATTGGAGGAACGAGGGATTCCTCTTCAATCGCTAACTTCAAGCTTATATCCCTTGCCGCGAATAACAACAATGTTGATATTGGGATCAGGTTCCAGTTTTTTTCCCCTCGCCGGTTCAAGCGTGCCGCTTGAACCTAAAAAAATGTAAGCGTCCCGCTTACATTAATGTTTTACTACAAAGAAGCATACCGCATGATTATTACGGCACAAGGCCTCAACCACCTGATAATTTTGTCCAGCCCAAGTCATTTGGCGATGTCAGCGAGACGCTGACAATGGTTTGGGTTCAAGCGGCACGCTTGAACCGGCATAGGGCCTGAATTGGAGGAACGAGGGATTCCTCTTCAAGCGTTAACTTCAAGCTTATATCCCTTGCCGCGAATAGCAACAATGTTGATATTGGGATCAGGTTCCAATTTTTTTCTAAGTTTTGATATAAACATATCCAGGCTGCGACCCACAATAACGCCTTCATCTTCCCAGATCTCTTTTTGCAGCCGGCTTCGCGCTATAGTCTGGTTAGGAGACAAGGCGAAAATAAGCAGCAGGCGCGTTTCAGTTCCAGTCAGGTCTATGGTCTTTTTATTTATTACCAGTTGCCGTTCCTGCGCATCAAACAACACCGCGCCAAAAGTGAATACCTTGGTAAACTGATCTTTAGGTAAGGTGTTCTGTGGCTTAAAAGGTCTCAAATAAATGAAACCAACAAATGCCAGAAATGTCAGGCTGCCCAGCAGATATCCATTCTTTGCGATATTTATGCCCGCCGGTTTAAATTTAATGTTGATCATGTAACATGCCGTCGGTTGCTTCCTTCCATTACATGCTACAATATCATCTTTTTTATTTCCGGATATAGCAAATCCATAGGCTACACTGGCGTCGCCACAGTTCAAAACGTTAACAATATAATCACGTGTGAGTGTATCTCTGGCTAATAAACGCTTCGTAGTGTTCACCAGGGAGTCCGGTTGAAAAGTAAAGTCATTTTCAAACCTGATCTGGTATTCATTTTCTGCGATCTTTTTTACCGGGAGCACCCTCGAAATACTGTCGCCAGACTGTAAGAGTAATTCATGCCCGATC
>Ga0207076_1236_pt1 | contig 11730 bp, 10 predicted proteins | sample Alteio_BWMinHeat_62_FD_153568 | JGI IMG/M metagenome (GOLD analysis project Ga0207076, IMG submission 153568) | Enriched cells from forest soil in Barre Woods Harvard Forest LTER site, Petersham, Massachusetts, United States -... | ecosystem: Environmental > Terrestrial > Soil > Temperate forest >... | reverse complement strand
GCAGAAAATGGGCTCCGGAAAATACCATGGCCGCTTTTAGAAAAAGCCTGGAAGCCAGTGTGTTTGGCATTGAGCTGGATATTCACCGATGTCTTACCGGAGAACTGGTAGTAATCCATGATGCTGACATCAAGCGCACCACCAATGGTGTTGGATTGGTGAAAGATATAAGTCTGGATGAGTTGAAACGGGTCAGTGCCGGTTTATGGTTTGGTGAGGAGTTTAAACAAGAGCGTTTGCCGCTTTTATCAGAAGTGCTAGAGCTGGTGTCCGGCCAAATTATGATCAATATTGAGGTGAAAAACACCCCCATTGAATATCCAGGTATTGAGGATGAATTGCTTGAAGCTTTAAGTGGTTACCCCTATTGGGACAAGATTCTAATAAGCTCTTTTGATCACCGGTTGATTTACAGACTGCATAAGAAAGAACCAAAGCTATCACTGGCGGTGCTAGCAGATGCTCTTTTACTTGATGTGACAGAGTATGCTGAACAATTAGGAGCCAAGTACTGGAATCCTAGCTTTCAATCCATAAACGCTGAAGCAGTAGCTGATGCCCAAACCGGTGGTTTGGAGGTTTATGCCTGGACTGTAAATGAACCACATGACTGGGGTTTAGTTACATCCATGGAAGTAGACGGTATAGTGACTGATGATCCAAAAGGACTTATAGATTACCTTAAACTTTTGTAGGTGGAGGAATGGCTGCTTTAAACTTGCTACTTTTTACAGTAAGCAAAGAATTTATTTCCATAGCTAGGGTGAGATAAGGTAAAAGCGTGTAACTTACCATAGAAAGATCCATGAGGTGTCGTCCTGTCTGGGCCTTCAATTCTCCTAAAAGTTGAAATTGGCTCCGATCTGGGATAACGGTTTTGAATACTCGAAAGTCGTCCTCCAAGGAACGCAAGCGTTGTTCCAGCTCCAATTCCATGTTTCGATCACGGCGAAATTTAGTAAGCAAAACCCCAAGAATTTCCAGTTTTTCATTAAGTGGTGGCTGTCCTTGGACAATTTCATGCACTTGCTCCAGCATGCGCTCTAATCCGGTCAAGCTTACGATAGAAACCATGGTAGGAATGATCACCCAGTTAGCAGCTATAAGACCATTTAAAGTGAGCATTCCTTGATTAGGTGGGCAATCAATGATTATGTAATCGTAGCGGTTAGCAATAAACTCCAAAGCTTTAGATAAAATGCGTTCAGGCTCATCTGATAAATTCTCAGGAGTGCTGTCCAGAGTTACCTCGGTCATTATTAGATCGCTGGAAGCAGCTATCAAATCAAGATTATCTCTAATGTGAATTAGGCAAGTTTCTGCAGATTGTCCTGACTCGTATATAGAAGCCAGGTTATTTTCTGTGGAAAATTCTTGCTGGGACTCATCTAATTCAAGACAATAAGTTAGATTACACTGTGGGTCACTGTCCACCAATAAAACATGATGGCGCAGCCGAGCTAGAGCAACACCAAGATAAGCAGCAGTAGTAGTTTTAGCTACGCCACCTTTCTGGTTGGCAATGCACAAGATATGGGTTTGATGCGGTTTCATTCTTTTGCTCTTATTGGGCGGGGATAAATTTGTATTGCTCTGGAGTGCCTACGAATGGTACCGGCGGGCGAAAGCCCGTTTCTCTGTTCTTGTTCCTACCGCATTTGTTGGCGGACAATATTGGACACGAATGGTATTTCCGCATACTTACCCAGAAATGACCAAATCATCCCATATATAAGCAACAACCCGCCAGCTTGAAAAATTATGGATATTGCCCAAGACACAATACTGGAAATTTCATTGCCAGCTTGTGGAGCCACCCAGGAGAAGATAGTACTCAGTACAGTAATTAATGCTGAGCTTGCCCAACTCAATATTACTCCTAAAATACTTAGCACAATTGACTGCAAAAAATGAAAACGGAAAAATGGAGAATGTGCTCCGCTACCACCTAGTACAGTATACAAAATGCCGGCTAGTCCAAAAGTAAGATAACAAATGCCACCAATAATGCGTTCAAGTGTGGTTGGCTGATTCAGGTTTATCCAGGGCATGATGTCTTGATTTTTTGGTTGAAGTTAGCAGTTAAAAACTTTACCAGGTCTTGAGAGGAAATTTTTTCCTGGCTGCTAGTCTTAAGATTCTTAAGTAAAACTTGTCCAGTTGACCACTCATCATCTGTAGCAATGACTGCCCAACCAGCACCGGATTTATTAGCTTGCTGAAGCTGCCGGCTTAACCCACGTGCTGAATTACCCTCTGGTGGATAGTCCAGATCGCAAGAAATGCCAGCTTGGCGTATTGTTAAAGCTAGATCCAGAGCGCGAGCAGGATCAGGGCTGACTACAAATGCAAATACTATCTGGGGATTACTTTGTTTGGATAACAAAATGAGACGCTCCATGCCTAACGCCCAGCCAACTGCTGGTGTGTGCGGACCACCTAAAGTCTCAACCAAGTAATCATAACGTCCTCCACCCAGAACGGTAGATTGTGCTTTGAGGCGAGGATCATTAGTTAAGATCTCAAATACAGTTCGAGTGTAGTAATCAAGCCCTCGTACCAGACGATGATCAACAGTATGTTTGATTCCAAATTTTGAAACTAACTGCAACAATTCATCCCAATGCTGCTGACAGTTCTTGCATAGATGATCTAAGGATGTAGGTACGTCATGATATTGTGCTTGGCAGTTTTCATTTTTACAATCTAGCATGCGTAAAGGGTTAGATTGGAATCGCTCCTGGCAGTCTGTGCACAATTCTTTAAGTCGATGAGAAAGGACCTTTAGCAACTCTGCTTTGTAAAGAGGACGACAATCAGGACAGCCAATGGAGTTAAGCTTTAACTCTAGACCAGAAAGCTCAAGCTTCTTGAGCAACTCTGTACCCAAGAAAATAACCTCTGCATCAATCAGTGGACCTTCACTTCCAAAAGCCTCTACTCCAATTTGATGAAATTGCCTCTGACGGCCAGCTTGTGGACGTTCGTAACGCATCATCGGCCCGGTATACCAGAGCTTTACGGGAGGAGATTGCCTGTGCAGTCCTCCACTTAAATAAGCTCTGACTGCCCCGGCAGTACCTTCCGGACGTAAGGTCAAGGATCGCCCAGAGCGGTCAGTAAAGGTGTACATTTCTTTGTTAACAATGTCGGTATCTTCTCCAACACCGCGCTTAAAAAGCTCAGTGTGCTCAAAAACCGGCACCCTTATTTCTCCATAGCCAGCATCTTGAATAATATTGCGAGCTGTATTCTCTAGGTACTGCCACTGCGGGCTTTCTTCTGGCAAAATATCATGAGTGCCCCGCGGCGGCTGAATAAGTTCTGGCTTAGAGTCTAGTGAAGTCAAGATTGCTTAAGAATGAAAAGTGACCAACAGCCTATAACTCTGACATATTTAGGCTTCAAGTGCAATTGTTAGTATTGAGGGAGATAAGAAACGCTATGTTTAGAAGTCTTGTTCGATATAATGCCACTACCAGCAATGGCAATTTAAAGTGTCTCCTATTTAATATACGGACAAAATAAAGTCTATTATCCTGAATATATTACTTGCTCTTACTACCAGTACTATTCTCACCCAGTTTTCGCTTATAAGCTGCTTGTAGCTAAACTAACCAGTCGCTAATTGGTTATATCCGGCATGCTTAATAATTCGGACAAAAATCTGTAGGTACAATAAATGCCAGTCACTATTTGTCTTGACCGGAGGCTTAGATTGAGCTGGAGGGTGAGGAGAGTTATCAGTTTTGATTGGAGCAGTAGTTATTTTGTCTGATGAGTCGTAGTCTACTTCCATCAATTGTCCCTGAGGATTCATGAATTGGGAACGGACTCTAGCGAGTCTGCACTGGTTAGCACCATTGCAATAGTTCCCTCCAAGAGAGGGTCCCGCCCTTTATGGATTAGGTAACGGCTCGGTTCCGCGCTCAAGGATGTGCAGGTATGCGCTGTAGACAAACACGCGTCCGCGTCGTTTACCGGTTATTTCCCTTACCAGTCCAGCTTCTTCTAGTTTTTGCAGTGAGGATGTTATTGTGGGAGTGGATAACCTCAAGGCTTTAGCTATTTCTGGAATTACGGCTAATGGCTTGCGCTCAAGATAGCGATGCACTTGTAATGCCGAACCGGCACCTCGTCCTATACTGGCTATTCTAGCCCGGTCTTTTTCGATGAGAGTCAGGATCTCACGTGCCGTTATTACTGCCTGTTTGGCAGTGTCATGTACACCGTTTAGGAAAAACTCCAACCAACTTTCCCAATCACCAGATTCACGGACGCTATTTAACAGGTCGTAGTATTCTGTTCGGTGAATCTTGAAGTACAAACTCAGATAAAGAACAGGTTCGGTGAGTGTCTTTTCCGCACATAACATGAGAGTAATAAGCAATCTACCTAACCTACCGTTCCCATCAAGAAACAGGTGTATAGTTTCGAATTGATGGTGTACAAGGGCAGCCTTTACCAGCACAGGTAGCTGATGTTTTGGGTCATGTATGAACTTCTCTAGATCACTCATACATTCCATAATTGCATCTGGTGGTGGTGGCACAAACCCGGCGTTGCCTGGACGGCTCCCACCTATCCAGTTTTGGCTCTTGCGAAACTCTCCTGGTGCTTTCTTGCCACCACGCGCACCGGACATAAGGACTCCATGAATCTCTTTTATGAGACGCATAGAAAGTGGGAAGCCACCCTTTATGCGATGCAGACCATACTCCATAGCTGCAACGTAATTGGAGACTTCCTGCACATCATCTAATGGGACACCAGGTGCCCCTGCGCTTTCAAACAAGAGTAGATCGGATAGGGATGATTGGGTCCCTTCTATTTGTGAAGAAAGCAGCGCTTCCTTACGAACGTACATATACACAAACAACTCTGTATCCGGCAGAATAGTAGCCAAGCTATCAAGACGCCCAACCGCTTGGCTGACTTTCTCCAACAGCGTTTGAAACTTATTTAGTTGAAGAGGTGGTTCTGGTGGTAATGGACGGGGAATGTAAGCGTAATATTGCTCCGGACCAGCTCCTGACGACTTGACCTTATGTCCTATTCGGCTTTTCAGCTCTTGTTTCATGTTATTAAAGGAGTCTTTAATAAGGGTTGTCCTTATTAAAGGATACAGTCTTTTCCTTTAATAACAAGTGTTTTGGTCTGGTTGACTACTGATATCAATTAAAGCTGGCTATATCCCACACGCCTAATAACTGGACAAAAATCTATAAGTGTACTGCTGGATTGATAAGACGTTAATCTCTATTTGTTTTGCTTGGAGCTTTGGGTTGAGTTGGAGGATCAGGAGGATAGAAGGGATTATTGAGAACAGGTCCTTCATACACTGTCTTTCCCTGTGGATCTATATTTACTTCCACTGTTTTTCCCTGGGAATCCGTATACATATAAATACAGCTGCTGTCTGCCTGAGCACCATACTCACGGCTTACATCGAGAGGAGTAGTTTGTGAGTTAGCAGAACCTGCTGGTTTAAACACCATCAATGACAATAATCCCTGATCATCAGTCAAAAATGTCCGAGTTGAGCCATCTTTATATTCAATCTCCTCCCAGGAGCGTGGATTTCGGGGAGTAGAGGCATGAAAATTTGTGATGGTGTCTGTGCTAAGGTTTTTCCAGGAAGTATCACCATATTCTGGAAAATAAGTTTCCTGCGTTGGTGCACCAGTAGAGCCTGCATGCTTTAGATCGAAAATCTGATTGCCTTGAGCATCTATCCTAACATCCTGGACATTAGCATCGGTTACAAAATCACCTTGAGAAGAAAGACTACCCCAAGTGTTTCCCTGCTTTAACTGAGTGTAAGTAGAACCCTGATATTTTTCAACAATTTGGCTTAACCCACCTTTTGAATCGTAGCTGTAATCTTCAATCTTGCCATTGGGATATCTAATAGAAGTAATTTGCCCATCCTTATTCTTTTGAATATCGGGTTTGACATTCGTGTCCAGTTTCCAGCCCCCGTGAATTAAATCCGGGTTGGAGTCCAGTGTTTGGTAGTTCTTGTCATTGAGTTTAACTAAATAGCTTTCTTCTTGTGTAATTTCTGGAGCCGTTGGTGTTGGATTCCCTTGCCCTTGGAGAGTACGTTCGGCTATGCCATACATTGAATCACCAAACTGTACGGTATAAGTGCCACCAATGATAGGCTTACTTGATAAGTTGGCAGCCTGTTTTTCCCAAGGCACGGCGCTAGACAAATTAGGGTCTGGATGCCAGACTTCATCAGCTAATCTTTGACGAGCTGCAGAATTTTCTTGTGCACCTAATTGTGTTTTATCGCTGGGTTCTAGTGGTTTACTCATAGCGCTGCTCCAATTTAATGAGATATACCCTTATGGGATAAGTCATGGATAGATTGGTGCAATTTATTTTGTGAATTAATCTAATTCATGTTTAGTAGGCTTTTGTCCTAATACTTCCTGGAAGAGAATTAAAATAGCTGGGTGTCCGGGAAAATATGATTCAACTTCCAGAGCATTTTTTCTATTGCTATCAGCTATTGTTTTTTCTTGAGGAGCTAGCGGTATGGTATTAGTTTCAGGTAACACTACTTGCGACAATAAATCCATGTTGATATACCCCCTGGGGTTAGCAGAGTTTCTAGTAATTGATTTAAAGAGAGCATAATTGCTGACTGTCTATATCCACACCGATATAGAATTGGACAAAAAAGCAGCCAAAATTCTACAACAAGCTTGGTACCGGTAGGCGAGATGGTACCGGCGGGCGAAAGTCCGCATCACTTTACTTATTGCGCAGCGGATATCTTTGCTGCCGTGTCTATAATACGAGCTGGTCCGTCGTACAGAGGGCGTCCTTGAGAGTCCAGATCTTTTTCTCTGGCTTGTCCTTGAGAATTGGTATAGGTGAACCCGCAGCTACCATCAGGCCAGAATGAGTAACTATCAATTCGAAGAGGCTGTTCTGTAGGTGGATTTACGGATGCTTTTAAATCGCTTGACAGGAAGGTTATGATTTGATGACCTTGTTTGTCATGCGCGAAAGTCAATTTTGAGCCATCTGGGTAGGTAATCTCTTGTATGATGTCAGATGAGTTTCTCGAAGATCTGGTAAGGGTGCTGGTCTTGAGATTTATAGTGGACTGTGAGCCATCGGCAGAAATGATTTGTTGAACTGGTGCACCACCGTACTCGAGTTTATAGATGATGTTACCTTTGCTATCTACCTGGATGCTTTTAATGCCTCCTGGTGAGGTGATGCCACTAGTTATATCTGTCCATTGTCCATCTTGATGAACTAAGATAACCGTATGGTTCTCTCCGTAATGTTGAACTACTTCGTTTAACTGGCCAGAAGAATCATAACCAAAGCTGGTGTTGCGTCCATCAGGATACCTTACGGTTAAAACTCGTCCTTTGGCCAGCAAGACCTCTTCAGTATTGTTCTGAGGAGTGTCTGGACCCTGGTAGTTGAGAACTTCTTGGCGGAGCCCTTGTAAAATATCATTTGGTTTGTTGGCTTTATTGCTTTTTGATCCCTTTGAAGACTTGGTTTTATTCAAAAAATTCATCATTATAATTATTGCTCCCGGGATTAATTTGTCTGGCAATTTGTATCAACACATTTCTTGTTATGTACCATGCACAAAGCCTACTTAAACAGGCTTACCGATTGTGTTTCAGGTTGTATTCTGAAATACAAAAATTAATAACCCCAAAAAACACATTAAGCAGAGGTACACTGAAAGTAGTAAGAAAATTGTTTGTGTGAGTAGATATGGCTATAACCCATACTTATCAAACTAAGCACACTATTAGTCCTTACACTATTTTGGGAGTTAAGGAAGGTTCCTCTCAGCATACAGTGACGCAAGCATGTCAGCATCTGTTAAGACGATTCAAGCAGGAGAGCCTTATGAATCATCCTCAATCGTGGGTGCAAACTCAGCTGGCATTAATGGCTATTGAGGATGCTTATAAACGGATTGTAGAAGGTGATCCAGAGCTTTCATCTGAAGAAGCCGAACAATATTTGTGTGAAGCATTGCATCCAAAGCTGGGGCAACTCCTGGTAAATTCTGGGGTTATTACCTTTGAGCAATTAGAGGAAGCTGTTACTCAACAAAAAACTCTTGATTTGTCGCTGGGTGAAATATTAAAAAACAGCTCACTTATTACTCAAATGGAGTTGGATACTTTCTTGTTAAATCAGTGCCTTATTAATCTTCCTCCTGATTCTCCATATGCTTTAGGGCAACGACTTCTAGGGCTCGGGCTGATAACCGATGATATGCTGTGCATTGCTCTTCTAGAGCAACGCACAAACAATAAATTATTGGGAGAGGTACTGGTGGACCGCGGGTGGCTGTCACAAGAAATACTGGATGTGCTTATTGAAGATCAATCAAAATACGAGGATACTGGTTATCGATCATCCATATCATCCGGAAAATAATGTCAACTGAACCCAATACTGTTAATCCACCATTTTCTATCAATCTTCCTGAAAATACTATTGCTATTAATTGGAGTCCGGATTTAATTGCAGAGTTGACTAAGCTCGGGCAAATGGATTGCTTATTTGATGTGATTGTGGTTAATGTGACCAGAGCCGGTTTTTTGTTTCCTACAGAATTGCTATTGGAAGCTGGGCGGTTAACCCCTAATTTGCTTCATCTTAAGGGGATGCTGGTATTTGCTAGTAATAACCAAATAGTAGCAATAATCAAAGAGTCACTCAGCGGTGATTTGTCTTTACGGATCTTTGATCATCTTTTTCAGCTATATGACTATTCTCCCTTTGCTGCCTTTTGTATCCAGCAAGTTATTAGTCCTGAGCAACATTTGCATAAAAGCGATCTTGAGGAACAAATATTGATGTCCTCAATTCCAGTTCTAACTCAGATGGGCATTAAGTTAAAAGCATCTCCAGGATCAAATTTGGGGCGTAACCAGGTGCTTGCTGCCATAGATAACTACTCACCACTAAGTAGTGTAAGGCAGCACCTGGTTGACTCTACAAGAATGACTTGGGAGGAAGTCTTGGCAGAAATTAATGCTTTGGAAAAATTGCGGGCGGTTTTCCCGGTTTTTACCAAAGTATCTTTTCTTACGCATTGTTTTCGCCACCAGCTTGCCTTTAATCTAAAAGAATATTTGTTGGCTAGCCAGATAGTTACTTCTGAACAGCTTGACGATATTGATTTTGATCAACAACAAGATAATGGGAAATTGGAACTTGGTGCAAAGTGTGTATCTTCTGGGTACTTATCGGCACGGCAACTGGAAGTTATGCTCCAGGAAATATCTTTTTACGGGCACAATGTTCAAGAAGCTAAGCCGTTGGTAGCAGACAGTAGCCAAACACAAAAACAATCATTAGTAGGACATTTAGGCACCACTGAGCCATCAGGTCTATTGCAAATTTTATCTACCAACCGCGAAACAGGTGTGCTTTCTGTAGAACAAAGAGACCAGCTATTCCGAGCAGTTTTTAATCAAGGAAAGCTTACCCATGCTTGTCTTAGAGGTATTGCAGGAGATGCGGCCATACTTGAGTTTGCTTCTGTCTGGCGGGAAGGTGCTTTTGTGTTTGCTCAGCGTGAAGTACCAACTGATTTTTCTCTTGTTGAAACCCAGGTCAATAAACCCCTGGATAAATTATTACTGGATGCTGCTCTATCCAGGGACAATTTTGAGGTAGTGCTTAAGAAATTGCCAGATGGTTTTAAGACTATTTTAGAAAAATTACCAGATACAGAAGAACTATTTGTCGAGAAGTCCATTAAAGATCCATTATCCCAAACAGCAGATGTAATGCTTTCTGACAAATTGGTGCAGGTGATGCAGCGTATATGGCAGGCTTTAGACGGGTTGATATCTATTGATACTGCTATTAAAGAACTGAGGGATATAACCACAATGGAGGCTATTGCTGCCATTGATCGGTTGTTGTCGCTGAAATTGCTCATAGTGCCGAATGAAAATTGCCTGGAGTCTTTGGAAAAATTCCGTTGTGTGGTGGCAGAAGTTGGTCAACACATTGGGCAAGATAGAAATATAGCCCTTTTGCGTTTAGGGTTGCAGACCACGCAGGGTTACTCAGCTAAGGCACGGACATATACTATAGGAGCTGGTGCAGAAATAGGGATTGATCTGGCAGCAGCTCGCTTGAGTGGAGTTTTACTTACATCTTTAGTAAAGGGGCTGGAAGATTGGCAGGTCAAGTACATAGAGTATGTGAGCCAGGAGATGGATCGAGGTGTTTTAAAGCAGATCATTTATCCAGTACACTTAAGCCCTGGTAGTTAAAACAACTTGACTGGAAAGTAAACGGGTGATGGGGCGGATACATATAATAGCAATGGTTTACATAATAACTGCAGCATTTTCTCCAGGATGCTATGCAGAGGTTGTGAATTGGCTATCGGAAAAGCCAGTAATGCAGCTAGCATCAGTGCGATTTTCACCGTTGGGCCGGAAAGTAACTGTCCCGGAGCATAGAGTGAGTCTGGCTGTGGCAGGTAATCCTAACACTCCAGCGGAGGTGCTTCTTGAGCTTGCTCAGAGCGACTCTTCGTTGATAAGGCAAGCAGTAGCAGGAAATCCTTATGTCCCTTTAGCTATCCAGCAAAAATTAGCTCAGGACCAAGATGCAGGAGTAATAGAGGCATTAATATCCAGGAAAACACTCCCCCCTGAAAATATTTTATTGAGTATTATTCATGGACAAGAGCCAAAAATATATGAACTGCTGGCATCTAATCCTCATACACCACCTTCAGTATTACGTCTACTATCTGAAGTTACACCAACTACGGAGTTTTTGCTGTTAGCTCTGGCACGAAATCCGAACTCACCACCAGAGGTAATAAAACGGCTGGTTAAGACAGGTGATCGTTTAGTGCGTACAATCCTCGCTCACCAGCAAAAGCTACTACCGGATACTTGTCTTGCCTTGTGTCATGATGGAGATCTGGGGGTAAGGGCTTTTGTGGCTGCCAATCCATCATCTTGTGCTGATGCCCTGGTTACTCTAGCGGCAGATTCAAACTCTACTGTTAGGAAATGTGTAGCTGGCAATTCATCAACACCATCTACGGTGCTTGTAAAATTAGCTGCGGATCGTGATGTGAGGGTAAGAGCTGAGGTAGCGGAGAATCAGCACTCACCTTCATCAACCTTTAATGCTCTATTGCATGATCGCTCCACCAATGTTCGTCAATTTTTGGCTGCCAACCCGGCAATTCCCAGTGAAATAGCTGAAGTGCTGGCTGGAGATCCCAGCCCTATAGTTAGAGCAGCTCTTGCTGGTAACTTAAACCTAAAGGAATCAGTGCTGCTTAGGTTGTGTGTGGACAATGAGATAGCTGTCTTGCAAGCTGCAGCTGCTAGGAATAATTTGAGCCTGCAGGTAGCCAACCATCTTTGTAACAGTCAATGGCCATTGGTGCGAGCTACTCTGGCCCTTAACTCATCCTTGCCGGTTACCATTGCTCAACAACTAGTAAAGGATAGCTCTAGTCAAGTAAGAGCAAATCTGGCAGCTAATTCTAATTTGCCGGAAGAAGTTTATCGTAGACTCTGCCAGGATTCTGATGAGAATGTTCGTCATGTATTGGCCATGAATGTAGCTGTGCCATCGCAACTATTGGCTGGGCTAAGTGAGGATAGAAGTTTGGCAGTAGTACGTGCTTTGGCTTATAATCGAACCTGTGACTCAGAAACTCTACTCAAATTGGCTGCTCGT
>Ga0207076_1235_pt1 | contig 11763 bp, 6 predicted proteins | sample Alteio_BWMinHeat_62_FD_153568 | JGI IMG/M metagenome (GOLD analysis project Ga0207076, IMG submission 153568) | Enriched cells from forest soil in Barre Woods Harvard Forest LTER site, Petersham, Massachusetts, United States -... | ecosystem: Environmental > Terrestrial > Soil > Temperate forest >... | reverse complement strand
TCAGGATCTTCCAGCATTAAATTTGCCGCCTACGAATTCAATAGCGCGCTTGGAAAGTCACTGCATGGTTCTGTAGAAAATATACAAGCTGCGCCAACATTGAAAATTTTTGATGCAAATGATGCAATTATTAAGGAAGATAAGTTTAATTCGGATGCTGGCTACGCCTTTTTTTTTGATTTACTGTTATCTTCTTTCGCCTCTAACCGATTTAATTATGTTGTATCTGCGGTTGGCCATCGCGTTGCGCATGGCGGACCTCAATATACAGCACCTGTTTTAATTACAAATAAAATTATTCAAGATTTAAAAGAATTTATTCCTTTCACCCCGTTGCATCAACCTTATAATTTAGAAGCCATCGAAAGTATACAGTCATCCTATCCAAACCTCCCGCAAGTTGCATGCTTCGATACCGCTTTTCATAGGACGCATCCGGACGTTGCGGATTATTTTGGGTTACCGCGTGATTTAACTGATGCAGGGGTGCGTCGTTATGGTTTTCATGGATTATCTTATGAATATATCATGCATAAAATCAGGGAGATGGATGAAAGTAAATATCATAAACGCATTATTGTCGCTCACTTAGGCAATGGTGCGAGCATGTGCGCTATCAAGCAGGGAAAAGCGATTGATACCACCATGGGATTTACAGCGCTGGATGGCTTAGTTATGGGTACGCGCTGTGGCAGCCTGGATCCAGGTGTTTTACTTTATTTGATGCAACATAAGAAAATGACATATCAGGGAATTCAAGAGATGCTTTATAAAAAGAGCGGGCTTTTAGGTGTGTCTGGTATTAGCAGCAATATGAAAATACTGTTGCAAGATGCCACAAAACCCGCAAAAGAGGCAGTTGAATTATTTGTTTATCGTATTCGTCGTGAATTAGGTGCATTGACTGAGGTTCTGGGTGGATTAGATATTCTCATCTTTACAGGTGGAATAGGGGAACACGCATGGCAAGTGCGCGAGCGGGTGTGTGCGGATAACGAATGGTTAGGTATTAAAATGAATCCAACACTTAACAAAAATAATCAAACCAGCATTAGCGACGCCACAAGCAACGTCGAAGTACTTGTTATTCCTACAAACGAAGAATGGATGATTGCAAGACAAACGTATGATCTAATTAATAAGGAATAAGAAAATGCCACAGAAATTACTAACAGGAAAAAAAGCCTTAATTGTTGGCATTGCTAATGAAGATTCCATCGCTTACGGTTGTGCGCATATGCTGAAAGAGGCAGGCGCTGAGCTTGCTATCACTTATTTAAATGATAAAGCGAAACCATTCGTTGACAAAGTGGCAAAGGAATTAAATCCGTCTATTTATACAAAGTGCGATGTCACCAATGACACTGACCTAAAAGATGCGTTTACAGAAATCGAGTCTAAATGGAAACATTTGGATATTTTAATTCATTCCATCGCCTTCGCACCTAAAAGCGATTTACAAGCGCCTCTTAGTGAATGCTCTAAAGAAGGATTTTTGCTCGCCATGGATATATCCTGCCACTCTTTTTTACGAATGGCTCATTTAGCTAAGCCACTTATGAAAAATGGTGGCTCGTTATTTGCGATGTCCTTTTATGGTGCTGAAAAAGTCGTTGAAAACTATAATTTGATGGGTCCAGTTAAGGCCGCGCTAGAAGCATCCGTTCGCTATATGGCTGTCGAGTTGGGCCCCCAAAAAATACGCGTCATTGCATTATCACCCGGCCCAGTTAAAACGAGGGCAGCGTCTGGATTGGATAAATTTGATGAATTAATGCTGCGTGCCAGAGAAAAATCGGCATTGCAAACGTTGGTTGATATCTATGATGTTGGCGCGATGGTGACATTTCTTGCCAGTGATTATGCTAAAAATATCACAGGCGACACGATTTTCATTGATGGTGGTTATCATATTGTTGGATAAATGATAAGGAATTTTATGTGGTGGATTATTTCTAGATTTTATCTGATTGGTTTTATCATCGTATTGATGCTGTCTATTTCTATTCAATCCTGTAAACAAGAATCTAAAAAAACGGAAGCAACAGTACCTAAGTTAGTAAAAACATTTACCATTAGCCAGAATCAAAAAGGTCTCACTCGGCTTTTACCTGGCAAAGTGCATGCGAATGAAAAAGCCGACCTTTCATTTCAGATTGCGGGGACGTTGATAGAATTTCCAATAAGGGAAGGGGTGCTTGTTAAAAAAAATCAATTAATCGCGAGACTTGATCCGCGTGATTTTGAAATCAATGTAGAATATGCGAAAGCAAAATATGAAAACGCAAACACAATGTTATCGCGTTATAAAAAACTACTCGAAACAAAACATGTGTCGCCTGCGGACTATGATCAGAAAAAAATGGAAATGGAAACGAGCAAGGCGGCTTTAGATAAAGCCAAAAAAGCACTGTCAGATAGTTATCTTTACGCACCATTCGAAGGATTAATTGCCAAGCAATATGTCAAAAATCATCAATACATACAGGCTAAAACCAATATAGTCAGCTTACAAGATAATTCCAATATCGAAATTCAAGTCGATTTTTCAGAGCAAGATTTGGCATTAACAGGCGGGCTTGGGAAGCTCAGCGACGCGGTCAAGACCAAAAAAATAGTAGGCTATGTCACATTTCCCGCGCTCTCAACTAATGAGTATCCTGTCATGTTGAAAGAGTATGCAACGGAAGCGAATCCAAAAACACAAACATTTTTATTTAAATTATCCCTGAATACACCACAAGATATTTCAATCCTGCCTGGCATGACGGCAGCTGTACGGTTTATTAAGCCCTCTAACGTTTCAAGCACCATTATACCTTCTTCCGCCGTAAAGATTGATGCGAATGGCAATTATTATGTCTGGGTTATCAACCCCAAAACTATGGAAGCAAAAAAACAAAATGTTAAAGTGGGGCAAATTGAAGGTGACACTATCCAGATCTTAGAGGGTTTACAGGATGGTGAGATGATTGTGACTGCGGGAGCAAGCCAGGTCGTTGAAGGAATGAAAGTTCGACCTTCAACCTAGATTGGCACTTGGTATTATCCCTTTGTAGGGTGGATTAGGTGCGTTTTTTGCACCGTAATCCACCAATAGCAATCGCCGAATGGTGGATTACGGTGCAAAAAACGCACCTAATCCACCCTACACAGGGATACAAAGGGATACCAAGTGCCAATCTAGGTTTAAGTCAAAATCGACAAACTGAGGTAATGCGCGGTGAATATTGCTGAGTTGACGATTAAAAATAAAGTGGCCGCTTATTGTCTCGTCTTCTTGATACTGGTAGGCGGAATTTTTGCGTACAATCAATTAGGAAGATTAGAAGACCCGGAATTTACTATCAAGGAAGCATTAGTTACCACAGCCTATCCGGGCGCCACCGCTAAAGAAGTCGAGCAAGAAGTCACAGATAAATTGGAAATTGCGATTCAACAATTACCTCAATTGAAACATGTAAAATCGATCTCAAAACCCAATATCTCCATTATCACCGTGGAAATTGAAGATAAATATGATAAATCCACTTTGCCTCAGGTATGGGATGAATTGAGAAGAAAAGTAAATGATGTTCAAAGTAAACTACCGCCTGGAGCGGGTCCTTCCATTGTCAATGATGATTTTGGCGACGTTTACGGTATTATATTTGCAATTATCGGGAAGGATTATTCCTATCGAGAGTTGTATGATTACGCTGATCTTATTCGCAAAGATTTATTACTTGTACCAGACGTATCGAAAGTAAATATTTGGGGCATACAACCCGAAGAAATTCATGTTGAGTTATCACCCGCTAAACTTGCGCAAATTAGATTTAGTCCTAATTCAATTTATTCGAGTTTAAAAAAATATAATCTCGTTTCTTCCTCGGGTGAGCTACGCTTAGGCGATGAGTATATTAACTTACGCGCGACGGGCAATTTAACGGATCTTGATAAAATCGGAGAATTATTTATTCAAGGCGGCGTGTCTGGAGAGTTTATTCGTTTAAAAGATATTTCTAATATTGTCCGTACTTATCAATCACCACCAAAAGCATTAACGCGATTCAATGATGAAAAATCGCTTCTCATAGGAATTTCCCCTAAATCGGGCGGGAATGTTATTGAACTCGGAAAGAATATCAAGGCTAAAATTAAAGAATTAGATGCACAGTTGCCATTGGGTTTAAAAATCGAAATAGTGACGTTTCAGCCAGATGGTGTTGCGAGTTCTATCGATAATTTTGTCATCAGTTTGTATGAATCCATTGCGATTGTCATTATAACCTTATTTGTTGCGATGGGTTTTAGCAGTTCTATCTTGATTGGGGCCAGTTTATTATTCACCATCTTGGGTACATTTATTGGCATGTATTTAATGCATGTTAATCTTGAACGCATTTCACTGGGTGCATTAATTATCGCTCTTGGAATGTTAGTCGATAATGCCATTGTGATAAATGAAGGCATGCTAGTTAGAATTCAAAAAGGGATGGATAGGCTGGAATCGGCGATAGTCGTGGTTAAACAATCGTTATGGCCATTACTTGGGGCAACGATTATTGCTATTTTAGCTTTCGGAGCTATAGGACTCTCTCAAGATAAAACCGGCGAATACACACGATCTCTTTTTCAAGTTATCATGGTCTCGCTATTATTAAGCTGGGTTGTCGCGATCACGCTTACGCCACTATTTTGCTATGATTTTATTAAACAACCTAAAACGGAAGACAAAAAAGAAGCGTATCAAAGTTCTGTTTTTCGTATTTATAGGAATATTTTAATTTTATGTTTGCGCTTTCGCTATTTGTTTTTAGCATTCATAGCGGTGTTATTTCTTTTGTCATTATATGGTTTTACTAAGCTAGACCAAAGTTTTTTCCCCCTCTCTTCGCGTTCACAGTTCTTGGTTCATCTATGGTTACCTGAAGGAACAGATATACGACGTACAAGTGATGAACTTAAAAGAATTGAAAAAATGCTAAAATCGCAACCTCATGTGCTTTCCACTACGGCAAGTGTTGGCGAGGGATTTCCGAGATTTGTTTTGACGTATTCGCCCGAAAAGAATTACTCGAGTTATGGGATAATTTTAGTAAACGTGGATGATTATCGTCAAATTGATAGTTTAATGCAGACAACCTATCAATTCGCCAAAGATAATTTCACCGACGCCATTATCAAGCCAAAAAAATTCATATTAGGTCCAAGCACGGAATATCCACTCGAAATTCGTTTTAGTGGCCCGGATTCTACTGTGTTAAGAAACCTTGCAGAAGAAGCAAAAAATATTTATCGCAATGAACCCAATACCTATGCCATACAAGATGACTGGCGTGAACGAGTAAAAGTCGTCCAACCCATACTTGCAGAGACACAAACAAGAGAAGCCGGCATTACCAAAAGAGATGTAGATGCGGCTATGCAGTCATTTTTTTCAGGTGAATTTATCGATTATTATCGTGAAAAAGATAAATTGATTCCCATTCTGGCGATCGCTCCTCCCAAACAAAATGTGGATATAACCGATCTTAAGAAAATTCAAATTTGGAGTCCGATAGCGCACCGATATATGCCATTTACACAAATTACAAATGGAACGAAAACAACATGGGAAGATGCCGTCATTCAACGTCGTGACAGACAACCCACGATTACCGCGCAAGGTGATATTCAAAAAGGCAATGTGAGTGATATCTTCTTGCAGACCAAACCCGAACTTGAAAAGATAGCATTGCCTATTGGGTACAAAATGGAATTCGGCGGTGAATTTGAAAAATCGAAAGATGCGCAAAAAGCCTTATTCAAAAATATTCCCGTCACGATTCTAATGATGATAGTTATTCTCCTCTTGTTATTTAATAGTATTCGCCAAACTCTTATCATTATCCTAACTGTACCGCTTGCTATTATTGGCGTGACAATCGGATTGCTCACAACGGGAGAGTCTTTTGGTTTTATGGCCTTATTAGGATTTTTAAGTTTATCGGGAATGTTGATAAAAAACGCGATCGTGTTAATCGATCAAATAAATACAGAAATCTCAGAAGGTAAAGCGCAGTTTGATGCCATAGTTGATTCATCATTGAGTCGCTTACGTCCAATCTTATTGGCGGCGCTGACGACCATACTCAGCATGATCCCTTTGCTGCAAGATATCTTTTTTTCGGCAATGGCCGTCACTATTATGTCAGGACTCGCATTCGCTACGATACTGACTTTACTGTTAGTTCCGGTATTTTACGCCATCTTTTTTAAAATCAAATAGGCAATTTATTTGCTAAGCCTGTTTTTGCATATTTTTAGTTTGGGCTGTTTGAGTCGATTTACTCTGCTTTTTATGCTTCTTTTTAGTCGAGTGCGACTTAGACTTAATCGCGCTCGTCTCTTCAGCTGGCTGTGAATTTTCCTCATTGCCTAAAGAAACGTTTTCAATATATGCTCTAGCTTCTTCACTTTCTAACTGGGTTTCTACATTGCTATTGATTAACCAATTGTTTACAGCTTGTAAGTCTTCACAAGACAACGTGCCAGCCGCTGCTTTTAAGGCGAGAAGGCTGTTCACATAAGCATAGCGATCGGTCGCGTATTGAGTTTGTGCTTGATAGACTTTTTGTTGTTGGTCTAAAACATTGACTAAGGTTTCAGTACCCACTTGGTAGGCGGCTCTCATCCCTTCTAAGGAGCTCATAGAAGATTTGACCGCTTGCTTATCGGCTTTAATTTTGCTGATACCCGAAAGGATACCGAGATAACTTTGGCGTGTGTTATTCACAGTATTCCGTATTTGTTGCTCTAATTGAGCCATGGCGACCTTGAAATCGTATTGTGCTTTGCGTGTCGATGCCACGACAAAGCCACCTTGGACTAATGGAATATTAAGCGTCATGCTGGCGGCGGCTGTTTTTATTCGCGTCGGACCGCTTGGGAAAATTTGCTCGCTAATAGGTATAGGCGAGGGGGTTGGGGTGGGCGTTGGCGAGGGTGGTGTAACGGAGGAACCCGTTGCGTTAGATGAAATAACCCGGCTAAATTCCACCGCGTAACTTCCTTCTGCCTCAAGTGTGGGTAAATGCCCAGCAAATTGTTGTTTAATATTTTGTCGCGATGCGACTGCAGCACATTGAGCGGCTTTAATCGACCAGTTTTGCCGCTGAGCTGTTTCTACCCAACTTTCAATATTAGATGGTCTAGGTGTGATATAGGGGAATTTTTCACTTAATCTCGATAGCTTGGGATACAGTATTCCTGTGATGACACGCAGATTTTCTTTGTCATCTTGCAGAGTATTGACTGCGGCAATATAACTTGCTTCAGAGCTGTCATAAGATGCTTTTGCGGTATAAACATCTGTAATGGTTTTTAATCCAACTTTGTATTGTTGAGTCACTTGATCTAATTGTTGAGCATAGGCTTTTTTGGCGGCGATGTTGTAAGTGACAATGTCTTCATCATTCAGAACTGCAAAGTAGGCTTTTGCGACTCTTAGCATTAAATCTTGGATGGCGGCATTTAAGGTGGCATCCGCTTCATTGGAGAGCGCTCTGGCTCCTTGGAGATTAGCCCACTTGCCGAAATCAAATACAGTTTGGGTTAAAGAAAGTGCCACTGTATAACCACGTTCTGTATTGGAACCAATGAAAGCAGCGCCACTTCCCGAAACATTGGATCTAGAGATGTTTGGATTAGCAATTATTCCGGCGCTTGGTAATAAGGCTGATAAGCTGATTGGTACGCCTTGCTTATTAGAAAGACGTTGCGCAATAGCTTGTTGAAAAATTTGATCACTGCAAAGCGCTTGCTGATACACTTCCATTAAATTTGCCGCTGTAGCATTGAAAGTGAAGCCAAAAAAAACGCTAAGAAACAGCAGACTTTTTTTCATTTTATTGTTCCTTCAGAAAGTTGTCTAATGATAGATTAAACTTTAGTGCAAGTCATCTAACCTAAGACGGCAAAAAAGAATAAAAAGTAGGGTGGATTAGGTGCGTTTTTTTGCACCGTAATCCACCATTTGGCGATGCTATTGGTGGATTACGGTGCAAAAAACGCACCTAATCCACCCTACCTTTTATTCTTTTTTGTCGCTTAATTTAATTGATAATTGAATGGCAGCAGCCAGGCTAGTAGCGTCTGCTTCGCCTGTGCCGGCAATATCTAACGCAGTGCCATGGTCAACGGATGTACGTATGATAGGTAATCCTAATGTGACATTGACCGCATGACCAAATCCAAGATATTTCACCACAGGTAACGCTTGATCATGATACATCGCAAGAATAACATCCGCATTTTTTAAATATTTTTCCGTAAAAATGGTATCCGCGGGAAGGGGTCCAATAACATTTATTTTTTTGGCAATTAATTCCTTGATGGCCGGTTCTATCTCGTCAATTTCTTCTCGACCTAAAAGGCCCTTTTCTCCCGCGTGTGGATTCAAGCCACAGACAAAAATCTTAGGATCAGGGATTGAAAAGCGTTTTTTTAATTCAGTTTGTAATAAAAGCACGGTATGGATTATTTTTTCTTTTGTAATGGCTTGTGGCACTTTTGATAATGGAAGATGGGTTGTTGCTAACGCGACTCTTAAACCATCGGCGACAAACAGCATAATAACATCCGAAACATTGCAATATTTTGCTAAAAATTCGGTATGTCCAGTAAAATCAATTCCGGCGTCATTCATAATGCTTTTCTGTACCGGCCCTGTCACCATCGCATGGGCGACACCCTCTAGACAACAATCGGCGGCTATTTCTAGACAGCGAATCACATAGCGTGAATTTTCGGGATTTAATTTTCCCAGTTGGCAAGCAGTCGCTAAGGAAACAGGAATAATTTTTAAAGTCCCAGGTTGGTGTGAAGTAGCTTGTTTTCCTGTTTCGAGTTCCTTGAGAGCGAGCGGTAACTTAAGCGCTTTTGCTCTCGCGCTAAGCAAATCGGGATCACCTACAGCGACCAATTCAGCCGTCCATTGTTGTTGGGCAATTTTTACAACGATATCCGGGCCGATACCAGCAGGTTCGCCCGGTGTGATAACAATGCGAAATGGGTTTTGTGCCACATTAGGCTCCGTAAGCCTTACTTCTCAGGATTGGTATTGATGAATGCCTCACTGCGCAATTTCATAATCCAATGTTGCAAACTTTCTTCAACCTTACGTTGGAAAAGAAGTTGTTGGACTTGGGCGCGTTGTTGGGCTGCATCGATTGCTTTTCCTACATTGCGTACTCCTGCTAAACGGAAAATATGAAATCCATTGGATGCTTGAATTGGACCTGCAATATCATTATCTTTCATATGAAGCAATTCACTTGCAAATGCATTCGGTATTTCAGGCAATTTGCGCCAACCTAAATCCCCACCTTGTAATGCGTTGGGTTCGCCCGATTCCGCTGCAGCAGCCTGGCTGAAACTCAAACCGCCACGAATCTTTGCTAACGTGTCTTCCGCGCGTTTTTTTGCTTTGGCGACATCTTGAGGTGAAGGCGCATCAGGTAACGCAATTAAAATGTCTTCTAAATGGTATTCTTTTGAATTGGATTCTAGCCACGTTTTAGAACGCATAAAAGCTTCGACTTCCTGTGGCGCAACAATCAGTTTGGATCCGACAGCTTGTTGTTGAACGTGATGAATGATTAATTCTTCGCGAATGTTTTTGAGATATTCTTGTTTGCTTATGCCTTGTTCAGCCACTTTTTGATAGAGTTCGCTCACAGTGACTTTGTTTCCCTTTGCAATGCCGCTAATTGCTTTTTCCACATCGGCATCGGTGACACGAACACCCATTTGTTCAGCTAGCTGCAATTGTAGTTTTTTATTCACTATCTGATCCAATACCTGCTTATGTAAAACATCACTGGTGGGTAATGATGCATTGTTACGTTTGAAATTCACTTTGATTTTATCAATGGCTTCATTCAGTTCGCTTTGTGTAATCACCGAATCATTAACGATGGCTACGATGCGGTCGAGATGCTCTGCTGCGTGAACGGCGGAACTCATGCTTGCTGTTGTCAATGTCGTTAAAATGATGCCAATATGTAAAAAAATTTTAAGTTGCTTTTTCATTTATAAAAACCCTATCAATAAAACTTCGTTAAAAATCCCGTTAAAAAATCTTGTTAAAAATCTCGTCCAAAATTATTTTGGATGCCTGAAATATTGGCATTCAATAGCTGGCTGGGGTCCCCTCCATGAATGGGTATGGTACCCAATCCTTTTAAAGCAAATTGAATATAAAATTGGGTATTGTATTGGAAAGTATTGCTCGGATTTAAACCGGCAAACGCGCGACCTGCGACAAACCGTATAGCCCAACAACAGCTGTCGTATTGTAAACCATAGAGTAAATTCTGAAAATGGTGGTGATTCCAATTTTGTGTCCAACGCCCCATAAAACTCCAATCGCGCAAAACGGGCCAATTAAAAGACAAATCCGTTGACGATAAGTTGCTCGCGCCGCTATCGGGTTGATCCGTCGGCAAAGGGTCGCCATTGCGTACAAAATTATACCCAAGATTGATAATTTTTTGGGTGGCTGGCGGCTGGTAATGGAGCCCCACACTTTGATTATCTAATTTTTTGGCTTGGGGATTCCAAATGGAATCGGCCGTCGCTGTCCAATTAGGATCCACAGTGTATCTTAACAATGCAGAAAGAGGAGACAAAGACCGCTTATTAACGGGATTAGAGGGGTAATCCGTGATAGCAGGTTGGCAGACGGGGTCATTAGGATCATTACATAATGTGACTCGACGTTCTTGGAAATAAAGAATTTGACCAATCGCAGCCTTGATTTTTTCCGTGCCTGTTTCTTGATCAATAAAGCGTGAAGTTAAACCATAGGCAATTTGATTAGCATCATTAATACGGTCAATGCCGCTAAACCGGTTATACATAAACAATTGATCATAGGTAAGCGTATTAACGGTGGTATCAAATACGGGAATTTGTCGTTGATCACGAAAAGGAATATACGTGTAATAAAACTGAGGCTCCAAGGTTTGATTGAAATATCGATTCATAAATCGGATATGACGGTCAAAATAGAATGCTGAGTTCAAGTCAAAAATCGGCAATACCCGACTTGGATTAGAAGGATTTGAAGGCATGACGTGTGTCAACTGATATTGGGTCATAGCCAATTGTAAACGAGGTGTCACTGTCAAACAGGGGCGATTAAAGGGTCTGCTAATACCAGGCTGAATGTTTAAACGATTACCCATCGGTTGGGTTAAGTCCATGCCGGGATTTTGTTGAATAATAAAATGTGTGAGTTCGTTATCGATAAAATAATCGAATCCTCCAGGTGAATCGGGATAATCACCGGCGAGGACTAATTGCGGAAGGCGAGTATATTGATTTTTAAACGTAACAGATTCATCGACGGGATGTAATGTTTGATAGCCTTGAATTCGCCCGATGAAATTCCAGTTTTGACCTTCATAATCTAATTGAGCTTGTTGCAGTAATTGGTTTTGGGTGACTTGATTAAAATTATTGCTGATATCTTTGAGATAGTAATCATCACTCACATAAGTAAAATCAACATCGCTTGACCAATGTTCATTAAAACGGGTGTCATTTTGCCAGCTAAATGCTTTTCGTGTTGTGCTTGCATTTTCTAGTCTTCTTAACTCACCTTGTTTAACAGGATCAGAACTGGATTGAAACTCATCTTCCATGGCATCTTGAAAACTGGCAAATTCTTTATCATGAGGCAAGATGTCGAAATTGATTTTGCCCTTCGTTCCTGGTGTGAGGTAACGAAATAAA
>Ga0207076_1234_pt1 | contig 11804 bp, 12 predicted proteins | sample Alteio_BWMinHeat_62_FD_153568 | JGI IMG/M metagenome (GOLD analysis project Ga0207076, IMG submission 153568) | Enriched cells from forest soil in Barre Woods Harvard Forest LTER site, Petersham, Massachusetts, United States -... | ecosystem: Environmental > Terrestrial > Soil > Temperate forest >... | reverse complement strand
TGTTAACTGTAAATTTACGTACAAATTGCTGCAGGTATGGGTCTTTGGCGATCATAAATGTGGTGATCGGTATTTTTAATCTTTTGCACTGGGCGGCCATGTTAAGGGTTTTATTAACCACTTTACGGTCGAGGCCAATGCTGTTTTTATAATATTTAGTGCCTTCTTTTAAACAGGTAGGTTTGCCATCGGTGATCATAAAGATTTGCTTGTTGTGGGTTTTACGCCTGCGAAGCAGATCGGTAGCCAGCTCGAGCCCGGCATAGGTATTGGTATGATAGGGACCAACCTGTAAATAAGGCAGATCTTTTAAAGTAATGGGCCAGGCATCATTACCAAAAACAACAATATCCAAAGTATCTTTAGGGTACTTGGTGCGAATCAGTTCGGCAAGGGCCATGGCTACCTTTTTGGCAGGGGTTATCCTGTCTTCGCCGTAAAGGATCATAGAGTGCGAAATATCGATCATCAGCACGGTAGAAGTTAAGGTTTTGTAATCCATTTCCTCCACTTCCAGGTCGCGTTCGGTCATCATAAAATCGCCGATGCCATGATTAACCTGGGCGTTATGGATGGACTGCGTCATGTTGATCTGGTCGGAGCTGTCGCCAAATTCAAACTCCCGCCGTTCGGCATTTTTTTCATCACCCTGGCCCGATTGCGGCGAGCGGTGATTGCCTTTGCCTGATTTTTTCAGCTTGCCGAAAATCTCTTCAAGCGCTGATTCCCTTATACTTTGTTCGGTTTTGGCGGTGATATTAAAATTGCCTTTTTCGTTGTCTTCGGTGAGGTAGCCTTTTTGCTTCAGGTCATCAATAAAATTACCCATCCCGTATTCGTTGTTGGTAATGTTATATTGCTTATCCAGTTCGTTCATCCATGCCAAAGCTTCGCCTGCATCGCCGGCGGTGTAGTTTAGCAATTCCAAAAATAATTTCAGTAAATCTTCAAATCCGCCTTTGGGGATTTGATTGGGTTTAAACTTCGAAAACTCAAAACCACGCATACGATACCCTTTCTGATATAAAGAAACGGATTATTTTTTTGAAAAGTTTGGGATGGGGTTTAATTTATTGGAATTGTTAGGAAAGGATGACAAAGTGGAGCACGCCAGCCCCACCTAAATCCTCCCGGTTGGGAGGACTTTGATTTGCGTTCCCACCTGAAAATATATTCCTGCAAAAAAGCTTTTAAAAAGTCTCCCCTACAGGGGGAGATTTAGAGGGGGCTCATACACCGGATTCGCTCCCCGTTTCCCGGCCACAAAAGCGCCGATCTTACAAGCTGTTTCCAATATTTGCGGCATTGGGTGCCCTTTTAGTAATCCGTTTACAAAAGCCGCCAAAAATGAATCACCAGCGCCTACAGTATCTACTACCTGTACTTTATAGCCGGGATGCTCGTAAAATTCATAATCGTGCCATACGATAGCGCCATCGCCGCCACGGGTAACGCAAATGGTTTGGGCATGATATTTTGAGCGGAATTCTAAAATATTTTCCTTCAAATTTTCGGAGGTGCCCCCAATCAGCAGCGCTGCTTCATCTTCATTCATTTTGATCACGTTAGCGCCGGCAGCCAGCGTTTCAATGGTTGAAAGTGTGAAATGCGGCGGGCGCAGATTTACGTCAAATACTTTTAAAGCGGTGGTTTCATTTAATAGATTCAGCAAAGTATCACGGGTTGTGCTTTCGCGGCAAGCCAGGCTGCCGTAAACAATTGCTGATGCCTCTTTTGCTGCTTCATCCAAACGGTTCTCATGCTGGATATTATCCCATGATACCGGTTGAGGAATGATATAGGTGGCGTGTCCGTCTTTATCCAACTGCACGGTTACTTCGCAGGTGGGGAGGTGGGTATCCACCTGGATCAGGTCGCTGTAAAGGCCGTTGGTTTTTAAAAAATCAACCAGGCCATGGCCCGACTCATCGTCGCCAACACGACTGGCAAATAAAACGTTGGCGCCCTGTTGTACCAGGTGCCTTGCCACATTCATCGGGGCGCCGCCGGCAACTTTTTCGTCGCCAAAAGCATCCCATAAAATTTCGCCGAAGCAGAGAATGTTGTTCATTTTAGGTTAAAGCTTAATCCTGCCTGTCGACAGGCAGGGGCTAAAGGTAAAAGGTTTTTTGGGATTTTTAATTTAAATTGCAGGATGAAGAAGGGTGGTTTTCACACTTCGTAAGTAGAGATCAGAGGCTGAGGAATGGTTTAAATTTACGATGGCAACATTTAAAATCAATAAGGTATTCAAAATAACAAATCGGGGACACGTTTTGTCGGGGATCATCGTCGACGGAGAAATTTCCTCCGGAGATTTATTGTTATTGGATGTGGATCGGGATATCCTAAGATTAAAAATAAAATCCGTTGAATATGTTGATTACAGCAAGGGTTATGCTGAAATTGGGTTGATGATAGGCCCGTTAGAAAATAATATACAGACGCTACTTGAAACACTGACTATGCAAATAATATTGATTACGAGAGATCATACGGATTCGTAAAGACGCGATGCATCGCGTCTTTACCCCGGTATACAACCTTATACAATTTTTAATAAAAACTATCTATCAACATATGAAAAAATTAGCCGTTTTAGTTATCGCACTTGCACAAATTGGTTGTTCACTTAATCAAAATAAAAGTTCCGGTAGTTCAGGCTCCGCGATAAAGCCTTTAATTGTGTTAACCGATAAGGACGACGGCTGGGGTGCTGATATAAGATTGTCTATTACCAATATATCGGAGAACGATTCCTCGAAGATCTACAAGGCGATTTCCAGCGATAATAAAGAAAACCTGGGCTTATTAATTTTTGTTACAAAAAAGAAAACCAACGGTCAGGGTTTTGGAAATGCGATCACGTTTAAGAGTCTTGGCAAGGAAAGCGATAATTTACTTCATAAACTTTCAGCGCTATATAAGAAAAAAATCTCAACGGATTCAAAATTCGCCGACACAGTTTCGGTGAGCTTTGTCGACCTAAAGGAGTTCGCAAAAAGTGTAGCGGGAAGTTCAGGTGAGGGTGATTCAAATGTTGATGAATACAAATTGTTTTTTGCATCTAAAAATGACGTAGGTGAATTATACCTTAATATTAATTCTACAGGTAAATGGGTGGAATTAAAGGAGAAAGACAAGGACTACCGGGAAGTAGTTTTAGAAGCGTTAACAGGTCGTCACCATTAAAGTCCTGAATCATCAAATTTCTGCCATGGTGATGAACTAATAGCCATGTAACTTATCCCTCCTCCCATGCGTCTTATTTCTACGATGAAGATATTTTATGCCTGCCTTTTATCATTATTATTTCTGTGCGGTCAAATAACCACTGCGCAAGTTGCACCTCCATTATTAACCAACAATCCTTTAAAAAGTCATTTGGATTCGGCTATTCAAAAAGGCGCAGCCGCCTACATGAAAAATGCTGGCGCAGTTGGCTTACTGATCGGCGTTTGTAAAGATGGCCGCAATTATATGTATAGCTATGGCGAGTCGGTAAAGGGTACGGGCCGCTTACCCCGATACGATCAGCTATTTAATCTTGGATCCGTTGCCAAAACTTTTGTGGGGACTATGCTTGCAGAAGCGGTAATTGAAAAGAGAGTTAAACTCACCGATGATATCCGGCTTTACCTCCCCGGCGAGTACCCAAACCTGCAATACCAGGGACACCCGGTGCGCCCGGTTGATATTGCGAGCCATACTTCGGGTATGCCGAGCGCTGCAAGAGATTTCCCTGCTTCAGTTTTAGACAGCGTTAAAAAGCTTCCGCTGCCCGGGCAGTTAAATTTTTATTTGAGTTATAACCAGGACTCGCTGCTAAAGGATTTGCACCATTTTAAAATTGATACCATTCCGGGTACCAAATACCGATACAACGGCAATGCGATGGAGGTATTGATCCTGTTATTGGAGCGCATTTATAAACAGCCTTATGAAGTACTTGTAACACATTATCTTAAAACCCATTTGCACATGTATGATAGCCGAACCAGGATCCCTGTGGCTCAACTCGGGCGGTTTATCCAGGGATATGATGGTGCGGGAAATGCTATAAAATGGTACGATTTGAAAACGTATCCCAGCGCTGATATCAATACAAACCTGTTTTACCCCGGAGGCCCCAGCATGAACTCGACGATGAATGATATGATGAAATACCTGCAGGCGCAGCTGACGGAGAGTGACCCCGCTGTTAAGCTAAGCCACCAGTTGGTATGGGGGAATAACCCTAAAGATTTTGCTATCGGCTTAAACTGGATGTACGACCTGGAGGATGGCGTTAAAGACTATTATCACGAAGGCCATACAGGAATCGGCTTTAACACCATATGTGAGTTTTATCCAACCGAACACCTTGGCTTTATGATTGTTGTTAACGACAATATCGGACAGGACAAAGTATCTCAATTGGAAAATGAGCTACACAAGGCTATGAAATAAAAAAGTCCGGCAATTTTTTTAGGAATTGCCGGACTTCTGAATATTTGATGGCCTATACGCCCAATAACAATCTTGTTGGGTCCTCCAGCAATTGTTTTACCCTTACCAGGAAGCTTACCGATTCGCGACCATCAATGATGCGGTGATCATAGGACAGCGCTACATACATCATCGGGCGGATAACTACCTGCCCGTTTACAGCAACCGGGCGTTCAATGATATTGTGCATACCTAAGATGGCCGACTGTGGCGAATTGATGATAGGCGTTGACATCATCGAACCAAAAACACCACCATTGGTGATGGTGAAGGTGCCGCCGGTCATTTCTTCGAGGGTTAATTTATTATCCCGGGCCTTTACCGCTAATGCGGCAACAGCTTTTTCGATACCAGCCAGGCTGAGGCTTTCGGCATTGCGGATAACCGGTACTACCAGGCCTTTAGGAGCAGATACTGCGATGGAAATATCAGCGAAATTACTGTAAACAACTTCTTCGCCTTCAATACGGGCGCCAACTGCAGGCCATTCCTTCAGGGCTTCGCAAACAGCTTTGGTAAAGAACGACATGAAGCCTAAGCCAACGCCATGTTTTTCTTTGAATTTATCTTTGTATTTAGTACGCAGCTCCATGATCGGCGCCATATCCACTTCGTTGAAAGTGGTTAGCATGGCGGTCTCATTTTTAACAGCAACCAAACGTTTGGCAACCGTTTTGCGCAATGACGACATTTTTTCGCGGCGATCCGTCCTTGACCCCGGTGCTGCTGTTTCAACCTTAGGGGCCGGAGCAGCAGGCTTAGCGGCTGGTTCGGCGATCTGGCTTTGAGCTGCTTTATTTATTTGCGGGTTTTCGGATACTTTTTCGGCAAGCAGGGCATCCTCTTTGGTGATCCTGCCACCAACACCAGTACCGCTTAGTGCATTTGCATCCACGCCTTTTTCGGCCAGTATTTTAGCCGCAGCGGGTGATGGTGTCCCGGATGCATAGGTTGAATTAGTGGCAGCAGAAGCAGTGGCAGTTTCCTTAGTGCTACTGCTTCTTTCTCCTGCTACTTTACCTGTGCCTTCGATAGTACATACAACAGCGCCAATAGGCAGCGTGTCGCCTTCTTTGGCAATGATTTTTAATATGCCTGCTTTCTCGGCAGTTAGCTCAAACGTTGCTTTATCTGATTCAAGTTCGGCGATGGCCTCATCCATGGCAACAGCATCACCATCCTTTTTTATCCAGCGGGATAAAGTTACTTCGGTAATTGATTCACCAACGGTGGGTACTTTTACCTGTAATGAAGCTATCGGCGCTGAACCATTGCTTGCAGGAACGGAGCCGGCCGGAGCAGGCGCGGGGGCATTGGATACTACAGCACGCTGCGGTTGTGCAGTAGGGGCGCTTTCTTTTGTAACTGCACCGTTGCTGCCGCCATCTTCAATAGTAGCTACAATGGCCCCAATAGGTAGTGTGTCGCCTTCTTTAGCAGCTATTTTTAAAATTCCTGCTTTTTCGGCGGTAAGTTCAAAGGTTGCCTTGTCTGATTCCAGCTCAGCAATTACTTCATCCATTTTAACTTCATCGCCGTCCTTTTTTTTCCAGCTCGACAAGGTTACTTCGGTAATAGATTCGCCAACCGGCGGAACTTTGATCGTTAAACTCATTGTTTGTTTTTTGTAGAGACGCAAAACTTTGCGTCTCCTGTATACAATTTACAGAGACGCAAAGTATTGCGTCTCTACAGTTTTATTAATTTAATCCGCGCCGGCAGTGGCCATTTTTGCAGCGGTTTCTTTCACTGCTGTTTTTACCTGCTTGCCCGGAGGTGCTTCAAACGCTTTCGACACAATCAATAATTGCTGTGCCGCATGTTGTTTTGCAAAACCGGTAGCGGTGCTGCTGCCTTCGTTACGCGAAATTACATTCAGGTTTATTAATTTATCATTATGGAACTTGCGGCAAATATACGGCCAGGCACCCATATTTTCAGGCTCTTCCTGCACCCAGATAAATTCGGTGGCTTTGTTGTATTTAGCTTTTACTTTTAAAATTTGCACCAATGGTGTTGGGTACAATTGCTCAATACGCACAATAGCTACGTCCTTGCGCTTATCGGCCTGCTGTTTTTCCAGCAGATCTTAATATATTTTACCTGTGCACAGCAGTACACGTTTTACTTTTTTAGCATCGGCATACTCATCATCAATTAACTCGTGAAATTTGCCATGGGTAAACTCTTCCAGCTTTGATACACATTTAGGGCTGCGCAACAGGCTCTTAGGCGTAAATATGATCAATGGTTTACGGAAATCTCTCAACATCTGCCGCCTTAAAATATGGAAAAGGTTTGCAGGAGTGGTGCAATTAGCCACCTGGATATTACTATCAGCACAAAGCTCCAAAAAGCGTTCAACGCGGGCAGAAGAGTGCTCGGGGCCCTGGCCTTCATAACCATGTGGCAGCAGCATTACCAGGCCATTGCCACGCTGCCATTTGGTTTCGGCACTTGCGATGTATTGGTCGACAATAATTTGCGCGCCGTTAAAAAAGTCGCCGAACTGTGCTTCCCATATGGTTAGCGCGTTAGGGTTTGCCATGGCATAACCATATTCAAATCCTAAAACACCATATTCAGATAGTAATGAATTAAAAATACTGAATTTAGCTTCAGCGCCAATGGTTTCCAGCGGCGTATATTCGTCTTCCGAATCAACCAGCGTTAAAACAGCATGGCGGTGCGAAAAAGTTCCGCGTTTAACATCTTCGCCGCTTATCCTTACCGGGTGGCCATCTTTTAACAAGGAGCCATAAGCCAGGAGTTCGCCCATTGCCCAATCAAAAACATGGGTTTGGGTCACCATTTTATTCCGCTCTTCAAAAAGCTTTTCAATTTTTTTGAAAAACTCTTTTCCTTCGGGTAGAGTGGTTATTTTTTTACCAATTTCCACTAATTCTTCTTCGGATACGGCAGTTTCAACAGGGGCAAAAAACTCCCTGGTGCTTGCTATATGCATCCCCTGCCATACACCTTCAAACATTTGCACGGTTTCGGTGATCCTGTCTTCGGATTTTGACTCATCGAGATCTTTCTGTAGAAGCGCGCGGAAGTTCTTTTCAAGTTCCAGTGCATAATTTGCATCAATGCTGCCTTCTTCCTGTAGTTTTTGTTTATAGATCTCCAATGGATTTGGGTGCGCTTCTATCGCCTTGTATAATACCGGCTGGGTAAATTTAGGCTCGTCGGCCTCGTTATGCCCGTACCTGCGGTAGCATAAAAGATCAATAAATACATCTTCGTGAAATACCTGCCTGTACTCCATGGCCAGGTTTACAACATAAGCCATCGCCTCAACATCATCGCCATTTACGTGAAATACTGGAGATAAAACAGTTTTGGCAACATCCGTACAATAAGTACTTGAGCGGGCATCTTTGTAATTGGTGGTAAAGCCGATCTGGTTATTGATAACGATATGGATAGTTCCGCCTGTACGGTAGCCATCCAGTTTTTCCATTTGTAAAACCTCGTATACAATGCCCTGGCCGGCAACCGAAGCATCACCATGAATTAAGATGGGCGCTATTTTAGAGTGATCGCCTTTATATTTAAAATCAATCTTTGACCGGCTCAAGCCTTCAACCACGGGGTCAACTGCTTCCAAGTGTGACGGGTTTGGGCAAAGGCTTAGATGCACCTTTTTGCCTCCCTGGGTTACCACATCTGTTGAATAACCGAGATGGTATTTTACGTCGCCGCCAAATGGGGTTTCCTCATCAAAATTTTTGCCTTCAAATTCTGAAAAAACCTCTTTATAGGGTTTTTCCATAATATTTGTAAGCACATTGAGCCTGCCGCGGTGGGCCATGCCAATGATAAACTCTTCGATACCCAGTTCTGATCCGTTTTGAATTACCGAATCAAGGGCCGGGATCACCGCTTCCGCTCCTTCGAGCGAGAAACGTTTTTGCCCTAAAAATTTTGTGCCTAAAAAGTTTTCAAAAACAACCGCTTCATTCAACTTGTTCAGGATCAGTTTCTTTTCTTCAATGGTATATGACGGGGTATTGCGCTTGCTTTCCATCCGGTCCTCAAACCATTTGATCTTTATAGGATTGCGGATATACCTGTATTCGGCGCCTATCGACTCGCAATAGGTTTCTTCGAGCAACTGGCGGATATCCCGCAAAGTTGCAGGCCCCAAACCAACCTGTACACCGGCATTAAAAACGGTATCCAGGTCAGTGTCACTTAAACCAAAAGTTTCCAGTTCTTTGCCGGGGAAGTATTTGCGACGCTCGCGTACCGGGTTTGTTTTGGTGAAGAGATGGCCGCGCGAGCGGTAGCCATCTATCATATTGAGCACATTTATTTCTTTGAAAAAGTGATCTGAAGCTTCTGCCGGTATGGTTGAAACCGGGGCGGCCGGGGCGTCTTTTCCAAAATCAAAACCTTCGAAAAATTTTTGCCACCCAAAGTCTACAGATTCAGGCTCTTGTTTGTATGCCTCGTATAAAGAATTTATGTAGGCAGCGTTACCGCTATTAATATAATTGAGACGATCCATGCGAAACCAATCTTTAAAACGGTACAAAAGTAAGCATATCGCCTTGTAAACTTTTAATTTAATTTGTAAAATGTTGTTTTATAGGTAAACGGCTGAATGAATGACAGGAAGTTTTACCGCGACATGATATAAATGCCGGGCAATGATAAAAAACAACTGAGGAAATGCTATTTATGGAAAAGTTTATGGAAGAAATCACGCACGTAGGATATCCCTTCCAGGAGGATAGCAAGGATGCCTATAATGACCGTATATTGCTCGAAGGGATTCATAATCATAATAATTGTTAGACGTAAAGATACCGGAAAGGTTACATTTTAAAGTAATTTATTTGTAATGATCTTTAAGGTAGAAACCAGCCTTTATATAAAATCATTTTTAGATTTTAACACAAAGAAACAGGGGAGGCACGGAGAGCGCCGAGCCTTATTAATATTAATTCTCAATTTTTATTTTGGACTTTTGAGCTTCTAATGAAACCTCAGTTGCAGCTTCTTTGCGCCACCGCTAAAGCTAAGGCGGCACGCGGTCGGACTTTCCGACTTTTCGGACTTCCGGACTTTTTTTAGCTTAACTGAGGCAGCCAGGTATCAATAAAATCGTTATTGGTAACCAGGTCGGTTGGCGGTTTAACGGCGATGGAATAGCGGCTTTCGCGTGCATCGTTCACCCCCGCAATAAAGGCCCAGTTACCCCAGTTGCTGGCTGGTGAGTAATCAACCAGTTTTTCTTCAAAATAGGCAGCGCCTTTGGTCCAGTCAACTTTAAGGTCATGCACCAAAAAGCCCGCAACAATTTGCCGTCCGTAATTATTGATGTACCCGGTGGCATTTAACTCATGCATAACGGCGTCTATAAGCGGAACCCCGGTTTCGCCGTTTTTCCAGTTTTCAAAAAGTGCATCCTGGTTGTCGGCGCTTAAAACGGCTGGTTCTTTATTGTTTTTAGCGGCTATGAATTTTTGCCCGTGCTTTTTAAACATGAACCTGAAATAATCCCTCCACAGCAAATCAAGCAGCATGGAATTGTATTGGTTTGAATGGGTAGCCTGGTGCTGTTTGGTTACTTCCCAATAAACGTGTCTTAACGAGACGCATCCCAAAGCTATCCATGGCGAAAGCTTTGATGAAAATGAATTGATGGATTGGGTACGTGCGCCTTTTCCGGCGATGAATTGGTCGCTGTTTAAAAAAAACTGTTCCAGTTGGTTTAAAGCAGCAGTTTCGCCACCTGAAAATTGCCCGGCTGCACGTGGATCATCTAAAGGTTCATCCAGGCCCAATTCGTGCATGGTTGGCAATCTGCCAGCATCGGTTATTAAGGGAGTTTGGATAGCCTCTGGCGTGGCAATGCAAGGGCGAACAGTACTATCGCGCTCGATCTTCTTTTTAAATATGGCAAAGCTATCGGGGATATCTTTTATAGGAAAGGGAAGATCCTCTTTATGATAAAGCGTGTGGCCGATAAAGTGTTTTAAATTCAGCTTCAGTTTCCATAAAGCGGTCTCCACCTCTTCGGATATGTCTGTTTCTTCGTAGGCCACTTCCCGGTGATGATAAACCTCATTGATATGGTATTCTTCGGCGAGTTGGGGTAAAATCTCAGCAGGGTTACCGATCCGGATCAATAAATCGCCCCCGATACCCTGAAGGTTTTTTCTCAGGTCGGCTACTGACTCTAAAAGAAAGCGAGCCCTTAAACTTCCTGTTTTTGAATTGCCCGAGGGGTTTGTACTGAAATAATACGGGTCGAAACAATATACCGGCAATATTTTGTCAGCCTTACGCGCCGCTTCTAATAATATTTCATTATCGTGGATACGTAAATCATTCCTAAACCATACCAGTATAGTCTTTTCGCTCATTGTTAATTGAGGGGGCAACAGCTTTGCAAGCCACAAATTTGCAATTTATTTAATTGTTATGCACAATGTGCAATAAATATTTGACATGGTTTAAACATTTTCAACCAAAAAAATAAAAAATGTCTCCGATCTGAAAACCGGGCGGCGATTTAAAATGTTATTTCTCTGGAATTTTATTTAACACCAGGTGTTATGAAAATTGAATATAAATTCGACGTTTACGATGTGGCAGGACTGGCCATTGTTATACTTATTTTATTATATTTCCCCTATCAAATGATCATTCAGCATTCGCTGGATAATATTGCCAATAGTTTTTATCATTCGGGAAGGTAATAAGTTTGATTTGGGCCGGGTAATTATACTTAAACAATTTTTATTGCGACATTATATCTTTATATTTGGTAAAATTGTCGCCAATGAAAGTTATTGATAAGAAACCAAAACAAAGTGGAGAATTAAGCTTTATCAGCTTGCTGGGCGGAAAAAATATCATAACCAACCCAATCCGCAATGATCTTGATATTATTTCCTTAAGTAATGAAGGAATAACCAAAGCTTCATTGGATGCATTGATAAGTCATTTAGGTATTTCGAAGAAAGCTTTTTCAGAGAATATCCTCGATGCATCAGTTAAAACCCTCGAACGAAAAAAAAGTACCGACAAATTAAGCAAGCACACTTCGTCTATTGTAATTGAAATTGCCAAAGTTGTTGAACATGCCTTTGCTGTGTTTGGAAACGAGGAAAAAGTAAAATCCTGGTTAAACTACCCTAACCGGGCGTTGAACAACATGAAACCCATTGACCTGTTTTATTTACCCACCGGGCTAAATATGGTTAACACCATTTTAGGCCGGATAGAAGAAGGTGTTTATTCCTGATTAAGATGCTTGTTTACAGGATCGCCAAAACAGAAGACAAGGCCAAAGATAT
>Ga0207076_1233_pt1 | contig 11824 bp, 10 predicted proteins | sample Alteio_BWMinHeat_62_FD_153568 | JGI IMG/M metagenome (GOLD analysis project Ga0207076, IMG submission 153568) | Enriched cells from forest soil in Barre Woods Harvard Forest LTER site, Petersham, Massachusetts, United States -... | ecosystem: Environmental > Terrestrial > Soil > Temperate forest >... | reverse complement strand
AACAATGTTGGTATCAGTGGTTCAACAATAGCTGCCGGTAAGCTGATTACAATTGGCGATGATGTTTTAATAGGTTCAGGATGTTTAATTATGGATGGCGATGCACACAATATTGAGCCGGAATTGCGGCATAAACCATTGAATGAGGCTAATTTTAAAGCGGTAACAATAGAAAACAATGTATTTATTGGGGCAAGAAGCGTGATTTTGAAAGGGGTAACAATAGGAGAGGGCTCAGTTATTGGCACCAACAGCGTAGTCACAAAAAACATTCCGCCTTTTGTAATTGCCGCAGGTAACCCGGCTAAAGTGATAAAGAGTTTAAAACCGTAGGCTAACTTTAAAAATAGAATGAGAGTTTTAGTTTGTGAATTAGTACCCAATGAGCATATTGCATCGTTCACTAACGTGGGCCAGGCCGGTAATACCTACGTGCTTAATTTTAGCAATGCCTGCTCTTTTGAAAAAGTATTTGCCTTTGTACCCATACAGGTGGAAAGTATGCAAAATTTTAAGAACGCCGGAGCTATTGAATATTTCCAGGTAAGGGCGTTTAAGCATAAAAGTATTTTTAAAATCATCAACAGGCTGCTCGAAAGTGTTAAATTACTAAAGCAGCTTTATAAATACCGTAAGGGCCCCGTTTGGTTTTACAATATCACCCAGCATCATTTTATTGTTTATATTATTGCAAAATACCTGTACCGTTCGAAAGTTTATGTATTGCTGGCTGATTTGTATGTAAATGACAAAAGATTTGGCATGAACGCTCTTTTTATTAAACTTATCGAAAAATCAGATGGCGTGATTTCTTTGTCGAGGGGAGCTGAAAGGTTAGAAATTAAAAATCTGAAAATCTCAAACGGCATTGTTTCCCCTGTTGAAAATATCCCTGCTATCACTGTCAATAAAACCGATTACTTGTTTGCAGGGGCGCTCGCCAAAATGAAGGGTATTGATTTTACGCTGGAAGCCTTTTCAAAAATGCCGGATAAGCGCTTGTTAGTTTCAGGAATAGGGCCCATGTTAGGCCTGGTAAAGGAATACGAAGCAAAGTATCCCAATATTAAATACCTGGGCTGGTTAGATTACGATGCTTACCTGGATGTTTTAAACACTATTTCATTTTGCCTCAGTTTTCGCAACCCCGATGATGCAGAAAACCAGTATAATTTTCCTTCAAAGATCATCGAATTTTTTCAATATGGTAAAATTGTGATCTCGACCTTTAATTACCCGGATATTCCGGAGGGATTGTTAATTCATACCGGTTACGATCTTGAAAGCCTGAAGAACACAATGCAGCAAATACAAAATATGAGCGATGACGAACTGCTGGCTTTAAGCATTAAAGTGAAAAACTTTGTTACCGATAATTTTAGTTATAAAGCAATAAACAGTCTTGTAGAAATTACAGAATTTGACTCATTAATTCAATAGCAATGGTAAAATTTAATACCCCCCCCGAAATAGTTTCAGGTCGCCGGAGATTTACAGAATTAGATGCATTAAGAGGAATTGCCGTTATCTCAGTTGCAATTTACCATTATACCATCGGCTACGATTATTATTATCATCTGAAATCGGCAAACAAATTTTACTTGAACTACGGGAATTTTGCTGTTCATTTATTTTTTATAATAAGCGGTTTTGTCATTTTTATGACTTTAGATAATACTAAAAAGGGTGCTGACTTCCTGGTTTCAAGGTTTTCAAGGTTGTTTCCGGCGTATTGGGCAGCAATTTTTATTACTGTTATTTTCTTAAAACTTTTTCCTCTTCCAGGCCTTGGAAACTATACAATCAAAGAAGTTGCAGTAAACCTTACGATGCTAACTGGTTTTGTAAAATTAAGGTTTATTGATGGTGTTTATTGGACGCTGAAGATTGAGCTTGTATTTTATTTTTTGATGTATGTTCTTTTCATTTCAAAAAATCTGGTTCGGATCAATTTATTTTGCTTTATATGGCTTGGTATATCGTTAATTTCCGCTGTGATAAATATCCCATTAAAACGGTATTTAGATTCAATACTAATTTTAGAATATGCACCGCTTTTTATTGCTGGAATTAACTTCTATAAAATCGTCAAATCGCAAGCTAACCTTATCAACCACTTGCTTATTTTATTAAGCTTTTTAGTCGAAATTGTAAATCTGCTACATGTAAACCAGCCAAGCTTTCCTTACAATCCATTTATTGCGATGGTGATTGTTTTTGTCTTTTATTCGGTTTTTTATTTATTTGGTTATAACCGCCTTTCATTTATTAAACTTAAGATACTTTTATTTTTTGGATCTATTTCCTATTCATTTTATTTAATTCATGATATGGTTGGCCAGGCTATAATCTATCATATTAAGAAATATTCTGATGCACAGATATTTTATATTCCAATTGCTTTTTTACTCACTACCCTAATTGCAAGTTTGGTGAGCTTTTACATAGAAAAGCCGGCGATGAAATATATAAGGGATAAGTACAAAAAACGTAAAGAACAGAAAGCCGCTGAATTAGTTTCTTAAAAGCCGTTTTGAAGGTAAAATAACGAATAATTGCGAGAATGTGAAGATCCTCAATGTAATCTCAACAATGAACCCCGCAGCGGGCGGGCCCAGCCAGGGTATACGGAATTCTACGCCCGAACTTAACAAGTTGGGTGTCCATCGTGAAGTAGTTTGTTTAGACGATCCTAATGCGGATTTTTTAGGTAAAGATCCGTTTCCGGTCCATGCTGTAGGGCAGGGTAAAGGCCCCTGGTTTTACTCTCCGGGCCTAATGCCATGGCTTTTGAAAAACATCAGCAGGTTTGATGCGGTGATCGTAAACGGGCTTTGGCAATACCATAGTTATGCAGTTTCAAAATTGTTCAGAGAATTACATCGCGGGGCACAGCGGCAAACCAATGGATCAACAAAAGTTCCAAAGTTATTTATAATGCCGCATGGCATGCTTGATCCATACTTCCAACGCGCCAGTGACCGGAAATTAAAAGCAATTCGAAATTGGATTTACTGGAAATTAATTGAAAATAAAGTAGTAAATAAGGCAGATGGCATTTTGTTTACCTGTGAGACAGAACAGATTCTGGCTCAAAAAACTTTTAGTCCATATCATCCAAAGGGACAGTTTAATGTAAGCTATGGAATTGAGGCGCCGCCTGTTTTTACAAAAGAAATGTTAACAGCTTTCCAGGCAGCTTGCCCGCAGCTGGCAGGAGAACCTTATTTGCTTTTTTTAAGCAGGGTTCATCCAAAAAAAGGTGTTGATTTACTAATTGACGCATATATTTGTTTAAGAAAAAAAACAGATATTCCGATGCCTAAACTTGTGATCGCCGGTCCCGGTGTTGAAACGCCATTCGGAAAAAAATTAACTCAATTAGTTAGTGGCGACAGTTTTTCATCAAGTAATATATTTTTTACCGGGATGTTAAAGGGTGACGCAAAATGGGGCGCATATTACGGGTGTGACGCGTTCGTTTTACCAAGTCATCAAGAGAACTTTGGCATTGCTGTTGTCGAAGCGCTTGCTTGTGGCAAGCCTGTACTAATTTCTAATCAGGTAAATATATGGCGAGAAATCAAAGGCGGAGGTTTAGTAGGCGAAGATAATATGCAACAAACCATGGCTATTCTCGAAAAATGGTTCAATTTAAGCAAAGTCGAAAAAGCGGTAATGGAAGAAAGCGCGCTGGCCATATATCATAAAAATTTTGAAAGTTTTCCAGCTGCGGATTTGTTTTTTAAAGTGTTGCATAAAGTAATTAATAACAACCCATTACCATAATTATTTACGCTTTTAAAGGATATTAAATGATTAATACAGACACTCATACAGGCCCTTCTTTTTCTTTAAAAAACCGGCTGGGCAGAATTTTGTGGAATATTACATGTGTTTTATTCTTCAGATACTCTCCAAAAGTTTTTTTTGGTTGGCGATCTCTTATCCTTCGTTTATTTGGCGGCAGGATAGGAAAGGGCGTTCATATTTACCCCGGGGTGGCAATCTGGGCGCCATGGAATTTAGAAGTTGGAGACCAGTGTGGGATTGCAAACGGAGTCATTTTGTATTCACAGGGGCGAATTAGCGTGGGGAAGAAGACAGTGATCTCTCAGGGGGCTCATATTTGTGCCGGAACGCATGACTACACCCATAAAGGTTTCAAATTAATAACTATGCCCATAAGTATCGGGGATGATGTGTGGATTGCAGCCGACGCATTCATACACCCGGGCGTCATCATAGGGGATGGGTGCGTTATCGGAGCGCGCGCCGTCGTTAATAAAAATATGCCGGCATGGATGGTTTGTTCCGGGCATCCATGTAAGCCGATTAAAAAACGCATAATTGATGGCAACGAAAAGTAAATAGTAGACTGTAACACAGTTTTTATATAATTGAACAGGTGAATATTTTTTTTAATGGACTTTGTAAAATCATCATAGAATGCTCGACTTAACAATTGCTATACCCGTAAAAAATGAAGAGGTAAATTTGCCCGGATGTTTAGCTGCGATTGGCGATAACTTTGCAAAAAAAATAGTATTAATAGATTCAGGAAGCACAGATGGGACAATAAGCATTGCTAAAAAACTCGGTTATGAAGTTATAGACTTTGTTTGGGACGGAAAATTTCCCAAAAAAAGGAATTGGTTTTTACGAAATCATAAACCGGGAACTGAATGGGTGTTGTTTTTAGATGCAGACGAATATTTGACAGACAGTTTTAAAGCTGAAGTAACTAAAGCGCTGGAAAAAAATGATAAGGTCGGCTATTGGTTAAATTATACAAGATATTTTTTGGGTAAAAAACTGAAGGGTGGGTACCCACTGAAAAAACTGGCGCTTTTTAGAGTTGGCCAGGGTGAATATGAGCGGATTGACGAGGATAAATGGAGTAAACTGGATATGGAGGTGCATGAACATCCGGTGCTAAGTGGAAGTGTAGGTTTTATTAAAAGCGAAATTGACCATAAAGATTTTAGAGGTATAGCGCACTATGTAAATAAACATCAGGAGTATGCCACCTGGGAAGCCGAGCGATTCCTGAAATTTAACAGTGATCCTGAAAATTACAAGAATTTAACCGGTAAACAGAAGCTTAAATATAAGCTGATGCAAAGCGTGTTGATTGGGCCCGTATATTTTCTTGGCAGTTACTTTTTGATGGGCGGTTTTCGCGACGGATACCGCGGTTTAAGCTTTGCAATTTTTAAGATGGAATACTTTACCCAAATTTATTGTAAAATAAAAGAAAAGGATATTTAGTAAACCTAAAATTGTGAATAAAGCCAGCTGGAGGCTTACCCAATTTTAGGTATATATTACAAATTTTAGGTATATATTACAATAGAGTCAGTACATATTGGTTTTCATCCATTTTTAACAGAAAATAAAACAAAACGTTTTTTTTGCTGTTAAATAGTACTTTAATAAGCACTTTTTTGCTGAAAAGCGTAACTTTTTAATTATTTCTCAAATGGTGATTGCCTTTTATCATAATAGTTAGGGTTATTTTTTTGTTTGGGTTTGATTTAGCTGTTCATTTATTAACTATTCATGTAAAACGAAATTCTGCAAAAAAACAGCCAATACTTTTTTTATTATAAAATAAATGCGCTAATTTTGCAGGGTTGTTACTAATTCATCCTTTTTATTAAAAAAATGGAAAAGCGGGCGTAATGTAATTTGTAAGGTTGATTGTCTTATCCTTATAACGCACCGTTCAGGTTATTAATTAATAAGTAAATTAACTGTAAACTTTCAAATGAAAAGTTTATAACAGATTAAATACAAATTATGGTGTCAGAAACTGATGATAGCCCCAATCTCGGGAAGAAGATACTTTTAATAAGCCATAATTTCTCGCCTGAACCAACTGGTATCGGCAAAATAAATGGTGAAATGATAAATTGGCTCGCAAATAAAGGGTTTCAATGTACAGTTATCACTGCTTTTCCCTATTATCCATATTGGAAAATCCAACCTCCCTATAAAAATGGGTGGTTTAAAAAGGAAGAGATCAATTTCCCCGAAAGTAACGGATCGATAACTATTTACCGCTGTCCTTTTTATATTCCATCCAAACCAACCGGAAAAAAACGAATAGTTCAGGATTTTTCATTTTGGACTTCAATGTCGTGGATTGCCGGGATGTTTATGCTTACAAAGAAAAAGCACGACTTAATAATAACAGTTGCCCCGCCATTTCATTTAGGTTACCTGGGGATGCTGATTAAAAAAGGAATGGGGGGTAAGTTAGTATATCACATTCAGGATCTGCAAATAGAGGCCGCGCAGGAATTGAATATGCTGTCGAATAAAAAACTTTTGAACTACGTTTATAATGTAGAACGGGATATGATCATTAAGGCCGATTATGTGAGCGGAATATCACCTGGTATGATCAAGAAAATAAAAGCAAAAGTTGACCGGGATGTAATTTATTTTCCAAACTGGGTGGATGTGAGGGATTTTCATCCGCTTGGCGGGCGTGAAACGCTTAAAGAAAAATGGGGATATCAAAGTGATGAAATTGTCTTCCTGTATTCAGGGGCCATCGGAGAAAAACAAGGCTTAGAAAATATCCTTTTTACTGCGGAGGATCTGCGCGATAACAAAAAAATAAAGTTTATTATTTGCGGATCTGGTCCTTACAAGGAAAAGTTGATGAAAGAAGCAGAGCAAAAGGAACTGTCTAATATTAATTTTTTGCCGGTACAGGATAAAGAATTATTTAATGAGTTTTTAAATATGGCTGATTTTCATTTAATCCTGCAAAAGGGAAATGCCAGTGATTTAGTAATGCCTTCAAAATTAGCTACCATTCTGGCCATAGGAGGTGTCTCCATTGTAACAACTGTGCCAGGTACATCGTTGCATAGCCTGGTTGAAGAACATGACCTGGGATACATTATAGAGCCTGACAATCATCAGCTATTGTCGAATTTAATAAAAGATTTAAAATTGGACTACTCATTCGACCGCAAAAGGAAGAATGCCCGCAATTATGCCATACAGCATCTGAATATTGATAACGTTATGAACGACTTTTTAGATACCGTGTTGTATGAAGAAAATGGCTATAAAATGCAAAGCGCATTAATTTAATCCGTCGTAGTCAATTTAATGATTAACCAAAACTTCTTGCTGCTGCAACCATACATGTACAGATTCGGCGATCTCCTTCCAATCGCGCTTTCCGCAGATTAAGTCTTCATCACCAAATGTTAAAGGGCCGAGTCCAAAAAATTTACCGCTCAAGTCGTTTTCATCCTTAGTTTGAGAAATAAACGTTTCTTCGCTATTGATAAATAACAGGGGTGAATGAGGTTCGCCAAAAAAGCAATCCCCTTCGTCATTTGTATAATTATATTCAGATTCGTTTATATCCTTATGGTTATAAATATAAAAAAGTGCCTTAGCTTCTTCAACCGACATAGTGCCGCAAAATTTTTCATGAAAACCTTCAAAGTCGGCAAAGAATAGTTCATCGCCTTTGAATGGATTCGAAATCATTATGCTGTGGTCTATAAAGCCCCAGTCGAAAAAAGACATGGAATCTGGCTCAACGGAGTCAATGCAAATTCCGGCAGTACCCAAACCGGAAGAAATTAGTTTTTGCACCATTAAGCCACCGATTGAGTGGCCGATGAAAATTGGGCTTTCTATGCATTTTGTTACGTTTTCAAACGCTGTAAAAGCCCTTTCAATATACAAATCACCCTGCTCTTTAGAAAGGCGTTGATTTGTTTTTCTTGAAAATGCTTCATAGTCAGGCCATTCGACAGTCTGACAGTGATATCCTCTTTTTTTAAAGAAAGCCGTCCACTTTTTCCAACCATTGGAATTATGGAACATATCATGGATAAATATGATACTCTTCATAAAACAATTAGTTTAAGTCCGGGTACATACTTTCTCAATGATTTCATAACAATAACGGAATGCAGGATAATCATTATTTAAATTAAAAAGGGTTAAGAATTTTACAGTACGTATATATAATCAAAAAATTGGTTTCGCGCATCTAAATCTTTCACATCGAACTAATTGCATAGAACTTTGAAAAAGATTCATAGTGAAAATCAAATAAATGCTACTGGGGTTTATAGCTTTATACGTTTGGCTTTCAAATGAATAATTAAATCGTGAATAATTGGTTATATCAAATAAAGTATAAATTTTTTTAATTTCAAAATGATTTGAAAATAAAAATTACAGGCTATTATGCGCTTTGACTACTTTGCAAAAAGGTGTCATTTAAGCGCAGCACGCTTAAACTTTGGCCAATATACCTGCTGGTGGAATAATTGATAACCGGTAATGGAGGATAAACGGCCAAAAATGGAAATAAGATAGTTTTTTATAATGCATTTTATCTTTCCAAAAAAAACGTAGAGTGACTTAAAAGATATTTTTGATTTGATTTTTAACCTGGACAATCGCAAAAAAAATCAGAAAAACGCCAAATACATGTTATGTTTGTGATAAGTTAAACTTTCTATTCTATATGAATAATATTGTTGTTTTTGGGGCATCAGGTCAGTTGGGGCAGTGTTTAAAAGATTTTACAGAAAAAAACGGAATATTATCAGTTTATTTCCCTTCTGAAACTGAGGCAAATATCCTGGACAACGACGCTTTGGCAAAAGTATTTGATACCTATAAACCTTCCTTCAGCATTAATTGCGCAGCGTATACCGCGGTAGATAAGGCTGAGGATGACAAGGAATTAGCATTAAAGATCAATAAAACGGGAGTTGAGAATATTAGCAGGCATTGCGCCGCGAATGGTTCGGCGCTTATTCATATTTCAACCGATTTTGTTTTCAGGGGCGATCAGCCAACACCGCGTAATGAAGATGACATTGCCGAGCCCATTAGTGTTTATGGTGAAACTAAACTGGATGGTGAAATTGCTGTAAAAACTATCCTTGATAAATATTTTATCATCCGTACCGGCTGGCTTTACTCGGAATACGGTAACAACTTTGTGAAAACGATGTTGAAACTTGGCGCCGAAAGGGACGAACTAAGGATCATTGCCGATCAAACTGGTACGCCAACTTACGGCATGGACCTTGCCGCCTGTATTATGCATATCATCAGCCTAAACAGCCAGGATTACGGCATTTATCATTACAGCAACGAAGGCATAGCTTCCTGGTACGATTTTACCAAAGCAATTTTTGATCTGTCGGGTACTAAAGTAAAAACGCTGCCAATTAAGACATCAGAGTATCCTACTAAGGCAACAAGGCCGGCCTACTCCGTAATGGATAAAAGTAAAGTGAAAAAAACCTTCCAAATGGAAATACCTTATTGGAGGGATAGCCTGTCGGTTTGCATCGGCAGATTAAAAAATAAATAACGCACCACGATGAAAGGAATCATTTTAGCAGGCGGATCGGGCACCAGGCTTTATCCAATAACCAGGGCGATCAGTAAACAGCTGATGCCTATTTATGATAAGCCGATGATCTATTATCCTTTATCGGTTTTGATGCAGGCGGATATCAGGGAGGTGTTGATCATCACCACCCCCGAAGATAATGAAAGCTTTAAACGCCTGCTTGGTGATGGCCGCGAATTAGGCTGTACTTTTGAATATGCCATCCAGGAAAAACCAAACGGGCTTGCGCAGGCTTTTGTAATTGGCGAAAAATTTATTGGCAATGATAAAGTCGCTTTGATTTTGGGCGATAATATTTTTTACGGGACCGGATTTAGTGAACTTATCCGGAGTTTTAATAACGTTGAAGGCGCAGCTATTTTTGCTTATGCAGTTGCCGACCCTGAACGTTATGGCGTAGTGGAGTTTGATGCGCATTTTACGGCGCTTTCGATAGAAGAAAAACCAGCTCATCCCAAATCAAAATACGCCGTACCAGGTTTGTATTTTTATGATAACCAGGTGATCAAAATCGCCAAAGAGCTTAAACCTTCTCCGCGCGGGGAATATGAAATTACCGATGTAAATAAATATTATCTTGAACAGGGCAACCTGCACGTAGGGGTGATGGATAGGGGGACAGCATGGCTGGATACCGGAACATTTGACTCATTGAGCGATGCGACCGAATATGTAAGGGTTATTGAAAAAAGGCAGGCTACAAAAATAGGCTGTATTGAAGAGGTAGCCTATCGCCGTGGATTTATTAATGACGAACAGCTAAAGGTATTGGTTAATAAATATATAAAAAGCGGGTACGGCGTCTATTTGCAATCGTTGTTGGGCTAAGTTCGGTGCTTTCAAAAATACATATCGGGCCTTCTGTCGGCAAAAAGGTTGTTATAAGCATTAAATGATTTATCGCGGGTTAAGTGCGGGTCAATTTGTACAGTTAATACAGCATCTTCTTCTTTCCCGGCCTGTACTAATGGCGCACCATTAAAATCGTAAACTACCGATCCACCGTTAAATGTTAAGGCTTGTTCGCTGCCGTCTTCCAGTATTCTTTTTTCGGTACCGCAGCGGTTGGTTACTGCCAGGTATACTTTATTTTCAAGTGCCCTTGCAGGCATGCCGACACCCCATAAGGTGGAAACCAGGTTACTTGGGCAGGCAATTACATCGGCGCCATGTAATGCAAGGCTCCGGGCCGCTTCGGGATAACGCCAGTCGTTGCAAACCATTATGCCAACTTTACAATCAACAAGGGGGTGATCAACCACAAAAAAGCCCGAATTACCTGGTTCAAAGCAAAGTTTTTCTTTATAAAAAAGATGTGTTTTGCGATAGATATTGAAGGTATTATCAGGAGAGGCCACCAAAGCAGAGTTATACGCTTTGTCGCCGTCTTTTTCTGCAAAACCAGCGATGATCATAGCCTGTAAGTCAACAGCCAGTTTGCGGAGGAGATTTACGCCCTCGCCAGTTTCATCTTCACCTTCGCTAAAAGCTTCTTCCTTGTTTAAAAATGAGTAACCGGTGGTACAAAGTTCAGGCAATACGATAATATCAGCTTTGATATTTTTAAGCAGTGTGGTAATTTGACGAAGGTTGTGCGGCTTATCGCTCCAAACGGGTGTAAATTGTACGATACTCAAATTGATCATGCTGACAGATTTATCTTTATGCTAAGATAGTAGCTACAGCGGATATCATATCGCTAATCAGGTCTTTTTTATCGGCCTGCTGCCAAATTATTTCTTCATCTTTCCTGAACCAGGTTAATTGCCGTTTGGCAAACCGGCGTGTATTTTGTTTAATGGCTGCGATGGCATTGTCCAGGTTAGTTTTTCCATCAAAATAATCGAACAATTCGATGTATCCAACCGTGTTGAGGGCATTTATGTTCCGGTAAGGTAATAATGATCTCACTTCTTCCACAAGGCCCTGTTTTACCATTTTGTCCACACGGTGATTTATGCGTTGGTATAATACCTCCCGTGGCAGGGTTAAGCCAAACTTTATGGATTTGAACGGGCGTTGATTTACTTTGGTGCTCCGGAAGGATGAATAAGCCTGCCCGGTGCTTTCAAAAATCTCTAAAGCCCTGATAACACGTTGCGGGTTGTTAATATCAACTTGATTATAGTATTCAGGGTCGGCCAGTTTTAACTGTTCCTGTAAAAACGATAGTCCTTGTTCATTGAGCATCGTGTTTAGCTTTTCTCTGACGCCGGGAGCCACATCAGGGAACTCATCAAAACCTTCGCACACCGCCCTTATAAATAGCCCGGAGCCTCCCACTAAGATCACTTTATCATGAACCTTAAACAGTTCATCCAATAAATTCAAGGCTTGTTTCTCATAGTCACCTGCGGAAAAAGGATCGGTGATGGCGTGTGAATTAATGAAATAATGTTTGGCGGC
>Ga0207076_1232_pt1 | contig 11887 bp, 8 predicted proteins | sample Alteio_BWMinHeat_62_FD_153568 | JGI IMG/M metagenome (GOLD analysis project Ga0207076, IMG submission 153568) | Enriched cells from forest soil in Barre Woods Harvard Forest LTER site, Petersham, Massachusetts, United States -... | ecosystem: Environmental > Terrestrial > Soil > Temperate forest >... | reverse complement strand
TCTATGATAAAAATGCAAACCTTATTTCGCATCAACTAATTGTTCGTTTTCGTCGAAAGTTTTGGAAGAAAATTAAAAATATAATGACAACGGCCTGCGCAGCAGCGCAAGATATTTCGTTAGTTTCTGCACTTGAATCGTTTTCAGATGAGCTAGTCGATTCTGAAAAAGATTTATTTAAATGGTGCATGATGTCGCCTGATCTCTATTCAGGCATGCAAGCTGATAAATTATCTGCCCGATATTGGTGTCAAAATCAAGTTTTTTCCGGTGGGAATCACTTGATGTTAAATGGCTATTCAGAACTCGTCGATAATTTGGCAAAAGAATGCAACATTATATTTGGTGCGGAAGTGAAAAAAATAAATTACCAAAATAATTCTGTGAAAGTCGTGACAGATACAAACGAATTTGAAGGTGATGCTGTTGTCGTAACAGTCCCATTAGGTGTTTTAAAACAAAAATTGATAGCTTTCGATCCGCCATTGTCCAATGCTAAGCAAACGGCTATCAAGAATTTGGGAGTAGCGTCACTCATAAAAATTGCTCTCAAATTTTCTACCGTGTTTTGGCCTGCAGATTATCAAATTTTATATTTATCTCAGCCTAATCCATTCTCAATTTCAGGGTTTATCAATTTGCAGTATTTTTATCAGCAGCCAGTTTTAGTTGCACTCTTTGGATCGGGAAAATGGCCTAATTCAAATCAAGCTCAATTGGTGGAAGAAGCCATAGAATCGTTGCAAAGAGTTTTTGGAAAAAATATTTCTTCTTTAGACGATTATAAAGTGACAACTTGGCAAGAAGATACCTTTAGCTGTGGATCTTATTCTTTTATTCCAGTTGGTGCTTCTGGGAATGAGCATCAAGTACTGTCTGAACCCATCCAAAAAAGTATTTTTTTTGCTGGTGATGCAACGAGTAAAGAGTATTTTTCCTCAACTCATGGAGCTTACCTCTCTGGTCTGAGAGCGGCAGATCAGATTCGCGCAGCTAGCGGTGCGAGTGTTTCTTACAACTGAACGCAACGAGTTTTTCGTGTTTGCACGTGCCACAACGCTATATTATTAAAAGTATATTAATTATTTACCATTTAGTAAAATACCATCGCTAAAATGGAGTGTTTAAATGCTAGATCGGATCATTTTTAGCTGGTTCTCAGATTTTGAAATCTTTTCGCAAAAAATAAAATACAGAATTTTTGGTTAGACCATGTCGCTCAAATTCAATTCTATATCCTAATTTTTTATAGAATTCTGGCGCTTCCCAGTCCATGGTATTGACTGCCGCGGAAATACAGCCTTTTTCCTTTCCTAAATTTTCAGCTAATTCCATCAATTGCTTACCATAACCCTTTCCACGTAATGCTTCTTCTACCCACAATTGATCCACATATATCCAACCGTAACCAATATTTCCATTGCAGCCGCCATGAATAACGCCATTATCATCTTTTATGAAAAATGCAAAGGCTTCTATGGGCGCATGACCTTTTTTTAATTTTGCATATTCAGAAATGCCTTGAGTAAGTAATTGAATGTCTTGGTTTTGAATATGAAACTCTAGCTCGATTTTGATGCTCATGTATAACCTTTCTTATAGCGCCTTATTTCTGAGTCATGAATGGCGAAAAATAAAGCGCTATTGATCTATAGAAATAACCTAAAATTAGCGCGCTATCCTTTCATACGAATCGGAACCAATGATGTTGGAATTCCAATTTTTTCCTCGTGGATCGTCAGCTTGATTTGCATCTAACCAAAGCATATGTATATTACTTAGGTCATTGTTGACATTTCCTGTCATTGCTACAACTTGCTTACAATGTGGGAAATTGACGGTAACTGAAATCGCATTGCCATTAAAGTATCCTACCAAGGGAAGAGCAACACCAACATCCTCTTTGCAATTGCCCACAGCTGTCGTGAATGTACCACTCAAGCTTCCTGTGTTATCCGTATCCGCATGCCAAGTCAACGTCATTGTAGAACCACGTTGATTTTTGTACGTGTTGCTTGGATCAGTTGCTGCAGAAACCTGATGACACAAAAAAACCGAACACAATCCTAAAGCAATTGTTAATTTGCTAAATCTCATAAATTTCTCCATTAAAATCTACTAGGGCGATACTTTATATCTATTTTTTAAACTCTTGACAATCCGTAAAAATCCCGTATTTGTTCAGCATGCTAAGTTTGAAGATCATATCATGTATATACAAGAAAAATGTCCTCCAAAATCATCTTCGCCTCTATGAAAAGAGCGTCGACAACTAAAAAATCGTTTTTCATCCGGATAAGTATCAAATGCAACTTCATTTGAAATCAATTTCAAATTAAATTTCAATAGACGATTTTTTACATAACTCGGTAAATCAAAATGAAAATGATTTTCTTTAATAGAAGGTCGAAAAAAAATTTCATTATTATCATGCTCATCCAAAAATTGTTGATGAAATTCTTCGCTCACTTCGTAAGAATCTTGAGCAATACAAGGACTGATCGAAGCAATCATATGCTGTGTTTTCGCACCTAGCGAAATCATTTTTTCAATTGTTGATTCTATGATCCCATTTTTTGCACCACGCCAACCTGCGTGAGCTAAGCCAATAACATGTGATTTTTCGTCTGCAAATAGCACGATAGGACAATCAGCGCTATCCGTACCAAGCATGATTTTCCTTTGATTTGTCACCATCGCATCTGCTTGTGGTTTTTGTTGTTCTGACCAAAGTCGATCAACAATGACAGCTTGATTACCGTGCACATTTTTTACAGTGACCAAGGCATCTAAAGATAAGCCAAAATGGGACATAACACGCCGTCTATTTTCACGCACATTGTCTGGGCTATCGGGAGTTGTATAGGAACAGTTAAGTGATTCATACCAACCGGAACTGATTCCGCCTTGACGGGTAAAAAAGCCATGCTGAATCGAAGCAAGCTTTGCAAGATGTGGATCTTGTATGACTTCTAGCATATAAACAACCATACGTCTGATATTCGGCAGCAGAAATCGCAAAACTTATTCTGTGGCAATGATTTCTTGCACTTCAATGACAAACTTTTTAAAGAAATCATATGTCATATAATAATTCCCTTGATCACCCACATCATTACCCCATGAGTTTCTTAAGATAAACAACCCAGTATGTTTTTGGCCTTCGTTATCTATCGCGACAGCATTGTCATCATACCCAGTTATTATCATTTCATGGCCCGCTTTAAACCATGAATCAGGATCATTCATAATGGCTTGTGTAAGTGCCCAGGTATCCTGATTTTCATGGTAACGCGCACAAGCGCCAGGGCCACAATGTCCTACGGGAAGGAAAGATCCAAAAACGATTCGCATCGGATTTACTGTATTTTGTGCTGCTGCAAGTGCTTGTTTAACTTGTAAAAAAGTTTGATCCGCATCATAAGGATGCGCAGGATCGATATTGATCGATTGAAAATAGTCAAGTATCGGCTCCCAATAAATTTTTACAAACATATCTTCACTCTTGCTCTTAAATTCATCCAATGACATCGGTTTGCCATGATTGTATTCGCTATTGAGTGGATATTCTGTCACACCAGCGCATGATTTTGTTTTTTGTTTTACTTTATTAATAATGCCAAACTGCAGAATTTGATTGAGTGCAAAAGGCCCAGTAAATCCATCCCAGCCACTTAATTTATAATAACCCCTTCTATCTAAATACGTGCCGAGTTCTAGATTACATAGCTGGCTGATGTAATCCCCTTTTCCTAAAATTGCGTCGATCGCTCCCGTTACCGCAAAAGTAACACAGGTACCATGTTTACCTTGATCAAGCACGGGTACGCCATTCATTCCAAGCTCTACTCGCATAGGAAGCGACTGATGAGCTGCATTCATCTGACTCAATGTATTTTTAGCACGCGTTTCCATTAATGTTTGCTTTTGCTTTGGAGTTAATTTGATATTCATCAAATAAACATCTTTTTTTAAACTGTTACTCATAGTAGACAGGTTGCGATTTGTAATAACAACAGATGATTGAATAGGCTCACTAACTTCAAACGCTTGAGCGCTATTAGTAAAGATAATGGTTAGCAAAACACCTATATAAAATAATTTACGCATTTAAAAAGCCTCTTGTTATTAATATTCATCATTGACATCCTCATACGGCCTAAAGACCGGAGATTCCCCGGCTAAGCAACATAGCCGTCCTGAAGGACAGTGTTTTACGGCGCGTTTGATAAAATCATGCATCTATTCAATATCGCTTAATTCAATAAAAAAAGCGATTAATCTTTGATGAAATTGGGGGTATTAAAACATACTTTTTGCATATTGAATAATGGATTTGCTTACGCGAATTGACTCGCAGAATAAAGCATTTCTAATGGAAATAAACTGCACAAATACGTATTAATGCACATACTACAATGATGGGACCCAAATATTTGAATTTTGTACCCCAGGTTGCATACCATTTGTCTTGCTCTGGCCCCGACTTTTTCGATACATTGACAACTTTAAAACCCACTAAACATGCATATATACCAAGCAGTAACATGAAAACTCCATCGATCATATTTATCTCCTTATTGTCTATATATTTTATAAATTAATACCATTATAGGTCATACTTTATCCATTTGCCTATGCTGGAGTTTTTCAAATATTCATACCCTGCTGTTGTTAAAATTCATAGACTTACTTATTTTAGCGATCGCTGATTCTCCAGAAAGGTGTGCCAAAACACATAACTCCCGATAGCTTTATCACTTTTAGTCTCACATAGGAAATATAAAGCTCCTTTTTCCAAATCAAGCCCTACCGCTCTCCCCTATTTTGCGTTCTTCCATGGAACCCGAAGTAAGCGATAGGATACAGCTTTTGCTCAAGATCCCGTGCCCGCTGGTCCTAGTAATAACTAGGAATTTTTCTAGCTGCAATTCATTTTTTCTTTGCTAGAATCGAGCCACACTGAGTTTGTCAGCAAATTCAGGATATATTTTATACTCAGATAGATAAAAATTAAGATTAATGGGAAATGCATGACAGAATCAAGGCTACATTCAGAAAATTATGAAATTAATAAAGAAAATGGAACTCCATTAGAGCTCCATCATGATGAGCCATTGGTTCATGCAGCTGCTGAGATCGTAGAAGGAGCTGGTTTCTCAACCAAATTATCCCACAGTAAATTGGTTCATCAATTCCATAAACTTTTAAAACCTGCAGAACATGCTGTTAGGGGCCACAGTTTTTTGCATGATTATAAAAAAAACCGTCATTCGGGACATTCACATTTCGCATCAATCGCAGGAGCAACAACTGGCTTCGGTGCAAGAGGTATTACTCAAGCAGCCGCATTAGCAGAAGCAACTGCAATAGGGACGTTTGCCGGCACAGGAGTGGGTGCTTTAGTTACTGTGCCGCTTCTTGCTGCTCCCACCTATACCTTCAGTAAAACTAACGAAGTTGGAGAGACAGTTAGTGGAATTGTTGCTGATGCCATTGACGATACTCATGAAGCGATATCAAGTGCTGAAGTGCATTATTCTTCATTAGGGCTAGGTGAGCCTGATGTGTTAGTTCCTCGCGAAATTTTTCCAGTAAAAAAAATTAAGCAAAAAGATCTAGACCAACAACTTGAGAAAGAGAAAAGTATGTTTAGAAATAGAAATACGGAATCTGACAAAAAAACTGAAGAACTAGACCAAAAAGTAGGACAAAGAGCTGAACAACGTTCCACAAGACGTATTATTAGCAGAAGAACTGTACCAGTCCGGGGTGCTGTGAAAGTCAGTGCATCAGTAAAAAAGGATCCAAAATTAGTTGAATTGGAATCATTATTGATGCAGTCAGGAATGAGCTCAGAAAAAAGAGATGAGGTAACACGAACTCTCAACACTATTGATGTTAAATTAACTGAAATAAGAGATTCTCAAATACGACTAGAAGAACTCAAGAATCAAGATAGCTACATCCAAGCATTTCAAGGATTAGATAAATTTTCTCAAACTATTGCCAAAATTGGAATTAGATTACAAAGTCGAGAGCTAGTTCTATTTGCGGGTGGGCTTAGCTCAATTTCAGAAATAGGCACTGGCCTTGCAAAGTTAGGTAACTTTTCAGGGACTATGGCTGAAGTGGGATTAGGCGCTATTGTAAGTGGAGGGACATCTATTTTTAGCGGTGTCATTGGATTGGGTTTTTCCCTTCTGGATCATTTCATGAGGGAAGAACAACCCGATTTATTGGGAGAAGCATTACAGACAATAAGTCAACAAATACGAGAAGTCCATACTGAAGTAACAGATGTAAAACACATGCTTTATTCAGGCTTAAGACATTTGTCAGAAATGATGTTTCATCTTTCTAAAGGATTGGAACAATTATCCGAACAACAACGCCAAACTTTTGAATTAGCACGAAGAGGATTTCAAGTTGTTCAAACCGCTCTGCAGGATATTCGTATTGAAAATAATACATTTCATCAGCGTATTTTGGCTGATCTTGGATATTTAATAGATATAGCAGAAAGTAAAGAATTATCTCATTATAAACAAGAAATTCAAGAATGTGTTGATCTCATTCGTTTTCATCTTGAGCAAAAAGAAAGTGATAAAAGTAAATTAAAAACTCAATTATTCAAATTACGTTCCAAAATTAAAAAAGTATGTGCAACTGAATTAAATGGTGCAACTGAATTTTTGAAACTGAAACATGATCCAAGACAAGCCGCCGGTTTTCTTTTAAGACGCTTATCCAATGGAGACGATGCATTAGGATTCCTAGCGGAAGAATTTGAAAGAATAACAAAGAAATCACTTAGCAAATTAGGTATTGAAAAAGATAAATTATTTTGTTCATCATTATGGGTTCAAGGTGCCACAGATTATTTAGAATTATTATCTCAGCCCACATTCCAAGAAGTTGAATCTGAACGGAGTTTAAAAGAAGTTTCAGATCAATCCAATAATGTTGTCAAATTCATGTCAGCCATTGGTCAGAGTAAGATAATTGAAAAATTACTTGCTAAGCATGATGAATATCTCCATGAATTGCAGCTATTGATTCTCTCGCGAATGAATGCAAAAAAAACAAGAAGAGAGGAAAAAGAAACTAAAGATCATCAACAAACTAAGGTAACAAAACATACCCTCAAGGAGTATTTTTCTAATCCTGCAGATCGTGCGTTGCTAGATGAACTTCTTTATAAAATTGACTACAATTATTTATTAATCAATCGATTTGTGGAAATAGGCGGATTCGTTAATAAAAAACAAATCGTAGGGGATCTTGAATATAGTACTACTCTTTGGAATAAATCTTTTAATTTTACTGAAATACCAACAACAACGGTTGCTCCTTATTATGATCTGATGGAACCTGCCTTTATCAATTTTCAGAACCCCATATACGGCTACAATGTACCAAACTATCAATACATTAATGCCAATCTAGAAATTATTGGCGGTCACAAGGTTAAAATTGACGGAAAAGATAATTTTGTTTTTATGTCATGTGGTGTTGTAGCACCATATTCATGGAATGCTGATACCGGTTTATCTGCAGGATCAGTAACATTTAGCATAATTTGTCATGATGTTGTTACAAACAAAGTTTCTACGCCAATGACTACTTCTTCTGGCATACCTTCCAATTATAAATTACATACATCGGGTAACGCCGACTGGGCTTGGGCTTCAAGTCATGTTGTGACTTTAGCAGATAACAAGCCTTATTTTGTTTTCTTTACGGGTGGTAGTGGCCATGTTGCTATGTTTGATCTTGAAGAACAAAAATCTCTAGCATGTGATAATAGCAAGCCGTTTTCATTTTCTGTACCAATGCCTTCATTTCGAGGTAATCGTTTTGGTCATCAATCAACTTTAACAACGACTTGTTATACGCATATCGCTTTTAATAGGGTATTAATGATTCATCAAGTTGATTGGCAATCAACACCTGATTATGCAGTCGTTAAATACTACTCGTATGATTTAGAAAATCGTAGGCGAATTGAATACCAGAATTTAAGTGGAATGGAAATTGCTAAAACTTGTTTAAAATCACCCAATCAATTATTTTTTCAAACTATTCAATCCTATGATAATTCAGATATGACTATACTCAGTGGATTGCTTGTTCCTGGAGATTCAATTACTTTGGGAATCTCGTCGAGAAAATTTGATAACGAAGAGTTATCATTAGATACCTCATGGACTTATCACGCTGATATTTCTATACCCATTCAAGCTACTGAAATAAATCAAGTTCGCTCAGAAACCATAGGAAACAATCAATTAATTGTTTCCTCCATTAAAACTAAAGAAAATAGCAACAAATTAGTAGTTATGTTTGGTAATTATGAAAAACAAGATTTTTCTCATTTTGAGTGCGACCTACCACCCATTCATGAAATTGCAGATTGGCAAACATTGCGGACTACTGTGTTTTCCATGGGAGGAAAAAGCTATGCAATTGCTACATTGCTGGACCCAAATTACAAATCATTAGTATTTTTAATTGATCCAGAAAAACAACAAATTATGCGTTTGGCCGATGGACCGCAGCTTGAATTTAGACCTTCTGTTTTGGATAGGCTACCGAGAGTGAGCTACTATGATGCCTATTTGAGTAGATCTCGAAGAAACGTGCCTGGAATGTTTCCTGTAAATGGATATGCTATTCATGTCTCTGAGCATGAAGACATGTTAACGCTTCATTTTTCCTATGCAAATTCAAATGGGATGGGTGGCTCCATAGAGTTAGCTACTTATAATTTGGCTCCTAAAGTGAAATCAGAATTAGATGTCGGACTTTTAATTGATGTTGAACCTTCCAAAAAAGAGATACCTGATAATGCTCTCGGTTTATCGATCACCAATATACAAACATTAGTTAACTCTACTAAAACCCTTCCTAAACCTAAAGAGTTACCCACTTTGTCATTAGTACCGGATTCAGGATCTAATCCTACTATTACTAAGTCTCCAAAAATGAAAACTGGTATCTCAACTGCTGCATGCTATGGAGATGATTTAAATAAATTATTCAAGAATTTAATCTCAACTCATAATATTCTTAATGAGTTAATAAATGACTTGAAAAGTAAAATGAGTTTACTCGAAGATATACATACGCAAATTAATATTTCATATGAGTCAATCAATAAACTTGGTATTACGATGACGTCCAATGGTTTAAATGATATTGAAGCAGGGATCTCATCTCTGAATGATGTAGCGCAAGCATTTAATATGCTCAATATTCTCTTTAAAACTCTTAATGGATATAAATATACTCTTGCAAAAGAAGTGAGTGTTTTAATAAAAGAAATACATAGAATTGTCACTAAAATTGAAAAGTCTAAGACACAATTGGATTTAGGTACCGCAGAAACAAAAGGTATTCCAAAGACTCTTTCGACGAGCGCCCTTTCACTATTTTCGTTAGGTAGAGGATTTGATAAAAAAACTCTTGCTAAGCTGAATCATTTTTTAATGACATTGGGGATAAAACAATCAGCAATATCTGATGGAGTCAATAAAGTAGACCAGCTTAATACAATGCTAGAGCCCCATGGTATTTGTGTTGAAGAAGTGGCTCGAGATGGTAATTGTTTTTATCGCGCTGCCGCGGATTTATTAAACAAGATTAATAAATGTGATAACTATACGCATGGAGATTTGAGAAAATTAGCTGCCAAACATGTGATAGATAATATCGATTTTTATCGCCAATATATTCCGGGCAATTTAGATTCATTCATTGCTAAAGGTAGTGAACAAGGAAAATGGGCAGAAGACATTATGCCTCATGCACTTGCGCGAGCGCTAAATTGTAATATTGTTATTATAAATAGTGATCAAACTACTCCTATCGTAATAAAAAGAGCAGGTGCTACCAATACTCTTAGTTTAGGATATGAAGTAGGTGCGCATTATAATTCATTAGTGATGATTGCCAATGACGATACTCGACCTGGCGAATATCTCAGCGAGTTACTTGATGCTGCGCCGATTGATGATTTTAATCCTATTGTGGTTAACTCTGAAACTTTTAGTGGCATGAATGGAATTGCACCTCACTGAAGTAGGAGACCATCGATATCACTCAATGATTCTAGGGCCATGAATTAAGTGGCTGGTCCACACTAGTGCGAAGCTATTTAGATTTAGACGTTTTTTTACGTCTTTTTTTACTAACGTGCTTTTTGGCTCTTAAACCACGGCTACCGAACCAATCATCCCCATAGAAAACAAAAATCTGATCTCCTTTGTGAATCGTTTTTTGGGCTTTGATCGTTGCTAAACGTCTTTTTGCATTAATTTTATAATCCGCATTAGGTTCATCGGAATGATTATAAATACTCCCAAAACCGAGCAATAAGGCATATTTGCCATCAGCGTCAAAATAAAAATCCTCTAATTTTTTATCTCCACCTCGCGAGATAATGGTATAGCACTCCTCAATTTTTTCTCCCTTTTTAATCGTTTTTCCAGCAAATACGCCATAGCCTATTACTGTTTTTTTAACAAAAATCTTATTTTGAAATAAATTGGATTTCATCACTTTAGTGCCTTAAAAATACCTGAATTGTTTAATATGGGACGATTATAACACTATTCTTCCATTAAATTTCACTATTATGAAGGATAACTGAGGCTAACTCGGAAGGATAATTATCCCATTTCTTTCTTAAATTGCATTTTTCCAATAAGTAAACGAGGACCCAATAAATTAATCCCAAGTCCAGTAATAACTAAAAATCCTGCAATTATTTTCCATAATTGAAATGGTTCATCTAATATCAAAACGGAGCTTATCATACCAAATACAGGAACTAAAAGAGTAAATGGGACAACTATACCTACAGCATAACGATTGATTAGCCAATTCCAAATCCCGTAGCCAACCCATGTTGACGCATAAACAATAAATAACACCGAAGCGACTCCTAACCAGGAGATATTGCTTAAACTCTGAATAATGTTGTCTCGTCCATCAAATATAAATGCAAGCAACACAAGTGGAAAAGAGGCGAAAAAGCTCCCCCATATGACCAAAGCAATCATATTCACATTACCTATTTTTTTTATAATGAGATTTCCCATCCCCCAGGAGGCGGCTGCGCAAATAATTAGGATAAATCCCAACAATGAAATCGCATTATCAAAATGGGTGGCGATAAGGCCGATACCTGTAAAGGAAACCAATGCTCCTATGATCTGCCATCTATTCGTCTCTTCATTCAAAAAAATCATTGCAAACAACATACTAAAGAATATCTGAACTTGCATCAGCAAGGCTGCCAATCCTGGCGTCATGCCCACACGCATTCCTATAAAAAGAAATGAAAACTGCATCCCAAACGTGATCAATCCATACAAAGCGATTAATTTGAACGGCGCTGAAGGTGGTTTTATAAATAAAATAGCGGGAAAACTTGCCAAAATAAATCGCAACGCGCTCAGCATAAGAGGCGAAATTTCATCGAGGCTGAATTTAACAAAAATAAAGTTACATCCCCAAATCGCGGCAACTAAAATAGCTAAAATAAAATGTTTAATGTGCATTTTTCTATAATACCAAAATTAATAGCAAATATAATCCAAAATTCGGCAAAAGGTTTCTCTTGCCGAATTTATGACAACGATGTTTACCTCTAAAGGCAATATTGATAACTTGTTATTCAATTATTCACGGAAAATTGCCGTGATCTAAAACTCTTGTTATAATTCAATAGATTATCATGATTACGCAGATGACTCTGTTATTTTATTAAAAAATGCACACAAGCTTGATTCGATTACTGAAGCTAAACATTATTTGACTAAGCACTCCACTCCGCACTGAAGCGGCTTCAGGTAAAAACAAGGAGTTTAGTTATGGAATC
>Ga0207076_1230_pt1 | contig 11944 bp, 7 predicted proteins | sample Alteio_BWMinHeat_62_FD_153568 | JGI IMG/M metagenome (GOLD analysis project Ga0207076, IMG submission 153568) | Enriched cells from forest soil in Barre Woods Harvard Forest LTER site, Petersham, Massachusetts, United States -... | ecosystem: Environmental > Terrestrial > Soil > Temperate forest >... | reverse complement strand
AAAATGGGCATTAATCGCGTAGGCCTCGCGACGAAGTGATGCGGAGTTTGCCTGTCGCCTTGATCTTTTTCCTGTTTTGTCTCGGCTGCCATGCTGCCGAACAGCAGCAGGGTGACGGCAGGACAGAAAACACCTCGGCCGGTAAAAATGAAAGCCTGGGCGCCGCCGCCGATTCCCGGGCCGCCGGCCAGGCCGAAGGCGGCACCGAAGTTCCACCGCCCGACACCGGCAGCAGCGGACCGGCGAACGGTCCGGCGGGCGAGCCGAAAAATGAAACCGACAGCGAGCCACCTGAACCGGATGCGCTGCCGCAAGGACGCAGGGAAGGCCGTGGCGGCCACCTGAGCCATATAGAAGTCGGCCAGGCCAGGGGCGACTGGCTGGCCTTGCTGAAGGAGCATGTCCCCGAACTGGCCGGCAATTCCGAGCCGCAGAATGTCAACCCGGCGATGCTGCGAAAATTGCGGCGCGACATAGGCGGCATCCTCGCGACCGAGGGCTACTTTTCCCCCACCATCAATTTCGACACGCAAGTTTCCGGCACTGCGGGCGGCATCGACAGGGTGCTGGTGAATATCGAGGCTGGGCCGCGCACTGCGGTGAAGTCGGTGTCGCTGAGTTTCAGCGGAGCACTGGCGGATGCGGCCAAGGCCGGCCGCGCCGATGCCATCCAGCGGCGCGATGCGATCATTTCCGCCTGGGGCCTGCCGCAGGGAGCGCCGTTCCGCGATGACGACTGGGCCCGCGCCAAGAATGCGGCAATCGAGAACCTGCGTTCAGATACTTATGCATCGGCCAGCATCAGCGACAGCAAGGCAAGCGTCGGCGCAGAGGAGCAAAGCGCGGCATTGCAGCTGGAGCTAGACAGCGGTCCGCCGTTCACTTTAGGGGATATCGTGTTGAGCGGCCTGGAGCGCTATCCGCCGATCCTGGTGGACAGGTACAATCCGCCGCGCAAAGGGGAAAATTATTCCCGTTCACGCCTGCTGGAATTTCAGCGGGCGCTGCAGAATTCACCATATTTCACGACGGTTTCCGTCAGCGTGGATCCCGATCCCGACAAAGCCGACAATGTGCCGGTCGAGGTCAACGTCGTGGAGCGCCGCTCGCGCGACCTGGGCTTCGGCCTCGGCTATAGCACCAATACCGGTTTCCGCAGCGAAGTGTCTTACCGCGACCGCGACCTGCTGGACAAGGCCTGGGACATGCGCAGCGCGGTCCGGCTGGAGCAAAGGCGGCAACTGGCATATGCCGACGTCTACCTGCCGCCGCGCGATGCCGGCTACCTGGATTCATTCGGGGTGCTGGCAGACAGGGCGGACGTATCCGGCCTGCTAGTCACGCGTACCGCCTTCGGCATCAAGCGTACCAGCACACGCGGCCATCTTGAACAGCGCCTGGGAGCCAACCTGTCGCGTGAACGGGCCGAGCCGGATGGCGAGGCCGCCACCTTCACCAAGGCCCTGGTCGGTACCGTGGGCTGGACCTGGCGTGACGTGGACGATAGTTTCGCGCCGCGCAAAGGGCAAATTTACCAGCTCGACTTTGCACTCTCCGAGAAGGCGCTGATTTCAGACCAGCGCTTTATCCGGGTTTACGCCAAACATCAGCGCTGGATACCGGCCGGAAAACAGGATGGTTTTGTGTTGCGCGCGGAGGTGGGGGAAGTGTTTTCACCCAGCATCAATGGTGTTCCTGAAGATTACCTGTTCCGTATAGGCGGCAGCAATACGGTCCGCGGCTACGGCTACCAGAGCATAGGCATAGACCAGGGCAATGCCGTCACGGGCGGCCGCGTGATGACGGCAGCCAGCGCCGAATATGTACACTGGCTGAAGGAATCCAACTGGGGCAGCGCCGTTTTTGTCGATGTCGGCGGCGCCTCGGATACCTGGAAAAACATAGACCTGAAACAGGGTTATGGCGTGGGAGCCCGTTACAAGACGCCTGCCGGTCCGATAGCATTGGATCTGGCTTATGGCAAACAGGCGAGGAAAGTACGCCTGGATTTCTCTATCGCGATCGCGTTTTAGGGAGAAAAATGAGCCAGGACATCAAACCAGAGCAGGCGGAGCAACAGGTGCCGCCGCAGACAGCGGCCCGGCAGCGCGGGCGTGCTGCGCGCATCAGCGTGCGTCTGGCGCAGCTCAGCCTGTCGCTGCTGGTAGTGCTGGCCTTGGCGCTGGCCTGGGGTATCTGGACGCAAAGCGGCACCCAGTCCATCCTCAGCGTGGTGCAAAGGCTGGGCAGCGGGCAGTGGAAATTTTCCGGCGTCAGCGGCCGTTTCGGCGACGAACTGACAATAGCAGAGCTGGAATACAAGACCGCCAGCCTGCGTATCAATGCCAGCGGCGTCAAGCTGAACTGGAGCCCGCACATGCTGGCGCGCGGCAAGCTGCTGATCCATACGCTGGACATCGCCGCACTCAAGGTCGCCAGCGTTTCGGACGGCAAACCGGCGCAATTGCCTGAGCAACTGATCCTGCCTGTCGATGTCAGCATAGAGCATGCGGCGGTCGGGCGCCTTGCCATTGCCGATATGGACAAGAACGGCCGCGAAACGAGTGTCACTGAATTATCCGCACTGACTGCGCAGCTGGATTCCGGACGCCTGCAGCATCAATTCAAGGCCGGCCTGTCTAGCCCCTGGGGCGGCTTGCAGGTGCAGGGCGACATCGCGACCGCCAAGCCCTTCAAGCTCAAGGCCGGTTTTAGTTACCACGGGCGGCCGGACAAGGATGTTCCTGAACTGGGTTTACTGGGCGAACTGCAAGGCAGCTTGCAGCAATTGACTATCAGGGCCGATGCTCAGGCAAAATTGGACATTCCGGCCGGTGCCGGCAATGGCAATCGTAAGGCAGAGGCGCCGGCCGCGACCTTGCAAGGCAAGATCAGCGTGGACCTGGCCCCTTTCGCACCGCTGCCCTTGCGCGCCCTGCAAGCCAGTATCGCCGGCCTGAATCCTGCCGATTTTGCCGCGCAGGCGCCGCAGGCCAGCTTGCGGATTGACGCAGATCTGCGCTCTGACGGCAAGGCCGCTGCTGCTGATACTGCCGATACTGCCAGCGGCAAACAGCAGATAGGCGCGCTGCAAGGGACGATAAAGATAGAAAACTCGCAGCCGGGCCAGATCGACAGGCAGCGCCTGCCGGTCACCGGCCTGCAATCGGCATTGCGCTGGTCGGGCGACGAATTGACATTGAAAGGCACCCGGATACAGTTGCCGGGCAATGGGCAAATCAGCGGCGATGCGCAGCTGCGCTTCCAGGCAGCGGGTTTGCCCCTGATCGACAGCCGTTTTGACGTGTCGGGGATAGATTTATCCAAGCTGGACAGCCGCCTGCAGGCTAGCCGGATCAAAGGGGACATTGCTGCGCAAACCAGGGCGCAGTTGGTCAGCATGCAGGCCCAATTGAGCGATCCGCGTGCCAGCCTGCAAGCCGAGGCCAGCTATCAGCTGGATAAAAGCAGCCCGCAATATGAATTACTGACGCTGTCCAGACTGGAGCTGCACGCTGCAGACTCGCAGCTCAAAGGCGGGGGCGAAATAGGGCTGGCAGGCAAACAGCCGTTCAAGCTAACAGGCACATTGCAGAATTTCGATCCTTCGCGCTGGCTGGCGGTGCCTGCGGGCCGTGTCAGTGCGGAATTCACGGCAGACGGGCAATTGCAACCGAGGCTGAGCGTCAATCTGCACATGCCGCAGTTGCAGGGGCAATATGCTGGCCAGGCCTTGAACGGCGTGGCGGACTTGAGCTGGCTACAGGCCCAGCAGCTACAGGTTCGCAAGCTGGACCTGCGTTGGGGGAAAAACAGCCTGACAGCAAGCGGCAGCTGGGGGCAGGGCAAGGATGATTTGCTGGCAAAACTGGATGCGCCGGACCTGGCTGCTTTTGCCGGCCCCTTGCATATTCCCTTGTCCGGCAGCGTAAAAGCCGAAGCGCATTTGCTCGGAAAGATCAACGAGCCCGCCGGCAAACTGGAGTTGAGTGCGGCCAACCTAACATACGATGACCAGTATGCGCTAAAGAGTTTGAACGCCACGCTGGACCTGGCCGGCGGCTTGAACGGCGTCGTGAGTGGCGATGTGACTGCGCTGGGTTTGCGCGGCGGATCGCAGAAAAAAAGCAATCCGCAAAACATTGCGCAAAACAATCCGCCGGCAAGCCAGGCAGTAACTCCGGCTGCCGCATCCGTGCCCGTGCCCGCCAAGGCTGGTGGTCCTAACGATATGCGCTTGCTGGCGGAGCAAATCAAACTGACGGTGAACGGCAAGCGCGACGCGCATCGCATAGCCCTGAATGCGCAGATCAGCCCGGTCCGCAGCCTGGCGCTGTCCGCTTCCGGCCGCCTGCATGCGGCCACGGCGCAAAAAGGCTCCGGCCTGGCCTGGCAGGGGCAGTTGCTCAGCATGCAGCTGAGCGGCAAGCCCGGAGTGAGCCTGGCGGCAGCGGCGCCCGTCAGCGTATCGGGCCAGTCGGTGAGCATTGCCAATGTCCAGCTGCTCGGCGATCTGGGCAAGCTGTCGCTGGAATTATTCGAATGGACACCGGGTGCGATTAAAACCCGCGGCAGCCTGTCCGATGCCGCCGTGGTGGATATCGCCAACCTGTTCAAGCCGCAATATCTGGTTGGCGGCAATCTGTTGCTGAATGCGCAATGGCAGTTGCAGTTGAAAGACAGTGCGCAAGGCGAACTGAGTCTGCAGCGCCAAAGCGGCGATTTGCGCATCAGGGACAGCGACGGCACCAGCAGGCCGATCGCGACAGGCTTGCGCGAGTTGCAGTTGAAGCTGACCCTGGGCGGGCTGGTGGCGGGCAGCGATGGCGAAAGAATCGCTTTGCAAATGAACGCCAGCGGTGCGCGCCTGGGTAACTGGCAGGTCAGGGCCAATTCCATACTCAGCAAGCGGGCAGGGACGTGGACCATCGCACCGGAAGCTGCACTGGATGGCATGGTGAAGGCCGATGTGCCGGACATACAGTGGCTGGGCCCCTGGCTGAATCCCGGCCTGGCCTTGAAAGGCAAGCTGAATGTGGATGCCTTGCTGGCGGGTACTGCGGGCAAACCGCGCTACCAGGCAAAAATCCTGGGTAGCGAACTGGAGCTGGCGTTTGCCGCCGAAGGCTTGCTGCTGCCTAATGGCAGCCTGGATGCGCAGGTGGACGGCAGCCGCGTCAAGCTCAACAAGCTGCAATTTTCCAATGCGGTCACCAGCATGCCGCGCCACGCGCAGTTCCGGGACCTCAACTGGATCAAGCAGAACGGCGAATTCCATGCGACCGGCGAGATCGATATGGCCAGCGAAACCGGCAGCATACAGGCGCAGTGGGACAAGTTCCCCCTGCTGCAGCGTAGCGACCGCTGGATCGTGGTCAGCGGCCAGGCCAGCGTGACGGAGGCGAATAAAATCTGGAGCCTGAACGGCAGACTGCTGGCGGACGGGGCTTTTTTCAAGGTGCCGAAGCTGCCGCCGCCCAGCTTGTCCGGCGACGTGGTAGTAATACGCAAGGAAGATAAAAACAAGGCCGCACAAGATAGCGAGGACGCCAAAAAAGGCCTGAAGACCAGGGTGGACGTGACGCTGGACATGGGGCCGCGTTTTGTATTCGTCGGGCGTGGACTGGATACCACGCTGGCGGGCAGCATACGGCTGCGCGCGACTGATGCGGGGCCGGTGCAGGCTTCCGGTTCGATACGCACCGAAGGCGGCGTGTACGAAGGCTACGGCCAGCAACTGGCGATAGAGCGCGGCATCCTGAACTTCCAGGGGCCGCCGAATAATCCGGGCCTGAACGTGCGCGCGCTGCGCCGGGGCTTGCAGGTGGAGGCCGGGGTCGAGGTGATAGGCACGGTCGCTGCGCCGCAAGTGCGGCTGGTATCCGAACCTGATGTGCCCGATGCGGAAAAATTATCCTGGCTGGTGTTGGGGCGCGGATCCGATCAGATCGCGGGCAATGATGCATCGTTGCTGATGACGGCAGCGAGCGCCATTTTTGGCGGCGACGGCAGCAGGAATGTGCCGCGCGAGATTGTGCAGGGCCTGGGTTTTGACGATTTTTCGGTAGGATCGGCGGATAATAGCATGGGCTCCAAGCTACCCACCCAGACCATCGCCGGCGCTACTGCAGTGAGTTCCACTACGACGGATCAAGTGGTCAGCGTGGGCAAGCACCTGGCGCCGGGGCTGGTCTTGTCGGTGGAGCGCGGCTTGTCGGATGCCAGCGGAGCGGTGAAACTGACCTGGCAGTTGACGCGCCGTGTCAGCATCATAGGCCGGACCGGGACGGAATCGTCGGTGGACGCTTATTACACCTTTTCATTCGACTAATGAACTAGCCTTCAGGCCGGAAAGACTTGTTGAATTTGCATGAAATGGCGTGCGTGGCTTATTAAAGATGTTACAGGCGGTAACAAAGAGTTGTCGCAAGGATAGTAGTCTTGCGGTTTATAATTTTGGGTTGCAACGGGAGAGGGCGCTCGGCCACTGGTTCGGCGTGTACATTTCCCAATGTTTATAGAAAGAAATAGTCCTGGCCGGAACTAAACGGTAACAGGTATATCATACCAAGTCATGACAGCAATTTCCCCGAATACCCTGCCTAAAGAGCCTGGACGTTGGCCTGCGATTGCGCTGGCGGCCATGGTGCATATTTTATTGCTGGCTTTCCTGTGGATAGGCGTGCAATGGCAAAACCAGGAGTCTACCGCCGTCGAGGCGGAAGTCTGGGACATGCAGACGCGGGAAGCTGCGCCCAAGCCTGTGCCGCAGGAGGCGGTAGAGCCCAAGCCGGAGAAAGTCCAGCCGCCTGAGCCGCCGGTGGCCAAGCCGGAAGTGCCGAAAGAAGATCCCGAGATTGCGCTGGAGCAGGAAAGGAAGCGCAAGCTTGCTGAAAAGAAGAAAGAAGAAGAAAAATTGCAGGCTGAACGTGAGGAAGCCAAGCGCAAGGCTGAGCTGGAAGAGGAACTGAAAAAAGAAAAACTCAAACTGGCGGAGCAGAAAAAGAAAGCCGAGAAGCTGGCGGCGGATGAGGCAGACAAGAAAAAACTGGCGGAGCAGAAGGGCAAGCAGGCCAGCGACCAGGCTGCGCGTGATAAAGTCTTTGCGGAAAATATGCGCCGCCTGAATGGCCAGGCGGCAACAACCGGCAGCGGCGGCAATGGCGACGTCCCCCGTTCTACCGGGAATAATCGCGGCGACCCTAGTTATGCGGCAAAGGTCAGCGCCAAGATCCGCTCCAACAGCAACTACAATGCAACTGATAACTCGAGCAATAATCCTACAGTGGAATACAGGATAGACCTATTGCCAGATGGCACGCTACGTGGTGCAATACGCAAGCTTAAATCTTCCGGTGTGCCCGGCTTTGACGAAGCGGTAGAGCGCGCCATCGACAAATCGCAGCCTTTTCCGAAGAATAATTCCGGCGTGGTCCCGGAAAGCATGATTTTGGTCTATAAATTAAAAGAATAAACACAGGTAAGAATAAACGTAAAAATGAAAGCAACAGTGCCTATGAAAATATTCTCCGCCCCTGTGAAACATGTCTTTGCCAGCCTCGCATTGCTAGGCTCGTCCGTGATGATCATGGGTAGTGCCCATGCGCAATTGCGGATAGAGATATCCGGTGTCGGTTCCATCCAGATACCGGTCGCCATCGCCGGCTTCTCCGACGAAGGCCTGGCGCCGCAGCAGATCACGGCGATCATCAAGGACGACCTGACCCGCAGCGGCTATTTCAAGGTGATCGATGCCGGTACCGTGATCAATGAAACGACGCCGGTGAACTTTGATTCATGGAAGGCGCGCGGCGCCGATGCGCTGGTGGTCGGCAGCGTGCAAAAACTGGCCGACGGTCGCTTTGACGTGCGGTATAAATTATTGGATACGGTCAAGTCCTCGACCTTGTCCGGCCAGTCTCTGGCGACGGCGCCGACCGCAACCAGGCTGACCGCGCACAAGATCGCCGATGACATCTATGAAAAATTGCTGGGCGTGCGTGGGGTATTTTCCACCCGCATCGCTTATGTGACTAAATCCGGTTCGCAATACAAGCTGGAAATTGCCGATGCCGACGGCGAGGGGACGCAGGATGCGTTGCGCTCCAATGAGCCCATCATTTCGCCGGCCTGGTCGCCGGACGGCACCAAGGTCGCCTATGTGTCGTTTGAAGCAAAAAAACCGGTGGTCTATGTACAAAACCTGATTACCCGCGCGCGCACGGTAATTGCCAATTACAAGGGCAGCAATTCCGCGCCGGCCTGGTCGCCGGACGGCAGCAAGCTGGCAGTGTCCTTGTCGCGTGACGGCCTGACGCAGATTTATACGGTGAATGCGGACGGCAGCGGTTTGCAGCGCATTACCAATACCAGCGGGATTGATACCGAACCGCAATTCTCCGCGGACGGCCAGTACATCTATTTTCTCAGCGACCGCAGCGGTGGCCCGCAGATCTACCGCATGAACACCGGCGGCGGCGACGTCAAGCGCATGACCTTCAACGGCGGATATAACATTTCGCCGCGTATTTCGCCGGACGGCAAGACGCTGGCCTATATTTCACGCCCTGACGGCAGGTCGTTCCAGCTGTATGCGATGGACCTGGCTACAGGCCAGAACCAGCGCCTGTCGGATACGACCAAGGATGAATCTCCAAGCTTTGCGCCTAACGGCAAATACATCATGTATGCAACTGAGTCGGGTCGTCGCGGTACCTTGGCCGTGGTATCTGTCGATGGCAGAGTGAAGCAAAAAGTGACGGTCCAGGCCGGGGACGTGAGGGAGCCTACTTGGGGGCCCTTCATGAAATAGGGAAGCCAGCTTTAAGCACCAGATCCATACTTAAGAACTAATATTTATTACCCCCATTATCGTTATCAATAAGGAGAATCACATGCGCTCATCATCCATCTCAACCACGCTGGCCCTGCTGGTTTCCAGCGCCCTCTTGCTGGCGGCCTGCAGCTCACCCGTCAAACTGGAAGACAAACCGAAAGTAGAAGACAAGTCTGCGACTACCGCCCCTCCTGCCGACACCCGCCAGGTAAGCCCTGTCGATACAGGTTCCATGGATCCGCTGAATGATCCAAAAGGCATCCTGGCAAAACGCAGCGTGTATTTTGATTTCGACAGCTACGTCGTCAAGGATGAATTCAAGCCCGTGGTGGAAGCGCACGCCAAGTACCTGGTTGGCAACAAGGGCCGCAAGATCCTGATCCAGGGCAATACCGATGAACGCGGCGGCCGCGAATACAATCTGGCGCTGGGTCAGAAACGCGCGGAAGCCGTGCGTAAATCGCTGTCCCTGCTGGGCGTGCCTGAGTCCCAGATGGAAGCCGTTTCCCTGGGCAAGGAAAAGCCTAAGGCAACCGGTAGCGATGAAGCCTCCTGGGCAGAAAACCGCCGCTCCGATATCGTCTATCAATAATTTGCACCGGCCACGGCCTGCCTGCTGGATAGCTTGATGTCCGCTTCCTGGGCAGGTCCTCCGCTTGAAATTTTTTGACATAACGGTCATTTCTGCGTACGCTGAAATGACCGTTGGTTTTTTCGCAGCAGCCGGGGCCCCAATCCTGCATGCTGCATCAAATTTGAAGATTGCCATTATCGTGATTAAATTTTCCACACTCAACATTACCAAGTCCGCCATTGCTGCTGCATTCATTGTTGCGCTGGCGCCGTCTATCGCGTCTGCCGGATTGTTTGACGATGATGAGGCGCGCAAGGCGATACTGGACCTGCGCACCAAGGTGGATGCCGTCAGCACCAAACTGGATAACAAACTGGATGGCAAGGCGGACAAAAGCAGTGTGCTGGACCTGGCCAACCAGAACGAGCAATTGCGCGGAGAAATCGCCAAATTGCGCGGGCAGATAGAAGTGCTGACCAATGACCTGGCCAATACCCAGCGTCGCCAGCAGGATTTCTATGTCGACCTGGATAACCGCATGCGCAAGCTGGAACCGAAGATGATGAATGTGGACGGCAAAGAGGCGACGGTGGAGATCAATGAGCAGCGCGCGTATGATGCGGCGCTGGCGTTGTACAAATCGGCGGACTACAAAAATGCGGGCGCCGCTTTCTCGGCCTTCCTGGTGAATTATCCGCAGTCTGCTTATGCCGGCTCCGCCCAATACTGGATGGGCAATTCCTACTATGCCCAGCGCGACTGCAAAAATACGATAGTCGCGATGCAGGCCCTGGTCAAAAACTACCCTGAACATCCGAAGGCTCCGGACGCGATGCTGAACATCTCCGCCTGCCACATTGAATTGAAAGACAAGGCCGGCGCCAAAAAGGTGCTGGAAAACCTGATCAAGCAATATCCGGATAGCGAAGCTGCACAGGCGGCGAAGAATCGCATCGGCTCCCTGAAGTGATGGACGTAAATATCGGATCCATCGTCAGCCAGGTCGTCTGGCTGACTTTCTTTCTGGGCGTCGCATTCGGTGCGATCGCGCAACGCAGCCAGTTTTGCACGATGGGGGCGGTGGCCGACATCGTCAGCATGGGCGACTGGAACCGCATGCGGCAATGGCTGCTGGCGATCGCGGTCGCGATACTGGGCGCCAACCTGCTGGCCTACCTCGGCTACATAGACTTGTCCAAGTCCATTTATACCGCCCCCAGGCTGACCTGGCTATCGCATGTCGTCGGCGGCACGCTGTTCGGTTTCGGCATGGTGATGACCAGCGGTTGCGGCAGCAAAACCCTGGTGCGCATAGGCGGCGGCAACCTGAAGTCACTGATCGTCTTCATCGTCATAGGACTGTTCGCTTTCATGACCTTGAAAGGCGTGCTGGCCCTGCCCAGGGTTAACTGGCTGGAACCGGTATCGCTGACATTAGGGACGACGCAGGATCTGCCGTCTTTGCTGGCGCCCATGCTGGGCGACAAGCACAGCCTGCAATTGCTGCTGTCGGTGGTGATTTCCCTGCTACTGTCGATCTTCGTATTGGCGAGCCCGTCTTTCCGCTCGCTGGAAAATGTCCTGGCCGGCCTGGGCATAGGGCTGATCATCGTGGCGGCCTGGTTCGTTTCCGGCAAGCTGGGTTATGTCGCCGAAGACCCGGATACCCTGCAGGAAGCTTTTGTCGCGACCAATTCCGGCAAGATGGAATCCTTCAGTTTTGTGGCGCCGTTTGCGTACACGGTAGACTTGCTGATTTTCTGGACCGACAAGAGCAAGGCCGTCTCTTTCGGCATCGCGGCTACGCTGGGCATGGTTGCAGGTTCATTCGCTTATGCAGTGGCCACCCGCAAATTCAGGTGGGAGGGTTTCGGCGGGGTTGACGATGTTTCCAATCATCTGATCGGTGCCGCACTGATGGGGTTTGGCGGCGTGACTGCGCTGGGATGCACGGTAGGGCAGGGCTTAAGCGGCATCTCCACACTGGCGCTGGGATCGCTGATCACCTTCACCTCTATCATAGCCGGCTGCGTCCTGTCGCTGAAATACCAGGCCTGGAGACTGGACAGGATGGCTTAAGACCCAGCAGGTGCCGCCGCACTGGGTGAACCGGGCGGCCGCTATGGGGAAGCCGGCGGATTACGGCGGAATTAATTAAGTATAAAAATTTCTGCCATGTTGATTGACAGCTTTCCAGGAACATCCTATAATTTCGTTCTTTCGGGTCGTTAGCTCAGCTGGTAGAGCAGCGGACTTTTAATCCGTTGGTCGCAGGTTCGAATCCCGCACGGCCTACCACGAAATTCGAAGGACTTAGGTGAGAATCTAAGTCTTTTTCATTTTATATTATTGCCGCTAGCAGACCGACATCGGTATAGTTTTAGCAAATTGATATAAAAAAGCTTTATTGGGTCGTTAGCTCAGCTGGTAGAGCAGCGGACTTTTAATCCGTTGGTCGCAGGTTCGAATCCCGCACGGCCTACCAATATACATGAAGGATTCAGGTGAAAACCTGAATCCTTTTGTTTTTTCTG
>Ga0207076_1229_pt1 | contig 11950 bp, 12 predicted proteins | sample Alteio_BWMinHeat_62_FD_153568 | JGI IMG/M metagenome (GOLD analysis project Ga0207076, IMG submission 153568) | Enriched cells from forest soil in Barre Woods Harvard Forest LTER site, Petersham, Massachusetts, United States -... | ecosystem: Environmental > Terrestrial > Soil > Temperate forest >... | reverse complement strand
GCAGCCATCCAAACCCAGGCGAAGAAACTTTGGATGCAGCACACAGGCGGTTGAATGAGGAAATGGGTATGGAATGCGACTTGCATTATGCCTTTAATTTTGTTTACCGGGCCGACCTTGAAGATGGCATCTCGGAACATGAATTTGACCATGTATTTTGGGGGATAAGCGACAGCAATCCTGTCCCAGAACCGAAAGAGGTGGCCGCATTTAAATTTATGAGCATGGAAGAATTGGCATCGGATATAAAACTGAACCCGGACCGGTATACCGAATGGCTAAAAATCTGTTTTGACAGGGTTGTGGAATGCTATCAGCAAATATTTTAAATACCCGGGACACATTTTACAATCCCCGATCGGGGTTAAAAATTATGCTTTAGTTTCCGGAGTTTTAATGAAAGATGAACCCGGAATATCCCCGCACAAATAAAGGCAAGTCCGGTCCAGATGATAGTGTTAACGACACCAAAAGCCAGGTTTCCTAAAATCAGGCAAGCTAACAGGATCACAAAGAGAGCCGACGCCAATAACCACCGCCAGTCCCAGAAACCGTAAGCGCGCATATCTATGGAATTTCCAATAGCAAAAACGCCCCTGAAAAGCATCCAAAAGCCAATGATGACCGGCAGAATAACCATAGTGATGAGCGGGTACAAAAACAGGTACCCGCCAACAAACAGGTCTGCCAAACCGCTTACAAGCGTCCACCCCCAGGCTTCAATACTCTTATGATTATTTAGTGCAAAAACAATTTCAAAAATACCTGTGGCAAATATCCCCATAGCAAACACTTTACTGAGCGATAAAAATGATTGAAATGGCGAGGCTATTATCCAAACTCCCAATCCAATCAATACCATACCTGCCAATAAAATCAGCCACCAGTGTGAGATGGCACTTTTATATGTTTTATAGATAATAGTTGTCATAGTCAAAAATACCCGTTAATTGCACGCTCATCCATGATCATAATCAGCAAAAGGAATGATTTGTATCACTTTCGGCAATTTAAAAGCCGTTCACTTTCAACCATTTCCAGTTCGCAAATAGTGAGCGGAATCATAATTAATTGTGCCTGTTGTCATTGGCTATCGGATAGGTTTGAGATACACTTGCATCATGAAACTGATAAATATTAAGCATATCACTGATTTGCATAACGATGCGTTAAGGGGCCTGGAATTTTACAACCAGGAGCTAACTATTTTGCAGGAAAGGCTGGAAGAAATAGCAGTTGATAATAGCCACCCCGAAGTTTTAGAAAAGGTTGATTATTATCAAAACCAGTTTACTATTCATCAACGGTGCATAGATGACCTGCGGCATGATCTGCATAAAAACCTTAAGCATATTGAGGAAGAAGTAAGCACAACATCGGGCTTTTTTGGGGAAAGTAATTTTACTGAAAATGAATATTTATATGAACAGTATGTTACTGAGGAGAAACTTTTTAATGAATTAAGGCATGAGTTTAACCGGTTTGCCGCTATATGGATGTGAAATAAAATACTGCTTCCGGGGCAATCCATACAGAAGTCCAATCTAAACGAATTAGTATGAGAATAATAAACCAACCTGCACGAACGTGCGCCATAAACTGTTGGTTATCAATGATAATTAACCACGCCTAACCAACCGGCAATATCCGCCGGGGCAATTAAACCCCGGCGGTAAATAGCAACCTATAAATATACTGAATCATGAAAACTATACTTGTACTCACCGATTTTTCGGAAAATGCGACACATGCCGCAACCTCAGCGGTTTTGCTTGGATCAAAACTCCGTACCAATATTCTACTGTTTCATAATTACCAGTCTTTGCCGGTAACACCGTTTTATGCGGGCGGCGCAATGGTGGCCGAAGAACCGGATTGGTTTGCAGATGAAAGCAAAAAACACCTGGCCGAACTGGAGAATAAACTGGAACCACTATTGGAAACTTTGAATGAGGATGACATTAAACCCCACATCCATTCCGAAAGTAATGAAGGCAGTCTGGTTGAAAACATCAAATCAATATGCAAACAAAGAGAACTTGAATTAATTGTGATGGGATCAAGGACAAAAGACCCTATCGATCATTTCTTTTTTGGGAGCGAAACAACTTCTGTAATCCACCATGCCAAATGCCCGGTGCTGATCATTCCTCAAAAAAACGACCTGAACAATTTAAACAGAATAGTTTTTGCCACAGATTTTGATAAAGCAGACTTTGATGCCATAAATTACCTGATCAAAATCGGGAAACTTTTCGATACAGATATTGAGATCATTCATGTTGTTGAGCCGGGCGATACTACATCTGTAAAATCCGAAAAAGAAACGATATTCCGCGAGCATGTTGCCCACTTAAAATATCCAAAAATCACCTATCGTAAAATTATCGGGAAAGACGTTGTAAAAAGGCTGAACCGCCTTTGCAAAGAAACGGGTACAGGGCTTTTGGCAATGGTACACCAGCACCATTATTTATTTGTCAGGATGCTGAAGCATAGCATTACTAAAGAAATCATGATCGATCAGAATATTCCTTTAATGGTTTTCCCTTCAGTGTAAGGTTGAATCTCTTTCAATAATTTCGCGCAATTTACTGAATTGCCCGCCCCGGTTCCGCCCCTGGGCGTTGTAATATATTACCATAAAACATTTAAAACTTATAAGAATGTAATTTGTATTATATGTAAATTTGATTTTCGTTTTATATTTTTTATGATTTGGTTAAAAAAAAAACCTAAATGACCGAACATAGCACCTTATCACTTGAAAGCGAAGCTGGTTTCAAGGCCTTATTTGAATATGCCACTGTTGGTATCCTGGTGATCAGCGCCGAAGGGCGTATTGAGCTGGCCAACCCATGTATTGAAAAACTTTTCGGCTATAAAAAGGCGGAGCTCATCGGGCAATTAGTCGAAATACTGATTCCTGAAGCCTTCCGTCATAATCACGTACACCATCGTGACGGTTATTTTAACAGGCCAAAAGCAAGGCCGATGGGTTACGGATTAAGCTTATTTGCCAGGAAAAAAGATGGTTTTGAATTTCCTGTTGAAATTAGCCTGGGCCATTACCAATTGGACGACCAGGAGATGGCTGTGGCGTTTGTTACTGATATCACCGAAAATAAACGATCTCAGGAAGAACTTGAGGCCAGGGTAAAAGAGCGCACTTTAGAGCTAACCCAATCGCTTGAACGCGAGAAAGAACTGAGTGATATGAAAACCCGTTTTGTTTCGATGGCTTCGCACGAATTCCGGACGCCTTTAAGCGCTATTCTTTCAAGCCTCTCTTTAATTGATTCTTATTCAAAAGAAGAGCATCAGGAAAAGAGAAAAAAACATATTGACCGGATTAAATCATCGGTTAAAAATCTCACTTCTATTTTAAACGATTTTTTGATGCTTGACAAAGCCGAACAGGGCAAGCTGGAAATAAATAAAGAATTGTTCGATCTTGCCGAATTCGCCGGCGACATTATTGAAGAATTGAACGGGATATTGAAGGCGGGGCAGAAAATTATTTTTGAACAGGTAGGAGAAAGGAAAATATTTCAGGATAAAAAAATCTTGAGGAACATATTTTTGAATTTGCTTTCCAACGCCATAAAATATTCACCAGAAGATAAAATCATCCGTTTTACCATTGAAATTAACCATAATATTGTTTCGGTACAAGTGATAGATGAAGGTATAGGGATCCCCAAAAAAGAGCAGCAAAATCTTTTCGGGAAGTTTTACCGTGCATCAAATGTCAACAACATCCAGGGCACCGGCCTTGGTTTAAACATTGTAAAAAGGTACGTTGAATTATTAGACGGCATTGTCAGTTTTACGAGTAAGCAAGGCCTTGGCACCACTTTTATTGTTAAATTCCCACAAAAGTAAATCCTTATGAAAACCATATTGGTAATTGAAGACAACGCAGATATCAGGGAAAATACCTGTGAATTGCTGGAACTCGAAGGTTATAAAGTAGTAACCGCTATTAATGGCAATGAGGGGATTAGTTTAGCCAAGGAAGAATTGCCCGATGTAATCCTCTGTGATATAATGATGCCCGAAGCCAATGGTTATGAAGTATGCATAGCATTGAAAGATAATCCCTCAACTTCATCGATCCCATTTATTTTTATTTCGGCCAGCGTTGAGAAAAAAGCCATTGACGAAGGTATCAGCCTTGGCGCTGTGGAATATATCCAAAAACCTTTTGACCCGCAGGAGTTATTCGAGGCGATAAAACGCTGCCTACAATAGTACATTTCTGTTTACTGCCTGCTTCGCCCTATTCAATTTATGCGCCGTAATTTGATGATCAGGCTGGCATTCAGCCTTAAATTCACGGGGGTCGTAAAATATAAATACAGGAACCTTGCTATAAGAAGTTTGGTCGGCGGTATGTGATTCATTATCCCGATGATTTTCAGGCAACGGAATTTGGATGGCTTTGTCTTTTATTTTATTTATTGTCATAGTTTTCAGGAATTATGATCAAAGAAAACAAATCCGGCACCTTTTTGAAATGACTGGCGTCAGGCTTTTAAATGATGCTTGTCACTAACCTAACACCAAATAAATTTAGTTGGGTTTGAATTTATCCTTCCCATTACCTGCCTATGTCATCGTTAAATATCATTTCAAAACAGGTCTCTTTTCCCGGCATGCTCGAGAAGGACAACTTACCGTTCATCAATTTAACATATCTTAAAACTATATTCAAGCCAAGGCCGGTCCCAGGTATATTTCCTGTATTATTTATCCTGTAAAATGCTGAAAAAAGATTTTTTTGATTTTCCTCGGCAATGCCAATCCCATTGTCTTTAACAGTTATAAAGATTTTACCGCCGGCAATTTTGGTTTCAAGGGTTATCATGGCATTATCGCCGGCATATTTAATTGAATTGGAGATAAGGTTTACAATAGCATTCCGTAACAGGTTTTTATCCAGGTTTACGGCGATTTCAGTCCCCGAAGAATTATACAATAACCGCTGTTGCGGTTTTAATGTAACTTCCACGTCTTCAATAATGGATTCGCCAAGTTCTTTAAGGTCAAAATGCTCATTCTTTACCTTAACTTTTCCTGCATTCAACTTCTCCAGCGATAAAAAGTCCTCCAATATCGCTGTAAGGTTATTAACCGAACTTTTGATTTTCTGACTATGCTTTAAAACACCATCTGTATCGTTGTTCCTGGCATATTTTTCTATTAATGATAATGAAAGCACGACAGAACTTAATGGGGTACGAAATTCGTGAGAGGCGATGGAAACGAAATTGGTTTTCAACTCGCTGATCTCTTTTTCATTCTGGTAGGCTTTTACCCTGTTATTGAATTCGCGCCAGATGAACCAAATTAAAAAATATACGATGATCAATATAAAAACGGCGCCACAAATAATGGCAATTTCAGTTCGCTCCCTAAGCTGTTTACGCTCAGCTTCCCGTATGACAAGCAGCTTCCGTTCGGCCTGCTTAATATCATTAATAGCCGCCATTGCCGTATCCATTTTTATTTTCTCCAAAATGGTTATTTGCCCCGGCGGCGTACCATCATACTTTCCCTTTGATAGCCAGCCGGATGTCCAAAACCGGTTAAGGTTGTTTACATCGTCGTAAAGCTTTGATACACGTTTAGCCTGTTCAGGGTTATCATTAACAGTTTTATTGAACGAATTCATCTGTGCCTGCAAACAACTTAAATTCGCATTATAGTCCTTTAAAAATTCAGTCAACCCGGTATTCATATACCTGTTTTTGCTGATAGAAATGTCATTTAAAAGATTAGCGACTATATCAGCTTTATTGAATACATCATAGCTATGCTCCACCAATTTTTCTTTTTCCTGCTGCCTGCGCGAATAATATAACGCAGAAGCCCCAACAATTAAAATCAATAATACTGCAGCAACACGGCCAACGTAAACCATTATAGGAAAGGCTTTCCTTACCCCGGCAGGTGTTATATGCACTAATTTATTTTTTAAGGGAATCCCCATGACTATCAATTGTTTTGTAAATATCCTGATTGCCGACAGTGCGACGAATGACGGTCATCACTTATTAACCTGATTGAAAACACATCCAGTTAAATCATTTTAACAATTAAATTTATTAGATTTAAAATTTTGTTTTAAACATTTGTTTAATTGCTTTGTTTAATTTAGGTTTGTACAGAAAATTATCAGCATGGATAAAACCGATAATACAACAAATCCCGATCCTTCAACCGAGGAAAAGATTAAGGAAGCTGCCAGGATAGTATTCACCAGTAAAGGGTATGCAGCAACCAGGGTAAGGGATATTGCGGCGCAGGCTAATATTAACCTGGCTTTGGTAAATTATTATTTCAGGAGCAAAGAGAAGTTGTTCGATTTGATCATGGCTGAAACCATGAAAAAGTTGTTTGATAAAATAACACCTGTAATTTATAATGAGTCCTCCACTTTAAATGAAAAGATCAGCGGCATAGTGGACAATTACCTGGAGTTGTTGCTGGAAAACCCTGAGCTGCCATTATTTGTGGTGAGTGAAATGAGATCAGGTTCGGATATGCTCCCGAAAATGACAGGCAACGGCAAACTATTTTTAGAATCGCACTTTGCAAAACAGTTATTCCAACTACAGATGGAAGGTAAAATTAAATTTCATCCCATCAATATTATGATGAATATACTTGGCCTGGTAGTGTTTCCTTTTATAGGGCGTCCATTATTATTAAAGTCGGGGATGTTAAAAGAAGAAGAATTCAGAAAAATAATTGAAGAACGCAAAAAATTAATCCCCTTATGGATCGTCAGTATAATAAACCTTTAAATTTTTTATCAAAATGAACAAAGTGTTTAAAGCAAAAATATTCCTGGTCAATCAAAAATGGGCTACTACCCTGCTCCTGCTTTTGATGGCAAACTTTTTTGCAACCGTGGCAAATGGACAAGCACCATTAACCATTAATGAATGTTATAATCTTGCCAGGAAAAACTACCCCCTGATAAAGCAAAGGGACCTGATCACCAAAACCAAAGATTACTCAGTTTCAAACGCGGCCAAAGGGTATTTACCGGCATTTTCGGTCAACGGACAAGCAACTTATCAATCAGCTGTAACTACATTTCCTTTTTCTATCCCCATAAAAGGCTTTACATTGCCCAATTACAGTAAGGATCAGTATAAAATATTTGGCGAACTTGACCAAACCATTTATGATGGCGGCGTTATCAGTAACCAAAAGCAAAACGCCGAGGCAAATGAAATCATACAACAACAAAGCCTGGAAGTTCAGCTGTATGCTTTATACGACCGTGTAAACCAGTTATTTTTTGGAGCGCTGCTGGTAAATGAACAGCTTAAACAAAACGACCTGCTAAAAGCCGATGTACAAAACGGCATCGATAAAGCAAAAGCGCTGGTTGCAAACGGCACGGCCTACCGCAGCAGCGTTGATGAACTATCGGCGCAACTATTACAAACCGAACAGGCAAGAATTGAGCTATTGGCAACCAAAAAAGCTTTCCTTGATATGCTGGGACTGTTTATCAACAGCCCGCTGGATGAAAATACCGTGCTTGAAAAGCCCGCAGAGCCTGAGTTGAGCCAAACCATCAGCCGACCCGAATTATTGTCGTACGAATACCAGAAAAAAACTTTTGACCTGCAGGATAAGCTGTTAGGTGCGCAATTGCGACCTCATTTTGGCTTTTTTGCACAGGGTGGATATGGCCGGCCGGGACTAAACCCGCTGAGTAATGATTTTCAATGGTATTACATAGGTGGGTTAAAACTTAGCTGGAATTTAGGCAGCCTTTATACCCTAAAAAACCAGCGGCAATTACTGGAAATAAACAGAAAAAACCTGGATATACAGAAAGAAACCTTTCTGTTTAATACCAGCGTCACCCAAAAACAACAAAACGCCGATATCGAAAAATACATGCAGCTGGTTAAAAAAGATGATGCCATTATTGCACTACGCGAATCGGTAAAAAAAGCGGCAAGTGCACAGCTTGAAAATGGTGTATTAAGTGCGCACGACTATATTAACGAGGTAAATAATGAAGACCAGGCAAGGCAAAGTCTGATCCTGCACCAGATGCAGCTTTTACAGGCGCAATACAGCTACCAGAACACCATCGGCAACATTAAAAATTAAGAAACGAAAAAATTACCCGCATGAAAACACGAATATTTTTATACATCATGATAATTCCGCTGCTATTTACAGGCTGTAGCTTAAATGATCATTTATCGGATGCATCGGGCACCTTTGAGGTTGATGAGGTGATCGTATCTTCGGAAGTGCCCGGAAAGATCATGTCGCTGAATATCGACGAAGGTTCTATCCTCAAAAAAGACAGTATCGTTGGTATAATCGACTCTATTCCACTTGAACTGCAAAAGGCCCAGGTTGAGGCTACGATTGGTGCATTGCATGAAAAAACGACGGACGTAGGCCCGCAGGTGCAAATGCTTAAAGACCAGATAGCTGTGCAAAAAGCCCAGTTAAATGATGATATGGTTGAAAAAGCCAGAACCGAAAGGCTTATAAAAGCAGATGCGGCGACAACCAAACAATTGGACGACATTAACACGGCAATTAATGTATTACAAAAGCAAATATTGGTAAACCAGGAACAGATAAAAGTACAGGAAACAACCACCGGCACTCAAAATAACAGTGTAATGAGCGAGTATAAGCCGTTGAGTAAATCCGTAGCGCAGATCAACGATCAGTTAAAACGCACCAATATTAAAAACCCCATTAACGGAACCGTACTCACCAAATATGCAATGGCAGGCGAGATTACGTCGGCTGGCAAAGCTTTGTATAAAATAGGTGATCTATCGGTGATCACTTTAAGGGCTTACATTACCGGCACGCAGCTGGCACAGGTAAAATTAAACCAGCATGTTAAGGTTTTGGTTGACAAGGATGCCGGCAGTTATAACACCTATGACGGCGTGATCACTTTTATATCGGACAAAGCCGAATTTACGCCAAAAACTATCCAGACAAAGGATGAACGTGCGAACCTGGTTTATGCGGTAAAAATCCACGTAAAAAACGATGGCTACCTGAAGATCGGGATGTACGGCGAAGTAAAGTTTAATTAACAGGATATGAAGCCGGTAGTTGTCGAAAATATTATTCAAAAATACCGCACCAAAAAAACGGTGGTGGATGCCCTGAAAGGGATCTCGTTCACCGTGGAAAAAGGTGAGATTTTTGGCATCATCGGCCCGGATGGCGCAGGCAAAACATCTTTATTCAGAATCCTAACTACCCTCCTGTTAGCCGAAAGCGGTAGTGCCTGGGTGGATGGTTTTGATGTGGTAAAGGACTATAAGGAAATCCGCAACCGGATCGGCTACATGCCCGGTAAGTTTTCCCTTTACCAGGACCTTTCGGTACAAGAGAACCTGGAGTTTTTCGCCACTATTTTTAATACCAGCATCGAAAAAAACTACGACCTGATCAAAGATATTTACCAGCAGATAGAACCATTTAAGGAAAGAAAAGCCGGGCAGCTCTCCGGCGGAATGAAACAGAAGCTGGCACTTTGCTGTGCGCTCATTCATAAACCGTCTGTTTTGTTTCTTGATGAACCAACAACCGGTGTGGACGCGGTATCACGCAAGGAGTTTTGGGAGATGCTTCACAGGTTAAAACTACAGGGAATTACTATTCTGGTATCCACCGCGTATATGGATGAGGCCAGCCTGTGCGATAGGGTAGCATTAATTCAAAAAGGTGAAATATTATCCATAAATACACCTGGTGGCATTATTGATGAATTTGAAAAACCGTTGTGGGCCATTAAAGCCAATGAAATGTACAAGCTGATGAATGCCATTAAGGATGATAAGGAAGTTGAAAGTTGTTATCCGTTCGGGCAATATCATCATGTGGTTTTTAAAACACAGGAAAACAGCAAACAAAAACTGGAAAATATAGCAAAGGCCGGGCATTATACCAATGTCGAGATAGAGACCATTAAACCAAATATTGAAGATTGCTTTATGGCATTGATGAAAGATTGATATGGAAAAAGTTATCACCGCAAAAGATTTGACTAAAAAATTCGGGGCCTTTACAGCCGTGGACAAGATCAATTTTGATGTGGAAAAGGGGGAAATCTTCGGTTTTTTGGGTGCTAACGGCGCCGGTAAAACTACAGCGATGCGGATGCTTTGCGGTTTGCTGTTACCAACCTCGGGACAGGCTACGGTAGCGGGCTTTGATGTGTATAAACAAAACGAACAGATCAAGAAAAACATCGGCTACATGAGCCAGAAGTTTTCGTTGTATGAAGACTTGACTATTACCGAGAACATCCGTTTTTATGGTGGCATTTATGGATTGAGCAACGACCGGATAAAAGAAAAAACAGCGCAACTGATCAAGCAACTGCACCTGGAAGGACAGGAAAAAACATTGGTAAAGGCTTTGCCGCTTGGATGGAAGCAAAAGCTCGCCTTCTCTATTGCAATCGTTCATGAGCCAGCTATTGTTTTTTTGGATGAACCAACCGGTGGCGTGGACCCGATCACCCGCAGGGAGTTTTGGGGCCTGATCTATGAGGCCTCGGCAAGGGGCATTACCATTTTTGTAACTACCCATTATATGGACGAAGCGGAATATTGCAACCGCGTATCCATTATGGTTGATGGCCGGATTGACGCGCTGGATACACCTGCAAATTTGATGAAAGATTATACAGCGGATTCGATGGATGAGGTGTTTTTGCATTTGGCCAGAAAGGCTGTGAGGACTGGGGATTAGGGTTATGTCATTGGGTCATTAGGTCATTTAGTCATTGGGGGGGGGGGCCTGGATCTCATGCCCCGTAGGGGCTACCGCTTTGTAGAAAATAAAAAAACGGGATTATTTGCCACGTTAGTGGCTACCCTTAGCGAACTGGTGGCTACCGATGCGGCACAAGTTTTTTGATAATATTTTATAAAAAAATAGCAAAGTGAAGCAATTTTTAATTTTTGTAAAAAAGGAATGGCTCCATATCTGGAGGGACAGGCGCACCCTGTTTATTTTGATATGGATGCCTATCGTACAAATCATCCTGTACGGCTTCGCGCTTACCAATGAGGTAAAAAATTCAAATATTGCCATTTTCGACCAATCGCAGGATCAGGCTTCGACTGACATCTCCAAAGAAATTGCGGCCAGCCGCTATTTTAACCTGGTAAAAAATGTGCATTCTTATAATGATATCGGTGCTACCTTCCGACAGGGCAAGATCAGGATGGCGATTGTTTTCCCGGTTAATTTCCGATACGACCTGCTGCATAGCAACAGCGCACAAATTCAGCTAATCGCCGATGCATCCGATCCAAACACCGCCAACACCCTTACAAACTATGCCGGTTCTATCATCAATGATTACCAGCAAAGTTTAAATCAGAACGAGCAACTGCCCTATACCATCAAAACACAGGTGCGGATGCTCTACAATCCCGAATTAAAGGGAGCATACGGCTTTGTGCCAGGGGTAATGGCTTTGGTGCTGATGCTGGTTTGTACCATGATGACCTCCATCGCTATTGTAAAAGAAAAAGAAATGGGCACCATGGAAGTAATCCTGGTTTCGCCGCTGAAACCCTTCAGGATCATTATCGCGAAAGCCGTACCCTATCTTTTTGTCTCACTGCTGAACATAATCAGCATATTGCTGCTTAGTGTTTATGTGTTGGGCGTGCCAATTGTGGGCAGCATATGGCTTTTGATGGCCGAGAGCACCTTATTTACCATCACCTCCCTGTCGTTAGGCATATTGATCTCCAACAGTGCAACAACGCAGCAAACGGCCATGTTTATCTCCATGATGTCGCTGTTTTTGCCTACGCTTTTGTTTAGCGGCTTTTTGTTCCCGATAGAAAATATGCCCCTGCCATTGCAGATCATTTCCAATGTGGTACCGTCGAAATGGTTTTATATCATT
>Ga0207076_1227_pt1 | contig 12142 bp, 8 predicted proteins | sample Alteio_BWMinHeat_62_FD_153568 | JGI IMG/M metagenome (GOLD analysis project Ga0207076, IMG submission 153568) | Enriched cells from forest soil in Barre Woods Harvard Forest LTER site, Petersham, Massachusetts, United States -... | ecosystem: Environmental > Terrestrial > Soil > Temperate forest >... | reverse complement strand
CTGCAGACGGGTGACAATCCTGTGAAAGGATTGTTAAATAATCTCAAATCTCAGTTCAATCTTTGATGCTTAATGCCTATTTGAGCGGTAGTAGGCATGACAAATAAAGCGGTCATAGAAGCAATGAGTGCGCCAAACACCACAGCCATGCCAAATCGCTGCGTCGAAGGAAATTCCGAAAAAGAAAAAATGCCGAAACCCAAGACCATCACCAGGGTAAAGGTCAGCACCGGCTGCCAAAAACGGTGCCTGACAGCAACCCACGCATCGGTATCTTTACTATCTTGATTTTTTTGCCGTCTATAGGCCCTGACCATGTGGATCATGGAGTCAATGCCTAGTCCCAGCGCTATATTGCATGCCGGCGCAGAGATGATATCAAGGGGAATACGAAACCATCCTGCCATCCCCAGGACAATGATTGGAATAACACAAATGCTGAGCGTAATGGCAAGCGCAATCCGCATGGACCTTGAGATCAGCCACGCGATAAGGCCAAAGATGATGATCAATTGTCCAAGCCCGAAGATGATGCTGGAGGCCACCATTTGGGCTAAATGCCCCTGCAAACTATAAATCCCACCGATGAGATCAGGGACAAATCCGTAGCTAGCAATTGTTTTTTTGATTTCTTCAATAACACGAAGCCTAGGAATTGTCCGGTTGGATTCATTCATCCTCAATAAAAAAAGCCCTTCTTGATGGTCATCGGTAATAAAACTTTTGGCAATCCCGTCGAACTGGGCTTGACGGAGTATGTTTAAGAGATCTTGCGAAGAGAGCAGGGACGCCAGGATATTCCGTTTGGCTTCGGCCATCATCACGGGCAGGGAGATGACGCTTCCGACGGCGTCATTTTTTTCTAAAGACCGTTGTAATTCCCAAAGTTTACGATAAGACTGGTCAGTATCAAGTTTTTCTCCTGTCGTTGTTTTGACCACCAGGATCAATGGGCTGCTGCCTCCGTGATGATCAATGTAGGACAGACCCTGCTCAAGGGTGCTGTTTTTAGTGAAAAAATACAATCAAATGGACTAAATCATTGGCCCCATGAATACCGGTAAAGCCAGCATAAATAAGACAAAAATACCTATAACGGTCATTCTTTTTCTTTTTTCAAGAAATTGTTCGACATTATTTTGATAACGGTCAAGAACGTTGTTTTTTGAAGACGATGGTTCGACTAAGCGCAGAAAAGTCGGGTAAACACTGTAGGCGACAGTGAGGGCCACGAGCGCTCCTGCAACACCGGAAGCTCCCAATTCTCTCAAAGGTTGGGCCGGAACAGAAAGAAGGCTCAAAAACCCCAGCAAGGTTGTCATCATGCTCCAAAAAGAAGGTGAAAAAGTCAAATGGACAGCTTCTTCCACGGGAGAGTCAGATTTGTTCTTGGAGCAGACATATTTCCAGTTATAGGTCAAGAAAATGATATGGGACAAGGTCAACACAAAGACAATCGTCGCTAAGTTGGCTGTCAGCAGTCCTATTTTTATGCCCAGCATATGGGCAATCATCAATGTCCACATCGAAGCGCTGATACAGCTGATGACAGACCCCAGAAGGATCCCGGGGGAACGGAAAATGAGCAGGATGATGACACCAAATATGACCAGGACCAACAGGCTAAAGAGCCTGATATCTTTGAGGAGGTGGCGGCTGATTAACTCTACGATATAGGGCGGGCCGGACATGATTAAGTGAAAGTCATCTTGAGAAGATTGAAGAGTCAATTTTTCGATATCAGGGATGAGGGTTTTAGGAAAAGAATCTTTAAGAAAGACAATAACATTAGTGGAATCTTGGTCTTTGGAGATTAAAAGACGCTTCCATAAAGGGCCTTTGATGGCGTCTTCTAATCCATTGGGCCCGTGCGCTATGCTTTTGACGCCGACAATGCCTGGTAATTTTAAAAGGGCCACGCTCAGATCATGGACTTTTTGCATATACTTTTTAGTCCTGATGGGTCCGATGGCATTGATGATCAACAGGGAGTCTTTTCTTTTAAACAAACGGGAAATCGCATTTTCACCTTTGAATTGCGGGTCGGTGTTTGAAAAGAAAAAGTTATTATCTACGCGGGGAACAAGATTGACACAATTAAAAAGGACCACGGCACTGGCGATTGCCAGGCCTATGAAAATCCATGCTTCTTTGTTCAGTCGGGAAATTAGGCTCATCATTTACATCTTATTGAAAATTTAGACATGAGTCAAGGGGCTTGGGGTACTAGCCGTGAAAATTAATCCTGGCTTCATCTTCTTTTCATCTTATTTTAGGTAATATAAAAAAGGTAGGGGCGGACCTTGTGTCCGCCCGAGTAAAAGGGGGGCAGCCATGAAAAAATTCACTTCTTTAAAAGATTTGCTAATAGAAGAATTAGCCGATTTGTTAGACTCCGGGGCCCAATTGATCACAGCCTTGCCTAAAATGGCCCAGGCCTGTCAATCATCAACGTTAAAAGCCTCTTTGGAAAATTATCTGAAAGTTACCAAAGACCAGGCCAACCGTTTGCAGGATATTTTTAGTAATACCGAGCATAATCATCCAGGAAGGGTTTGTCGTGCCTTGAAATCGCTTATTAGGGAGTATGAAGAGCTGGTAAATAAAGGGGAAAAAGGCCCAGCCCGTGACGCTGCCATTATCAGTATCGTGCAACGGGTGGCACGTTATGAAATTGACGGGTACAAAACAGCCCGCGAGCATGCAGCTGATCTTGGTTTCATAAAGATGCTGGCCTTAGTGGAGGAGACCCTTAAAGAAGAGCGCGCGATGAATTTCCATTTAAACGAATTGGCCCAAAGCATGATTAACGTCCAGGCCATAGACCCCAAGGGTACGCAGCAGGAAGATAAGCCGCAAGAGCGTTCTTTAAACAATGGGGCGAAAGGTTTTTACATACCAGTTTCCCGCTTTATTAGCGAGGGGAACCCCAATATACAGGAGCCGCCGGAGAAAGGGAAAGAAAAAGACCAATGAGTACAACAGCGGCCTCTCCTCCCCAACAAACTTTTAATGAAGACCAGAAGCATCTGGTCCATTTTTTATTGCCTTATGAGAAAAAATTCCTGAAGGCCGCTTTACCTTGGGTACCTTCAGGGGTGAGCACGGCCCATTTAACATTAATGACCATTTTTTGGTCCCTTGGTATCGGCATCGCAGGATATTTGTCCAGGGGAGACATCCGTTGGCTGTGGGTGTTTAACGCCTGTGTATTGATGCAGTATATTACTGACATGCTTGATGGTGAGGTGGGGAGGGCCCGCAATACCGGTCTAATCAAATGGGGATTTTATATGGACCATTTTTTAGATTATATATTTTTATGCGCCATTGTTATAGGGTACTCCTTTTTATTGCCTTCCTCGTATTTTTTATTAGCTTTGTTAGGCTTGAGTTTTACAGCGGGTTTTATGGTCCATACTTTTATGGATTTTGCTATAACGAATAATTTTAAAATCAGCTGTAATCAGTTCGGTGTCTCGGAAATGCGTTTGGTTTTGGTTCTTTTCAACATTCTAATAATGTTTTTTGGTCGAGGGCTGCTTATTCAGGTTTTCCCTTTTTGCGTCGGAGTATCATTTTTAGGGTTGGTCTTTCTGGTGTACACATCTCAGAAAATTTACAGGCACATAGATACATTTCAGCAAGCACAAAAAGAAGAAATTAATTAATAAAAGGTCACTATTAGATTCCCTCCCCCCTGAGGGGAGAGTTTTACTTATACCCAGGTTCAATTGCGCCAGGTTTTGTACCAAGGTATAGTTTACACAATGAATATTTTAATAATGACCAATACTTATAAACCCCTTGTAGGCGGTCTGGAAAAATCTGTAGAATCATTTGCCAAAGAATACCGCGAACACGGCCACCGGGTCATTATTGTGGTCCCGGAATATCCGGACATGCAACCCGAAGAAGATGTGGTCCGCATACCTGCGGTTGAGAATTTTAACGGCACCAATTTTTCTTTGCAATTGCCTATTTCTGGGGTGCTTGATGAGGTGTTGGGTAACTTCCGTCCTGACATCGTGCATTCCCAGCATCCTTTTTTAGTCGGGGACACGGCTTTGCGTGTGGCGTCCAAATATAATGTGCCCTTGGTGTTTACCCATCACACTTTGTACGAAGAAAATGTACACTATATGCCCGGTAACGAAGAGGCCTTAAAGCGTTTTATGATTGAGTTATCTACGGGATATGCCAATTTGGCTGATTGTGTATTTGCGCCCAGTGAAAGCCTTTTGAAGATGATCAAAGACAGAGGAGTGCAAACTCCTGTTCATGTTGTCCCCACCGGGCTTTATGTGAAGGATTTTATACGCGGGGCCGGCAAAGCTTTGCGTAAGAAATTAAATGTCCCGCAAGATGCATTCGTGGTCGGCCATATCGGCCGCCTGGCCCCGGAAAAAAACTTGGAATTCTTGGCCCGGGCAGTGGTTGGATTTATGAAAAAATATCCTCGCGCTCATTTTTTAATCGGCGGTCAAGGTCCGTCGGAAGAAATGATAAGGGACATTTTTGTCGAGGCAAGCTTAAGCGACCGCTTGCATTTGGCGGGGGTATTTAAAGGCAAAGAATTGGTCGATGTCTATCATGCTATGGATGTTTTTGTTTTTGCCTCCCAAAGCGAAACTCAGGGAATGGTATTAGATGAGGCCATGGCAGCGGGTCTGCCTGTCGTGGCCGTGGATGCGCCGGGGGTCAGGGAAGTTGTCCACGACCGCATTAACGGATGTTTACTGTCCCATGAGAATACCGATGATTTTGTTTCCGCCCTGGAGTGGGTCCAAAAACAGACGGCTGACCAATTAGAGGAAATCAAGACAGCGTGCAGGGAAACAGCCGGGCTCTTTGCTATGGACAAGTGCGCTCAAAAAGCTTTGGAAATATATACTTCTTTAAGCATTCAAGGGTTTGCCCGTAAGTCAATTGAACAAGGTTACTGGGAAAGCAAGTTGCGGTTAATGCAGGCCCAATGGGGACTAGTTAAAAATTTAACAAAAGCCGCAGGAGCAATGATCGGGTGAGAGGCCCTCATGATCAGCCGTATAGAAGTTTTTTTAAGGCATCTTAAGGATATTTTCAGCCGCAGTGAATGGGCGATCCGTTTACTAGGGCTGTCGAGATTAAAACAACCCACCACTGAACCGGGTCTGGTGATGGTCCAGATTGATGGGTTGGCCATGACCCAATTTAACCGGGGCGTGAAAAAAAGAAATTTACCCTTTCTTCAAGGCCTGTTAGCCAAAGAACGCTACGTATTGCGTTCTTTTTATTCCGGTTTACCTTCCAATACACCTGCCGTACAAGCAGAATTATTTTATGGTGTCAAAGGTTCTGTTCCTGCGTTCCATTTTTTAGACCGTCAAACCGGCCGTGCGGTCAAAATGTTAGACATGGCCTTTGTGGAGGAATTCGAAAAACGCCTGAAAACTCGTGTCCCGGGGTTATTAGCGGGCGGAAGTTCTTATTCTAATATTTTTACCGGCTGTGCCAAAGAGTCCCATTGTTGTTGGTCACGTATGGGGTGGGAAGGGGTTTTATGGGCGGTCAATCCTTTCGTTTTTCCTTTTCTGGTCATCTTATATGCGGACATTTTTATTCGTACCTTGGTTTTAGTTTTTATAGAATTTTTTCTTGCTGTTTTTGAGTGCATGCGCGGGACACTTAAAGGAAGATTGTTTTTCAGAGAATTAGAATTGGTATGGCAGCGTCCGTTGGTTTGTGTCTTTTTGCGGGAGTTTATCACTGCCGGAGTATGCATTGATATTATGCGCGGGGTGCCGGTCATTCATTTAAATTTTTTAGGTTACGATGAGCAGTCCCATGGCCGCGGGCCTTCATCAGCTTTTGCCCATTGGTCTTTGCGCGGCATTGATGGTGCCATCAAACGTATTAACAATGTCATCAAGCAGTCCCCGTACCGTCATTATGATTTATGGGTCTATTCCGACCATGGCCAGGCTAAAACAACGCCTTATTTTGTGAAATATGGCCGCACCGTCGAAGAAGCGGTGCAGGAATTGTTTGGGGATTATACTCTTGCTCTTGATACTTCTTTGAAAACCCGCCATGAAAGCATTAAAAACAGGGTTTCTCTCTTGGGCCACAGGAGGGACAAACCTTCCCGTAAAGATCAAATGCCCGAGGCCGCTGCCTCGCCTCAAGCAGACGTGATAGTGACTGCCATGGGGCCGCTCGGACAAATTTATGTGAATAAACCTTTAAGTCTTGAAAAAATCCATTGGTATGCCGAGAAACTGGTTTTACAGGTTAAAATTCCTTTGGTCTTAACGATGGAAGGCCCCAAGATCATTGCCTGGACACCTCGGGGCCGTTTTGATTTTCCTGATCAGGCAGAAAAGTTATTCGGCAAAGACCATCCTTTTTTAGAAGAATTGAAAGAGGATTTACGACGGGTATGTTTTCATCCAGATGCCGGAGAATTTGTTATCGCCGGATGGTGTGAAGGCGAGGAAGCTATCAGCTTTCCGCTGGAGTATGGTGCCCATGCATCCATGGGGCCTGAAGAGACGCATGGGTTTGTGCTTCTTCCTATGGATGCTCCGGTAGAAATCAAGAGCGGTAAAACTTATTTGCGCCCCATGGATTTACGGCACACGGTGCAGCGTTTTTTGAATAAAGCGACATTGGGAACGTTATCTGTGCCCACCCCAAGCAGTTCTTCAAAGCCCCTGCGTGTGATGAGCTACAATGTTCACGGTTGCGCGGGTATGGATGGCCGTATCTCCACCGAACGCATTGCCAGGGTGATTGCCCGGCATAATCCTGATATCATTGCTTTGCAGGAGCTGGATGTTGGACGTCTGCGCTCGGGAGGGATGGACCAAGCGCAAGTCATTGCCAAAAAACTGCAAATGAAATTTCATTTTCATCCGGTCTTCCGTTGGAACGATGAGCAGTATGGAAATGCCATTTTAAGCCGGTATCCCATGGCTTTGATTAAAACAGGGTCTTTGCCAAAACTGGCAGACAAAAAACAGTATGAACCGCGGGGTGCGCTGTGGGTTTCTATTGAATTTGAAGGAAAAAAGATCCAGATCATTAATACGCACTTGAGCTTTTGGCCCCGGGAAAGGCGGCTTCAAATGGAAGCTTTATTAAGTGAAGAATGGCTCCAGCACCCTGACTGCCAAGGGCCTGTTATTGTGTGCGGGGACCTAAACGCCTTGCCCAAATCAACGTCGTACCGGAAAATTTCCCGTAAGCTCTACGACAGCCAGGTTGGCCTGGCCGGCCATCGTCCCCGCAGCACCTGGTGTGGGCGTTATCCTCTAGGCCGTATCGATTATGTTTTTGTCAATGACAGCTTCCATGTCCATTCCATTACTGTTCCCCGTACGGATTTGGATAAAACCGCCTCCGACCATTTACCTCTTATTACAGAGCTCAATCTTATCAATTCATAGCCCTCCGTAGTAATTTTAATTCCATTTTCATCATTTCTTCATGTTCATTTTGTTAATTTGTTTTCATCAATTCCCTAAAATATCCATCACAAAAGGAGAAAAAATGAAAAAACCTTTCACACTTCAAGTAATGGATCGCCAACCCACGGATGCCTTAGACTCGTCGTATTTGGAGCTGCAGGAATATGATTTTTTAGACATCAAAAGCCAGGAATCATCCTACGATACTTGGGAAGAGGTGAACAATGCATAAAAGAATCCTGATAGTAGATGATGATCCTGATATATGTGACTCATTGGCCATGCTTTTGCGCATCGAAGGGTACAATGTTGATGAGACATCTGACAGTCAGCAAGCAGCAAACCTTATTGAGAAAGACATCTATGATGTTTGCCTTTTCGATTACAAGATGAAAGGCCTGAATGGGATAGATCTATTGAAAAGGACAAAAAATGTAAATCCCGAATGTTCGGTGTTTATTGTTTCCGGCATGGATATGGATGAGTTCTATAATAGGGAAATAAATACCGGTTTGGCAGGCAGTATCAGAAAGCCCTTTGACATAGACGCGCTATTGGAAAGAATAGAAACAGCCTGATTTAGGGGGAAAAAATCAGGTGGAAAAGTGTCAATATAAAGAAGAAACAGACCATGTACAAAAAAGGGCAGATAAATAGAATAACGTTCTGTGTTTTTATCAGAAAATTTAAATATCGTGGACAGTATTGAAAAGGAGAACCATGCCCCCTACCACCATGTTAGAAAATGAAAATAAAGAAAAAATCAAAGGATTAAATTCCGGTTCCCGTGTTCATGGAAACGGAAATGGCGGGAACCCTAAAAGGGACCAATTAAGGAAGATGCTTCATACCGCCAAAGCGGTACGGCAAGGCAATTTTTCGGTGCGTTTTTCAGTAGAAGAGGAGGGGGTATCCAGTGAAATAGGGGAAGTCCTTAACGATATTTTAGAGTTAAATGAAAATATGATTAATGAATTTTCCCGTGTCAGTACCATTGTCGGTGAAGAAGGTAAATTAACAGAGCGCGCTTCCATTGGGCCGGTCAAAGGTGCGTGGGCAACAGGCATGGATTCCATCAACTCTCTTATTTCCAACCTGGTCCAGCCAACCAATGAATTTGCCCGGGTCATTACATCGGTCGCCAAGGGTGACCTGTCCCAAAAAATGCCTTTGGAAATCAATGGGCGTGCTTTAAAAGGGGAATATTTAAGGACTGGGACAGTCGTTAACACCATGCTTGATCAGTTAAGCTTTTTCTCATCGGAAGTTTCGCGCGTGGCCAAGGAAGTCGGTCTGGAAGGTAAATTAGGCGGTCAGGCGGATGTTAAGGGGGTCTTGGGGGTTTGGAAAGATTTGACAGATAACGTTAACGTATTAGCCGGTAATTTGACTAATCAGGTGCGTAACATTGCCAAGGTTACGACGGCTGTTGCTAAAGGAGACTTGTCGCAGAAGATCACTGTCGATGCTAAAGGGGAAATTTCAGAGCTTAAAAACACCATCAACATCATGGTGGACCAACTCAACTCGTTCGCAGCGGAAGTTACCCGTGTGGCAAAGGAAGTAGGTACGGAAGGGAAATTAGGCGGTCAGGCAGACGTTAAAGGTGTATCAGGTACATGGAAGGACTTGACCGATAACGTCAACCAGCTTGCCGGTAATTTGACCAACCAGGTGCGTAACATCGCCAAGGTTACGACCGCTATCGCTAAAGGAGACTTGTCGCAGAAAATTACCGTCGATGCTAAGGGAGAAATTCTGGAACTTAAAAACACCATCAACATCATGGTGGACCAACTCAATTCGTTTGTGGCGGAAGTTACCCGTGTGGCCAAGGAAGTAGGTACGGAAGGAAAGTTAGGCGGTCAGGCAGACGTCAAGGGTGTATCAGGTACATGGAAGGACTTGACTGATAACGTCAACGTTTTGGCCGGTAACTTGACCAACCAGGTGCGTAACATCGCCAAGGTTACGACGGCTGTTGCTAAAGGAGACTTGTCACAAAAGATCACCATCGATGCTAAGGGAGAAATCCTAGAGTTGAAAAACACCATCAACATCATGGTGGACCAACTCAACTCGTTCGCGGCGGAAGTTACCCGTGTGGCCAAGGAAGTAGGTACTGAAGGAAAATTAGGCGGTCAGGCAGACGTTAAGGGTGTATCAGGTACATGGAAGGACTTAACTGATAACGTCAACGTTTTGGCGGGTAACTTGACCAACCAGGTGCGTAACATTGCCAAGGTCACGACAGCTGTTGCTAAGGGAGACTTGTCGCAAAAAATCATGGTCGATGCTAAAGGAGAAATTTCAGAGCTTAAAAACACCATCAACATCATGGTGGACCAACTTAACTCGTTCGCAGCGGAAGTTACCCGTGTGGCCAAGGAAGTAGGTACGGAAGGAAAGTTGGGCGGTCAGGCAGACGTTAAGGGTGTATCAGGTACGTGGAAGGACTTGACTGATAACGTCAACCAGCTTGCCGGTAACCTGACCAACCAGGTGCGTAACATTGCCAAGGTTACGACTGCTGTGGCTAAAGGAGACTTATCGCAAAAAATCACTGTCGATGCTAAAGGTGAAATTTTGGAATTGAAAAATACGATCAATATCATGGTGGACCAACTCAACTCGTTCGCGGCGGAAGTTACCCGTGTGGCCAAGGAAGTAGGTACCGGCGGTAAACTCGGCGGCCAAGCCTTCGTCAAAGGAGTTTCGGGGGTCTGGAAAGACTTGACAGATAACGTCAACGTTTTGGCCGGTAACTTGACTGACCAGGTGCGTAACATTGCCAAGGTCACGACTGCTGTTGCTAAAGGAGACTTGTCGCAAAAAATCACCGTCGATGCTAAAGGTGAAATTTTGGAATTGAAAAATACAGTTAACATCATGGTGGACCAACTTAACTCGTTCGCGGCGGAAGTTGCCCGTGTGGCCAAGGAAGTAGGTACCGAAGGAAAACTTGGCGGTCAGGCCGAGGTCAAGGGGGTATCAGGTACATGGAAGGACTTGACGGAAAACGTCAACTTCATGGCCGGTAACTTGACCAACCAGGTGCGTAACATTGCCAAGGTCACGACGGCTGTTGCTAAAGGAGACTTGTCGCAAAAAATTACCGTCGATGCTAAAGGTGAGATCCTGGAATTAAAAAACATGATCAACACCATGGTGGACCAACTCAACTCATTCGCGGCGGAAGTTACCCGTGTGGCCAAGGAAGTAGGTACCGAAGGAAAACTTGGCGGTCAGGCAGATGTTAAGGGTGTATCAGGTACGTGGAAGGACTTGACGGATAACGTTAACTTCATGGCCGGTAACTTGACCAATCAGGTGCGTAACATTGCCAAGGTTACGACGGCTGTTGCTAAAGGAGACTTGTCGCAAAAGATCACCGTCGATGCTAAAGGTGAGATCCTGGAATTAAAAAACATGATCAACACCATGGTGGACCAACTCAACTCATTCGCGGCGGAAGTTACCCGTGTGGCCAAGGAAGTAGGTACGGAAGGGAAACTGGGCGGTCAGGCAGACGTCAAGGGTGTATCGGGTACGTGGAAGGACTTGACGGATAACGTCAACTTCATGGCCGGTAACCTGACTAAACAAGTGCGCGGCATCGTCAAGGTCGTTACCGCCGTTGCTAACGGAGACTTAAATCAAAAATTCGTTTTGGAAGCCAAAGGAGAAGTAGCGGCCCTGGCAGAAACCATCAATAACATGATCGACACGCTCAGTACCTTCGCGGACCAGGTAACTACCGTGGCCCGTGAAGTAGGTATCGAAGGGCAGTTGGGCGGCCAGGCCAAGGTGCCTGGAGCATCCGGTGTGTGGAAAGACTTGACGGATAACGTCAACTTCATGGCCGGTAACCTGACCAAACAAGTGCGCGGTATTATCAAGGTCGTTACCGCAGTTGCTAACGGAGACTTGGGCGAAAAGTTCGTCTTGGAAGCCAAAGGAGAAGTGGCAGGTTTGGCGGAAACGATTAATAGTATGACAGATACCTTACGCACCTTCGCAGACCAGGTAACTACTGTGGCCCGTGAAGTAGGTATTGAAGGTAAACTTGGCGGTCAAGCCAAGGTCCCGGGGGCATCCGGTACCTGGAAAGACTTGACCGTTAACGTCAACCAGCTGGCAGGTAATCTCACCTCCCAAGTGCGTGCGATTGCAGAGGTTTCGACTGCTGTTACCAAGGGTGACTTGACCCGTTCCATTACCGTCGAGGCCCAAGGGGAAGTCGCAGCGCTCAAAGACAATATTAACCAGATGATCACGAACTTAAAAGACACCACTGCTCAAAATAAAGACCAGGACTGGTTGAAAACAAATTTGGCCCAATTCTCGAGCATGATGCAAGGCCAGAGAAACCTGACCGCGGTAGCACAGCTGATCATGTCGGAATTGACACCCATTGTTGACGCGCAACATGGTGCATTTTTTGTGGCCTTGCCCAAGGAAGGTGAGATGGAATTAAGCCTTATCGCCAGTTACGCATTTAATGAACGCAAAAATCTCTCCAGCAATTACCGCTTAAAAGAATCTCTGGTAGGGCAGTGCGCGTTTGAGAAAAAACGCATATTAATCACTAAACCACCCCAAGATTATATCGCCATCACCTCCGGACTCGGAGAAGCAAAGCCGCAAAACATTCTTCTTTTGCCGGTTGTCTTCGAAGGAGAATTAAAAGC
>Ga0207076_1041_pt2 | contig 12237 bp, 8 predicted proteins | sample Alteio_BWMinHeat_62_FD_153568 | JGI IMG/M metagenome (GOLD analysis project Ga0207076, IMG submission 153568) | Enriched cells from forest soil in Barre Woods Harvard Forest LTER site, Petersham, Massachusetts, United States -... | ecosystem: Environmental > Terrestrial > Soil > Temperate forest >... | reverse complement strand
GGTCGGAACCCTGTTGTCCGGCATCAACTTGATCGCGACCATCGTCAAGATGCGCGCGCCCGGCATGAGCATGATGAAGATGCCGGTGTTCACCTGGACTGCCTTGTGCACCAATGTACTGATCGTCGCCGCCTTTCCGGTGCTTACTGCGGTGCTCGGCATGTTGTCGCTGGACCGCCTGGCCGGAACGAATTTCTTTACCAACGACATGGGCGGCAACTCCATGATGTACGTTAACCTGATCTGGATCTGGGGTCATCCGGAAGTGTACATCCTGATTTTGCCGGCCTTCGGCATCTTTTCCGAGGTCGTAATGGTGGGGTGGCAGGAAGCCGGCTGAATCGCCGAAGGCGAACGCCTGCTGGGCACGCATCATCAAGGCATCGGCAAAGCCGCGCAGCAGCATCACCAGGCCGAATATGATGTACATGATGCCTATCTTCTTATGGTCGATGCTGGTAATCCAGTCGCGCCACAAGCTGCCCCAGAAACGGAAATAGGTCAGCGCCGCAAGGACTGCCAGGCCGCCGATGGCCACCGCAACGAAGGTCCACAGCAGGATAGGTTCATGAAAGGGAATCGCATCCCAGCTTAGCCGGCCGAAAATCAGCCTGGTCAAATCGATATGGTCTTGCATCTTTATTTTCCGGGATTATTAGGGGGCGTGGTGCACACTTCCGCATCGGTGCCGGCGACGGCGCCTGCAATGGGGCCTGCAACGTCGCGTGCCGCCAGGCTGCCTTGCAGATCCTGGCCAGCAAAGCGGGCCGGCTTGCCATGCGCATCGGCAGCCATCATCTGGTCCATGCATGTCTGGTTGGGACCGACGCAACGGTTCATGATGGCGTGGTAGAGATCGGCATCGACAGATCCATAGCGGCGCACCGGTTCCCGCACGCTGGGCTTTTCCAGCTGGAGGTAATTGGCGCGGTCCAGTCCCCCGCCGCCGGCCTTGGCCGCCTGCACCCAGCGGTCGAAGTTTTCTGCGCTCATGCCATGGAATTTGAAGCGCATATCCGAAAAGCCTGCGCCGCTATAGTTGGCCGAAAAACCCTCGAACTCGCCCGGGCGGTTGATGACCGCATGCAGCGAGGTCTCCATGCCGGGCATCGCATAGATCTGGCCGGCCAGCGCCGGAATAAAGAATGAGTTCATTACCGAGGATGCGGTGATTTTGAAGCGGATAGGCACGTCCACCGGTGCTGCAAGTTCGTTGACGGTAGCAATGCCCTGTTCGGGATAGATGAACAGCCATTTCCAGTCCAGCGCCACCACTTCAACGGTGATCGGCTTGACGTCGGCAGGAATGGGGCGGTTTGCATCCAGGCGCGACAAAGGCCGGTACGGATCCAGCGTATGGGTGCTGATCCAGGTCAGCAAACCCAGTGCGATGATGATCAGCAGCGGGGCGCCCCAGATCACCAGTTCCAGCTGGGTAGAGTGATCCCAGTCCGGTTCGTATTTGGCGGCAGTATTGTTTTTTCGATAGCGCCAGGCAAACAAAATTGTCAATGCAATCACAGGAACAATGATGATCAGCATCAACAATGTTGAGATGACAATAAGATGCCCCTGCTGGGCGGCAATATCACCGGAAGGATTCATCACCACCGTGTTGCAGCCTGCTAACAAAACTGCGGGTGCGAGGAATAATCCACGACGAGCTATTTGGGAAAGCATTCGGAAAAGTCCAGTTGAAACATCAAAATATGCTAATGTACCTCCATAGGAAAACCTTGGCGATTGGACGTTTTGTCCCACCCTTCCCGCCTATATGGGGAGAGCGGTACGCGTCCGACGACCGAAACCCATTAGCGAGACAACAATTATGTCCAGTATCCACAGCCATAACGCCGAACTTCCATCCGCTTTTCCAGCGCAGCCGCCACGCAATACCAAATCCGACCACTCTTCCATCGCCCCGGGAGAAATCGCCATCGGCGTAGTGATAGGCCGCGCTTCCGAATACTTCGACTTTTTCGTGTATGCGATTGCTTCGGTGCTGGTGTTCCCGTCCGTTTTCTTTCCGTTTGAGCAGAGGCTGGAAGGGACGCTGTATGCGTTCGTGATTTTTTCATTTGCTTTTCTTGCAAGGCCTTTCGGCACGGTTGCCTTCATGGCTATCCAGCAGCGCTTCGGCCGCGAGGCGAAGCTGACCATCGCCTTGTTCATGCTCGGCATTTCCACCGCCGGCATGGCCTTCCTGCCGACCTTTGCCCACCTGGGGCCCGCCTCTATCGTCTTGCTGGCATTGCTGCGCATCGGGCAGGGCATTGCCCTGGGCGGCTCCTGGGATGGCCTGCCCTCACTGCTGGCGTTGAACGCGCCGCAAAACCGGCGCGGCTGGTACGCCATGCTGGGCCAGCTGGGCGCGCCGGTCGGCTTCATGATTGCCGGCGGACTGTTTGCCTACCTGCTGTCCAATCTGTCTGCCGAAGACTTCCTGGACTGGGGCTGGCGCTATCCTTTCTATGTCGCGTTTGCGATCAACGTCGTGGCGCTGTTCGCCCGCCTGCGCCTGGTATCGACCAATGAATATGCGCGCTTGCTGGATGAGCGCGAACTGGAACCGACCAATGTGGTCGAAATGGCGCGCTCCCAGGGACGCAATCTGCTGATCGGCGCGCTGGCTGCGCTGGCCAGCTATGCCTTGTTCCACTTGGTTACCGTGTTCCCGCTGTCATGGATCACCTTGTATTCGCCACGCTCGCTGAGCGGCTTCCTGGTCATCCAGGTGGCAGGCGCCGCGCTGATGGCCGTGGGCGTGATCGCGTCCGGCTTGATAGCAGACCGTTTTGGCCGGCGTAGGACCCTGGGAACGCTTGCCATGCTGATTGCAGCGCTCAGCGCTTTCGTGCCGACCCTGATGGACGGTGGCGAGCTTGGGCAGAATATTTTCATCCTGCTGGGCTTCGGCCTGCTGGGCTTGTCTTATGGACAGGCGGCGGGTGCAGTCACCGCCAACTTCCCTGCCAAATACCGGTATACGGGTGCCGCGCTGACCTCGGACCTGGCCTGGCTGGTGGGTGCCGGTTTCGCCCCGCTAGTCGCATTGGGCCTGTCGGCGCATTTCGGCCTGGCCTATGTCAGCCTGTATCTGCTATCCGGCGCCGCCTGCTCGCTGGCGGCACTCAGCCTGAATCGCGCTCTGGAAATCCGCGACTAGGCCTGGTGTATCTGGTAATCTTTGCTCACATTTGCCGATTCGTCTCGTGTATCCGGATTCATGCCGGAATGCCAGAGAACAGGGAATAGCCTTCACCGGGCACTCATCTCCGCATAAGCCCGGCTTTTGACTCGCTCCCCTCCCCTTAAAGATGCCCGCGTAAAAAGCGGGCATCTTCTCTTGAAGAAAAAGTCCAGCTTCTACCTCTAAGTAGCTGGTCGGATAATCGCATCGAGTAGAGTCGTGCTGCGACAATCTGATCTATTTAACAGCTTCCACTGAAAAGCCCCATCAAGTGGTATGAGGCTCGTGCGAACAACTTCCCCCGTCTTCATTCTGTGCCAGCAGGCAATATTTAACTTCCATTATCCCTCGCCTATCGGCAAAAAATGCGTCGGTTTTTTTTACAAATAGATAATAGTAAAAATATAATTTCATTAAAAACAAATACTTATATATATGGCATCTTATTTGCTTTACTCAACGATGTTGCATAATTAACAATTTCACAAAACGGAAACTCTCTATGAACCTCTTTTCTAAAATAACCGCCTGCGCAATGCTTTCCGGCGCCTGCCTGGCGGCCCACGCATCTGTGATTACCGTCCCTGATTCTGCATTGGTTTCTTCCAACGGCTATTACACAGACACAATAGACGGTGGTATCGGTGCTGTCGTGGTTACAACCGGCGGCGGCAATGCCGCCAATGTAGGCAATCCTAATGGCAGGAACGACGACGGTTTCAGGGGAGCGATCAGTCTCGGCTTCACGCTAAACTTCTTTGGACAAGACTACACGTCGTTTTATATCAACAACAACGGCAATATCAGCTTCAACGGCGGCATTTCGGCATTTACGCCCAATGGACCGCAAGGCGCCCCTCAACCTATCATCTCCCCGTTCTTTGCTGACGTTGATACCCGCGGAGGCAATAGCGGCGTAGTTCATCTGCGGACCGATGTCGCCGACGAAGTTATCGTTACCTGGGATAACGTCGGTTACTACAATTCACATGACAATTTAACGAACAGCTTCCAGCTGGTATTGCGCGGCCCTGGCTACACAATTCCTAGCGGCGAAGGCGCCATCGGCTTTTTCTATGGCGACATGCAATGGGAAACTGGCGATGCAAGCAGCGGCCAAAACGGTTTTGGCGGCACTCCGGCAGCGGTCGGTTTTGGCGATGGCCAAAGCAATGGCGAAGTGCTGCAGGGATCGACTGAAAACGGTATCTCTCACATCGTCAACCATACTCATATCTGGTTTGACCAAAACCTTACGCCGGTCCCTCCAACAGATCTTCCTGAGCCTATGCCATTGGCTTTGCTGGGCCTGGGTCTCGCCGCCCTGCTTGTCAGTCGCAAACGCGCCAGCTAATACCTGTTAGTCAAAAGAAACCGGCCGCGTTGCTTGATGCAACGCGGTTTTTTTTGAGGATTCCCCCTCGCAGGAACAGCTTCAATCGCCCTACTTGCGTTGGAACTCTATATGCATCAACCGTACGCGACAGTTAGGCGCCGAAAATCACTTTCGGTTCAGCCACAAGGGAACAATACCGATGGCAATGCCGCCCAGGCCGACAATATTGGTCGCCAGATCAAAGGTGGGGATGCTGTAGGCAGCGATAAAAAACAGGAAGGCGGCGCTCAGCGCCGGCCACAAGATCAGGAATACCAGGCTGTGCAAGGAATGGAAAGCCTGTTTGCGATAGTGCCAGGCGCAGGCGAAGCCGGCTAGCCCATAATAAAAGGCTACCTGGAAGCCTATCGCATTAACAGAATCCTTGATGATCAGGTTCACCGTCGGAAAATAAGAAGACAGGAACAACAGCACCAGCCCGAACAGCGCAATCACTGCGGTGGCAATCCACGGTGTCTGCCAGGTTTTATGCAAGACGGCGTAGCGCCGATGAAGCACACCATCGCGGCCCTTGGCATACATGGTGCGGGTGAACTGCAAAATGGACGTTTCCAGCGTGCCGACCGAACTCAGCATCACCGCGATGATGGCCATATAGCTCCAGGGCCTGGGGAACAATTTATCGGCGATGGCAAATACGATATTGGTGCTCGATTGCTCAATTTCGCGGTCCGTCAGCACCAGCAGGCTGACCGCCGCAAACGACATGAACAGCAACAGCACGACCACCATCGCCCACACCGCTCCCCGTCCGGGCGCATGGCTGGAATCCCTGGTTTCTTCATTCAGGTTGACGGTGACATCCCAACCCCAGAAAAAAAACAACGCGGTAATGGCTCCGCTAGCGAATAGTTGCGGTGAAAACTGAGCTGCGGAGAACCAATCCCAGGAAAATACATGGGCAGCCGACGCCGCGCGGGCCCCGCTGAATTTCATCACCGCGGCGATCACTATCACCGCCAGGATCAGCAATTCAATGCCGGTCATCACGATCTGGGAATAGCTGGTGGGCTTGATGCCCTTGACGATGACCGCACTGACCGCAAGCAACCAGCCGGCTGCGACCAGCGTCACCATCGCGGGTTGGTCGGCAAGCTGGGGGTTGATCAGCAACAGCGTTGCAGTGGCCGCCGGAATCGTGCCGGACACCATGAATACTGCCGACGCCACCAGCAAGGCCCAGCCTGCCAAGAAACCGAGCACAGGATGGAACACACTGCCCACCCACGCATATGCCGCGCCGGCATTTTGGCTGATGCGGTTCAAATACATATAAGCAAAGGTCACGCCAAACATGATCAGGCCGCAATACAACAGGCTGGCCGGCGCCAGCGTGCCGACCGCAGCAACAAGGGTGGCCGTGGTGGCGGCAATGCTGAAAGCCGGCGCAGTACCCGCCACACCCATGATGACGGACTCGCCTATGCCCAGAGCATCCCCCTTAAGTCCCGTTTCTCGTGTTCCTGGCGTTCCCGTCGTTCCTTCAGGCATGATTTTCGCCCCCTTAAAAAAGGCGTACTGTGGGACTGCTTGCGGTATCGGAATCCATTCCCTGTTACGGCTCAATGCCGGCTCAGTCAGGCGCCGGCATCGCCGTTTTTTCATTCCCGCTGCGCAAACTACGCATCACACTACGCGCCATTGGAACGAGCGCTTACAGGAATCCTCGGCACTATATCACCAGCGGCAGCTACCTATGCGCTGATGAACAAACTTCGGTGCTCATTCCATCGGGCTGGACGAAGGCGGGAGATTGTGGGACTATCGTCAATCAAACCAAAAGCAACCTACCGGAGACAAGCCATATGGTCGCCGCAGATGTAGACTCCATGTTGTCCGCCTGCCCGACCGCTATTGTGGCTACTCAGACAACATGATCAACATCAAAGACATCTACGCGTTTCTCGAACTCGTGGAGCAATGTAATTTCAACGTGGCCGCCGAAAATCTGCATATCACGCAGTCGGGACTTTCACGCAAGATTAATGCAATCGAGGAAAGGGTCAACCAGCGACTCTTCGAGCGCACTACCCGCTCCGTGCGCCCCACCTGGGCCGCGCTAAGGTTGGCGCGCCACTGGAGCGAAGCGGTCTCGCACTATCAGGCCGGGCTCGCCGAGATCAGCGCCTCCGATCATGACCTGGCAGGGCCATTCCTGATTGGCTTGAGCGCCACTTCGCGGCACGGGGAATGGCAGCAGATGAGTGACATGCTCACCAAGACCTTCCCCAGTGTGAACGCCCGCATAGAAACGATGCCATCGCAGGACGTGATGTTTTACGTCCGTAACGGGGATCTGGATGTAGGGTTCTGTGGCGGCCCCATCGTCGAAGACAGCCTGGGCATGATCCGCATCGAGCAGATCCGGTACCGGGCCTTGTTGTCGGACAATCATCCATTGGCGTCGCGCCGCTCGCTGACCATCGACGATCTGCGTGGTGTTCCGCTGAGCCTCGTCAGCGCCAAAACCTGGCCTATCGTGCGCGACAACCTCGATGCGCTGCTGAAGCAGCAAGGCATGTTCAGCGCCATCGCGTACGAAACCAATTCCTTCGAAATGGTCCTCAAGGACATCGTCGACAATAACCGCATCGGCATTCACCCTGTGGCGAAGAATTACCTGCTGCCGCGGGGCCTGATGCTATCCGATATCGACGACCTGCCGCTGGCCCTTGAAAACGTATTCATCTGGAGAAAATCCACTACCTCCCCTATCACCCGGAGCATGGTCAACATGGTGAAGCGGCACTTCAGCGAGGCCGAGCCCAAGTCTTGAGCGCAGACAATCTCGACCGTGGCGTGCTGTCCGCCCCTTGGCGAGAAGCATTTGCGGCCAAGGGGCGGACAACAGAATACGGCAAAGCTAGGCCGGCACGCTGAGTTCCTGGCCGCTTCCTGCGGGCTCCGGCAATGGACGCCGCATCAGGAAGATCAAGGACATGATGGCATATGCCCCGACTGGCAAGGCGAGGTAGACGCCCAGTACCGCGCCTTGCGCGGCGGCGTCCGTGGCGTTGCCGGGCTTGAAGCCCAGCCATTCCAGTATCAGGAAGGCCAGCAATACGGCGATGGAGCTGCCGATTTTTTCGGCAAACACGCCGACTGAAAACAGCACGCCCTGGGCATCGGTGCCCTGCTCGCTCGCCATGTGCTTGCCGATGCGCCCCAGCAGCGAGCGCAGCAGGAATGGCGCCGCGCCGAAATGCGCGCCCAGCAACGCGAAGTGCAGGAACAGCGTCCACGTGGCGCCGGCATACAAAGGCAGCAGGACGGAAAGCTGGGCCGCGATGGCGGTCAAGGTGGAGAATCGCAAGGTATTCCATTCGCCATAGCGTTTCCCCATCCGCAGCCACAAGAAGATTGAAGCCATGGCAGCGATGAAATATACCCCCTGCACTTGAGCAACCAGATCGGGCTTGCCGAACACGCCTTTGACCAGGAATGGCATCATTGATGCGGAGCTGACGAGGGCGAAGAAGGCAAGCATGAACAGGACCACGGTCTTGATCACGGTGGGGTCGCGCAAGATCCGGCCCACCGCTGCCAGCGTGACGCGATGGGAAGGCTCCGCATCGTGCTGTTGTCCCGGCAGGTTTTGCTCATCTTTCCCGCGCACTGACCACAGGCTGACTACACCCGTCGCCGCAATCGTGACCAGCAGTGCATAGCCGATCACGTGCACCTTGGTTTCGAAATCGGCGTGATACACATGCTCGGCCACAGCCGGCGTCAGAAAAACGCCCAAAATACCGACGATGATGGCAATTTCCCGATAGCCGAAAATGGCGACCCGCTCGTCACCGTTGCGGGACAAGGCACTCGACCACGCCTGATGCGCAATCGATACGAACGAAAAGCCCAGATAGAGTAGCGCGCCCCCCAAAAAGGCAAACGGCACGCTGACCCATTGCCGCGGCGGCGTGTATAACATCCATACGCCCCCCAGAAGCGCCAGCAAGCCCAGCACCAGCCAGGGCCGGTATTTCCCGCCGGCAAACGGACGACGGTCTATCAGCACGCCTGCCAGTACATCGAAGAAAAAATCGAGGGCCCGCATCGAGAAAAAAAGAAACCCGACACTCGCTAGCGAGAGCCCCAGATGCTCGCTGTAAAACGCCGGCAGGTAGCTTGCAATCGGCGCCGTAGCGGCCGTGATCGGGCCCGCCAATGCGACGAATCCGATAAGCTGCGCGCGGGATATGCTTCTGGAAGCAGTCATGGTGATCAGCCTCAGGCGAATTGCTGTTGGGTAAAACTGGACGAGGCTGGGACAAACAGCTTGCGCTTCATCTCAACGACAGCCTCATGATATTCCGTTTCAAGCGTGTCGATGATATCCGCCACATGCTCGCTGGCGCTGATCGAGCCGCAGCCATGGCCGCAGCCGCGGATATCCTTCCAGACCTTCACGCCGCCATCCGCTGTACTGCGGTATTTCTTCGTCTCCTCGCTGAACGGCGGCAGATTGTCGGGATCAAGGTTGGCCTTGATCAGGCTAGGCCGCAGGTAGTTGCCGTGGATCCCGGTGAAACTATTAGTGTAGATAACGTCCGACGCCACGCTCTGGATGACTTCTTCCTTGTGCGCTTCGCTGGCGCCGGATTCCCGCGAGGCGAGGAAACGCGTGCCCATGTAGGCGAGATCCGCCCCCATGGCCTGGGCGGCCAGTACATCGCGCCCGGTGGAAAGGGCGCCGGCGAGGAGGATGGTGCCATCGAAGAACTGCCGCACCTCGTTGATCAGCGCGAATGGGCTGCGGTCCCCGCCTTGGCCGCCGGCGCCGGCGCACACCAGGATCAGGCCATCCACGCCCATCGATGCTGCCTTCCTGGCATGCCGCACACTCGTTACGTCGTGAAAGACTATTCCGCCGTAGGCGTGCACCTCCTGGATGATTTCCTGCGGCGGGGCCTTCAGGCTGGTAATGATGACAGGAACTTTGTGCTGCACGATAGTGGCAAGATCCGCCTCCCAACGCGTATTGAGCGCACTCATCACCTGATTGACCGCAAAAGGCGCCACCTTGCGCCCCGGGTCGGTCCGCTGTGCAGTTGCCAGACGCTCGCGAATCTCGCTGATCCAATCGGCAAGCTGTTCCTGCGGGCGAGCGTTGAGCGCCGGAAACGCACCCACGATCCCATTGATGCATTGCTCTACCACCATATCAATACCAGAGCTGATGAACAACGGCGAGCCGACGATCGGGAGGCGAAGTGCAGATTGGAGAGTTGCTGGAATAGCCATGAATTTTCCTGAAAAAGTGAAAAACAATGCAATATGGGAACAACTTGGAAGCCGGTTCGCGAAACAAGGTCCGCATAGGTCAAATAGCACTATAGGGGCCGCGATTCGGCTTCGTCCAATGCACACTCTGGCTTTATTGATGCGGACTTTGCATGAATCGATGCGTCCGGCCGGCCTTGTCGCATCAATAAGAACATCGCGCAGTGATGTTCTATGTCAAAAGCCCAAGAAGCTTGCCACCCATGCTCACCGGCTTCGCACGCCCCACTGTCGGCACGCTGCTCAAAAACCCGACATTCTACGACAGGCTTTCCTCATCCGACTCCTCATGCATCGCTGCCCAGCCGTTTTCAACCCTGCATCGGGTCCGTCCGCATTTATTCCATTCTTGCATCAATACGCAAAAACACCTCATTGGACGCCACCACGACGATATGAAATAGTTTGTCGCAATGTAATTCACCGGCGGCAAGTCCGCCCAGTCCCTGTTGTAAATGAAAGGGTTTTATGTACCACTTGAGCAATTTTTCGGCAGCCACCCCAGAAAAAACCGCGGCAATCTTCCTGCCGAGCGAGCAGACGCTTTCCTATCGCGAACTGGAAGCCGCAGCGAATCAGGCCGCCAATGCGCTGCACACGCTGGGTGTGCGGCGGGGCGATTGCATCGGCGTCTGCGTGGGGAATTCGCCCGCGCTGTTGTCACTGATATTTGGCGCGCAGCGCATAGGCGCATATTACACGCTGATGTCCACCAAATTGTCTGCCGATGATTTCCAGTACATCCTGCAAGACGCCGGAGCGACGGTAGCCGTCATTTCCGCCGATGCACATGCAGCGCCGGAGATCGTTACCAGGAAACTCAGCACCAAAACCGGCTTGCCCATCAATCTCTTCGGTACCGGCATGAGCGACGGCCAGTTGCCCGACTGGGAGGCGATCCGCACCGCGGCCTCGACCACGCTGGCCGTCGTACCCTCCCCCGGGCGCGAGATGCTATATTCGTCCGGCACCACCGGTCGCCCGAAGGGTGTACGCGAGCCCTTGTTCGAGGGGCCATACGACGCCGTCGATGCGCGCAACGCCGGCGTCGCCCACGCTTACGCTTTCACCGCGTCATCGGTGTTCCTTTCCACCTGCCCGCTCTATCATAGCGGCCCGAACCGTTTCCTGTCCGCCGCCCTGAACTACGGGGCGACTTGTGTAATTTTCGAGAGCTTCGACGCGGCGCGTGCACTGGCTGCCATCGGAGACTACCAGTGCACGCATAGCCTGTGGGTGCCCACCATGTTCCACCGGCTGCTGCAACTCCCGGCCGAGCAGCGCCGGGCATCCCGCACCGCAAGCCTGCGTCATGCGATCCATGGCGCGGCGCCATGCCCCGTGCACGTCAAGCGCCGCATGCTCGACTGGTGGGGCCCCATCATCGACGAGTACTATTCCGGTACCGAGGGCATAGGCTCGACCCACATCTCAGCAGTGGAGTGGCTGGCGCACCAAGGCTCGGTTGGCCGCCCGGTCAATTGCGCCGTCCATATCCTGGGAAATGAAGGCGAGGAGATGCCGGCCGGCAGCATTGGTGATGTTTATTTCGAGAGCCACGCCAAATTCGAATATTGGAATGATGCGCAAAAGACCGAGCGGATTTTCAGCCGGCAGGGATGGCGCACCTTCGGCGATGTGGGCTATGTCGACGCCGACGGCTACCTGTACCTGACCGACCGCAAGGACTTCACCATCATCTCGGGCGGGGTGAACATCTACCCTCAGGAAATCGAGGACGCCATACTGGAAGACGCGCGCGTATCCGACGTCGCCGTGTTCGGGGTGCCGAACGAGGAATTCGGCGAAGAAGTCAAGGCCGTCGTGCAACTGCTCGATCCGGCTGAGGCCAGCGCAGCGCTGGCCGCCGCGCTGACCCAGCACGTGCGCCATCGCCTGGGGCCGGTCAAGGTGCCGCGCTCGGTCGACTTCGTGACCTCGCTGCCCAGGCACCAGACCGGCAAGCTCTACAAGAAACTGCTGATCGAGCAGTATCGGCAAGGCTCCTAGAGCCGCTTGCGGCCCGCAGTTTTTGCAGCTTGGCTGCGCGGCAAAGCATCGGGGAGGGCGCAGCAGCTGCTGCGCCCTCCCCCTTTCCTTCTTCCCCCAACCCCAGAAGCTTTGGCCAGCGACGCGGATTGCCCGCCACCACCAGGCGGCCGGCTGCCCCCCTTAAAGCAACGCCTCGCGCCAAGCTTTCCAGCCTTGCGCCCAAGCCCTCCTGTGCAGCCATTTTTCCCAACGAAAAATAAAATTCGGCCACAAATAGCGAAACTATTTGTGGCCGAAATCGTCTTGCCAAGCACTCAAACTTTAGAACTTATGGTTGATCCCAAGATTGAAACAGCGGTCGGCCATGCCGGCCACG